>Ga0206677_10000019_pt1 | contig 129770 bp, 155 predicted proteins | sample M130m12015metaG_FD_155475 | JGI IMG/M metagenome (GOLD analysis project Ga0206677, IMG submission 155475) | Ammonia-oxidizing marine archaeal communities from Monterey Bay, California, United States - M1 30m 12015 | ecosystem: Environmental > Aquatic > Marine > Intertidal zone | place: USA... | reverse complement strand
TCAATTCTATATTGTGCGCAATGAGACAAAATAATGATTCTTCTCAAGTGGCAGATTTAGCAATTAGTAATTATTTAAATGGCGTTGTCGGTTTTGATTTAGCAGGACCAGAGTACGGATACCCTCCATCGAAGCATATTGAAGCTTGTATGAAAATAAATAAAAGTATGATTGGTTTAACAATTCATGCTGGAGAGGCAGCAAACTTCTCCTACATAGAGGATGCAGTATTTAATTGTAAGGCACAGAGAATTGGTCATGGTTGGCAAGTCATAGAAGGATGTGCAGAGATGGGTGGTTTATTTGAACCAAATACTAAAGCTGCTGAATATATTCTTGAAGAGAAGATTCCATTGGAGATATGTATATCTTCAAATGTTAAATCTGGAGCAAGTGATGTAAGCAAAGAAAACCACCCCATATTAAAACTGTTTAAAAGTGGATTTAACGTGACTTTAAATCCGGATAATCGTTTGATGTCCTCCACAACACTTTCAAAAGAATACGAATTAGCCAAACAGGAATTTGGTTTAAGTGAAGATGAAGAAGATAAAATAATTCAAAATACTAATAACTCATTATTTGGAAATATGAGTAACTGATAGCTAATTTTAGAGCTAGTCTTGTAATTTTAAAATTGTTGAAGCTAGCAAAACACTACCATTTCGTATTGCAATTTTTGCTTCATTTGTAATGGTTGCATGCGCAAATTCTGGTTGATGGTTTACAACACTTCCATCATCAGGGACAATGGCGAGAAAAGCATGTAAAGATGGAAATTGTTTTGATATATTTCCAAAGTCAGTTGATCCATTTTTAGATTGATCAAAATGTTTATTAGTTTTCATATCAATTCCGAGTTCTTTTGAATAATCCATAAAAATTTCAGCCAACCTACCATCTGTTACTAAATTTTCATAGATTCCATTGCCCTCTATGAAATTTACCTTACAACCAGTTGCTGAAGCTGCACTTTTAAAGCAGTTCAATATCTTTTTTTCGAGAACCTTTAGACCAGATGTTTTCTGGGCCCTCATCATCCAACTCGAGCGCGTGTAATCAGGGATAATATTTGCTGACTCTCCTCCATTCGTAATAATTCCATGAACTTTTTCTGTTGGAAGTAGCTGTTGTCTAAGTGCGCTTATGGAATTGTATGCTAAAACCTGTGCATCGAGTGCATTTTTACCTATATAGGGAGAACCTGATGCATGGGCAGCCTTACCAATAAACTCAACATCAATCTGTTTCACAGCAACCATGAGAGGGTCTACCTCATTCCTTGTCGCAGGATGAATCATAAGAACTGCTTTATTGTCTTTGAATACCTCTTTTTCAAGAAGTTTAATTTTTCCACCTCCTCCACCATTTGGAAATGAAAGAGGGAGAATCTCTTCTGCAGGACACCCTACTATTTGTATAGCATCAGAAAGTTTATCAGTTTTTTTGGAAAGAAGATAAAAAGCACCTATACCTATAGAGGAGATAATATTATGCCCACAGGCTTGTCCAACACCTGGGAGAGCATCATATTCAATACATATTGAAATTGTTTTTTGATTGGCACCCTTTTTATTAATTAATCCAGTAAAAGCTGTAGGCATCTCGGATACTTTTTTAATTTTTGCAGACGAAATGTTATTTGAAATTAATTTAGTAATCTCTTTATGAGATTTTACTTCTTCATAACCTAGCTCTGGGTTTTTGTATAAAAAGTCATTTAAGGCGAAAATTTTTTTTTCAAATTTAGAGAAGTCACGTAATAATTCTTTAGTCAGCATCTTTAACCTTTGCCAAAGAATGTTAATTCCTGAATGGCACATTCTTTGAAGGCATTTGAGTTTCCAATGTTTTCACCTGAGTATGCACTTAAAATATCAATCCTTAATGTTGCAGTCGTCGAATTTATATCAATCCATTGTTGGCCATTATTATTTTGTATTTCTTTTTCAATCAAGATGGAGGACTCATCAGTTGTAACCTGAATATCCCTTACCCTAAAATTTCTTTTGAAAGAATTGGTACTTTCAAGATTCTGAAACACTATAAATTCAAGATACATAGGCTCGTTGAAAGTAAATTCTAAATAGCCATCTGCACATTCAAGTTCGTTATCTTGCCATGATTTTAATGTTCCATCATAAAGATTCTCACATGAATATTCCTGACTTAATTGACTTGAAGACATACAGGAAACAGGGAACATTTTCTGAAGTACAGTTTGAATTGTTGAGGTACTACTGGTGCTGGTAGTTTGCTCGACAGCAGCAATCTCTTCAATTACATCATCTGCAATTCTTGAATTATAAAAAAAGCTAGCACCTGCAATCAATGGCACAATGAGAGCAAGGAAAAACACAGCCCTTATTCCCGGCACTTCTTTTCTATTAGGAAGATTTGCAGCACCGTAACTCGAAAGTGGTTTAATTAAAGGATTACCACATTCTTTACAGTTTTTTATAGACGGAATGTTGGGTGCATTACAGCTCGAACATTTTATCTGAGGTACTCTATTTCTAACTTCGGCAATAGCTTTTGGGGCGTCATTTTCCTTGAGATCTTCCATTTTTAACCCAAGCCACTCACCACAACTTGAGCAAAATTCAAGATCTTGATCTATGCTTGCTGAACAAGCTTTGCATGTAATGTTTTCCACTTATATACCTTAGAAACTAAATTAATAATAAAATAATACAGTAACATTCGAATAAATAAAATACTCAAATAATAAAAGAATAAATATATATATGAATAAAAATTACTTACTTCCAGGAGAGCCTTTACGAAAAGGTGTTGATCTAATAGCTGATAAAAAAAGTGGAGCCCTGATTGTAATTGGAACTTCAAATAAATTAGACAAAATTTCTAGCGGTGGTATCAATCTTAAAAATTGTGAATACTCACCAGAGATGCTCAGTGAACTTGCAAAGATGGACGGTGCAATTATTGTTGATGAAAGTGTTTCAACCATATTAAAAGCGAATGTTCATTTAAATCCATCCGACAGTCTACAAACTTCTGAAACGGGTACTAGACACAGAACTGCCGAGAGGGTGTCTATTGAGACGAACCTCAAGGTTATTGCAGTTTCAGAGGAGTCATCAGCTATAAAAGTATTTCACAACATGAAAGTTAATGAACTTGAAGCACCAGCGATGATACTTGGAAGAGTCAATGAGTCTTTGCAATCTGTTGACAGAATGAGGAGACGTTTTGATGAAGTGTTACTTGAACTTAGTGAGCTTGAGATTGAAGATACTATTACCAATCAACAAGTTTTAACAGTAATACAAAGAGGAGAGCTTTTAACAAGATTGGCTAACCAGGTTAAAAATGAAGCTGAAAATTTGGGTGAAGAGGCTGGCATTGTCATGATTCAAATTGAATCTTTGGAGTCAGGAGTTGAAAATACATTGTCTCTGGTTCTTAAAGACCACCTCCCATCCAAAAAATATAGAAATATAAAAAAAGTGAAGAGTGAAATCTCAAATTTAAGTTACGAAGAGCTTAATACAATCTCTCATTTGGGCTCTGTACTTTTAATGGAGCCCTTAGATGAAATTTCTACACCGAGAGGGTTTAGGGTGTTAGCAAGACTACCCGGACTACCAGAAAACCTTCACGACTCTCTAATTCAGAAATTTAAAACTTTACCACGATTACTAGGTGCTCCTACTGAGAAATTATTTCAAGTTGATGGTATTGGAAGGAATAGGGCACAGCAATTACGGGATTATTTTGATACTTTATTAAAAAATATTGGATTTTCTTATATAAATGGACACTAGATAGTACAGAAAATATAGTATCGTTTAGTTTTATGGCTACAAAAACAAAAAAAATTGAAGATAAATATAAACCAAATCAATTCGTTGTTCACCCCCATCATGGTGCAGCAAAAGTTGTTAGAAAAGTAAATAAAAATGTTGAAGTATTTGTTGAAGGTGAACCAAAATCAAAAAGAATTCAATACTTTGAAATAGAAGTTTTAATGGACGGACTTACAGTGATGGTTCCTGTAGATACAGTAGATGAGGTAATCAGGCCGGTAATTTCAAAAAGTGCAGTTTCTAGAAAAGTATTTCCAATATTTAAAGAAAAGCCTGAGGAAGCAGGAACAAATTGGAGCCGCTGGTATAAGGTTCTAACTGAAAAAATGACATCTGGAGATGTAATGCAGGTTGCCGAAGTCGTTAGAGACCTTACTCATGCTCAGATTAATAAAGGAATATCTCCCGCACTCAAGAGGATGCTTGCAAAGGCTAGGACAACTTTAGCAAGTGAAGTTGCTTGTGCTTTAGACATTGACGAGGAAGCTGCAGTAGAAAAAATTAATCAGTATCTTCCTGAAGAAGATCCTGACGACGGATTGTAATCCAGATAAAAAATCTTTTATTAGACTGGAATTAGATATGTTTATTGGTACTGGTTGGGATATACACAAACACTCTAATTCAAAACCACTCACTTTAGGTGGAGTAGCTTTTGATGAAGATGGTTTTGAAGCACACTCAGATGGCGATATTTTGTTACATGCTCTAATAGATGCAATTTTAGGTGCTACCTCCAACAAAGATATCGGTCACTACTTTCCATCGAACGAAAAGACTCCTTTAAATATTTCGAGTACTGAAATGCTTAAATCCATTCTTGAGGAAATTAATTTTTCGATATTTAAAATAAATAATATTGACATGACGATAATTTCTCAAAAAATTAATATTTCCTCTAAAAGTAAAGTTATCGAAGAAAACATATCAAAACTATTGAGTTTTGATAAAAACAGAATAAATCTTAAAGGTAAATCAGTTGATAAATTAGGAATTATTGGCAACAACGAAGCATCAGCTGCTTTTGTTTCAATATCTTTGACAGATGCTTAATTTATATAATTCATACACAAAATCACTGGAAGAGGTTGAGTTATCTCAAGATGAAATAAAAATTTATCTTTGTGGGCCAACTGTTCAATCTTCGCCACATATTGGGCATGGACGATCTTCAGTAGTTTTCGATTTCCTTATTAGATATTTAAAGTATTTAAACCATAAAGTTTTATTCGTTAGAAATATTACTGATATTGATGATAAAATTATTTCTAAATCATCAGAACAAGGTATTCCATTTCAAGAATTAGCTAATAAAGTTATGACAGAATTTGGAGATGTTTATTCAAGCTTAAACTGCCTTACTCCAGACAAAGAGCCAAAGGCAACAGAGTATATCGATGAGATAAAAGAGTATATAACTCAAATTCTTAAAAAAGATATGGCATATATTTCAGAGTCTGGGGTGTATTTTGAGACGTCAAATTTTACTGACTACTTAAAGCTTTCGGGAAGAAAGCTGGATGAAGTTATTTCTGGAACAAGAGTTGAACTTCAAGATGATAAAAACGCACCAGAAGATTTTGCATTGTGGAAATTTGCCAAAGAGGGAGAGCCGTACTGGGATTCAGAGTGGGGTAAAGGAAGACCAGGATGGCATATAGAATGTTCTGCTATGATAAATGCGCTACTTGGTGAAGAAATTGATTTTCACTGTGGTGGCAATGATTTAATATTTCCTCACCATGAAAATGAACTAGCACAATCAAAAGCAGCTAAGCCAAATAAAAATTTTGTTAAATACTGGCTGCATAATGGAATGATCAATTTATCCGGTAAGAAAATGTCAAAGTCTGAAGGTAATGTAAAAATCCTCAAGGATTACATTGATGAATACAGTGGCGATGTAATGAGATTTTATTTCTTAAGAGCACAATACAGAAGTCCGCAAGAGTTTACTGAAGATTTATTAATTGAATCCAGAACTACATTCAAAAAAATATCAGAATTTGTTGAAGATTCAAAGTCAGCACCCATTGACAAGAACCTTTTGCATATTTTTGAAGCATGTATGGGAGATGATTTAAATACACCAAAACTTATTGGAGAAATTTTTATTCAAATTAATCAATCATTAACTCTTGAAGAGGAAGAATTACAAAACTTAAGGTCAACTGTTAGGTTTATTTTTGATATATTAGGTTTCACTTTTACAAAAGGTGAAAATAAGAAATTACCTAAAGATAAACTGATAAAATTTTTCGAAGAATACAAAATAATCTTCGAATCTATAGAACAAGCTATGAGTGAATTTATAAATATTAGAGAAAAATATCGTTTAGAGCGAGAGTATAAAATTGCGGATGAAATGAGAAATAAACTTCTAGAAATTGGAATAAAGATCGAAGATGGGAAAAAAGATGGCTGGTCTTGGAACAATAATTGAAGGAAAGAATGCTGTTCTATCAGTTTTAGAATCTGGAAGGGCAATAAAAATAAGCTATCTTCATCAAGAAACTAAATCAGAGAATTTTGAAACAATATTAAATTTAGCAAAAAGAAACAAAGTAGAGATTTCAGCAATCAAATCAAAAGAGGCATGGCCTTATCACCCTAGACATTCAATTGTTGCACTTTGTAATCCGAAGAAAACTTTTAAAGAGAAAGATATGGATAAATTTGCAAATAAAAATTTTATTGTCTGCGACCACATTCAAGATACAAATAATATTGGAGCTATTGCACGCAGTGCGGCAGCATTTAACTTTGAAGTCATAGCAATACCTCTTAAAAGATCAGTAAAAATAACTGAAAGAACCTTTTCAATAGCTAGTGGAGGATTAGAAAAGGTCGAAATTGTATTTTATAACTCAATATTCTCACTGATTAAGAAATTTAATTCTTTAGATATCTGGACCCTAGGCTTAGATATGGGCGGTGAAACTGAAATCAGTGATATTGATCTTAAAACTCAAAAATATGCACTTTTTGTTGGCTCAGAAGAAAATGGTCTTAGCAGTGAAGTCCAAAAAAAATTAGACTTAATTTCACGTATCAATATGGATAATGATATTGAGTCACTAAACGTCTCAGTATCAGCTGCAGTGGCAATGTACCAATTATTTATTAAAAAATAAATTAACTCAAAATATATGTTTGCTATCATTTTAATATTCGCCGGAGTAGCTCAGTGGTAGAGCAACGCACTTGTAATGCGTAGGTCAGGGGTTCAACTCCCCTCTCCGGCTCTCAGTGAAAAACTACTATTCAACATTACGAGCAATATTCTTTATTCTTATTGGTTTACACGTCTCTCTCTATCTTTTTGGACTTCTTAGACTTTCTATAATTTATGATTATCTTGATTACTGGCCGTTTACTCTTTTTCTAATCTTTCTAGTTTTACTTCCAAGATCAGCCCTCATTACTGAATCAATTAAATTTTATTCATATGCAGTTTTGATCACGATAATGGTTATCTTTTTACTTGGACATTTTACAAAAGCTTCTTTTCTAGGTACTTATTCTTATGAGTCATCTTTTAGCAACTCAACACTCAACGAATCAGAAACTTATAGAGTCATAATAAATGAAAATAACTCCATCAATTTAAAATCCTTTCCAGGAACTGGTTACAAAGTGGATATTCTCAACAAACCCGGATCTTCTGGTTACCCTGAGGCGATAGAATCTCTAGTTGGGACACCCCATGTACTAGTTTTGAGGGCTGTAGAGACAAGCCCACTATTACAAGTAAAAGGTTGGGATTTACAATTAGGTGATGAATCCAAATGGGAATTAGACATTTTCGCAGTTGATTCACAGTACAGTCTTGATAATTTAGAACTTGATAATGCAAGTTTATCTGGGACAGGTGAAATCTACCTAGGTAAGAATCTTAAATTACAAAAATTAGTACTGAATGGAGTTTATGAAATCACTGTATCGAAAAATTTACCTATCGTGATATCTGGAAATGCGGAAACCCCTAGTTCGTGGATAAATGCTACTATTGGAACACTCAATCAAGTAAACGAATCATACAGATTATTAGTTGAAATTATCGATGGTTCCGAAGTAATATTTAATGATGAATGAAAGCAGTCGATGATTGAACAGTTAGGAAATGGTCTTTTACTAGGCTTAATAGTGGCAATTGCTTCTGTGTCATTGTCACTTCTTTATGGTGTTACAAGAATTGTAAATTTTGCTCATGGAGAAATAATTGCACTGGGAGCTGTATTAACATTATTCTTCTCTTCATCCCCAGAATCAAGTTTTCTATACTTAGACCGGTTTAGTCCTTTGGGTAGTAGCTTCATAGTTTCATCAATTGCAAGTATCTTACTGTGTGGAGTATTTGGTGCGCTGTTGGAGTTGTGTTTATTTAGACCTTTAAGAAAGAATAACTATGGAAATGTTGCAGTTTTAGTGATTACTATTGGTCTTTCAATATTCTTGAGACATATATTTTTATTGTTTGCCTCTGCTAAGCCTGCATCGTATGCACTTGATCTTCAAAAACGAGAAGACTACTTTGGAATTCAACTTACTCCCAGGAATGTTCAAGTTCTAATTATTGGAAGTGTTGTTATGATTTTAGTTGGTTTATTTTTAACCTATACCAAAACTGGTAGAGCTATGAGAGCAGTAAGAGATTCTTCAGAGTTAGCAAGCGTATCTGGAATAAACTCAGATTATATAATTACATTGACTTGGATTTTTTCAAGTATGCTTGCAGGGTTTACTGGGATTATTCAAGGCGTCATTAATAATGTTCGTTGGAATATGGGTTTTCTAATTCTGCTTCTAATATTTGCAGGTTCAATTCTTGGTGGAATTGGAACTTCTTTTGGAGCAATGTTTGGTGGTTTTATAATAGGTATGCTTGTTCAATTAAGTGTTGGACTAAGTTTTATGGATGGACACACTGAAGCTAAAAATGCTATTGCGCTTGCCCTTATGATCCTCATTTTACTTATCAGGCCACAGGGAATTTTTGGAAGTAAAGAAAGAATCTCATGAAGGACTATAAAAGATATATCATCGCCGTAGGTTTATTGACAGTATCGTTTCTCTACATTTTTACATCTAACGAAACAGGTGTTGCCCGCATCTTTGTAAACTTATTAACCTTTGCAGGCATTTATGGTCTTGCTGCAATAGGTATTAACGTACATTTTGGATGGACTGGTTTATTGAACTTTGGACATGCAGCATTTATGGGTATAGGCGCATACACAACTATTTTACTAATACCACATGCTTTAGGTAGAGAAGGAGTTGTCATTGAGACTGGACTTCCACTGCCTTTAGCTGTAATAATTGGTATGTTAGCTGCTGCATTACTAGGTCTCATATTAGGACTGCCAACACTTCGGTTAAGAGGAGATTATCTAGCAATTGTTACAATTGCAGCTGCAGAAATATTCAGATTGTTAATTAGAGATTTCGAGGATATAACAGGAGGTGTATACGGTGTAATCCAGTTTTCAGGGGCTCTTCAAAGCTTAAGACCCAATTTTATTACCAACTTGGCTACAAGTATTGAAGTATCTTCTTCACAGTTGTGGGTGGGGGTTATTACGTGGATATTAATAATTTTCACTTTACTGTTTTTAAATAGACTACAGAAATCACCTTGGGGTAGAGCATTAAGAGCAGTAAGAGAAGATGAAGATGCTGTAAGGGCTCTTGGTAAGAATGCTGTATGGCTCAAATTACAAAGTTTTATGTTGGGGGCATCAATAGGGGGTTTATCTGGAATTCTTCTCGCATTTAATTATGGAACATTACAGGTATCCACTTTTGTTCCAGTTTTAACCTTTTACCTCTGGGCTGCTTTGATTCTGGGTGGGGTCGGAAGTTTAGCTGGACCTGCACTAGGTGCTGTTATTTTCTGGGTCATAATTTCAGGTACAGATAGTCTTGCAGAAATATTTTTTGAAAATGCGAATGGACAACAACTTGCAGGCGTTCGCTTTGTCTTTGTTGGCTTGCTGATAATGTTTACAATGATTTTTACGCCTAGTGGTATATTGGGCAAAAAAGAGGAGCTTCTTCTTGACATCAAATAAACTTTTATCAGTAAGTTCGCTAAAGAAAAGCTTTGGAGGCTTACAAGCAGTAAATGTAGATTCCTTAGAGTTTTCAGAAAATGAAATAACTAGTTTGATTGGCCCAAATGGAGCTGGAAAAACAACTTTTTTTGATTTGTTAACAAAGTTCCAAAATCCTGACCAAGGCAATATTTTCTTTGAAGGTGAAAATGTCACGTCTTTTCAGTCTTATAAATTAGCCAGATTAGGTATGACTAGAACATTTCAACTTACCAGGGTTTTTGAAAAGATGTCTGTATTGGAAAACATGCAGTTTTCTGGTAGCAGCGTTAAAAATGAATCAATTTCAAGATCATTAATAAAGGGTAAATCATTAAATAATTTTGAAAAAGAACTTGAAATTGAAGTGGATAGAATTTTGGAGTTACTAAACCTATCACACATGAAATATTCTTATGCTAGAGAATTGTCAGGAGGACAAAAAAAATTACTTGAACTTGGAAGAGCATTAATTAGAAAGCCAAAACTATTACTTCTGGATGAGCCACTGGCAGGTGTAAACCCTAAGCTTGCTGAAGAGATATTAGATATCATAAAAAACCTGAGTATTGAGGGAATCAATATCATCATGGTTGAACACAATATTAATGCTGTTATGAAAATTTCGGAAAGAGTAGTTGTGATGGCAGAAGGTAAAATTATTGCGGACGGTGAGCCTGAAGTTATTAGAAATAATGAAAATGTTATTGAAGCATACCTGGGTAAAGTTAATGAATAAAGCAATAATTGAAGTAAACGGATTAGCCGCTGGCTATGTTAAGGGTTTAAATATTCTTCAGGGAATAGACTTAGTAATAAAAGAGAATGAAATAATCTCAATAATTGGTCCAAATGGTGCAGGGAAGTCCACCTTATTGAAGGCTATTATGGGCCTGATTCCAATATCAGGTGGGAGACTATATATTAATGGTAATGAACTTACTAATTTTAAAAGTCATGAGTTAATTAAAAAAGGGATTGGTTATGTTCCCCAAGTTGCAAATGTTTTTCCAAGCCTTACGATTGAGGAAAATTTAGACATAGGTCTTTGGACAAAAACAAAAAATTCTAAAGAAGGTAAAAAAGAAATCTTTGAAATGTTCCCAATTTTGTTTGAAAAAAAACGAGAGAAAGCTGGTAATTTATCAGGTGGTCAAAGGCAGTTATTAGCGCTTGGTAGAGCTCTAATAACTAAACCAGATGTGCTATTACTTGACGAACCTTCAGCTGGCCTATCGCCAATAGCTATTGATGAGGTTTTTAAATCTATAAGTGAAATCAACAATAAAGGTGTATCTATTCTTTTAGTAGAGCAGAATGCAAAAAGAGCTCTTAGCTTTTGTGATAGAGGATATGTTTTAGACCAAGGAAAAAATTCCTACACTGGCACTGGCAGAGATTTATTAGATGATCCTAACGTAATTGATTTGTATTTAGGAAAGCTATAAAAAAAAGGCCCGAAATTAATCGGGCCTTTTAAATTTAATAAGTTATGAATTAAGATCCAAAATCTATTGATTTAAGAACTTCTTCTTCATCACCTGTAGTGATCGCCCATACATCGTATGTACTTGCTGTTGGATCACCTTGTTCATCAAGATTTATATCTCCAGATGCACCTTTGTAGTCTACATTTTCTCCTGCAGCTACTAAAGCCCAACATTCGACACCGATACATGCAGTACCGTTACCTGATGCTTCAACTAATCCTGACGCAATGTCAGCACCTGTTACTCCATTAGCAGCAGCAGATATTGCCATTATCATAATGGCATCATAAGCTTGAGCTGAATATGGAGCTGGAGCTTCACCAAATTTTTCCTGGTAAGCAGCTGTGAATGCATCTAATGCAACACCAGCTGTTGATCCTGGAGCGGTTCCTTTGAAACCATCCAAGGCGCTACCAAGTCCACATTCTGAACTGAGGTTTGCACCTCTTACACCATCTGTGAAGTACCAAGGTGTGCTTAGGTAATCTTGCTCGAAAGCTGATTTAAGAACACCACAACCAGTTTCTGGAAACAATATTCCGACAATTGAGTCAGAACCATTTTTACCAGCTTGGGTTACTTCAGATGCAAATTCTGTTGCTTCTTGTGAGTGATAAACAATAGTGTCTACACTTCCACCAAGTGCTTCAAAAGAGGAAGCAGTAGCTTCTGCTAAACCTCTACCGTATGAATCTGCTCTTGAAATAATTGAAACGGAAGTATGTCCATCATCAATTAAAACTTGAGCTAATACAGCACCTTGCAATAAATCTGAAGGAGCGGTTCTTGCATAAAATCCACCATTCTTTATTTTTGTAAATTGTGGGGATGTGTTTGAAGGGGATACCATAACGACTTCTGCTGCAATAGCAGTATCGATAATTGCTAGTGATATACCACTAGCTGCAGCACCCATAACTCCTTGTGCACCATCGGCAATAAGAGAGTTCAAACTTGCTAAAGCTACGTCTGGAGCTGTTCCAGAGTCACCTTGTACCCAGACAATAGGTTGTCCGTTTACACCACCGGCTGCATTAATTTGCTCTACAGCAAGAATCGCACCTGATTCAATACCAGGTCCCAAGAATGCTAAATCACCTGTTAATGGCATTAATGTACCAAGAACTAATGGGTCAGCTACAGGAGCAGCGACAGTGGTTGCAGGTGCTTCGGTAGTTGCAGGAGCTTCAGTTGCTACTGGCTCTTCAACTACTTCATCAGCTGTTCCACAAGCTGCGGCGAAAATTGCAAGTACTGCGATTAATGCAATAAGTTTGCGATTTTTCATATTTTTTAATTTCCTTTCAGTCACTGAAAATAAAAATTCCTACATAATTTGTAGGAATGTATTACAACAATAGCGTGTTTTTACTACTCTACAAATAGCATATTTAAATAATTTATACATAACATGACTGAAATACTTGAAAACATATTAAACACACTAAATAATCAAGAATATGTTGATATTTTGTTGTATTTATTCATTTTTTACTTTCTATATTTTGGTTGGAAAAATGGCTCAATTATGGTTATTTTTTATATTTCAGCCTTATTACTTGCTATTTTTTCAAGTTTTAGATACTCAGAACAAGTAGGAACTTATATAAGTAATTGGCTTAACTCTGGAAGGCAATTATCTGAATTGTTTGCCGGTGTAATTATTTTTATCGGAGTAATCACTATTTCATCATTAATTCAGAATATTATTCTTTCTATCAAAGGAAAAAACGATACAGGAAGCAAGCTATTAGGCTCCGTACTTTCTTTGCTGTTAAGTAACCTCATGCTGACTTTTGCTTTCACCATTGTTTCTTTAATTAATACAACTCCGCTTATAGAGGATTACCTTGAAAGATCAGAGTTGGTGTCATTTTATACAGATGCTGATGGAACACCCCAACAAGCACTTGAAGTAGTCATAGGCAATGATTTGTTAAAAGTCGTATCAAGAATTAAGGATTTAACTGGTCAATCATCAGTTGTAGTAGATGAGTTTGGATGTTTGGAGATACCGAAAGTTTCAAAACCAAAACTTCTTGCTAAAAATGGTGAATCAAGGGAGATGTTTGAAATCATCAACATTGAAAGGATTAATGAGAATGTTGATCCAGTTGAATTTTCTCAAAGACTTTCAGACATAGCTAACGAGTATGCCTTCTTGATGTATGAAGAAGGATTTTGGTGTCATAAAAATCCTCTCAATGGACAACAAGTCGGAGACAGGCTCAGTGAGGTAGGTCTTCCCTACAAAACTGTTGCAGAAAATCTAGCTATTTCATCAACCCTAGTTTCTGGTCATGAAAGTTTAATGAGCTCCGAAACACACAAAAATACAATATTGGATCGTGAATTTAAAAGAGTAGGTGTGGGAATAGTTTCCGGTCCACTCGGTCTAATTATCGTGCAAATATTTCAATGAGTTATTCACCAGTACCTTTAATTAATGGATTAATAGCTGATACACAAGAATATTTAATCTCACTAGATATTAAAATCGCCAAAAAAGAAATAGATTTATTACAACAAACATTATCAAGTGAATTAACTAAAAAAATACGTCTCCAAACGAATACACCAACACAGATAGTAAATACTTTTTTGTTAGAAAATTATGACTTGTCTAACAAACTTACTCCAAGAAGTTTTTCTGAGGAAACTTTTTATCTAATAATGCAATGGGGAGTCCATAAGGCTTCTAAGGTTTCTTGAAAAAGTGAATAAGGTCAAAAAAGATATATGGAATAACTCCTATCCAATTTTCATCTGGTTAGTAACAGAACCTATTGTCGGACTTGTAGACTCAAAAATTGCAGGCCTTTTAGGAGAGAGTTCACTATCAGGAGTGGGAATTGGGGAAACAATTTACTTTGTCTTAGTCTGGGTGTTTATTTTTTTGGCCTATGGCACGACCCCACTAGTAGCTAAATTAAATACTCAGCAAAAATTTAGAAGCCTTGCATATTTTGTTAATTATGGAAAAAATATGTCCCTTTTGCTAGGCGTATTAGGAACAGTGCTTATATTTATTTTTTCAGAATACTTAATAGGATCTTTTGACCCATCTTTAGAGGTTGGTGAAGAAGCAAGAATCTATCTATGGATTAGAAGTATTGGGATTACTTTTTACCTAGTAAATATGCATTCAACTGCTGTTTTGAGAGGTTTAAGGTATCCTAAAATAACTTTACAAAGCGCTCTTCTTGTTTCTACACTCAATATCTTTTTTAGCTATTGTTTTGCAATCATACTTGATTATGGAATTCTAGGAATTGGCTTAGCTAGTACTCTCTCTTTTCTTATCACTTCTATCTACTCATCATCAGTACAAAGAAGTAAGTTACGATTATTAACCCAATCAAATGAAAATGTTAATAAACATTATTTAAGAAAAAAATTCTTTTCTATTGGATTTCAAATTCTTTTAAGGTCCATGTTTTTAACTGGATTTATGACAGTATTAAGAAACCAAGCTTCATTGTTGTCCATGAAGGACATCGCAATTCAACATGTTTTATTGCAACTCTGGTCATTTGGCTATGTAGCAATTGATTCAATAGCAATAGCATCCCAAACTCTAATATCAGAGCACATATCAAAAGGAATCAAATACTATAAATCTGAATTGTATTCAAACTTAATACAGTTAACTGCAATCATTTCTATATTTCTCTTAATAACAAGCTATTTGTTTTTAGACAAATTAATAATCTTTTTTGCTGGAGAATCTTTTTCTCAACTTAGTAATACTCAATTGAGACTGTTATTTTCTATAAGCTTATTATTTGGAAGCTTTGCTTTCCTTTGGGACGGAGTGCTACTGGGTCTAGATAAAGTTTATGAATTTGCATTTATAACTGTTTGGTCTTCAATTATAGGGATCGTATTAGCCATCTTCTTAATACAAAGAGATCCATCAATAATTTCCCTCTGGATTGCTTTAGTGGCATCATTAGTTGTGAGAAGTTTTTTAGGTTTTAAATATCAACGTACTGAATAGACTATTTTACTGCTTTTAATACAGGTCTATCTAGGTAATAACTTAGTATCTGTAATTCTTGAGAAAGATCAACGGATCTAATCTGAACATCTGGAGTATTTTTTAGCAATACAGGCGCAAAATTCAATATCGATCTAACACCACACTCAATTAACTGATCTGCAACTGATTGAGCATATTCGCCAGGAGTGGCGATTATTCCAATTGCTACGTTGTACTTATCACAAACTTCTTTTAATTCAGAACTGGGTTTAACGACTAATCCGGCTATTTGCTTATTTATTTTTTTGGGATCATCATCGAAAAGGGCAACTACACCAAATCCTCTTTCTTTAAAGCCTCCATAGTGGGCTAATGCTGAACCAAGGTTACCAACCCCAACTATTACAGCACTCCATCCTTCCACTAAACCAAGCTCAAGTTGAATCTGGTTTCTAAGAGTTGTAATATCATAACCAACACCTCTAGTTCCTAATGTTCCTAAATAGGAAAGATCTCTTCTGACCTGTGCATCATTAACTTTGGCAAGTTCAGCTAAAGTTTTTGATGATATACCTACTTCTGTTGAACCAACTTGTTCAAGGCACTGTAAATAAAGAGGAAGTCTCTTTACAGTTGCTGGTGGTATTTTTTTATTTTCTTTCACTAATGCACAATCTAATGAACTAATAAATTTAACCTAAATTACTACTGGATTTTTTATTACAGATTGGGAGTATAAATTAACGTTTTATCTCTATTTGAGTTAACTTGATAATATCTAATGAAACATGAAGAAATATATGACGTAATTATTGTTGGAGCTGGTCCAGCCGGAGCTAATACAGCCATTTCATATAAAAAATTAAATCCTCAATTAAAAATTGGAATTTTTGACAAAGCTCTATTTCCCAGAGATAAATCTTGTGGCGATGCCATTGGTCCGGGTGTAATAAATGCTTTAAAGAGATTTGGGAATGAACACATACTAGATTCTGAACCAGAAGTGGTTTCAACAACTTTATTTGGGCCGAAAAACATAGGTATTCAGAACTATATTCCAGAGGTTCAAAATAAAGAGGATTCTGTAGTTTATGTGATTCCAAGATTAGATTTGGACAATAGAATTTTTAACCTTGCAAAATCTTTAGACGTAGATTCTTTCGAGGAGTACAGATATTCTGGATTCACAAGAAATTACGATGAGTCATTAAACGTGAGTTTTAAGAATGCATTAGGAGATAGTGAGACCTTTAAAACAACAATTCTGGTTGGCGCTGATGGAGCTAATTCGAGAGTCAGAAAAGACTTGAACCTAGGCCAAAACACAGATTGGCATAAAGCAATTGCTATTAGAGCGTATATTGATAGTCCTAACTATCTGGAAATCTTTAAAGAAAGATCATTAATGTTTGAGATTAACGTATCTGCTTTAAGAGGTTATGCTTGGGCATTTCCGAGTAAGGGTACGTTAATTAATATTGGGATTGGTATGCCTTTAAGTCTTTTTAAGAAAGAGAATAAAAACATTAACGAAATGCTGGATGATTTTGTTCAAACTTTGGAGAGCAGGGGAGTGATAGTTGAAGATATCAGATTAGAAAAAAGCTACATGCTTCCCTTTGCTTCCTCTAGGCCAAAATTAGCTCATGATAAAGTAGCTTTAGTTGGCGATGCAGGTTCAATGATTAATCCAATGAGTGGTGAAGGTATATTTTATGGCATGGAAGCTGGTTTTTTACTTGCTGAAAACACCCATGAATTAATCCAAAACAATAGAGGAGATATCAACAAGGGTATAAAGTTATATGAAAAAAGTTTTAATAAACGCTTTTCGAAACATTATCTGAGCTGCGCGCTTGCCAGGCTAGTGCTTCAAAGTCCCTTTATGACCCAAAGATTATTGTCAGTTGCATCAATTGATCAACACACAATAGATTTCGTAGTGGAACTATTATTCGACGAAGCAAGACTGACAATAAAAGAAGTTTTTCTTTTAGGTATAAAGTTTTTATCCCCACTTTGGCTTCTAAGAATCATTAAAAACAAGTAATTAAGTATTAGACATTAATCTTGATTTCCTAGTAAAATAAAACTAACTTTGTGAAAACTTTCACAATTAAAGGAGAGACATGGTTGATTGGGCCCCTATCTTAATAATGCTAATAATAGCTGTAGGCTTTGCCCTTGTTTCCTTAGGAGTTAGTTATCTTTTATCTCCAAAAAATCCAACTGCTGAAAAACTAGCACCTTACGAGTGTGGAATTTTTCCTGAAGAAGAACCCTCCCAAAGGTTTCCAGTAAAGTTTTATATGGTGGCAATGTTATATATTGTCTTTGATATTGAAATAATTTTTCTACTTGCTTGGGCTACAAGATTTAATGAGCTTGGATGGTACGGCATTCTCGTCATTGCTATTTTTAGTTTCTTTGTGCTTGAGACACTTTACTACGTATGGAAAAAAGGTGTTCTCGATTGGAATACACCAAGAAGAAAAAGATATTTTGAAAAAACACTATTTGAACCTCAAACAGAAAAGGTTGCTTAATGTATTCACCAGATAATATTTTTACAACAACAATTGATAAAGCGGTTAGATGGTCACGCACTCAGTCAATGTGGCCAGTAACATTCGGCCTCGCATGCTGTGCGATCGAAATGATGGCTGCTGGTTCAGCCAAGTATGATCTTGCTAGATATGGTATGGAAGTATTTAGAGCTTCTCCTCGCCAGGCTGATTTAATGATTGTTGCAGGAAGAGTTTCACAGAAAATGGCTCCAGTATTGAGACAAGTATATGACCAGATGGCAGAACCAAAATGGGTAATTGCAATGGGGGCATGTTCATCAACAGGTGGAATGTTTAATAATTATGCATTAGTACAAGGAGTTGATCACATTGTACCTGTAGACATTTATGTGCCAGGTTGTCCTCCAGGGCCACAATCCTTAATGCACGGAATATTAACTCTTCATGACAAGATTATGGCTGGAGAAATTAATAGATGAACGAAGTACAACAGATAGAGGTAAATGAATACCACGATCACATTAAGTCCCTACTTGAAGAGGGGTACGAAATGATGATGGACCTTACTGCTGTTGATTGGTTTAGAAAAAAAGAACCAAGATTTGAAGTAGTAATTAATCTTTTATCTCTTACTAAGAACCTTAGAAAGACAATTAAGGTTCAAGTCCCTGATGAAAATCTCACCATTCCCTCAATTACAGATATATATCCAGGAGCCAATTTTTACGAGAGAGAAGTATTTGATATGTTTGGGATAGTCTTTGAAAATCATCCTGAACTAACCAGAATTTTGATGCCGGATGACTGGATAGGGCACCCTCTTAGAAAAGACTATGGATCTGGAAGAATTCCTGTCCAATTTAAAAATGCTCCGAGTGTGGATTAATTATGGTTAAAAATAAAGAAAACTCAGAAGATTTAGACTTTTGGGCGACAAATTCGGAAGAAGGTGGATGGAACATTTCATCCACAGATGAAGGCTCTCAAAAAATGAATGATGAGGAGTCCGAACAACAGATAAAAATCCAGACTGGGTCTGATGTCGTAGATGATTATTTCGTTGAAGAAGAAACCTCTGAAGATGAGAGGATGATTGTTAATATGGGCCCTCAGCATCCGTCAACTCATGGAGTTTTAAGACTTCAAGTTGAACTTGAGGGTGAAGCCGTCAGAAGAGTAAAGCCTATCATTGGATATTTACATACTGGCATGGAGAAAACTGGTGAAGAGCTAACTTATCTTCAGGGACCAACCAACACAACTAGAATGGATTATCTCTCACCTTTTTTTAATGAACTAGTCTTTTCACTTACCACTGAGAAACTTTTAGACATTGAAGTTCCAGCTAGGGCAGAAACAATAAGAATATTAATGACTGAGTTAAATAGAATTTCATCTCATCTAGTTGCCCTTGCAACCGGAGGAATGGACATAGGAGCACTTTCCATGATGATATTTGGGTTTAGGGAAAGAGAATTAGTATTAAATTTTTTTGAAAAAACAACAGGACTGAGAATGAATCATAACTACATTCGACCAGGAGGTGTAGCAGCAGACTTACCTGATAATTGGCAAAAAGATGTTAAAGAAATATTAAAAATTATCCCCGAAAAGCTGAAAGATTATGATGAAATGTTACTTGATAATCCGATATGGCAGGGACGACTTCAAAATGTAGGAATTATAACTCCCGAAGAATGTCTAGCTTACGGTATTACCGGCCCAAGCTTAAGAGCATCTGGTCAAGGATGGGATCTTAGAAAAATGCAGCCTTATTCCGGAATCGAAAAATTTGATTTTGATGTTCCTGTTTTACAAGAAAGTGATGTTTTTGCTCGTTGGAGAATTAAAGTACTTGAAATTCTAGAGAGTCTAAAAATTGTAGAGCAAGCAATGGACAATATGCCTAAAGGGCCATATAAAATTCAAGACAAAAAAGTCACACCTCCACCAAGAAAAAGACTTGATGAATCTATGGAGGCACTGATTCATCATTTTAAAATTTATACAGAGGGATTCAAAGTTCCTGAAGGAGATGCGTATGTTGCTGTTGAGTCCCCAAGAGGAGAATTAGGTTGCTATATAGTTTCAGATGGTTCCTCTAAACCATTTCGAATGCACGTAAGGGGTCCATCATTTTGCAACCTACAAGCCCTACCGATTGTTATGGCCGACAGTCCAATAGCAGATGCTGTTGCAGCAATAGCATCTTTAGATCCTGTAATTGGAGATGTTGATAGATGAGCTGGGAAACAGAAAGATTAGAAAAAGCTAAACAAATTATTGAAATGTATCCTCAAAAGAGATCTGCTCTAGGACCATTGCTTTATTTAGCCCAAGATAAAGATGGATATATCTCAAATGAATCAATTGTTGAAATTAGCGGACTTATTGGGATAACAGAAGTCCAAGTCCAATCGGTTGCATCTTTTTATTCAATGTACAAACAGGAGCCAACAGGTAAATATTTACTCAGCGTTTGTAAATCAATTTCTTGTGAGATAAGTAAATCAAGTGATGTAATTAATAGTGTTAAAAATTTTACAGGGCTAAGTAACAATGAAACAGATGATGAAAATTTCTTTACTTATGAGTCTGTTGAATGCATAGGCGCGTGTGGTGGAGCACCTGCAATTCAAGTTAATTATGAGACTGTCGAAGGCCTAACACCTGATAAAGCTGTAGATTTGTGCAAGTGGCTTAGAGAAGAAGAACCTGAAATCGTAGTTGCAGATGAGCTTCAAGATAAATTTGGTGGAGTGAAGTCTTTTGACTGGGCTATCGCAGATAACAATGGAGCAACTAGTCCTGTTCCAGGTTTTCAAACTTATGACACATCAAAGGAGAAAAAATGAAAGAAACCCTTCTTCTGACCAAACATATGAGAGAAAATCCTGAAGACAGCCACTCTCTGAAATCTTATGAAAATAATGGAGGATATGAATCTGTTAAAAAAGTACTTAAGTCTGGTACCCCTGAAGAGGTACTCCAAGAGATAAAAGATTCTAACATTAGAGGTAGAGGAGGAGCTGGTTTTCCTACTGGAGTCAAATGGGGCTTTTTAGCTGAAGATGAAGAAAGATACCTTGTTATAAACGGTGATGAATCTGAGCCAGGAACTTTTAAAGATAGAATTCTTCTTGAAAGAGATCCACATCAATTAATTGAAGGAATGATAATCACATGTTTTGCGGCAAATATTTCAAAGGCTTTCATATACATAAGAGGTGAATATGCAAAGCCGGCAAGAAGAGTTCAAAGTGCTATTGAGGAAGCTTATGAAAAGGGATATTTAGGAAAGAATATATTTGGATCTTCTATTAATTTGGACATTGTGGTGCACCTTGGTGCAGGAGCCTATATATGTGGAGAGGAAACTGCTTTACTAAACTCACTAGAAGGTAGAAGAGGCGAGCCTAGATTAAAACCACCATTTTTTCCAGCAGTAAAAGGTCTGTATAACAAACCAACGCTTGTAAATAATGTTGAGACTATCTCTTCTGTTCCATGGATAATGAGTAACTCTGGGAAAGATTATTCAAGCTTAGGAGTTGAAGGTTCAACAGGGACAAGAATTTTCAGTCTTTCTGGACACATAAACAATCCTGGAAACTACGAAATAGAGATGGGGTCTTCATTTGGAGAGTTCGTGGACACTTTAGGCAAAGGTGTTAAAAATAAAGCCATTAAAGCATACATTCCTGGTGGAGCATCAGCTCCATGGTTACGTGGAGATCAACTCGACGTCAAAATGACAATTGATGACGTTGCAAACGAGGGGTCCATGCTTGGTTCTGGAGCAGTCGTAATGATGGATGAAGATACAAATTTAGTTTTAGCAGCAAAAAGCTTAGTAAGCTTTTTTGCGCATGAGTCTTGTGGACAATGCACTCCATGTAGAGAGGGAACTACTTGGCTTGAAAATATACTTGAAAGAGTTGCTTCCGGCAGGGGACGACTTTCAGATATAGACCTACTACTTGATGTCTGTGATAATATTTCACCAGGACTTAGCTGGCCACCAAAGATGACAACTATATGTCCGCTTGGACCTTCTGCTACTGCATCGATTGTGTCTTTAATGAAAGACTTTAGATCAGAAGTTGAAGTTTTACTACCAAAGAAAGTAGTAATAGGTTGAACGAAAAAGTAACTTTTACCGTTGATGGAAAACAGCTTGAAGGAAAACAGGGGCAACTCCTAATTGAGGCATGTGAGGATTCTGGTATTCACATACCAAGGTTTTGTTGGCATAAAAGATTAGATCCAGTCGGTATGTGTCGAATGTGTCTGGTTGAAATTGATACACCTAGAGGAAAAGCTTTAGTACCTTCTTGTACAACACAAGTAAGTGAAGAATTAATTGTCGAAACAGAGTCTGATACTGTTAAAAAAGCGCAAGAAGGCGTTCTAGAGTTTTTACTCATCAACCACCCCCTTGACTGTCCTATCTGTGACAAAGCTGGAGAATGCCCCCTTCAAGATCAGACAATGGCTTATGGACCAGGCGAATCAAGATTTATTGAGGAAAAAAGACATTTTGAGAAACCAATTCCTGTTTCAGACATCGTATTACTTGACAGAGAGAGGTGTATTTTATGTGCGAGATGTACCAGGTTTTCTGATGAAATTTCCGGAGATCCTTTAATTGAATTCATCCAAAGGGGAAATAAAACACAAGTTAATACTTTTCCTGATGAACCTTTTAAATCTTACTTTTCAGGAAATACTGTTCAAATTTGCCCAGTTGGGGCACTAACTGCAACTAGTTACAGATTTAAAGCAAGACCATGGGATTTAAAAAAAGTGTCTTCAACATGTAATTGTTGTTCGTTAGGATGTTCCGTTGAGTTAAATGTATCTCAAAATAAAATGTTAAGAATACTTGGTGAAGATAATGAATTTACTAATCAAGGATGGCTTTCAGATAAAGGAAGATATAATTTTGAATATTTGCACTCAGAAAATAGATTATTAAATATTCATTCAAGAGAAAATGAAGACTATCAGACTATCAATATCTCAGATGCAATTGAAAAGATCAAAAATAAGATTAAGGACTTAGACAACCCAGATATAAAGTTTATCATTGGAGCAAACAGCACAAATGAAGAATATTTTGCAATCAACAAATTTGCTAACTCCCTAAATAGAAATGAATTTTTAAGTAAGGACAAATCTAATGTCTACTTTGCTGATGATCATATTTATAACGGATATTTTAGTGAGGAATATACAAGTGCTACTTTCGAAGATCTGGATAATTCTGATGCAATCGTTGTGTGGGCAGAGGATATTAAAGATAACCTACCAGTACTATTTCTTAGAATCAAAAAAGCAGTTAAAAACGGAGTTAAGCTCGTTGTATTCGGACACACCAATACAGCTTTAGAGAGTCTTGCAGACCTCTATCTTGGTGCTGAAATTGTTTCCAATAATTTTGAATTAAAAACAAGTCTAAGCAATATTCAAGAATTGAAAGATATTATCGATAGTAAAAAAGTAACTACAATTATTGGAAAATCTACTCCTTTACAAAAAAAAGATTCACTAGATACTCTCATAAATCATTTACAAAAGGTTTCCGACCTGAAGGTATTTAACTGTTTTAGTAAAGCGAATACTTTTGGAGCAATACAACACATTGACCAGATAAAGGGATTAAATGAATTCTGCACTGAATATGAGAATTCAAATAAAAATATTGTGTTCACTATAGGTGCAAACCCTGTTAACTCATCATTTTTTGGATCAAAAATTAAAGATATTCTTGAAGATACAGACTATGTTATTTCACTTGATATTTTTAAAAATGAAACAACAGAATTAGCTGATTTGATATTACCAACAACTGCTTTTGGTGAAAAAGAGGGGACGATAACAAATATGGAAATGAGGGTTATGAAGCAAAATAAAATCCTTCCGGACCCCGGCTCAACTCTTTCTGAATGGGAATATTTAATAATGATTGCTCAATCGCTTGGAAAAGATATTAACTATGACAGTGTAAACGATTTAAACAGTGAGTTAGCAAGTCAATTTACAATGACAGAAGCATTACCCACATTTGATAATCTTAATAAACCATCAAATCTTTTTGGAATACTAAATCAAAAAGAAATTAATTTAAATATCAAGGATATAGATCAAGACAGTCCGTCTCTTTTGATGGTAAAAAGACTCTATGGAGATTCAAGTACTCAAATTAATTCACCATCAATTTCAATGTTAGGTTCTGAAAGGTTCATTGAGTTGAGTGAATTTACTTTAGGCAAATATGGGATAGAGTCCAATGTTGCTACTTTAACTCAAGGCTCATCATCTATTTTTGTAAATATAAAATTGAATAATCTTTTGCCAGACAATCTTGTTTTAGCTCCAATTAATAGAAGAGGATTTGAAAAATTAGACTCTACTAAAGATTTTGATCTCAAAGAGACAAAAAACATGAAGGATTTAAGTGTCAACTGATTTAATAATTGGAATAACAAAAGCAGCTTTGATTTTAGGGCTTTTATTAACCAACACAATTTTACTTATATGGCTCGAAAGAAAGTTAGTAGCTGGTATGCAATCGAGAGTTGGACCAGATAGGGCAGGACCTTTTGGAATTTTGCAAACAGTTGCTGATGCAGTAAAACTACTTCTAAAAGAGCAAATACTTCCTTTAAAAGCTGACAGAGCAATGTATTTATTAGCTCCTATCCTTGCATTGGTACCATCATTTTTAATATTTATGATTATTCCTCTTGGGCCAAGCATCGATTTAGTTATACAGGGAGAAGCCGTAAATGTAGATTTGGTAGGAGCAAATATTAACGTAGGAGTCTTATTCTTCTTAGCTCTATCATCAATAGCCGTATATAGTGTTGTTCTTGCCGGTTGGTCTTCAGGATCGAAATACCCATTACTTGGTGGAGTCAGAGCTTCTGCACAGATGATCTCTTATGAAGCCGCTATGGGGTTAGCCTTAGTTCCAGTAATACTTTATTCAGGATCTATGTCAATGACTGATATAGTTCAAAGTCAATCAGGATTTCTATCAAGCCCTATTCCTATACTAGATTCAATTGTTGGCTTTATTCCTAAGTGGAATATATTTCCACAGTTTGTAGCATTTGCAATATTTTTTATAGCATCTGTTGCAGAGGTAAATAGAGCTCCATTTGACTTAGTTGAAGCCGAACAAGAGTTGGTAGGAGGATTTCATACTGAGTATTCCGGATTTCGCTTTGCAATGTTTTTTCTTGCCGAATATATAAACATGTTTAACATGTGTGCAATAACAGCTACATTCTTTTTAGGCGGATGGCTAGGCCCAACTTTTTCAGGATTCTTACCACCATTCATTTCAGCATTTATGCCAGCCGTTTGGCTCGGGGTTAAAACTTTTTCTTTGTTATTTATATATGTTTGGATAAGAGCAACCCTACCTAGATTGAGATATGATCAATTGATGGAACTAGGCTGGAAAAGACTAATTCCGATTTCACTAGTATGGCTATTATTATCTTCAATTGTTTTAGGAGTTAGAGAGTTTGGCTTACCATGGAGTTAAAAGATGAGTAGTGGATACGACTTACTAAAAGGATTAAAAGTAACATTTAAAGAGTTATTTAAAAAATCTGTAACTGATAAATACCCGAAAGAGTTTAGAGACAAACCCCAACGTTTTCATGGAAGACATGTTCTTAACAAATATGAAGATGGTATGGAAAAGTGTATTGGTTGTGAACTTTGTGCTGGAGCATGCCCTGCACAATGTATATATGTAAGGGGTGAGGATAATCCTGAAGAAAACCCAGTGAGTCCAGGGGAGAGATATGGCTTCATATATGAAATAAATATGTTGAGGTGTATATATTGTGGTCTTTGTGTAGAGGCTTGCCCTACAGAGGCAATAACAATGACTTCACTTTTTGAAATGAGCGTTGCAGATCGATCTGAGGCAGTATTTGATAAATCTGTATTGCTTGTTAAAGACGATGGTTCAGCCAATACTCACGAAGAACAAACAAATTTAACTAACCCAGAAGAGTTAACAAAAATTGATGGTTGGATGAGAGCAACAGCTCCTAATGGTAATCCAGATTTTGAAAATGTTATTGGATGGACTAATTCCCTGGGCTATGGGGAAAGAGAAGCAGAAAAAGGCCAAACAATGGAAGAAGAGTAAAAAAAGTGTTAGAACTACTACTTTTTGCAGTACCAGCAGGTCTAGTAATTCTAGGAGCTTTAATAGTTATATTTGCTAAAAATCCTGTTCACAATTCAATGGGTTTAGTCTTAACACTCGCATCACTTGCAATAATTTATATCACTCTGAATGCAACCTTTGTGGCTATGGTCCAAATGCTAGTTTACGCCGGGGCTGTAATGACTTTATTTTTATTTGTGATAATGATGATTGGTGTTGATAAGCCTGAACAAACAAGAGAAGAAATTAAAGGTCAAACCCTTCTGGTATCAGGAACCCTTTTTATTTTGATTGGTTTAGTTTCATTTGTTGTTGTAAATTCTGGTTTTAAGTGGGATCTCTACTTTCCTGCAGTTGAGTATAGCCTAGAGGGTACACCGGATTTAATTGCTGCAAGTCTGTTTACTGAATGGGTTCTCCCATTTGAGATAATTTCAATATTACTTATCGTTGCTACAGCTGCAGCTATTGCCTTAGCTTATGATACAAAAGTAAGGAAACCAAAATGATAGAAGTTTCAACAGACTGGTATTTAACATTAGCCGCTATCTTATTTTCAATCGGCTTCCTGGGGATGATGATTAGAAAAAATGCATTGATTATGTTTATGTGTATAGAGCTTATGCTTAATTCTGTAAATTTAACATTCATAACTGCATCAAAACATTTTGGAACAATAGAAGGACAAATCTCCGTATTTTTTGTTCTAGTGGTGGCTGCTGCTGAAGTAGTTGTAGGTTTGGCCATAATAGTTTCAATATTTAAAAAACAATCTTCAGCATCTGTAGATTTACTAAGAACTTCCAGAGGTTAATTAGTGGAAAATTTACTTTTAGTAATTATATTTTTACCATTGTTAACAGCCCTTGGGATTAAGATTATTTCAAATTTAGTAAATGAACTTTTACTAAATTTTTTAACAATTAACTCAGCACTTCTGTCTTTTGCAACAGCATGCGGAATGTTTGGTCTACTTCTTACAGATAAGTTTAAGCCTATTCACCTAGAATTATTTACATGGATTCCAAGCCCAGAAATATTATTTGAATTTACTTTGGACGGTCTTTCTGGAATCATGATGCTTCTTGTAACAGGGCTATCAGTTGTCATTCAAATCTTTTCAACATCGTACATGAGTAAAGATGAGAATTACTCCAAATATTTTATATATTTTAATGTATTTGTATTTTCTATGTTGCTATTGGTTATGTCGGGAAATTTTTTAGTGATGTTTTTTGGCTGGGAGTTAGTTGGACTGAGTTCCTATCTCTTGATATCATTCTGGTCAAAAAAACAGTCAGCTGCAAAAGCTGGAAACAAAGCCTTCATTCTCAATCGTATAGGAGATTTTGGGTTCCTAGTTGGATTAATGCTGACGTTGAACACCTTTGGAACGTTCAATTACGAAAAAGTTTTTTCTGAAGTCTTAAATGGGAATCGTGAAAGTTTAAGCGTTATTGTAATTTGTTTTATTATTGGAGCATTTGGTAAGTCTGCACAGTTTCCACTTTTTAGTTGGTTACCAGATGCAATGGAAGGACCCACACCGGCTAGTGCTTTAATACACGCAGCGACAATGGTTACGGCAGGTGTCTTCATGCTTGTAAGAATCTCACCAATATTACAGTTTTCGGAAACGGGAAAACTTATCATCATTACAGCAGGACTGTTGACTGCTTTGATCGCAGCTTTTTCTGCAATTAATCAAGATGATATAAAAAAGGTCTTGGCTTACTCCACAATTTCTCAATTAGGGTTCATGTTTATTGCTATAGGTTCAGGTGCATATGTTGCAGCAATTTTCCATTTGGTAACTCACGCATTTTTTAAAGCTCTACTATTCCTAGGGGCAGGTGCTGTAATTCACGAGATGCATCACGAGCAAAATATTCATAAAATGGGGAACCTCAAAACAAAAATGCCTATTACCGCTGCAATGATGGGTATAGGTACATTAGCAATATCAGGAATCCCTCCACTTGCAGGTTTTTGGTCAAAAGACGAAATACTCGCTTCTACTTTTGCAAATGGTGGCTTCTATTACGGGTATTGGGCTCTCTCATTATTGGCTGCTTTTATGACAGCTTTCTATATGGGAAGACACTGGTTATTAATATTTCACAAAGAAACTGGAAATGACATCAGTCAAGTTCACGAGGCACCAAAAGCGATGGTAAGGCCCCTTATTGTATTGGGCATATTTTCATTCTTTATTGGATTTATTAATACTCCTTTTTTCCACGGATTAGAAAAAGTCCTAGAGGAAACACTACATTATGTAGACATAACACATCTTCCTGAGGGGATTACATTGATTATTCTCGCTGTAGTTTCGATAGGTGCTGGATTTACAGGTTTATTGCTTGCTTATCTGATATATATTGTAGATATACTTGCATATTTTAAAGTCAAGATTCCACTCAAAGAAGAAATAAAAGAGCTGTCTTCAAATACCCTATATTTAAACAAATTTGGTGAAGTCATATTTGTAAAGGGTATGAAATCATTTTCTAGAAAAACCGCTGTTGTTGTTGATGGGCTCTTGATTGATGGCTTAGTTAACAAAATATCTAGTTTGTTTTACAACTCCTCACAAAAAGTCTCAAAATCACAGAATGGTCTCGTAAGAAGCTATGTTGTTTATTTTGGATTTTTTATGCTTCTACTAATTGGGCTGTTTATTGCTACACCATGGGTATTAAATTGAGTGGCTTAATTTATACTCTTATTTTGTTTCCACTATTTGGAGCAGTGGTCATTTTTCTAATGCCAAAAAAGAGATTTGAGCTATTTCAACCTTTAGCAATATTTCTCTCAATCATTCCATTTAGCGTGTGCTTATATTTATTTTCAAATGAGAATAGCAAGGGTTCCTACCAACAATTTGATTCTATAAACTGGATAAGTTCTTATGGAATAAAAATTAGTTTAGGTTTTTCAGGAATGTCCCATCTTCTATTGTCTTTAACATCAATATTGGTTCTTCTATCCTTTCTTTCGGTTACAGAAAATTATTCAAAAAGTAAGGGTTTTATTGGTTCTATATTAGTTTTACACTTTGCTGTTAACGGTGTTTTCTTGAGTGGAGATTTACTCTCTCTGTTCATATTTTTTGAGGCAATATTGATCCCTATGTATTTTTTAATGGGTATTTGGGGTGGAGACAATAGAAGATACGCAACAATTAAATTTATTATTTATACAGTTTTTGGTTCTATATTTATATTTATAGGGACTGTTTATACCGGAGTTATAAGTTACTCACAGACCGGTACATTAGCTTTAGATTATGTAACTTTATCTAATTTAAATTTTACCCCCCAACAATCTAAAGCACTTTTTCTATTATTCACATTTGGATTTTTAGTTAAAGTACCTCTTTTTCCTTTGCATACTTGGCTTCCAGATGCGCACGTCGAAGCCCCAACAGCTGGAAGTATATTATTAGCTGGAGTGTTATTAAAAGTGGGTGCATTTGGAATTTTAAGAGTATCAATACCATTTTTCACAGAAGGATTCTTAGAGTACAGAGACATAATTGCTACCTTGTCCGTCATTGGAATCATATATGGTGCTGTTGTAGCGATTGCACAGATAGATATCAAAAAACTAATAGCATACTCATCAATTAGTCACATGGGATTTGTAATGCTTGGAATATCCTCCGGTAATCTTTTAAGCCTTGAAGGCGCAATTATTCAAATGGTAAATCATGGATTAACATCTGGAGCGCTTTTCATGCTAGTTGGCTTTGTTTACGAGAGACGTCACACCAGACGAATTTCTGATTTTGGAGGACTCAAAATTACAATGCCTAAATACGCTGCAATTTTTCTATTTACATCTTTTGCATCTATTGGACTTCCCGGATTAAATGGTTTTGTAGGAGAATTTATGATTCTAATGGGAAGTTTTGGTACGTATAAATTATTATCAGCCATTTCTGCCTTCGGTGTGGTTCTTGCTGCAATTTACATGTTATGGGCATATCAAAGGATGTTTACAGGTGAAATTAATAATGAAGAAAACGAAAACTTACATGATTTAGATACTAGGGAGCTGGTTTCAGTGATACCACTTTTGGTTTTAATGCTATTTATTGGTGTATACCCAGCTTTTATTGAAAGTTATGTATTAAATGATGCACAAATAATTACGAATGTAGTTGAATTATTTAGCGGAGGTTTAAATTGAACACAGTCTCACAGATTATTGGTCTTAACTGGATAGTTATCGGACCAACATTGGCTTTAGTGGGAACAGCTCTGATATTGTTGTTTTGCACTATAACCATTGCCACTTCTGACAGTGTTAAAAAAGTAGTGACTATTAGCGGAATATTTATGACACTATTTGCTATATTTTTAAAATTCGGATTATTTTCAACAGCGGGTCCCTCGTCATACTTCTCAGAAAAAATTCTTCTCGACGAATTTTCACTTTTTGGTAATGTTCTACTTGGCTTAGTTCTTTTATTAAATTTTTATCCAATTTGGAATTCCTCTTTTGAACTAAAGGACAAAACAACAGAAGCTATAATTCTCACCCTAATGAGTACCGCAGGATTTATGCTCATGGTTGATTCTGAAAATTTCATGATGCTTTTTATAGGTCTCGAGATTGGGTCAATTAGTTTATACGCTTTAGCTGGGATCAACAAAGGTAGTTTATTAAGTAATGAAGCCTCTCTTAAATATTTCCTCCTAGGTTCTTTAGCATCCTGTGTCTTGGTATATGGAATCTCTTTAATGTATGTATCCCTCTCAATTACTGGAGTCTACGAAACAACTATTGCTATCTCCTTCATTGGGATTGAAAACATTCCCCTAACAACACTCGTTGGTATTTTATTACTCATAATTGGTCTGTTATTTAAAGTAGCAGCAGCCCCTTTCCAGTCATGGGCCCCAGATGTGTACCAAGGATCACCCACAGGCTATGTAGGGTTTATGGCAGCTACAGCAAAAGTTGCATCTTTTGTTGTACTAGCAAGGCTATGTATAGTTTCTCTTGGTTTGGTAATGGATAAGTTTGAATTATTTTTCTCTGCAATAATAATACTCTCAATTCTTATAGGCTCACTATTTGCAACTGTCCAAACGGACATGAAAAGATTGATTGCTTACAGTGGAGTAATTCAATCTGGATTTATTCTTTCAGGAATAACTTCCGGAGTAAATGGAACAAGTGCTTCATTATTTTATCTTGCTGCTTATATTGTTCAGTTAATTGGAATCTTCCTTATATTCTCAGTAATTACTGGTGAGCTATCATCAGATTTCTCTATGGAAAATCTTTCTGGCCTGTTTATAGAAAATAAATATTTGAGTATATGCTTTAGTATTTTTATGTTAGGACTTGCTGGACTGCCTCTAACAAGTGGATTTGTATCGAAATTTATTCTTATCACCAATCTGTGGTCATATGAAAAATATATTCTAGTTTTTGCACTGATGCTATCAACTGTTGCAGGTTTTTATTTTTACTTGAAGCCAATATGGATTGCCGCAATAGATAAACCTGAAAACAGCGTTCCACCGATTCAATTGAAATTGAATGATAAAATTTCCGTTGGTGTACTTGCCGGCTTAACCATTACATTAGGATTGTTTCCAAATATCCTCATAAACATTTCCCGATGGGTAGTTCAAAATTACCTCTAATGTTAGTAAAAATAATACCACCCTCAAACTTTCATCATCAAGGGGGTTGGGATGAGCTTCTTTTCTTTTTAGTTCCAGCTTTGCTTTTAACTTGGTTAAGAAATAAACAAAAGAATGAAAATTCAGAAGAATAATTTCAATCGTTTGAAACCCTAGTTATTTTATCAACTAACTATTTAAATATGTATAAAATAATCTTGTGATTGAAATTAAAAATCTCACAATGAGATACAAAAATGGAAAAGGTGTAGGAGATATAAATATCTCTGTTGATAATGGTGAGGTTAAAGGGCTTCTAGGTCCTAATGGGGCTGGAAAATCTACAACAATGAGAAGTCTTATGGGTTTCTTAATTCCCTCAGAAGGATCTCTTTCAGTTGAGGAAATAAATACAATTGAAAATCCTGTTGAAGCAAAGAAAATAATAGGATATTTACCTGGAGATCCTCAACTTCCACAAAATTTAAATTCTAAATCCTTATTTAAACTTGGCGCTGATATGAGAGGTCAATCAACTGATTATGCAATGGAATTAGCAGAAAAGTTCGAATTGGAAGTTGATCAAACTATTAAAGAATTATCAAAAGGTAACAGACAGAAAGTAGCATTGATACTAGCAGTACTTCACAAGCCAAAGGCATTAATTTTAGACGAGCCAACTTCAGGGTTAGACCCTTTTCATCAAAGAACTTTTTTTGAAATTATTAAAGAATTTGCAAACAATGGTGCTGCAATACTTTTATCATCACATATTATTTCTGAGGTTGAAAAAGTTGCAGATTCAATGGCCGTATTGCGAGATGGTGCAAAAGTATATGATGAATCTTATGAGACGTTTTCAAGCAAGGCTGCAGAACAGGGTGAAGATTTAGAAGATGCCTTTTTTAAATTTTATGACAAGAGAGAGGGTTAATGTTTAATTATTTGAAATATATGGTGACAGTCCCAAGAAAATTTATTCTAAACTGGGCAATTGCTCCTGGATTGTATTTATTGATTCTTCCACTAGCTTTTGCAAACTCAAGTGTAGAGGGTTTACTTATTGATACTCAACGAGAAGCTTTTAGGGGTATGTCTGAAAATGAAACGATGATGAACTTACTAGGAATTTCAGATTGGGATAACGTTTTTACCTTAGAAGGAATGGTAACAACTTATTTTATGATTCCTTTTGTGCCTATTTTAATTGGAATAGCTACAATAATTCTTTTAAACAAACTTGGATCAAAAGCCGAGGAAGACGGCACTTTCGAATTTGTTGCGGCTTTACCAATGACTCGCACAACAGTTTATCTTACGCAATCACTGTTAGCTGTGTTTTTTGGTTTGTTTGTATGCTTTGCATGGACAAATATAATGTTTATTCCAATTGCAACCATGGAACTTAGTCAAACACTTGATTACATTCCTCTTATGAAAGCAACACTACAGGGAGCTTTAGCTGGGGTAAGTTTTGGCGTTTTAGGCTTTGCCCTTGGAGCATATACTGGTAAATCATCAATGGCATGGGCTTTTGGTGGCGGTCTTATGGCAATTGAATATCTAGCAAATTCATTAAAAGGCACAAATGACTTCTTTTTGTGGATCGATGACAATATCTCTTCCTTTGGTGCTTATGGTAATCCTTATCAAGATGGTTTAATTGGAGGGGATGTACTTCTTGTAGTAGGAAAGATAGTATTATTTTTGGCTATCGGTTTTATAGGATTTAGAAATAGATCACTAAATCTAAGATAGTTTTTGATTTAGTAAAGATTCTATTTTCCCTTACAATTAAATCATGCCAACGTACTCAAAAACAATAACTGTTAAAGAGGATATACAAACATGTTTTGATTTTGTGGCAGATTTTAGAAATTTAAACAAATGGAATCCCCATGATGAAGCTGAGTTAATTACTAAAGAACCACTTCGTGAAGGAAGTATTTTTAAAGTAAATACTGTTTTCAACAATAGAACTATGTTGCTTAAATATGAAATCATTGAGTGGGGGGAGCCACTAAGAGCATCATTAAAGACTGAGACAAAAGGGTTTGAAATTATTGATACCTTATTCTTTTCAGCAACTTCAAAAGGGACTGAAATAACTTACTCAGTCAATATAAAATATAAGGGTTTATACATAATCCTTGGATTATTTTTAGGAAGAGTATTTAAAAAACTTATGGATAATATTTACAACCTTGAAGAAATCCTTGGAACGCCGTAATTTAGTATGGCTATGTCTTGTTTTCCTATTAATTATGGGATGTCAATCTAGTGAAAGTTCGCCAATGATCTCTTCAGAAGGAATATTTCCATCTGTACAGGGAAACAACTTGAATAAAAAAAGTAAAACTGTTCCAGACGATTTTGTCGACAAAGATTTAATAGTCATTGTAGCTTTTCAACAATGGCACCAAGCAATTGTTGATGAAACTATAGATTCTTTGGAGGAAAGTGGTATTGGAGATACTCATAATATAATAGAAGTACCAACAATTCAAAAATCATCCAAATTAAGTGAAATCTATCTCGATGGAATAATGAGAGCAGGAATCAGAGATGATAGAATCAGAAATAGAACGATAACTGCTTACATAAACAAAGAAGAGTTCAAAAATGCATTAAACATTCCAGATGAACAAACTATATATTGGTATCTGATTAAAAAGGGAACTAATGAGATTCAAAAAAAGGGATATGGAGTTATTTCCAAAGAAGAGATAACAGATATAAAGAGTTTAAGTAGCTAAAGACTTCAGTTTCGAAATTATTCTAAATTTATGGGTTTATATGTAGCTTATTGATAAGTAAAGCACAATTAAGCCAAGCAATAACATAGCACCGTTAATCATACCCTTTATAGCTGAACTCAAATTTGGGACATAGCTATGAAGAAATATTATTAACCCAGCTAAAACTAATAAGCCAAGTGACAAAGCCCAGTTAGAAGAAGACTCTTCAGATAATATTAATATGCCAATTCCAGAAATTAAGGCAAGTCCGAAGGAGCTCCATGAAAGCTTAGTAAATATTTCACGTAAAGTATTCGTAGTATTTTTAGTCGGATCGATTGTTGAAAGCTTAGGAGCAAACATGGCCCAAGTCACCATAGAACCAAGCCAAATTGCAAGACCTAATATATGTGAAAAATTTAAAATGTTGATCATATATCTATCATACAAAAAGAAAAAAGATATCTATAAATGACTATTATAAAATCATGGCAAAATTTTATTTTTACTACGCAGCAATGAATGCCGGAAAAAGTACGAACCTCCTACAATCAGCGCACAACTATGAGGAGCGCTACATGAAAACAATTATTTTTACTCCAAAACTTGATGATAGATACGGCGTTGGCAAGGTAGCTTCAAGAATTGGCCTAGATAGAGAAGCTGAAATATTTGAAGGTGAGGATGATTTATATGTTTGGACCGCTCACGAACACCAAAGAGAAAAATTATCTTGTGTTTTAGTTGATGAAGCACAATTTCTTTCACCAAAACAAGTGCTCCAATTAACCCTTATTGTTGATAAGTTGAAAATTCCGGTTTTATGTTATGGATTAAGAACAGATTTTAGAGGTGAGCCTTTTCCAGGTAGCGTATATCTCATGGCCTGGGCTGATGAGCTAGTAGAACTTAAAACAATTTGTAAGTCGGGTAAAAAGGCTACATTTAACGCAAGGTTAGATGAAGATGGAAATAGAGTTACAGAGGGAGATCAGGTATCTATCGGATTGAATTATGAGGCTCAAGCTAGAGATATTTTCGAATTAGATAAAGTTTCTCCAATAGATTATAAAATTCCTGAAGCTAATTAGAATTTTCTACTGGTGGTTCTGGCCTAGTTGCAAGCCACGTACATAAGGCTATTCCAAAGAATCCAAATATTAAATCTCCAATTATTGAAAATGCAACGAAAATTGTAAAAGCAAAAGTTGGAATGATAGTCAAAATAGCAACTTTCTTTGCTCTTCTAGATAGACCCTTGTATTGCTGCCAATTTAATACCATAGGACCAAATAGCCTGTGATTTTCTATCCAGTAAGTAAATTTTGTTGAACATTTTGAAAAAGCCCATGCAGCTATCAAGATAAATACTGTTGTTGGTAATCCTGGTACAACTATGCCTACATAGCCTAAAGATAATGACAAAATTCCAATTGTAAAAAATACAGGCTTATGAATTTTTAGGAATAACTTTGGAAAAAATTTGTAAATAATAACAAAAAATAAGATAAAACCGCCAACATAAGAAAATGTTTCGTAAGGTATATTTTTAATTAAACTTTCCATAAGTATATTATAATTTCTTCATTTCTAATCATAAATTAGTTCACAAAAACTCTTTCAGCTATATATTGGTCTAAACCAAAAAACTTTTTGTTATCAGTACTTACAGTAATTGAGAATTCATTTGCATCAGCAATAATAATTTTTGAACCTGGGACTATTTTATTTTCTTGTAAAAAACTAATCATAGAAGCATCTCTTTTTAATTCTTCCGTTATTTTATTAATTGAATAATTTCTGTCCTTTTCTACATTTAAAAGATTTCTAGTTTCTAGTTTCTTGTATTGAGAGTAGGGTATAGGATTCCCAAAAAGTCCAGTAGTTGGATTACCGAGTATAGAAAGCATTGCTTTTTCAGTAACTGGACTTAGTATATTCTCCCATTTAGAAGTCTCCGCATAAACTTTTTCCCATGGAAGTTTTAAAACTTCTGATAGAAATCTTTCAACAATTCTATGTCTCCTGGCAACAGTTTTGGCTAAATATAAACCCTTATCTGTAAGTTGAAGATTATCCTCAAATTTTATTAGGCCACTATTTTGCATTCTTCCTGTAATTTGCGATACATTAGCTCTGCTGACATCAAGCCACTCAGCAACTCTTGTCTGTTTAACTTCAATACCCACTTCATTAAGATGAAAAATTGCAACTGCTTGTTTATAAAAAGATTCCGGAAGTTTTTCCATTTCTTTTTGAGTGAGCATATGTTTAATCATCTTAGGTGTATGTTAACAATAATTAACAATCAATGAACTTTAAAATTAAAATAGGGGACAGCCAACAACAGCGGTGAGTGCAATAAATAAAACCCATGCTAGTGGTTCATACTTTGTTATGATTTTAGGGTTTTTTTCCATTTTTATTATTATAAACGTTTGGTATAATAAGTTTATATGATGTGTCCATTTGCTTACTTACTTTTTGGGTTTATGTGGGTTGTTCGCACAGGCGGAAAAATTATTCCTTTTTCATTCAAAAAAGTAAAAATTTCAAAATAATTTATTTCTGAGTTCATCATTTAAATACGTGTTAACTAACATTAACCATCATGGAAGTTACAAATAAAAATGCTGTATTACTTATAAATCTTGGTTCACCTCAACAGCTTAATAAAAAAAGTGTTAAAAACTATTTAAGAATCTTTTTATCTGATGACTTTGTTCTTGACATTCCGAAAATATTTCAACAGGCTTTATTACGTCTTTTTATACTACCTTTCCGACCAAAAACAACACTCCATGCGTATGAGCAAATTTGGACTGAAGAGGGATCTCCATTGATAATCTCAACGGAAAAATTAGGCAAGAAACTATCAAGTAAAACTGGATGGAAAGTTTCAATTGCAATGAGGTATGAGGAACCAAGTATTGAAGGTGCATTAATGGAATTAAAAAATGAAGGATATAACAATATATATGTTGTTCCACTTTATCCCCATAACGCAATGGCAACAGTAATAACCACTCAGGTTGAAGTTTTAAAAATTGCAAGTGAAGTTCATAAAGATGCATCGATAGAATTTGTAGCACCTTTCTATGATGATCCAATGTACATCGAAGCTATGGCAACCTCAATAAAGCCATACATTGATGAGGAAAAAATTGAAAAAATAATTTTCAGTTACCACGGAATACCAGAAAGGCAGGCTAAAAAAACTGATGAAACGGGAAGCCATTGTTTTGAATCCGCCGACTGTTGTGAACAAAATAATTTAGGCTCAAGAGATTGCTATAGATCTCATACAGTAAAAGCTTCAAATCAGATAGCTAATTCACTTGGGCTACCAGATGAAAAATGGGAAATAGCATATCAATCAAGAATAGGACCAGGTTGGCTCAAACCATTTACAGATAAAAGACTTGCAGAACTTCCTAAAGAAGGAAATAAATCAATCGCGGTAGTTTGCCCCTCGTTCATTTCTGATTGTTTAGAAACCCTGGAAGAAATTGACATCAGAGGGAGAAAAACATTTTCAGATGCTGGAGGAGAGAAGATGACCTACATTCCATGTTTAAATGAAACTGATCAAACAGTAAACCTAATTGAGAATTTAGTAAAAAAAATTATAAAATAATTTTACTTAACATTTAATGTTAAGTATGATTAACAAAAATAAGTAAATAAAAGGAATATATTTTATGAATAAGAAATCAATTTCCCTTCTTGTTGCTTGCTTAATGGTCTTTACTGCATGTGCAGGTGGAGACGCCGGAGAAGCAGGCCCTCAAGGAGAACAAGGTGAAAAGGGTGAGGCTGGCGAAATTAGCCAAGCTGCTTTGGATGCTGCAGTAGAAGCTGCTTTAGCTGAAGAAGAAGCTGCAGTCGAAGGATCTCTAGTTATTTATAGTGGTAGAAAAGAAAGCTTAGTCGCTGACGTCATAGCTGCATTCGCAGCTGAGACTGGAGTAGCAGTTGAAGTTCGTTATGACAAGAGTGCTGCGTTAGCAGGTACTTTAGCTCTTGAGGGTGCAATAAGCCCAGCTGACGTTTTCTTATCACAAGATCCAGTAAGTCTTGGTGTTGTAGCCAAGGAAGGACTTTTTGATGTCTTACCAGCTGACGTATTAGATAATGTTCCAGCATGGGCAGTAGACCAAAGAGGATACTGGGTTGGGACTTCTGGAAGATCACGTTCACTTGTTGTTGACACCAGAGATACAACTGATGCAGAAATGCCTTCAGATATTTATGGTTTAAATGATGAAAAATTTAGAGGAAGACTTGGTCTTGCCCCGGGTAACTCATCTTTCATAGCTATGGTTGCTTGCATGATTGAGTCAGATGGTGAAGAAAAAGTCGCCGAATGGTTAAAAGCCATCAATGGTCTTGGATATACAGAATATCCAAAGAACTCTCCTCAAGTTGCTGCGGCAGATGCAGGTGAGTTAGACATTGGAATGATTAATCACTACTACACATTAAGAGTATTAGCTGAAAATGGCGATAGCCCAGTTAAAAACGTATATCTTGATGGCGGTTGTGGTGCAATGGTCATGCCAGCTGGAGCAGGAGTTTTATCTTCTAGCCAAAATAAACCAGCAGCTATTGCATTTATTGAGTATCTACACTCAACAAGCGCACAAGAGCATTTCACAAATACTGTATTTGAGTTCCCACTCGTTCCAGGTATTACGCCAAATGCACTTTTACCAGAAATCGCTAGTTTGAACTCACCTGAGGATTTGAACTGGTCTGCATTAGCTTTATGGCAAGAAAAAGCAGTAGAACTTATAGCACAGGCAGGTTTCTAACAGTCATTAGATACTAATGCTATATACAAAAGAAAAAAATCTGGTCACATCAACCTGGCCAGATTTTTTCTTTATATAACTTGTTAACATAGATATTCTTATACTGTGAAAACCCCAAAAGCACTCATAATCACCAACTTCATTATTCTTATTACCTTCCTGCTCCCTACATTTTATTTAATCTGGAGATTTCTAACTTTTACTAGATCTTATGTAAGTTTTTTTAGATCTTGGAATGTCTTTGACTTACTTTTAAATACAATGCTTTTATTTATTTTTGTTGTTATTTCAAGTTTAATTTTAGGTCTATTGATATCAATAATCCTTGTTCGCTTTAATATACCTGGTTCCAAAATCTTATTTACCCTATCTGTGCTTCCTTTGGTTATCCCTTCTTACATTGGAGCATTAACTTATGTTTCAGCTTTTTCTCCTAAAGGTCTATTCGTACAATTATTTTCCAGTTTTGGAATAAATGAAATAGCTGGAATTGATGGTTTTTTTGGTAGTTGGTTAGTTTTGACATTATTTACATATCCTTACGTCGTATTAATTTGTAGTAGCGCACTTCGAAATCTTGATTCTACTGTTGAAGATGCTGCACGATCGTTAGGTAAAAATAGATTTAATGTTTACACACAAGTTGTAATACCAAGATTAAAAAAACCAATTATCTTTTCTGGTCTCCTGGTTGGCTTGTATGTGATATCAGATTTCGGTGCAGTTTCATTGATGAGATACTCAACTCTTACAAAGGCTATTTATAGTTATTATGAATTTAATATAAACGGTGATCCAGTTATTTTTTACTCAAGTATCTTGATAGTTTTGGCATTGCTAATAAGTTTTATACAAAGAGGATCTGAAGAGGCAAGATCAGCGAAAGTCAGTGGAACTCCAAAAATATCTGAAAAAACTAATCTAAGCCCAAGGTCTAAAGTACTAATTTATACCTTTCTGAGTTTAGTTATTTTTTCAGGACTCATTTTGCCGATATCAGTTTTAAGTTATTGGCTCATTAGGGGACTCTCAGCTGGGAATAGTGTTAGAGCCGTATTTGGAGGAGTTGTAGGATCTCTAAGTGTATCTCTATTGGCAGCACTTTTTTCTGTGATTGTTTCGACACCTATTATTATTATGGTTTCACAATATCGTTCAAAATTTGGAAACGTTTTAGAGAGAATTATGCTTGCACTTTATGGCTTACCTCATATATCTGTCGGGGTTGCAATCTTATTTATTACAATTAAAATCTTCCCGTCAATATATCAAAGTTTTACAGCTTTAATTATCTCCTACCTAATAGTCTTTCTTCCTCAAGCAATTGGAGCAGGCCAGGCGTCCATGGAGCAGGTAAAATCCAATTACTTAGATGCAAGTGCTGGATTAGGCATGTCAAAGTTAAAAAGTTTTTACAGAATTACTCTTCCATTAATATATAGAGGCTTGTTTGCAGGTGGAGCACTCGTCTTCTTATCAACGATGAAAGAATTACCACAAACATTACTACTTAGGCCTACAGGTCTAAATACTATGGCTATTGATATTTGGTCATATGCATCTGAAGGATTATTCACTCAAGCAGCATTTTCTTCGTTTATTTTGTTGGCAATAAGCGCAATTCCTACTTATATATTAAGTACAAGGAATTTAACAACATAATGGTATTTGACAGTCTTATTTTGAGAGCTAGAAGCCTATCTAAGTCATATGGGGCTGAATCTGTTCTTTCCAATTTCAATATTGATATATGGGAGGGTTCAATTTTCGGAATACTAGGTACTTCTGGTTCAGGAAAAACTACAGCTTTAAGAATGCTTGCCGGGTTTGAATTACCAGATTCAGGAAGCATCGAAATGTATAACAAAGTAATTTTTGATCACGAAACAAACACACCACCTGAAAACAGAAACATAGGAATGGTTTTTCAAGATTATGCATTATTTCCGCATCTAAACGTTGAAAAAAATATAGCTTTTGGTCTTAGTAAAGAAGAGCAAAATAGTGGGCGATTGCAAGAAGTAATAGATATGTGTAATTTGACACAATATAAAAATAAATTTCCTCAAAAACTTTCAGGAGGTCAACAACAAAGAGTGGCTTTAGCTAGAGCACTTGCCCCAAAACCAGAAATGATTCTCCTTGACGAACCTTTTACAAGTTTAGATGCCCAAATGGCGAGAGTCCTTAGAGATGAGGTTGTGTCTCTTTTAAGAGAGACTCAGACTACTGCAATAATTGTTACACATGATCAAGAGGAAGCCTTATCTGTATGCGATATTGTCAGTGTTTTAGAAAATGGAAATGTTATACAAAGTGCAACTCCTCAAGAGATTTACTTAAACCCAATCAGTCAATCTGTAGCAAATTCAGTTGGTGACCCAAATATTCTGAAAGGATTCTCAGTAGAGGGAAGAGTAGAAACGTCCCTTGGAAGTTTTACCTCAGCTTATGAAGGTGCTCTAGATGTATCAATCCGTCCGGAATGTATCGAAATCAACTTAGACTCCATGGGTCCTTATACGGTTAAAGAGTGTACTTTTTATGGACATGATCAAGTTATCTCCTTTCAGAACAACAAAGGTGAGATATTCAGATCAAGATCTCTTCCATCTGTTATTTATGAACCAGGGGATAAGATTTGTATTGAAGTTTCGGAAGTAACTACTTTTCCTTCAAATAAGTAGTTTAATCTTAGATACTTTTCCTGCGATTGCTTGGAGTGCTATTTCAGTTTCAGAAAGATAATTTGTAGCTCTTTTAATCTTATCCTCTGCGATAAGTTCTCTAGAATTTGCTAGTGATTTTACTAGAGTGTTTAATTCACGAATTAAACTATCTATTTCATTATTAATTTCATTAATATCCATACCTGTAATAATAGGGTTTATAGTATTTAAGAAAAAAGGTAATAAATAATGGAAGCAAAAATTCAGAAGCTCAAGAAATTTAATTTAAGGATGGGATTAGTACACCTTATCCAAGGAGCAGGTTTATTTTATTTGGGAACAGTAGTGAATACAGGTTTCACAGTACCTTTAACAGTTACTCAACTTATTGGAGTCGGAACTCCTGAAGATCCATCAAGCTTCGCTTTAGTTCCCGAACTACAAATCTGGAGAGAGGTATCAAACTTCGGACCTGCAGTTGCAACATTTTTGTTGGCGTCAGCACTCGCACATTTTCTTATATCGGGCCCTTTCTATAACAGGTATAAAGCAGATTTAATGAAAGGTATTAATAAAGTCCGCTGGATTGAGTACTCCATTAGTGCTTCAGTAATGATTGTGTTGATTGCTTTACTTGTAGGAATTTATGATGTTTGGGCACTAGCTGGAATTTTTGTCATGAATGCTGCAATGTGTTGGTTTGGTTGGATGATGGAAGTACACAATCAATATACTGAAAAAGTTGATTGGACTGCTTATATCATGGGTTGTTTAGCTGGTATTGCACCGTGGATTTTTATTTTTATTAATTTAATAGGTGATGGAGTTGCTACAGATGCAAACCCTCAAGGGGTTCCCCAGTTCGTAGTTTGGATATTTGTTAGTATATTTTTCTTTTTTAATACCTTTTCAATAAATATGATTCTTCAATATAAAGGTGTAGGAAAGTGGAAAGACTATTTATACGGTGAAAGAGCCTATATATGGTTAAGTTTACTTGCTAAAACTTGTCTAGCTTGGCAAGTATTTGCTGGAACATATCAGCCAAACTAATTGAGGATTATTTAATCTTTCTTCCAAAGAAGATTACTAAAAGGATTATTAAGAAAAGCCCAACGTAGGAAAAGGCCATTAATCTCTTTTTCTCAGTTTTTTAATTAACAAGAATATTAAGAAAATTGGGAAAGCAATTATCCCGATTGAAAAAGTAATTCCAACGATGCTCTCAATCCAATTAAGGCTTCTCTCAAAATAATAATTCCAGGAAAATAATGAAATTCCAGAACCTTCCCTGATGTTTAATGTGAGTTTTGAGTAAGAAATGGCATTTGTGTAGTATTCTTTTTGACCCTTAAGCATCTCGATATCCTGATTGATATAACGAAGTTGATTTTGAACCTCTAAGCGGTCAGATGTTGTTTTCGCTTCAAGTTTGATCTCCTCAAGTGCTTTCTTTTCATTCATCAATGAAGATAATCTTGAGTCAATATCTAAAACATAAGTTGTAACATCATTTGCATTGATGCTGATATCTGAAAAGTCTTTAATATTTTCAACGTCGAGTATAAATTGATCAAAATCTGCGGCAGGTATGTTTGAGGTGATACTAAAACTCTTTAAGCCTTGGTAATTAGTAGATAAATATGAGTCAGAAACATTGCCATTGTATTGAGTAACAAGACTTTTGAATTCATCCACTTTCTTGTCAAAATTAGAGGTGCTAACATCCATACTTCCATAGGCAGATTTGATTATGTACTCTCCTGGAGATAATGAACTACTTTCTATTGAGTCAGATGCCATCCTATATGGCTCAATGGCTAACTCAGCAAAACCCTCTTCTGTTACGTTTGTCTGACATGCACTAAGGATTACTAACATAAATAATGTTTTTAAAAATTTCATTTGTACAGTCTAACCATTAAAAGTTTGTAATTTCTATAACAGGAACCCGCATTTCTTCTAGTGTAATTCCTCCATGGTATCCAACCAAGTCGGCCTTTAAATGTTTTGGAAAAACAATGTATCCATCATCTACAAGGAAACAGTGGTCAGGATAAAGCCTTCTGTTTAGACTATTTGTAGGTTCTCCAATTAAGTGTCTTCTTTCTACACTATTAAGAAAACGTCCAGGGACATTCTTAAATATTTCTTTAACTTTCGTTTCGTCACCATTGATATAAACACTTCTCTGATCTCCGTAGACAACAACATCCTCCTCATAATCTAGATGAATCCGATTCTCATTAGAGATGTTTGTGAGACCATGATCTGCTGTTATCAAGGTGTACATTTTTTTGGATTGATTATTGTTTAAATTCTTTATAAACATTTCAAAAATACCAACCTCCTCATGCCACTCATCACTACCTACTCCAAAAACATGAGCTGAAATATCAATATTTGGATAGTAAATAAAATTAAAGCGATTATCTAATACTGAAGAATCCTTAACTATTTCATTTAACTCTTCTGTATCTCTGTATGCAATCTGATGGGAGTCTTTATAGATGTATTCAGAGAGTGCACTATCTACTAATTCGCGAGGCTGTAGGTTATTAGAGGTAATACCTTTTGTTCTTAAAAGAGTCCATATGGTTTGTCGGCCTTTAATATCTGGATGTTTTAATAAAGATTTGTTTTCTTTGTTCCAGTTTAAGGCATTAATAAGTCCGTACTCTTCTCTATCGAAGAGATAATAACCTAAAATTGATGTCTCCATTGGCCTAGATACATAATTGATAGTGCTTAAAGCAACATTAGTTGAGCTAGGAAAAGTTGAATTTACAGAAAAAGAATTTGAATCCTTTAAATAATCGGACTTAGCAAGTTTTAAGTTTTCACTTCCAAGGCCATCGGCTAAAACAAAATTTATGGTTTCGGCTTCAAGAATTTTAGAATCAAGATTTATTTCATGTTCTTCGTGAAAATCAACTGTCTTTGTAACTACATTAAACAGTTTTTTTGATAGGTCGAGTAAGTTACTTTTTCCTAAAATATTTTCAAGATTGCTCATAAAAAAAGTTTACAAACAATTACGCTCAACTTTCAAATAAAACTAAAATTTCCTACAGGTTGGTTAAAATCAAATTATGAATTCTTATTTTCAGGAGTACGCAACAGTAGCAGTATTGTTAGCAGTGGGCATTATATTTATGCTTATTTTGACATCTATTGCAGCTATCCTCAGACCGAATAATCCCTCTCCTGAAAAACTTACAACCTACGAGTCAGGTGTTGACCCTGTCGGGACTGGTTGGAGTCAGACTTACATTCGATACTATATTTTTGGCCTATTGTTCGTAATTTTTGATGTTGAAGCGGTATTCATATTCCCATGGGCAATTAATCTTGAGAAGTTAGGTTATTTCGGTTTAGTGGAAATGCTAGTTTTTATTTTTATTTTGTTAATCGGATTAATTTATGCAATTAGAAAGGATGTATTGAAATGGGAGTAGTTGATAAATTCGGATTACCAAAACCAATATCGTCAGTTTTAAACTGGGCTAGGTCATACTCTTTGTGGTATTTCCAATTTGGATTAGCTTGCTGTGCAATAGAAGTTATGGCAGTAAGTGGACCCAGACATGATTTTATGAGACTTGGAATTATCCCACTACCAGCATCACCAAGACAAGCTGATCTAATGGTTGTCGCTGGAACAGTGACTGACAAAATGGCGCCAGCAGTAAAAAGATTATATGATCAAATGCCAGAGCCAAAATATGTCATATCTATGGGTTCCTGTTCAAATAGCGGTGGTCCATATTGGGATTCATACTCTGTTACAAAAGGTGTAGATCAACTTATCCCTGTTGACGTATACGTACCAGGATGTCCTCCAAGACCTGAAGCTTTACAAGAGGGAATTATTCTCCTACAAGAAAAAATAAGAGGAGAAGACATGAAAGAAAAATGGAAAGCAGATCAAAATGAACCTGTCTAGCAGTGCAGAGTTTATTGAGTCAATATCTACAAAATTTTCTAGTGTAGAAAATGAATTTGATACCCTAAAAATAAAAGTAAAACCAGAAGAATGGGTAGAAACAGCAAAAACTCTTAAAGAAGAATTTCAACTTACTTACTTTTCATGGCTAAGCGCCATTGATTGGGAAAATGAAGTTTCAGTAGGAGACCCCCCGAAAGAATCAGTATCACCACATTTTGAAATAGTTTTTTGCTTGTCAGAGTCAATTGAAGGAAATGTTGTTTTAGTATCTACTGAAATAGAAAAAGAAGATGCAATGATTCCATCCTTAATTGAGGTTTTTGCAGGTTCTAATTGGCACGAACGAGAAGCATACGAAATGTTTGGTATCGAATTCAATAATCATCCAAACCTCACAAAAATGTATCTTCCAGATGACTACGAGGGAAATCCAATGCTCAAATCATTTGAGTTAATCAGTAGAGAAGTTAAGCCATGGCCTGGTGAAGTAGACGTCGAAGGTATGCCAGAAAACGGTTCAAAGGAAGGTAACTAAAATGGATGATATTTTAAATACCGGAAATGTTCCTTATGTTTCAGAAGCTTCGGTCTCAGTTGAAATAGAAACTGAAGATATGACTTTAAACATTGGCCCACAACATCCCTCAACACATGGTGTATTAAGACTTGTTGCCAAAGTAGATGGAGAAAAAATTTCAAGTGTCGAGCCCGTTCTAGGTTATATGCACAGAGGCTATGAAAAATTAGCTGAGGTCAGAACATATCCCCAAATTACAACACTTGTTAATAGAATTGATTGGGTATCAGGTTTTGCTAATGAGATACCTTTCATTGCGGCAACTGAAAAGCTAATGGAGATAGAAGCACCTGAAAGAGCAAAGCACATCAGGTTGATTCTCACAGAGATGGCAAGAATTGCTTCTCATTTTGTATTCAATGGAGCTTACGCATTAGAGATTGGGGCGTTAACTCCTATATTTTTAGCAATGGAGGATAGAGAAAGAATACTTGATTTAATAGAATCAGTAACAGGTGGTAGGTTTCATCCAAATTTTAATAGAATAGGTGGCGTAAAACCAGCAGCAGGGTCAGGCCCCACAACCAAAAAAAATGTACAAGATCTACCAGCAGGTTTCTATCAAGAAACTAGAGACGCAATGGAGAAGGTTCTAGAAGCTGTTGAGAGAATGGAAGATTTAGTTGGTGGCAACGAAGTCTTTAAGGCTAGGACCAAAGGAGTTGGGATAATATCCAAAGAACTTGCTGAAGAATATGGAGTCTCTGGACCGATATTGAGAGCATCTGGAGTAAAGTTTGATTTGAGGACTCAAACCGATTTCTTACCGTATGACAAATTTGAATACGAGATTCCTGTTGGAGAAAATGGAGATTGTTATGATCGTTGGTATGTTCGACTACTAGAGATGAGAGAGTCAGCTAAAATTATACTTCAAGCTATTGACTCCATGCCAAGTGGACCCCTACAGACAAAAGTTCCAAAGGTTATAAAAGTACCTAAGGGACGATCTTATGTAAGGACAGAAAATCCAAAAGGTGAAATGGGATACTATGTAATTTCTGAGGGTGGTCTAGGTCCATACCGACTAAAAATTAGAACACCGTCCTTTAGTAATATTTCAATCCTCCCAGTACTGCTTGAAGGTCAATTGTTACCTGATCTGATTGCAATCATGGGTAGTCTAGATTTTGTTTTAGGGGATGTTGATAGATGATTGATGGATCTCAAATATTAGTAACTGCAGGTATCGTTTTAGCTTTTGCACTAAACGGAGCAGTAATATTTACAATTCTCGATGTTAAAGGAGCATCATGGATGCAAAGAAGACCGGGCCCCCTTCATGTTGGATTAAGAGGATTCATTTTTCCACTAGCTGAAATAATTAAATTTTTCCAAAAAGAAGACATCACACCGACTAATGTTGACGCTCCTGTCTTTAAATGGGCACCAGCTTATGTACTTGCATCAGTCTTCGGTTTATTCGTTGTTGTACCAATCAGCCCAACTTTAGTTGGGAGTGATTTAGATTTAGGAGTCTTCTATTTGCTAGCGATAAGTTCGCTATCAACACTAGGGGTTCTTACTGCAGGTTGGTCCTCAGCAAACAAGTACTCTTTAATGGGTGGAATACGTGCTGCAGGACAGTTAATTGCATATGAACTTCCATTAATTCTTGCAGTAGTTGGAGTTGTCATCCAGGCAGAAACCATGTCACTTGTTGGGATAGTTGAGAAACAAATAGAATTTGGACTTCCATTTGCACTTTCTGGCCAAGGTCTTGCCTTCCTAATTTTTATGATAGCTGCAACAGCTGAAATGATGAGAGTACCATTCGATATGCCAATTGGTGAGTCCGAACTTGTTAGTGGATTTTTAACAGAATATTCTGGCGTAAGATTTTTAATATTTTATATTGCTGAATACATGAACATGTTTGTATTATGTGCAGTTGCTTCCACATTATTTCTAGGTGGATATCATGTCCCACTTCTCCCACCTGAATGGGTCAACTTTTATGGACCAGTTGTCTTAATTACTAAAACAGTTTTGCTGGGCTTCATATTAGTTTTAGTGAGATGGTCATTTCCTAGATTCAGAGAAGATCAGCTACAAAACTTAGCATGGAAGGTTTTAATTCCGCTTTCTTTACTCAACATATTGATAACATCCATAATGAAAGTTGTATTTTAAATGAAAAAATTTAGACCTAAATTACCTGGCTTTTTGACTGGAATGAAAATTCTTTTATTTAATATGTTCAAGACATTATCTCCACTAAGTCCAAATCCAAATGTTAATTACCCATTTGAAAAAGAAATTGTTGCACCCAGAGCAAGGGGAGTCATAGCACTTGATACAGATGCTTGCACTAGCTGCATGCTTTGTGCGAGACAATGCCCAGATTGGTGTATTTACATAGAAGGACATAAAGAATTACAACCCCCTGCAAAACCTGGTGGTAGGGAACGCAGTAGAGCAGTTCTTGACAGGTTCGATATTGACTATGCTCTCTGCATGTATTGCGGAATTTGTGTTGAGGTATGTCCTTTTGATGCATTGTTTTGGACACCAGAGTACGAATATTCAGAATACAATATGGGGGATATGCTTCATGATAAAAATAGACTCGATCAATGGCTAAACACAGTTCCTGAAGTGGAAGGTTTAGAGAGTTAAAATGGAAGCACTGGACATCATCAGTTATTTTTTACTTTTAGGACTTTTATTAGTTTCTGTAAAAGTTGTCACAACTTCAAACGTTATTCATGCAGCAATATCTTTAGTTTTCACATTAGCTATAACAGCTGCAACTTTTTTACTACTGTCCGCGGAATTTGTTGCACTGGTGATAGTTCTTGTATACATAGGTGCTGTAATAGTTCTTTTCTTATTTGGAATAATGATCACTAGAGCGCCATTAGGTCAAAATGCGGAACTAGATAATGATAAGAACAAAAGTTTAGCATTAGTTGTCTCTCTATCAATTTTTGTAATTTTTTCATATGTGATGTTTAACACATTCGATTCGCAAATTATTGTTACAACCGGAACCTCAACAGAATTACTGGGTGAGATTTTATTAAGCAGGTTTGTATTTCCTTTTGAAGTAGTCTCTTTCGTTTTACTAGCCGCTTTAATTGGTGGAATCACCTTGGCAAGGCAAGATAATGCCTTAGTTGACGAGAATCAAATATGAGTGCTCAGCCTTTTTTAATTGCAGCAGCAGGATTATTTTCAATTGGGATTTATGGAATTTTAGTTAGAAGGAATGTTGTTATGGTGTTGTTGTCTATCGAGTTAATCCTCAATGCTGTGAATATAAACTTTGTAGTCTTCAATGCAATGTTAGGAGATGCATTATTACAGGGTCAAATTTTTACTATTTTCATTATCACCATAGCCGCTGCTGAAGTAGGGATTGGTTTGGCGATTGTTTTAATGTTGTTTAGAAATAGAAAAACTGCAAATATTGATGAATTTGATTTGTTGAAATGGTAAATAGTAATTTAATCACCTTTCTAGCTGAAGGAAAAGTTACATACACTGATGGTGGAGCTTTCGCTGAGTACACTTGGTTGATTGTTGTTCTCCCATTTATAGCTGCTCTTCTAATTACTTTCTTTGGAAAATATCTACCACTTAAGGGTGCTGAAATTGCGCTTGCTACGATAGGTTTCATCTTTGCTTTCAGTTCATACCTACTCTATTTAAATGTGACAGAAGGAGTAGCTTCAGAATTTTTTATCAATGTGGGAAGCATTGGTTCATTTGATCTTGAATTTGGTTGGGTGGTAGACGGTCTTTCTATAATGATGTATTTTGTTGTAGGGACAGTGGCTAGTTTAGTTTTCATTTACGCCACAAATTATATGCAGGGAGAAGTCAGATATACTTTTTTCTTCACCTCTCTAACTTTGTTTGCTGGAAGTATGTTAGTTTTGGTTTCCTCACCAACATTATTACAACTTTTAATTGGATGGGAGCTAGTAGGTGTTTGCTCCTATTTGTTAATTGGTCATTATTGGGAAAAGAAAGAAAACTCATCTGCTGCTATGAAGGCTTTTATAACCAACAAAATTGCAGATGTTGGATTAATGATTGGAATAATTGTGCTGGCGCTTTCTACAGGTACGATGAGAATAAGTGAAATTTTATATCAATCAACTCATGATTATGAGTCACTTAAATCAGTTGCGTATCTGGCTGGAGTTTTACTATTTATAGGGGCTATGGGTAAAAGTGCTCAGTTCCCGCTTCATGTCTGGCTACCTGATGCAATGGCAGGTCCAACACCTGTCTCAGCACTAATGCACGCAGCAACAATGGTCACAGCAGGTGTTTATTTACTAGCAAGAATGTTTCCTTTTTATGAAGGTATGGCAAGCGAAGCATTGGACGTGGTTTTGCTGTTTGGAGTTATAACCCTTTTTGCAGCTGGAATGATAGCCATAGTTCAAGATGATCTCAAAAAAGTTCTCGCATATTCAACTGTCAGTCAGCTTGGTTATATGGTGGCTGCTATTGGATCTGGAGCCTATACAGCTGCATTATTTCACCTTTGGACACATGCTTTTTTTAAAGCCCTACTGTTTCTTGGTGCAGGATCAGTAATTCATGCCGTACATACAAACAGCATGAAAGAAATGGGTGGGCTCAAAAAAGAGATGCCCAGAACATATACAACATTTATTCTGGGAACAATTGCTCTTACAGGACTGCCCCCTCTTGCTGGCTTTTTCTCAAAAGACGAGATACTTGCCTCTTTAAATCACGGAGGATATAACACCTATTTTGCTATTGCTGTAGCAGGTGCTTTTATCACTGCTTTTTATATGACTAGAGCCGTGGTTCTGACATTCTTCGGGGAATATAGAGGTAATGGTCATCCACACGAGTCAGACTCTATGATGACGACACCTCTTATTGTACTTGCAGGCTTCGCAGTAACTGCTGGGTGGGTAAACATTCCAGGAATATATACGGGCTTTACTGATTGGGTGACCACAAGGAAAAACCCTATAGTCGAGTATCATCCTGAATCTTTTGACTACTTTGCATTAACAAGTGGCTTACTCGCCGGGCTAGCTGGTATTGGACTTGCTTACTATGTCTATCAAATTTTAGGTAGACCAGAAGATGGAGATGAAAAGATTAAAGTTGAGCCAATATGGAATCTTCTTGAAAATAAATATTACTTAGATGATTTTTATTTCAAATACATCATAAATCCAACTAAATCCACACTTGCAAATACTGTTGATAGATTTAACACAAATATTCTAGACAAAGCTGTGAATCTATTTGGAGTTGCTGCTATATTCCTTGGAAATATCGTGTACAACAAATTTGACCAAGGGGGGATAGATAAAGCATTAAACATATCATCTTCATCTACTGACGCATTGGGTGCAAGAGTAAAACTTCTTCAGACTGGAAAAGCTCAACAGTATATTATGTATTTTTTAAGCGGAGTAATAGTAATTAGCTTATTAATTTTGTTAGTGTTATAGGAGGAAAAGTGGAAATAGTAACTAATAATTTTGAATTTTTAGAGAATGGACTGGGTATAACTTTGGTTGTATTCCTCCCTCTATTAAGTGCTTTAGTCGTTGCACTATTGCCAAAAAAACAAGAGTTATTGATAAAGTTAACAGCACTTGGTTCTTCACTAATCACTTTCATATTAAGCGTAATTGTTGCTATTCAGTTTGATTACTCCAAAGCAGAACAGTTTCAGTTGGGAAATAAACTTTCTTGGATAGAGGCAATAAATTCTAATTATGAAATTGGTATTGATGGTATATCCCTACCCATGCTGCTTCTTTCAACCTTTATTACAGTATTAGCAATAATTTATTCCTTCGAGCATTTACCTGAGCCAAAAAGTCCAAAGGGAATGATGGCGCTTATTTTAATCTTAGAAACTGGAATGAATGGTACTTTCGTAGCTTTAGATTTAATACTCTTCTTTGTATTCTTTGAACTTGTCCTACTACCTATGTATTTCATGATTGGAATTTGGGGAGATAAAACAATGAGGAGTGTTGCTGGTCTTAAAAATGAGGTTGAGACTCGCTTATATGCAAGTATTAAGTTTTTTGTTTTTACACTTTTCGGTTCTGCTTTTATGCTGCTTGGATTTTTAGGACTTTATTTCAGAGGAGCCAAAACTTTCAGTATTCCTGAGTTAATAGAATTAGGAACAAGTGGGGCATTTACTGGAACTTTTGCAACACTCGTTTTTGCAGTTCTATTTCTGGGCTTCGCAGTTAAGGTTCCAATGTGGCCTCTCCATACTTGGCTTCCAGATGCTCATACGGCAGCACCAACAGTTGGATCAGTATTACTTGCCGCAATACTTCTAAAATTAGGTTCCTATGGATTTGTAAGAATTGCTTTACCAATTTTACCTGAGCAAGCACAAGCTTGGGCACCAGCGATTGCAATACTGTCAGCTATTGGAATAATTTATGGTTCGTTAGCATGTCTAGCACAAACTGACCTCAAAAGGCTAATAGCTTTTTCATCAGTGGGTCACATGGGTTTTGTAATGCTAGGAATCTCCTCTTTGACATCTATTGGTATTAATGCTGCAATAATTGGCATGGTTGCACACGGTGTAATTACGGGTTTACTTTTCTTCTTATCTGGATCGATGGCTCACACTTATCACACCAGAGATATGGGAAGACTTGGTGGAAATATGAAACTTTTGCCCAAAACTGGTGGATTACTGGCATTTACAGCAATGGCCTCACTTGGACTACCTGGACTAGCAGGCTTCTGGGGAGAATTTATGGCTCTATTAGGAGCATACAATCCATTACCAGGACTAAATATCACAATATTCAGAACATCCATGGTTGCTGGGGCAATAGGTACAGTTCTGACTGCTGGCTATTTACTCTGGATGCTTCAAAGAGTTAATTTAGGAGAGCCAAATGACGAATGGAAAGATAAAGAACTCCATGATGCGGATGCATACGAATTAGCAGCTTGGATACCCCTCGTTATTTTAACAATCTTAATTGGAGTATTTCCTAAGTTAATTTTCGGATCTACAAATGATGCTGTAATCAGTTTGGTTACTAAAGCATTCGGAGGCTAATATTTCCATTAATTACCTTGCAATTTCTAGTGAATTAATTGTTGTTTTTACAATTATAGCTACAATATTTTTCGATCTCATTTTGCCAAGAAGGTCAAAATTTTACATTGCATTAGTTGCACTACTGGGATCATTGATTTCCTTCCTACCTCTAATTTTTCAGTGGGTAAATTACGAAAATCCAATAATCCTTTTTGAAGGAAGCTATGTTATTGATAAATTTTCTATTATTTTAAAAGGCCTTTTTATCTTGGTGACCTATCTTACATTTCTGCTTTCAATTAACTTTATAGAAAGTGACAGATATTACCAGGGGGAGTATTACTACCTACTATTAAGCTCACTACTCGGAGCGCTGGTTGTTACATCATCAAGAGATATGCTGACACTTTTTATTGGTATTGAATTAGCTTCTGCACCTATGTTTTTATTGTCTGGCTGGAAAAAAGGAGATCAAAAGTCTAACGAGGGAGCAATTAAATTTTTCTTGTTAGGAGTATTATCTGCATCACTCATTTTGTATGGATTCTCTTTACTTTACGGATTGACCGGAGAATTAATCTTTTCTGAAATTTCTAAAATCTTATTAGTAAACAATCTGTCAACATCACCAGCGGCGTTATTGAGCGTAATGTTAATACTGGCTGGTATAGGTTTTAAAATTTCGGTTGTCCCCTTTCATTCATGGGCACCAGACACATATGAGGGATCACCGCTTCCAGTAACAGCTTATTTATCAGTTAGTTCTAAAGCGACTGGTTTCGTAGCATTAATGATTATCCTTACAAAGGTCTTCCCAGATTCAGGTTCAAGTTGGGGTATTGTATTGGTCTTTATTTCAGGTCTAACAATGTTCATCGGAAATTTATCTGCCCTTCAACAATCAAATCCAGTAAGGCTTTTAGCATATTCGTCAATAGCTCAAGCGGGATTTATTTTAGCTCCACTTGCAGTAGCTGGAATTTCAGGAGACTATGCTGATGGAATTTATGCCAGCGTCACTTATTTAATTATTTATGCATTCATGAACTTGGGCGCATTTCTTGTCGTAAATGTTCTTATAAATACTAGTGGCAGTAACGATATCTATGAATGGGGAGGCCTAGCAAAACATCAACCATTAACAGCTATTTTTACAACTGTATTTTTCTTCTCACTTGCTGGAATACCACCACTAGGTGGTTGGTTTGCAAAGTTCGTTGTATTTAGAAGCTTGCTAAGTACCGGTGAAGTCTATGGAATAACGTTGGCGATTATTGGAGCGATTAATGCAGTCATTGGTCTTGTTTTCTACGCAAGAATTTCAAAAATAATTTGGATGGATTCTCCATCTGAAAATATAACAATTAATACTAAACCTGTACTGTTGAGCCCCTTAAAAGTAGTTGGTTTCATAAGTCTAGTGATTACATTTCTTGCAGGAATTTTTCCAAATATTTTTTCAAATCTAGGTAATGCTTCGGCATTATTCTTTAATAGTTAATAAGGTTGTCTAGCTTTAATTTTATAAAACATCTTCAAGAAAAATATCAACGCAACGACATATTTTTTGATGAATACATGGAAGAAAGTCTTTATTCAGAATCTGGGTTCTTCAATACTACAAAAGTTCGATCCAACATAGAAGGTGATTTCCTAACGTCACCTGAAGTATCTAAATACTTTGGAAAGTTTATTTCACACTGGATGAATGAAAATAAAATTAAATCTAATGTAGTAGAAATTGGGGCGGGTACTGGCTCATTGGCTACGCAGATTCAAGAATATTCAACAAATAATCTTTTTCTTGTCGAAAAATCAAAAACCGCATTCAGAATTCTGAAACAAAAAGAATTTAATGTTTTTGAAACTTTGGATTTGATTCCAGTTGATAAAGTTAATTTAGTATACATGAATGAAGTCCTCGATAATATACCATGCTCTGTTGGTGTATATAAAGATGGTGTATGGCTCGAAAAAATTATTAAAATAGAATCTGATTCACTAAGTTATGAATTAGCGCCCATGAGGCCTGAAAATTTAACTTGGATAGAATCTAACAATATTGAGCCCTTAGATGACATTGAGATTGAGATTCAGAGAAATGCAACAAAATATCTTGAAGGTATCGTATCAAGATTTAATCCTAATTATCTTCTCATAATTGATTACGGTTATGAATTTCATGAAAGGTCAAGCATCCCCTATAAGTCACTTATAAGAACCTATAAAAATCATCATCTTGCAGGTGAAACATTGCTTCAACCAACAACAACTGATATAACCTGTGATGTAAATTTTTCTAGTATAAAGAACTGTTTATCAAGATTAGATTACGCAGTCGAACTCCACACACAAAAAGAATTTTTACAATTGAACGGCTTTGAAGCTTTTTATAAAAAAATTCAAACCAAATTTCAAAATGCTGACGGATTAGATAAATTAAAAATCAAGTCTGATCTTGTTGGTTTAGAGGCAATTAACAATAATCGTGGTCTAGGTGGGTTCAAGATGCTTATTGCAAAAAAAATATAAACTACACCATTTATAATTAATAACATGAATCAAGTAAAAACAACTGCTCTGTTAACCCTAATGAGTCTTGTTGTTCTTTTTACAGCACAAACACTTGGTTATAACTTAATTTTTTCTATTGCTTTGGCTGGTATTTTCAACTTTTTAATATATTTCTATTCTGGCAAGATTGCACTCTCCTCCACTAAGGCAATAGAAATTGGAGATGGGGAGTATGAAGAGGTAAGAGGAATTGTTAAATATCTTATCCAAAAAGAAAAAATGCCCATGCCTCGATTGTACATTATTCAAAATGACCAACCTAATGCATTTGCGACTGGAAGAAATCCTAAAAATGCAAGTATCGCTGTTACGACTGGTATTTTAAAGGTATTAAATAATGATGAGCTCGAAGGGGTATTGGCACATGAAATTTCACATATCAAAAATAGAGATATTTTAGTATCGAGTATTGCAGCAATGTTAGCTTCAACGATATCTTTTATGTCAAGGAGTGTTCTGTGGGGTGGAGGTAACAGAAATAGAAATACTCATCCATTGTTTTTTATTATTGCTCTCATAGCAGCTCCATTAGCATCAATAATAATACGTATGGCAATCTCAAGAACTAGGGAATTTGGAGCTGACAGAACAGGATCGGAAATTTCTGGTAACCCATTAGCACTAGCTTCAGCACTAGAAAAAATTGAGGCATACGCAAAACTGCCAATGAATATAAATCCTGCTGTAAGTCAGTTATTTATATCAGATCCGTTAAAAGCATTATCTGGAGGAGGAATGCGAAAACTTTTTTCTACACACCCACCAACAGCAGAAAGAGTACGAAGACTTAGGGAGGATGCAAGTGGTATTCGATATGGATAATAAAAATGAAGAAGTTATGCCGGAAAAGTTAGAAGATTTACTAAAGGCAGGCTATAAACTAATTGATGTTCGAGAACAAGATGAATGGGATGCGGGGCATCACTCAGAGGCTGAGCATATTCCTATGGGTACAATCCCTGAAAATATCGAAAATTTCTCAACAGCCGAAAACTACATTATCATTTGTCGGTCCGGAGGAAGATCTGGACGTGTCTGTTCTTTTCTAGAAAAAGAAGGTATTAACTCTTTCAACTTAAATGGAGGTATGAACAAGCTATCCCTAACTTCTGAAAAAATAATAGATTTACACGACAATATTGGCACAGTCATCTAACATTTATTTGTGATAATTTGTATTGGAAATGCAATGGTCGACTCTCTTCAGAAAATTGAAGAAGAGATCATTGATGAACTTGAATTAAATAAAGCAAGGATGACACTAGTTGATAAAGATAGATCAAATGTTTTGCTGGATTCAATGACTAGTCCAATTCGTGCTGCAGGCGGTTCAGCGGCAAACACTGCATATTGGGCTGCACAGTTAGGTGGAAATGTAGGGTTTATTGGAAAAATTTCTGAGGATGAACTTGGCGAACAATTCAAAGCAAGTGTTAAAGACTCTGGACTTAAGGATTTTACAGTTTTTGAATCAGAAGACAATCAAACTGGTCATTGTGCAATTTTTATAACCCCAGATGGTGAACGTACAATGAATACATATCTAGGAGCTGGAGCATTTCTTACAGTTGAAGATTTAGATGAAAAAGCAATAGAATCTGCTGAAATTCTGTATATGGAAGGATACCTCTGGGACAGACCCACAAGCAAAGATGCTTTCTTACATGCTGCAAATCTAAATAAATCAACAGGTGGAAAAAATGCGATTACATTATCTGATGTATTTTGTGTGGAAATGCATAGAGACAGCTTTGTTGAATTCATCAAAGAGAGTATTGATTTTGTTTTTTGCAATGAAGAAGAGATTATGGCCCTATCAAAGAAAGAAACAGCAGAAGAAGCTTTTGATTATTTTAAAAAAGAGTTCCCCAATCTAGAAGAATTAGTATGCACATTAGGCCCAAAGGGGGCAGTTGTAGTCAGCAAAGGTGAGAAAGTACATTATGACGCAACTGAAGCAAAAGTTGTAGATAAAACAGGTGCCGGTGATTATTTTGCAGCAGGGTATCTATACGGCCTACAACAAAAACTTTCTATTGAAGAATCGGCTGATATAGCTAATAGAAGTGCTGCGCATGTTATAAGTGAAGTTGGGGTAAGACCAACTAAAAACTTTTCTTAATTACTCCAACCAATTATTTGATATATTACTTTTTCATCATCTGCAAACTCCAGGGACGAATAACTATCAAAATTTAACTTTATTGGATCGAATGTTTTACTCTTAGAGAAAATAATTATTTCATTTTCAGTATCTAGAGCCGCTATGCTACGTCCATCCGGTGACCATACTAGAGATTCAAAATAGTAATTAGTAGGTGCTTCAACATTAAATACTTCTACTATTTCTGAATTCTTCTGAAAATAAACTCCAGCCGTCCTTGTATTTGCTTCTCTCATATCCCAGGAGTTAAGAAGCTTTTCTCCAAATGAATTAACCTTGTACATATCTCTATTTGGAGAATTAACACTACCAACGCTTGGTTTGATGTCAATATTTTTAGTATCTATAGTTAATGCCATTTCAACATCGGAAGAATTATCCCAATAACGTATAATTAAATTTTGATTCGCATCTATGTCTGTGTCGTTTAAATAAATATTATATGAATATTCATATAGATCACTTGCACAGATTACTTTTTTTTCATTCATGTCTTCTACTGAGATATTAATTTTAAAAATACATTGATCCAAAATATCTGGTGCTGGTGGAATTAAGTTTGAACTCTCTATTTCAACCATGTAAAAGATTGAACCACTAATTTCAGAGCTGACTTCAGTGTTGTATTCCGGCAAAGGAACTACTCCAAATAAAGCAACTAATAATACAGAAAATAGCAGAATTACAAGGGACTTGATAAGCGTTGACTTCTTCTTCAAGATTCTTTCCTTATATTTTCTCTTATAGAGTTGAGATAAAGACCAACAGTAACCAATACGCCACCAACTATGAACAATATAAGAGGTGGCCAAATATTATTTGGAAGCAATTCAGTTATTAGTCTTGGTAAATTTATTATTAAACCTAGCCCCCCTATGTAGAAAATGACTTGCTCTGAGAGCTGTATGCTTGTCCAAATGTAGATTAAAGAGCCAACGATTAGAACAAGAATGTTAATAATTTTAAAATTTGAAAGTAAATCTTCAGTTATTGCAATAACTCCAATAGCTATATTCACTGAGGACAAGAAATAACCAAGCCAACTAGGTTGTAATAAATTGGAGTATGTATTTAATCCCCATATAAGTCCAACAACTGTTATGAATAAACCAATTCCCCAGGGTTCAACATTTCTTAGAAATAGATTTCCAATACTTCCAAGAAAAAATACAAGTGAATAAAACAAAGTAATATGTTGAAAGATTTCGACTGTTATTTTATACAAAAATCCTGAGTAAATTAAAACAATTGTTGAAGTAATCAAAATTGCAACATCTTCTGGAATATTAATGGAGCTGATATTTTCCAATATATTCAGAGAAAATATTATTACTGCCGTAAATGAGACAGTTGAGACAAAATATAAAAATGAAGAGATTCTTTCACTGCTTTTGAAAATAAATAATTTATTTTTATCAATTTGTTGACTATAACCGGCTGCATAAAACAAAAAACATGTTGTCACAATCAAGAGGATAAGCTGAGCCCAATAAGAGAGATTAGTCCAAATTAGAGGCAGAGTTCCAAGCAAACCAGATAGTAGAAAGAAACCTCCAATTAAAGTTATAGCTCTTGCAACCTTAGATTTTTGTGAAAGGTTATTATTTTCGTCAAATTTTATTATTTTTTGGTAAATTTCAGTATCTAAAACTTCATTTTCAAGCAGGTTGTCCAAAAATTTGGTAATTTTGTTATCCATAAGATTATCATAATGATTTAAGATTTCATCTCACTAATTTTTCTATATAATCTAAACTTTAAAGAGACTTTATTGTTACGCCGAGATGCCCGAGCGGCCAAAGGGAGCAGACTGTAAATCTGCCGGTTATGCCTTCGTAGGTTCGAATCCTACTCTCGGCACTGGCCCTCTTAGCTCAGTTGGTAGAGCACTTCCATGGTAAGGAAGAGGTCTCCGGTTCAAATCCGGAAGAGGGCTCAGTAGATGACAATAAGTTAGATGGCGGCGTAGCTCAGTTGGTAAGAGCGCACGACTCATAATCGTGAGGTCGGCAGTTCGAGTCTGCCCGCCGCTACTCAAAGAAAGGATAAGTAATGGCTTCTGATAAGAGACCACCACTAACTATGGTGTGCACAGAGTGTAAAGCTCAGAATTATGTTACAACAAAAAATAAGACTAATGTGCCTGACAGAATGGAATTTAAAAAATATTGTTCCAAATGTAGAAAGCATATTTTACATAGAGAAAAAAGGTAGAAATATCTCAATTTCTCTTTATTCTTAACATAGATGAATAACGTAACAAAAATTAATAACTTTAATGAAGACACGTCTAATTCAGAGCTGGTACAAAAATCCCAAGCAGGGGACAAAGTTGCTTTTGAAATGTTGGTACATCGACACCAAGATTTAGTATTTTCTTTGGCATTCAAACTTACTGGAAACAAAGAGCTTGCTAATGATGTAGGGCAAGAAGCTTTCATAAGGGCATGGAAAGCAATTGATAAATTTAGAGGTGATTCAACATTCAGCACATGGATATACAGGATCACTGTAAATACAGCTTGGACGTTAAGAAAAAAAGCTAAAAAGCATTATTCACTAAATATCGAAGATACTCAAGAACCCATAGTCATTGATGAAAAAAATGATCCGGAGTTAATCGCAATAAATTCAGATTTATCTTCAGTACTAAGAAAAGCGTTAGACCAAATTCCACTAGAACAAAGAATTATTGTTGAGTTGAAAAATATAGAAGGTAGATCACATAAAGAAATAGCAGAGTATTTAGACATAAGTGTGACTGCAGCAAAAGTAAGACTTCATAGAGCACATCAAAAACTAAGAACTATTTTGGAGGATGTAGAGGCATGAAAGAAATTTTAAAAAACCTAAAGTACCAAGCTGTGTGCAGAAGGAAAAGAAATCAAATGATAAAAACCTATCTCAATGGAGTTTATTTTCAGTTTGATTCTGATAACCATGTCCAATACTGCTTAAAATGTCAGACAGCAGGCAAGAGATATAGAGCTTTTAGAGAGGAACTTGAAAATGAAGTACAAGTTGATATTGAAGCCCCAGAGGACTTCACATCACGGGTCATGTCTTCTTTAGATAAAAAAGTAAAAACTACTACTAATAAAGGTACAAAAATAATATTATTGACACTACTTGGATTAATGTCTTTAGTAATATTGGTCTTTGGGTTAAAGCGCTCATCTAATGAGTTAGACAAAGAGTAAACTTAGGGGTGTAGCTCTAATTGGCAGAGCGCGGGTCTCCAAAACCTGAGGTTGTGAGTTCGAGTCTCACCGCCCCTGCAAGAGGAAAATTATGAATGAAATGAATAGAGAAATGAGAAGAATGTCAGAGCGTGAAGAACGCCTGGCAAAAAAAGCAGACAGAAATGTTGGCAAGTTTAGTAATGAGGAAAAGGTTTCTAGATTCAAAAGAATCTCCATTTACCTTGGTGAAGTCAGAACTGAATTAAAAAGAGTAAATTGGCCAACTGTTGATACCTTGACTACATTTACCGTCGTAACAATAGTAACTATCATTTCGATGACGTTATTAATTTTCGGAATGGACTTTGGTTTTAAAAATACTTTGATTAGCCTGTTATCTTCTGGAGGATAGAAATAATGAATGATGAAATTTTAGTTGAAGAGACTGAAGAAGTCTTAGAAGATTTTAGTGCAAATCTGCACCCGTATGATCTTCCAGGGGAATGGTTTGTTTTGAATGCTCAATCCGGACATGAAAAGAAGGTTCGAACAAACATACTTACTCGTATTAAAAACTTACATTTAGACGATAAAGTTTATGACGTGGTTATTCCCACTGACGAAGTAGTAGAAATAAGAAATGGTAAAAAAGTTAATGTAGAGAAGAAGACATTTCCAGGATATGTATTAGTAAGAATGGACTTAGATGACACTACATGGTACGAAATTCGTAACACACCATCGATTATAGGTTTTGTTGGATCCGGCAAGTTACCAGTTTCATTATCTAGACGAGAAATTGAAAGAATTCTAGGATCTAATGAAGAAGTTGAAGTTAAAAAAGAGTCACCAAAATTCAAACCAGATTTTGAAGTTGCAGAAACTGTAAGAGTTACAACAGGACCTTTTGCTGACTTTAATGGAATAATTGAAGAAATTAACTTAGATCAATCAAAAGTTACAGTACTAGTTAACATATTTGGACGTGAAACTCCAGTTGAACTGGGTTTCACAGATATTGTTAAGAATTAAGGGATAAAAAATGGCTAAAGAAGTAAAAGCGAAATTAAAACTACAAATTCCTGGAGGGGGAGCTACACCAGCACCACCTGTTGGTTCAGCATTGGGACAATATGGAGTAAACATTATGGACTTTGTCCAAGCTTTTAATAATGATACTTCAAGTAGACAAGGTGAAACAGTCCCTGTTGAGATTACAATATTTGAAGATAATTCATTTACCTTTGAAACAAAAACAGCTCCAGCATCATATTTAATTAAAAAGGCTATTGGACTAGAGTCTGGTTCAGCTGAACCACACAAAGTGAAAGTAGCATCTATAACCAGAGACCAACTTAAAAATATTGCTGAAGCAAAAATGGTAGATTTAAATGCTAATGATATAGATATGGCAATAAATATTATTGCTGGTACTGCTAGATCAATGGGCGTTACAGTAGAAAGTTAAAAAATATATTTGGGAGACTTAGGTCGTTTGAACCAAAAGGAGAAATATGAAAAAATACGGTAAAAAATACAACGAAGTGAAAAAAAATATGCCTGAATCGAAACAGAGCCTATTAGATGCCCTTACGATCTGTAAAGAAAACTCAACTGCAAATTTTGACGAATCTATTGATGCAGTTTTTTCATTAGGAATTGATACAAAAGTTGTGGAAGAAAATATAAGAACTACGGTTTCATTACCTCATGGAAATGGTAAAAGTATCAAAATTGCTGTATTTGCCGGTGGGGAAGCTTTAACAGAAGCTGAGAATGCTGGTGCAGATATTGTAGGAGGTAAAGAGTTAGCTACAAAGGTTGCGTCAGAAGAAAAACTTGATGTAGATTTAGTTATTTCAACACCAGAAATGATGGCTGACGTTGGACAACTTGGAAAAATCTTAGGTCCTAAGGGCCTAATGCCGAATCCTAAAACAGGAACTGTAACTCCAAATGTTGCAAAAGCCGTTGAAGATTTCAAAAAAGGAAAAGTCGAAATTAAAAATGACAAACTGGGGAATGTTCATCTATCTATCGGAAAAGTATCTTTTACTGCAGACGATTTAAAAACAAATCTTGAAGAAGTTATCGCTGTAATTACTAGAGCTAAACCTGCCTCCTCAAAGGGAGAGTACATTAAGTCAATGTATATATCCTCTACAATGGGGCCGTCAGTTAGCGTAGATATTAATCTATAAATTTATTTGCTGATAAATTCAATTGAGCTATATTGTTTAGATACAACTTAAACCAAAGACCGATAGTAGGAAACTTTAAACATCTATCGCAGGTAAATTGCCTAGTCCTTGGTTTGCAAGGATTTTTTTATGGTTAGACAAGATAAAGCAGATAAAGTAAAAGAGCTAGAAGAGCTATTCAGTTCTGCAAACGCATTAGTTTTAGCTGAATACCGTGGATTGACTGTAACTGAACAAACAAAACTTAGAAGAGAACTAAAAAATGCAGGTGCAACTTTTAATGTAGTGAAAATGTCTCTCGCTAAAAGAGCTGCTGAGAACATCGGATATGAATCTATACTAGAACATTTTGCAGGTCCTACTGGAGTTGCCGTTATAGAGTCCGACCCGGTTGAGGCCGCCAAAGTACTTAAACAATTTTCCAAAGACTATGATTCATTTGTTGTTAAGGGTGGATTAATGGAGTCTGAGCCATTAACAATTGATCAAATTAACATTCTTGCATCTATAGAAACTAGAGACGTTCTCTTAGCCAAGATTGCAGGAGGATTCAATTCACCTTTGACGAAAATGGCATTAGGTCTAAAAGGAGTATTAAGCAAATCTGGGTATGCTTTTAAAGCATTGCTTGATATGAAAGAAGCAAATCCAGAAACAAGTTCAGAAGCTAAAGAATCTGATTCTTCTAAAGAAGATTCAGAGGATGTAATTAAAGAGGAGGAATAACAATGGCAAAAATGACAACAGAAGAGTTGTTATCTGTCTTTGAAGAAATGTCAGTTTTAGAATTGAAAGAATTCTTAGACTCATTTGAAGAGAAGTTTGATGTTACTGCAGCAGCTCCGGTAGCTGTGGCAGCAGCTCCAGCAGGTGGAGATGGCGGATCAGAAGAAGCTAAAGATTCTTTTGATGTTGTTCTAACAGAAGCTGGCGGACAGAAAATACAAGTTATTAAAGAAGTAAGAGGACTAACCAGTCTTGGTTTGAAAGAAGCCAAAGAACTCGTTGACGGTGCTCCATCTGACATACTTAAAGGTGCTTCAAAAGAAGATGCTGATAAAGCAAAAGAAGCTCTTGAAGGTGCTGGCGCTACCGTAGAACTCAAATAATTAACATTATTTGTTTGCTTAAATAAGAAGTACTTATATACTTTACCCTTCGGGTTATCGTATTTTATTTTTGAGGAGGCTTGTTGTCCGCTGTTCAGAATTCTAGACTTTCGTTTGCAAGAACTAAAGGTTTGGAGATTCCAGATTTATTAAATATACAAAAAGATTCATTTAAAAAGTTTCTAGACGAAGGTCTGTCCGAGATTCTTAATGAAATCTCACCTATTAAAGACTTTTCAGGACGTTTCAAACTAGAGTTCCTAGAACACTTTTTTGAACCACCAATGAAAAGTTTAGAAGAATGTAAGATAACAGACTCTACATATTCTCAACCCTTATATGTAATTGCTGAATTTACAGATGCTGAAACTTATCAGCAAAAAAGAGAAACCGTATTTCTTGGAGATTTCCCAATCATGACCGATACAGGTTCTTTCGTCATTAATGGGACAGAGAGAGTCATAGTAAGCCAACTTGTACGTTCTCCTGGTGTATATTTTTCAAAAGAAATTGATAAGACTTCAGATAAAGATATTTATATTGGAAAAATGATTCCCGGTAGAGGTGCATGGTTAGAATTTGACACAGACAAGAGAGATACAATTGGTGTACGTGTTGATAGAAAAAGAAGACAGCACATTACAGCATTTTTAAGAGCACTTTACGCTGTGGATCCAACTCAATGGGAGAAATATAAAATTGAGACAAAAGAAGATGCAATTAACATTTTTGGAGACTTTCCTTCAATCCAAAATACAATTGAAAGAGATCCAGATCCTTCACCAGAGGCAGCCTTAATAGACTTATATAGAAAACTACGTCCCGGTGAACCGGCAACAGTTGAGTCAGCAAGAAACTTGATTAAGCAAATGTTCTATACCGAAAAAAGATATGATTTATCAAAAGTCGGTAGATATAAAGTAGAGCAAAAATTAGGTAGAGATTATAGCGAAAAAGATCAAAAACAATACACAACAGAGGTTGATGGAATGTTGAGGATCGATGACATGATTGATTCAATCAAATATGTTATAGCTCTTCATGCAAAAGAAGAAACTATGACTAACAATCTTGGTAAAGATATAAAAGTAAGACTCGATGATATTGATCACTTTTCTAACAGAAGAATAAGAACTGTTGGGGAACTTGTTCAAAATCAGGTGAGAGTAGGATTGAGCAGACTTGAAAGAGTTGTAAGAGAAAGAATGACAACTCAAGAACCGGATGCGATAAAGCCACAATCACTTATCAACATCAGACCTATTCAAGCAGCACTTAAAGAATTTTTTGGTACAAGTCAGTTGAGCCAGTTTATGGATCAACCTAACCCAATTGCAGCATTAACTCATAGAAGGAGGCTCTCAGCCTTAGGACCAGGTGGTCTCTCTAGAGAAAGAGCCGGTTTCGAAGTTAGAGACGTTCACCCTTCCCATTACGGAAGAATGTGTCCTATCGAAACTCCAGAAGGTCCAAACATTGGATTAATTGGAACATTAGCTACTTACGGAAGAATCAATGATTTTGGTTTTATCGAGACTCCATACTGGAAAGTAGAGAATGGTGTTGTTAAGACAAACAAAGAAGTTTATCTTACTGCTCATGACGAAAATGATGTGACTATTGCACAAGCTAACGCTCCACTTAACGATGATGGTACATTCAAAAATAAACGAGTTTTATGCAGGAAAACAGATGGTGAAGTTGCCTTCGTTTCAGATAAAGAAATTGATTACATGGACGTAAGTCCAAAACAGATTTGTTCTGTCACAACAGCTTTAATTCCATTTTTAGAACATGATGATGCTAACAGAGCACTTATGGGTTCTAACATGCAAAGACAAGCTGTTCCACTTGTAAAAACTGAAGCTCCATATGTTGGTACGGGAATGGAAGAGAATGTTGCCAGAGATTCTGGTGAAGCTCTAATTTCACCTGTTTCAGGAGAGGTCGTCAATGTCTCCGGAGATGAGATAGTCCTTAAAGAGAAAGAAACTAATAAAAAGCATACATTTGAAGTTCAAAAGTTTAAGAGATCAAACCAAGCGACTTCTGCAAATCAAAAACCACTTGTAAAGGTTGGAACAAAAGTTAAACCTGGTGATGTCTTGGCAGATGGACCTAGCACCCAAGGAGGAGAGCTTGCTTTAGGTAAGAACCTCTTAGTTGCTTACATGCCGTGGGATGGTTACAACTTTGAAGACTCAATTGTTATATCAGAAAGATTAGTAAAAGAAGATGTTTTAACATCTGTCCATATTGCTGAGCATGAAGTAGAAGCTCGTGATACAAAATTAGGGGAAGAAGAAATCACTCGAGATATTCCTAATGTTGCAGAAGAAGTGTTAATGGATTTAGATGAAATGGGAATTGTAAGAATAGGTGCTGAAGTCACACCTGGAGATTATTTGGTAGGCAAAGTCACACCAAAAGGTGAAACAGAACTTACCCCAGAAGAAAGACTATTAAGAGCTATTTTTGGTGAGAAAGCAAGAGAAGTAAGAGACACCTCTCTTAGGGTTCCTCACGGACAAAAAGGAAAAGTTATTGATGTGCAAATTCTCGATAGAGAAAATGGAGAAGATCTTCCCCCAGGAGTAAACAAAAAAGTACGAGTTTACGTAGCTATCCAAAGAAAAATTCAAGTTGGAGACAAGCTTTCTGGAAGACATGGTAACAAAGGTGTTATTTCAAAAATAAATGCTATTGAAGATATGCCATTTATGGAAGATGGAACTCCAGTAGATATTCTATTATCTCCATTAGGTGTACCAAGTCGTATGAATTTAGGGCAAGTATTAGAAACTCACTTAGGTTGGGCAGCTGATCAAGGTTGGGGAGAATATAAAGGTGATACTCTTGCCTCCAAAGGAGCGAAACCAGGGACATTAATAAGCACTCCTGTATTTGATGGAGCTGATGAAGATGAAATCCACAAAATACTTGAAAATGTAAATGAAAATAGAGATGGAATACAAATGGTTAACACTGATGGAAAAACCACATTATATGATGGTCGCACCGGAGAAGCCTTTGATTCAAAAATCACTGTTGGGTACACATATATATTGAAACTAATTCACTTGGTAGATGAAAAGATACACGCAAGGTCAACTGGTCCTTATTCAATGATTACACAACAACCTCTTGGTGGTAAAGCACAATTTGGTGGTCAGAGATTTGGAGAAATGGAAGTTTGGGCTCTAGAAGCATATGGTGCTAGTTACGCATTGCAAGAACTTCTTACAATTAAATCTGACGACACTGTTGGAAGAGTTAAGGTATACGAATCAATTGTTAAGGGTGACAATATTCCTGAACCAGGAATACCAGAGTCTTTTAAGGTTTTATTAAAAGAAATGCAAAGTTTGTGTTTAAACGTAGAAATTTTATCAGCTGGTGAAGAAATTTCAATGAAAGAAATTAGCGATGAATACGTCAAGACCGCAGAAACGCTTGGAATTGATATGTCGAAACCAGAACAAGATGAACCGGAGTTATAGGAATTATGGAAAAAGTATTTGATGAATTAAGTATCAGCCTCGCTACTTCTGACCAAATGAGAAGTTGGTCATTTGGTGAAGTTAAAAAACCAGAGACTATTAATTACAGAACTTTGAAACCTGAAAAAGATGGGCTTTTTGATGAAAGAATCTTCGGACCAACAAAAGATTGGGAATGTTCTTGTGGAAGATACAAGAGAATTCGTTACAGAGGAATTGTCTGTGAAAGATGTGGCGTAGAAGTTACAAGGCGAGAAGTTAGACGTGAAAGAATGGGTCACATTGAACTAGCGGCCCCAGTGACTCATATTTGGTACTTCAAAGGCGTTCCAAGTAGGTTGGGTTACTTCCTAGATATGTCTCCTAAAGAACTCGAAAAAATTATTTACTTTGCAGCATATCTAGTCGTTTCTATCGATGAAAAAAAACGAACTAAAGATTTAAGTGAGCTCGAAGAAGCAGTTGTTGCTGAATGTGAGATCGTAGATGAAGATCATCAAGAATGGGAATCAAAAAGAATTAAGCAAATGAAGCTTGAGATTAAGGCTATGGAAAATGGAAAAGTCCCAGAAGCTGAAGTCCAAGAGCGAAAGAAAGATATTGAAAAAGAGATTAAAGGCAAAAAGAAAAAATCTGATGATGAAATCGAAGTAATCAAGAATGCTTTCTCAAGATTAAAAACTCTAAAACCAAAAGACATTATTGAAGACGACACCTTGTGGCGTGAAATGATTGATAAGTATGATGAATATTTCACTGGTGGTATGGGTGCTGAAGCTGTAAGAGAATTAGTTAAACTAGTTGACTTAAAAGCTGAGATGGAAAAATTAAAATCGGACTTAGATTCCAAATCTGCGCAAAGAAGACAACGAGCAATTCAAAGAATGAAAGTTATCAAGCCATTTGCTGATGGAAAAAATCCACCTGAAGCAATGATATTGGAGATAGTTCCAGTAATTCCTCCTGAATTGAGACCTATGGTACAACTTGATGGTGGTCGTTTTGCTACTTCAGATTTAAATGATTTATACAGAAGATTAATTAACAGAAATAACAGGTTAAAAAAGTTAATTGAACTTGGAGCACCAGACATAATAATTAGTAACGAAAAAAGAATGTTACAAGAATCGGTAGATGCACTATTTGACAATGGTAGAAGAGGAAGAGCTGTTGCGGGTGCTGGTGGTCGTGGACTTAAGTCTTTATCAGACATGTTAAAAGGTAAGCAAGGAAGATTCCGTCAAAACCTTTTAGGTAAGAGAGTTGACTATTCTGCTCGTTCAGTAATTGTTGTAGGACCACATTTGCAACTTCAGCAATGCGGACTACCCAAAATGATGGCTTTGGAACTTTTTAAACCTTTCGTTATGAAAAGACTTGTTGAATTAGGTTTAGCGCAAAATATTAAATCAGCTAAGAGAATGGTTGAGAGATCAAGAGCCCAAGTATGGGATGTATTAGCTGAAGTTATAGAAGAACATCCAGTCCTTTTAAACAGAGCACCTACTTTACACAGGTTAGGTATACAGGCATTTGAGCCAATTTTAGTAGAAGGTAAAGCTATTCAAGTCCATCCATTAGTTTGTGAAGCTTTCAACGCTGACTTTGACGGTGATCAAATGGCAGTTCATGTTCCTTTATCTGCCGAAGCTCAGGCTGAAGCAAGAGTATTGATGCTTGCGACAAACAATGTATTGTCACCTGCAAGTGGAAACCCAATTGTTTCACCCAGCCAGGACATGGTTATTGGTCTTTATTACATAACTGAGTGCTATGAAAAACTTGAAGATGCAAAGATGGCATTTGTTGACATCAATGAAGCAGAACAAGCATATGAAGCAGGACATATTGGTCTTCAAACTCCAATTAGATTAAGAGTTGGAGAAATTGCTGGTGATGCGACAATGCACGGAGAAATTAAAAATAGATTTGCTGATTTAATTACTGAAAGTCCAGTAGATGGTTCAGCATTATTGAATACAACTCTTGGAAGGGTTTACTTCAACTCAGTACTTCCAAAAGACTTTCCATTCATACAAGCTAAAGTTCGTAAAAATGAAATGAAGAGAATTATATCTGAAGTCATTGAAAGATATAACAAAGCAGAGTTAAGAGAATTCTTAGATGCAATGAAAGATGTTGGATTTAAATACGGTGCTAAAGCTGGTTTGAGTGTAGCTATGACAGATGTAAAAACACCACCAGAAAAAAGTACAATCCTAGAGAAGCACGAGAGTGATGCTGAGAAAGTGGAAAATCAATTCAACAGTGGCGTAATTACAGAAGATGAAAGAAAAAAAGCCATAATTGAGATTTGGACAAAAGCTACAGATGAGATTCAGTATGCAATGAGTCGCGCTTTAGAAGCAGATGAATTTAATCCCGTTGACATGATGGTTAAATCTGGAGCAAGAGGAAATATGATGCAGGTAAGACAGCTTGCAGGTATGAGAGGTTTGGTTGCCAATCCAAAAGGTGACATTATAGAAAGACCTATTAAGAGTAACTTCAGAGAAGGAATGTCAGTTCTTGAATACTTCATATCTACTCACGGTGCAAGAAAAGGTCTTGCGGACACAGCCCTAAGAACTGCTGATTCAGGTTACCTCACAAGAAGACTAGTGGATGTTGCTGCTGGTATTGTGGTAAAAGATCAAGGTGACGAAAATATTGACTGGAGAGGTACTAAAAAAACAGTTATTGAATCCGATGGCAAAGTTAGTAGATACTTACATTCAAAACTTTATGGAAGAGTGCTAGCTGAAGATATTAAAAAAGATAAAAAAGTAGTTGAATTTGGAGATTCCCAAAAACTATCTAAAGGTACATATATTGATGCTGAAGTTTTAGATGCAATATCTAAATGTGGTGTTGAAAGTGTAAATATTTTATCACCATTTAACTCACAGGATCCTGAAACAATGGACCCTCTGTGTTATGGATTTAGTTTAGCTACTGGTAAGCCAGTTGAAGTTGGAGAGGCTGTAGGAATTATTTCAGCACAGTCTATTGGAGAACCTGGAACACAGCTTACAATGAGAACTTTCCACACTGGGGGAGTTGTTGGGTTAGATATTACATCAGGTTTACCCAGAATTGTTGAGTTATTTGAGGCAAGAAACCCTAAAGGTAAATCAGTTATGTCAGCAATAAATGGAAAAATTAAATCTATTGATACTACACCTGAGGGCACAAGAGTAGTGACTATCCAAAATGAAAAAGAAGATATAGAAGTAGAAGTACTTAGAAGACAAACTTTAGTAGTTAATCAAGGAGATACCGTTGAAGCAGGGGATGCTTTAACAACTGGACCAAAAGCACCTAAGGAAGTTCTAGAAATTAATGGTGTGCGTGCTACCCAAGAGTATCTAGTTGACGAAGTACAAAAAACTTATCGTGATCAGGGAGTTGAAGTTCACGACAAGCATGTTGAAATGATAGTTCGACAAATGTTAAGAAGAGTAAGAATTGTTAGTGCTAATGATTCTGATTATTTACCAAACGAACTAGTTGATTCAACATTATTTAGAAAGACTAATCAAGCATTAGTCAAAGAAGGAAAAACACCTGCTGAAGGAAGACCAGAGCTTATGGGTATCACCAAAGCTAGCCTTGCAACGGACTCATGGTTATCAGCGGCATCTTTCCAAGAAACTACAAGAGTACTAACAGAAGCAGCAATGAAGAAAAGCACTGATGCTCTGTCGGGTCTTAAAGAGAATGTGATTATCGGAACACTTATTCCTGCGGGAACTGGTTCTGAAGCTTATCAAAAGCTCACACCTTCACTTCCAGATGCTCCTGAAGTTTCATCATTAGGATTCATGGAAGCATCATCAGATTCGGAAGAAACTGAAGGAGATGCATTGCCAAATCCTGCACAATGGCTAGCTATGCTAGGCGAAGAAGGAGAAGAAGAAACAGAGTAAAAACTTATAAATTTTTGGTTGTTGTAAGTTCAAAACTCTCATATACTTCTTTCTCGGTAAGTCAATAACACTATTTAGATTGGAAAATTAATGCCTACTACGCAACAGTTAGTCAGAAAAGGACGCAAGTCTAAAGTGTCTAAAGAAAAGACACCTGGCCTAAAAGGTTCACCTCAACGAAGAGGGGTTTGTACTCGTGTGTATACAGTTACACCTAAGAAACCAAACTCTGCTTTAAGAAAAGTGTGTAGGGTTAGATTATCTACTGGTACAGAAGTTACAGCCTACATACCTGGTGAAGGACATAACCTTCAAGAGCATTCAATTGTATTAGTAAGAGGTGGTAGAGTTAAAGACCTTCCTGGTGTGAGGTATAAAGTCATAAGAGGAGCATTAGACACTTCCGGTGTAGCTGACAGAAAACAAGCTAGATCAAGATATGGAAGTAAAAAAGGTTAATCATGAGAAGAGGACCATCACTTAAACGTAAACCAGAACCTGACCCTTTATTCAACAGTGTTTTGGTATCTCAACTCACAAATCAAATTTTATTAGATGGAAGAAAAGATACAGCTAGGAACATTGTTTACAGTGCTCTTGAGTTAGTTGAAAAACAAGTCGGTGGAGACCCACTAGCGGTATTAAAAGAAGCTTTTGAAAATGTAAAACCCCAAGTTGAAACAAAATCAAGACGAGTTGGTGGAACTAACTATCAGGTACCAATGGAGGTCCCACATAGAAGAAGTACAACACTGGCAATCAGGTGGATGGTTGCAGCCTCAAGAAAAAGAGGAGAAAAAACAATGGCTGAACGTTTAGGCAGAGAAATTCTTGATGCAAGTAAAAATACAGGAGCATCCGTCAAGAAAAGGGAAGATGTTCACAAAATGGCCGAATCAAACAGAGCTTTCGCTCACTATAGGTGGTAAAGATGTCAGAGAGAGCAATAGATTTAAAACAACTAAGAAACATTGGAATAATGGCTCATATTGATGCAGGAAAAACAACTCTTACCGAAAGAGTCTTGTACTACACCGGTAAAACATACAAAATTGGTGAAGTTCATGACGGAGCTGCAGTTATGGACTGGATGGAGCAAGAGCAGGAAAGAGGTATTACAATCACCTCGGCTGCAACCACATGTGAGTGGGAAGGTCACACAATTAATATTATTGACACACCAGGTCACGTTGACTTCACAGTAGAGGTAGAAAGATCACTTAGAGTTTTAGATGGAGCAGTCGCTGTATTTGATGGAGTAGCTGGAGTAGAGCCTCAATCTGAAACAGTATGGAGACAAGCAGACAAATACAACGTTCCAAGAATTTGCTTTGTTAATAAACTAGATAGAACAGGTGCAGATTTTGATTTTGACGTACAATCAATCGTTGAAAGACTTGAAGCTAAACCAGCAGTTTTACATATACCTATAGGAGCTGAAGAAAACTTTGTTGGTGTAATCGATTTAGTAGAAATGAAATCACATACTTGGTCGAAAGATGATGGATCCGAGTGGGATATAAGTGATATAGCTGAAGACATGCTTGCTGAGGCAAATGAAAAAAGACAAGAATTATTAGATGTTATTGCTGAGGCAGATGATGATGTTCTTGAAAAATATTTAGGTGAGGAAGAACTAACAGTAGAAGAAATTAAGAAAGCGATTAGAAAAGGTACACTTGGAGGTCTTTTTGTGCCAGTTCTTGCGGGAAGTGCATTTAAAAATAAAGGCGTACAGTTACTTCTTAATGCTGTAATAGACTATCTTCCATCTCCTCTGGACATTGAACCTACAACCGGATTTAAACCTGGAGATGAAGAGAATGAAATTGTTAGAGAACATTCTGATGAAGAACCATTTTCTGCTCTCGCTTTTAAGGTTGTGAGTGACCCTCATGTTGGAAAATTAACATACTTTAGAGTTTATTCAGGGACACTTAAAAAAGGTGACAAAGTTGTAAATACGACTACTGGCAAAGATGAAAGACTTGGAAGAATTTTAAGAATGCATTCAAATAGTAGAGAAGATATTGATGCAATTTCCACTGGAGACATTGTCGCAGGGGTGGGACTTAAAAATGCTAAAACAGGAGATACACTTGCTGACTCTTCAAATCCAATACAGTTAGAGTCTATGACATTCCCAGAACCAGTAATCTCTGTTGCAATCGAACCAAAATCTAGAGCAGATGAAGAAAAACTTTCTGAGGGATTACAAAAACTAGCAGAGGAAGACCCTACATTTGTAGTCCAGTCTGATGAAGAAACTGGTCAAACAATCATTTCAGGAATGGGTGAATTACATCTAGACATTCTTGTAGATAGATTAAAAAGAGAATTTAGAGTAGAAGCTAACATTGGCAAGCCACAAGTAGCATATCGTGAGGCTCTTAAAAAAGAAGTAAAGATAGAAGCAAAATACATTCGCCAAAGTGGTGGTAGAGGTCAGTATGGCCACGTAGTTATGGAACTTGAGCCAATAAAAGAAGGTTACGAATTTGTAGACTTAATTAAAAGTGGAAGAATCCCACGAGAATATATACCATCTGTAAATGCTGGGGTTGAAGCAGCAATGGAATCTGGAGTTTTAGCTGGTTATCCACTTGAAAACATTAAGGCAACATTAGTTGATGGAAGCTACCATGATGTTGACTCTTCGGAAATGGCATTTAAAATTGCTGGATCGATGGCGCTAAAAGATGGTGCTAAAAAAGCTGGAATTAAACTACTTGAACCAGTTATGGAAGTAGAAGTTGTAACACCAGAAGATTTTATGGGAGATGTTGTCGGAGATCTATCCTCAAGAAGAGGAAAGATTGCTGAGATGGGACAAAGAGGATCTGCAAAGGTCATCAATGCTACTGTTCCACTATCAGAGATGTTTGGGTACGCAACTGATTTGCGTTCAAGAACTCAAGGCCGTGCAACATTTACGATGCAGTTTGATAGTTATGAAGACGTCCCCGACGCAATAACTAAGGAGATAACTGCGAGTATTCGTGGAGTAGAGGTTGAAGTCTAAGCTTGTTTTCAAGCTAAGGTTTTTTAAAAAAGGAGAAAAATATGTCAAAGGAAAAATTTGACCGCAGCAAGCCTCATGTGAACATCGGTACAATGGGCCACATTGACCATGGTAAAACCACATTGACGGCCGCAATAACAAAAGTTTTAGCTGAAGCCGGTGATGGTGATGCGACAGCTTTTGAAGATATAGATAAAGCCCCTGAAGAGAGGGAAAGAGGAATCACAATTCAGATTGCTCACGTAGAGTATGAGACTGAGAATAGACATTATGCTCACGTGGACATGCCTGGTCACGCTGACTATGTAAAAAATATGATTACAGGTGCAGCACAAGTTGATGGTGCAATATTAGTTGTATCAGCAGCTGATGGTCCAATGCCTCAGACAAGAGAACATGTTCTCTTGGCGAGACAAGTTGGAGTACCAGCAATAGCAGTATTCCTTAATAAAGTTGATCAAGTTGATGACGAGGAACTTCTTGACTTAGTTGAAATGGAAGTAAGAGAACTTCTTTCAGCATATGATTTTCCTGGAGACGATGTTCCAGTAGTCAGAGGTTCAGCATTAGCAGCACTTGAGGGTGATGAAGCCGGTGTAAAAGCTGTCTTAGATATGATGGAACAAGTTGATAATTATATCGAGGAGCCAACAAGAATCGTAGATAAACCATTCCTAATGCCTGTAGAGGACGTATTCTCTATTACAGGTCGAGGTACAGTTGTTACTGGAAGAATCGAACAAGGAATCGTTAATGTAAACGAAGAAGTTGAAATTATTGGTATTAGAGATACTCAAAAATCAGTATGTACTGGTGTTGAAATGTTCAGAAAACTACTTGATGAAGGTAGAGCTGGAGACAATGTTGGTCTACTTTTAAGAGGTATCGATAAAGAAGATGTTGAAAGAGGACAGGTTATCGCAAAACCAGGTTCAATTACACCTCATACAAAATTTGAGGGTGAAGTATACGTCTTGACAAAAGAAGAAGGTGGACGTCACAATCCATTTTTCAAAGGATACAGACCGCAGTTCTATTTTAGAACTACTGATGTAACCGGTGAAGTTAGTCTCCCAGAGGGTACCGAAATGGTAATGCCGGGTGACAACGTCTCCGTAACAGTTGAGCTAATCTCCCCAATTGCGATGGAAGAAGGAGTGAAGTTTGCTATCCGTGAAGGTGGCAGAACTGTAGGAGCAGGACAAGTAACAAAAGTTATAGAGTAATAAAAATCAACCGGGGGTAGACTACTTGCTCCCGGTTTTTTTTGAGGAAGAAATGGCAAAGCAACAACAGCAAATAAGAATAAAATTGAAGGCTTACGACAACTATGTTGTTGATGAGTCTGCGCGTAAAATTGCCGAAACTGTTATCAAGACTCAAGCGAAAGTAAAGGGTCCAATTCCTCTACCTACTCAAATACATAGATATTGTGTAATAAGATCACCACATGTTTATAAAAAATCAAGAGAGCATTTTGAAATGAGGATTCACAAGAGACTTATTGACATTATTGAACCTACTCCAAAAACTGTAGATTCATTAATGAGACTTGATTTACCAGCCGGTGTAGAAGTAGAGATTAAGTTATGAAAACATTAATCGCTAAAAAAGTGGGAATGACTCAAATATTTGATGAAGAGTCAAATGCAAAAGGTGTAACAGTATTAGACATTTCAGGATGTCGAGTAGTACAGATTAAGTCAGCTGAAAAAGATGGTTACTCTGCAGCCCAGCTAACAATAGGGTCTAACAAAAAAGCCAACAGACCAACTAAACAACATTACGACAAATACAAAGTTGAACCAGGAGAATGTCTTTATGAGGTTCCTCTTGATGAAGATTCTGAAATTAAATCTGGAACAGAATTAAATGTAAGCGAGTATTTTGAAGTAGGTCAAAAAATTGACATAACAGGATTTTCAAAAGGCCATGGTTTTACCGGTGTAATGAAACGTCACAACTTTTCCGGACAAAAAGCTAGTCATGGTGTTCACAAGGTACATAGAGCAGGGGGTTCAATAGGTAATGCCTCATATCCAGGACATGTTTTCAAAGGTCAAAAAATGGCTGGTAGAATGGGTAACCAAAAAAAGACAATCCAATCTGTAACAATTGTTGAAATCAATGCAGAAAAAAACTACATTTTAGTTAATGGACCCGTTCCCGGTAAAAAAGGAAATATAGTCCAAATTCAGTCAGCAGTTAAGGTTTCATAATGAGCATCAAACTAGACACTTACAATACTGCTGATAACAAAGTCACTAAGAGTCAATTCAATTTTGAAGTAATTGAGGATATCAATATTGGACTGTTGCATCAAGTCGTAAAATCAAATAGAACAAATTATAGAAATAACACAGCTTCTGTAAAAACAAGATCACAAGTTTCAGGAACAGGTGCAAAACCTTGGGCACAAAAAGGCACAGGTAGAGCAAGACAGGGTTCTTTACGTTCACCACAGTTTGTAGGTGGCGGTATTGCACATGGTCCAGGTGGAAGAGTGTATCTTGATAGAACTCCAAAAAAAATGAAAAAGAAATCATTAAATATGGCAATTTCTCAAAGGATAAAAGAAGAAGCCTTATTTGTAATTGATGGTCAGTCAGTAGACGTACCATCTACAAAGTTAGCTTCTACTGTATTAAGTGAGTTTAATATTGAACGGTCATTCATATTTGTTTATGGCGAAGGTGATGACAATTTAATTAAATCATTTAGGAATCTAAAAAACTCAAGAATAGTTTCTGTAAAAAAACTTTCTACTTATGACGTCGTCTCAACAGACAATGCAGTTTTATCGAAAAACGCAATGGATTACTTAACAGGAGAAGTTAAATGAAGTATTTAGAAGATGTACTAATTTCCCCTGTAATATCTGAAAAGTCATATGACAGAATTTCAGATTCTAATGCCTACACTTTTTTTGTTCATTCAGATGCTAATAAGCCTGAGATAAAAAGAGCTGCTCAAGAGCTATTTGATGTCGAAGTATTATCAGTTAATACAATGTATAGAAAAGGCAAGAAAAAAAGATTTGGTTATATCTTAGGTCAACAAAGCACAAAAAAGATTGCAATAATCACTCTCCAAGAGGGAGACACTATTGAGGCATTCGGGGTATAGGTTATGGGGCAAAAAAAAATAAGACCAGTAACACCTGGAATGAGGGGACAAGTATCTGGAGACTTTAAAGAAATTACAAAAAGTAAACCAGAAAAGTCCTTACTTCAATCTAAAAATTCATCCGGTGGCAGAAATAACAAAGGTAGAATTACCTCAAGACACCGTGGTGGGGGGCACAAAAGAAAATACAGAATTATAGATTTCAAGCGAACAAAAGATAATATACCTGCAAAAGTAGCAGCGATAGAATATGATCCAAATAGAAATGCTCGCATAGCTCTTCTTCACTATGTTGATGGAGAAAAAGCATACATTATTGCACCAGACGGAATTATTCCTGGAGCAGAAATAATTTCAGGCCCAAAAGCTGATATAAAAGATGGTAATTGTCTTCCACTTAGAAATATTCCAGCAGGAACATTTGTTCATAATGTTGAGCTACGACCTGCAGGTGGAGCAAAAATGGCAAGATCAGCGGGTTCATCTGTACAGCTTATGAGCAAAGAGGGAGGATTAGCACTTTTAAGACTTCCTTCTGGTGAAATGAGAACTGTCTCCATGGATTGCAGGGCAACAATTGGAACCGTAGGTAATGCTGAAGCAGAATTAACAAAACTTGGAAAAGCAGGACGTAAAAGATGGAAGGGTGTTAGACCCCAAACTCGTGGTGTTGCAATGAACCCAGTTGACCACCCACTCGGTGGTGGAGAAGGTAAATCATCTGGAGGTAGAACTCCTGTAAGCCCTTGGGGTAAGCCAGAAAAAAAGACTAGAAATAAAAAGAAATATAGTAACAAATCAATTATTAGAGGACGATCCCAAAAGGGTAGAGGTTAATTATGTCAAGAAGTTTGAGAAAAGGGCCATTTGTAGACGATCATTTACTTTCAAAAGTAGAGGACGCAAAAAATAGTGGCAACAAAACAGTAATCAAGACTTGGAGTAGAAGGTCAACAGTAGTTCCTGAAATGGTTGGATTGACTATAGCAGTTCATAATGGAAGACAACACCTTCCAATATTTATTACTGAGGCAATGGTTGGTCATAAACTTGGAGAATTTTCTCCAACGCGTACTTTCAAAGGTCATCCGGGACAGAACTAATGGAAAAACAAACAGTTACAGCAAAAAGTAAATACATTAGACAATCTCCATACAAAGTGAGATTAGTTTTGAATCTCATAAGAGGGTTGAATGTCAATGAAGCACTTAATATATTGACTTTTACAAAAAGAAAAGCTGCTACTGATATCAAACAGCTCCTAGAGAGCGCGATCGCCAATGCTGAAAACAATTTTGGTATGTCATCCGCAAACCTTGAGATCACAAAAGCTATTGCAGATGAGGGACCAACATTAAAAAGATTTAGACCTAGAGCTAGAGGAAGTGCTGGAAGAATTAATAAAAGAACTTCCCACATATTAATTGAATTAGAAAGCGTAGAGGGATAACAATGGGTCAAAAAACACATCCATATGCATTTAGGATTGGAATCGTTAATGATTGGAAGTCTAGATGGTTTAGCGACAAAGATTATACAAAACTAGTAAACCAAGATTATAGAATTCGAGAATTTTTAACAGCAGAGCTTTTAAAAGGTGCTCTTTCAAGAATTGATATTGAAAGAACAAGAGATAAAGTTCAAGTAGACATTCATACTGCACGCCCAGGAGTTGTTATTGGTAGAAAAGGTGCCGAAGCAGATCGTTTAAGAAAGGGCCTTGAAGAGCTTACAAACCAACCAGTAAAACTTAACATTATTGAAGTCAGAGAAGCAGAACTGGATGCACAACTTTTAGCACGAGCTGTAGCTGATCAGTTAGAAAATAGAGTTGCTTTTAGACGAGCTATGAAAAGAGCTGTAGGTTCCGCATTAAAAGCAGGAGCAGAGGGAGTTAGAGTTGAATGTTCTGGTCGTTTAGGTGGAGCAGAAATGGGTAGAAGAGAGTGGTACAGAGAAGGAAGAGTTCCTCTACACACCCTTCGAGCAGATATAGATTTTGGTAGAGCAGCAGCTCATACAACAGTTGGTGCAATAGGTGTAAAAGTATGGGTTTATAAAGGTGATGTAGTGGCAACAAATAAATTACATCAAGAAAAAATTGCTGCAGAAGCATCTTTAGCAAGTGGAGGTCCAGCAAGTGGAAGAGTTAAATCTGTAAAATCAAGAGTCGAAGCTGCGGTAGGAGAAGCAAAAGAGTCAAGAATCCTTGAAGCAGGAGGCGGTAAAAAAGCTGGAGAACAAACTTCTAAGATAGTGGAAGCAGGAGGCGGTAAAAAAATAACTCCCGTAAAAGCACAGGAACAATTTGAAGAAGAAAAATCAATATTGGAAGAAGAATAATTTATGTTAATGCCTAAAAAAACAAAATATAGAAAATCCCATAGAGGGAGAAGAAAAGGCATGTCCAAAGGTGGAACTGAAGTTCATTTTGGAGACTTTGGTTTACAAGCAATAGAAACTTCTTACATCACCGGACGTCAAATTGAAGCTGCAAGAATAACAATTACACGTACCATGCAAAGAAAAGGTAAAGTCTGGATAAATATTTTTCCTCATAAGCCTATAACAACAAAACCTGCAGAAGTAAGAATGGGTTCTGGAAAAGGAGCTGTCGAATACTATGTAGCTGTTGTTAAGCCTGGCAGAATAATGTTTGAAATCTCTGGTGTTTCTGAGGAAGTTGCAAGAGAAGCTTTTAGAAAAGCAGGACACAAACTACCAATAAATACAAAATTTGTTATGAGGCACACATGAGTATAAATGACCTAAGAGAACTGTCTATTTCGGAGCTTGAGACTAAAGTATCTGAATTAAAGAAAGAACTTATGGAATCAAGATTCTCTTTAGCAACAAGTCAGATTGAGGACACTTCCATATTTAAAAAAATTAAAAAACAAATTGCACAAGCAAATACAGTTTTAAACCAAAAAAAAAGAGAAGATATGATGAAAGCTGATAATAATGAGTGACCAAATAGAAAGATCGTCAAGAAAAGTTAAAACTGGTGTAGTTGTCTCAGACAAAAGACAAAATACAGTTACGGTAGCTATTGAGCTACAGTATCCTCATCCAAAATATGGAAAGATTGTTAAAAAAACTAGAAAGCTTCATGTTCATGATGAAAGTTTTGAAGCAAAAATGGGCGACACAGTGAAAATTATGGAGACAAAGCCAATTTCTAAGACCAAAAGGTGGAGAGTCACTGAAGTAATTGAGAGGGCAAGATGATACAAAAAGAATCTCGTCTTAAGGTTGCTGATAACTCTGGTGCAAAAGAAGTGTTATGTATCAAAGTAAAAGGTAGCTCAAGAATTAGATATGCAGGTCTAGGGGATGTTTTCACGGCTACTGTCAAAGATGCAATTCCTGGTGGGCAAATAAAAAAAGGGGATATCGTCGAAGCCGTAGTTGTCAGGACAAGTAAAGAGACAAGAAGAAAAGATGGTACTTATATAAGGTTTGATGAAAATGCTTGCGTGATTATTAACGAACAAGAACAGCCAAGGGGTACAAGAATTTTTGGACCAGTCGGTAGAGAGTTAAGAGAGAAAAAGTTTATGAGAATAGTATCGCTGGCACCGGAGGTTATCTAATGAAGATTAAAAAAGGCGATTTAGTAAAAGTTATTGCTGGTAAAGATAATGGAAAAGAAGGTAAAGTATTGCAAGTATTTCCTAAAAAAGAAAAAGTACTTGTTGAAGGCATCAACATTACTAAAAAACATCAAAAACCACAAGGTCAAACAATGCAAGGCGGCGTAATTGATATCACAATGCCAATTCATATTTCGAACGTAGCCTTAGTTGTCAAAAAGAAGAGTGGAAGAGTTGCTTATAAATTTGATAAAAATGGTCAGAAGTACAGAGTTCTGGCTCAAACAGGAGATGAAGTATGATTCCAAGGTTGAAAGAAGCATTTAATACTGGATTAAATCAAGAGATTAAAAAAGAGTTAGGTTTAGAGAATGTAAACCAAATACCTACTCTTGAAAAAATTGTTCTAAACATTGGTTCTAGTAAAGCTGCAACAGATGGTAGAACCTTAGAGTCAATTGTTGATGAGCTCACCGCAATATCTGGTCAAAAACCAGTTATCAAAAGAGCAAAAAAATCTATTGCTGGTTTTAAGGTAAGAGAAGGAATGCCAGTGGGTGTTGCCGTAACCCTTCGTGGTGACAGAATGTGGGAATTTTATGATCGATTCGTTCAAGTTGTAGTTCCTAGGATTAGAGACTTTAGGGGATTTAGTCAAAAGTCATTTGATGGCAACGGAAATTACTCCCTTGGCTTAAACGAGCAGTTAGTCTTTCCTGAAGTTGAATATGATAAGGTTAGAGACATTCGAGGCATGAATATTACAATTTGTACAACCGCTAACGATAATAAAAAAGGATATGTATTATTACACTCGCTAGGGTTTCCTTTTAGAGAGAATTAAAAATGGCAAAAACAAGTAAAATAGTTAAAAACAATAAAAGATTAGACACTGTAAATTTTTACACTGAAAAGCGAAAAGATTTACTGGCAATAATTAAAGATCCAGAGTCAACTTATGATGAAAAAAGAGCTGCTCAAAAAAAGATTGCAAAAATGCCAAGAGATGCATCTGCCACTAGACATAGAAACAGATGTCAGGTGACTGGACGACCAAGAGGTACACTCAGGAAATTTGGTATGTCAAGAAATACATTCAGAGACTTAGCACTCAAAGGAGAGCTTCCTGGAATAAAGAAAGCTTCGTGGTAAAAAATGGTCACTGATCCAATATCCGATTTGCTTACAAGACTTAGAAACGCATCTATGGTTTCAAAACCTAGTGTCTCAATACCCCACTCAAACTTTAAGTTTGAACTAGCAAAGCTTTTTAAAACTGAGGGTTATGTATCAGATGTAAAAGTATCTGGTGAGGGAGTAGAGAAGTTCATTGATATCGATATGAAATATTCGGAGGAGGGTGTTTCAGTTATATCTGGTATGAACAGATTGTCAAAGCCAGGCCAGAGAGTTTATTCAAGTTTTGATAAGTTGCCAAGAAACAACGGTGGTTTAGGAACGGTCGTAGTTTCTACATCACGAGGTCTACTGTCTGACTCGGAGGCTAGAAAAAGAAAACTAGGTGGCGAGTTAATTTGTGAGGTATGGTCATGAGTCGTATTGGCAATAAACCAATTACAATACCTGAAAAAGTTGAAGTATTAATAAAAGATATGACAATTTCAGTAAAAGGACCAAAAGGAGAATTGGCAACAACTATTATTGATGAGAGAATAATATTTGAAATAAACGAGGGAATTCTTACCTTTTCAAGAACAAGTGAAGACAAAGTTGTTAAAAGCTTACATGGTTTGTATAGATCTCTCGTCGCAAACAACATAGAGGGTGTTCTAGAAGGTTATTCAAAAACACTTACACTTGTTGGAGTTGGTCACAGAGTGTCAATGAAAGGTAATGATTTAGAAATATTATGTGGGTTCTCGCATCCAGTATTATTTAAAAAAGTCGAAAATATAAAATATGAAGTTCCAGATCAAAATACAATAATAGTTTCTGGCATTGATAAGGCTCTAGTCGGAGAAGTATCCGCAAACATAAGAGCTATTAAGCCCCCAGAGCCATATAAGGGTAAAGGTATTCGTTACAAAGATGAATATGTTCGAAGAAAAGCAGGTAAAGCTGCTGTGACAGCAGGAGCGTAAGATGGTTATGAAAACAAAGAATCCTAGAATTAAAAGAAAAATTAGAATAAGAAAAAAAATATATGGAACAGCGACAAAGCCAAGATTGGCTGTGTTTAAAAGTAATAAAAATATTTATGTTCAAGCGATAGATGATTTAGGTCAAAGCACGATTGCAACAGCAAGTACTTTATCTACTGATCTTAAGAATCAGAATTTAACCGTAGAGATCTCAAAAAAAGTTGGAGAAAAATTAGGTGAAGCACTTAATGAAATTGGAGTTAAAGAGGCAGTTTTTGATAGAGGTGGATATATTTATCATGGAAGAGTTCAAGCAGTAGCTGAAGGCATAAGAGAAAAAGGAATTAAGTTTTAATGGTTGAATCAGAACTACAAGAGAGCGTTATTCACATAAACAGAGTGGCCAAAGTTGTTAAGGGTGGTAGAAACTTTGCTTTTACAGCCTTGGTAGCTGTGGGGGATGGTAATGGTAGTGCTGGTATAGGTTATGGAAAAGGTTCAGAAGTTCCTCTAGCTATACAGAAAGCAATTGAAAATGCAAAAAAGGATATACACCAAATTCCTATGGCAGGCTCAACAATAGTTCATACAATTACAGGAGAACATGGCTCATCAAAGGTTCTTCTTAAGCCAGCTTCTCCAGGTACAGGTATTATTGCAGGAGGTGCCGCCAGAGAGGTATTGCAAGTTGCAGGAATTAAAGATATTCTTGCTAAGTCTTTAGGCTCACCAACTCACTTGAATGTCGCAAAAGCAACTATGAATGGATTGCTTGGACAAAGAACTCCAGATTCAGTTGCAAAATTAAGAGGAAAAAAACCTTCTGAAATTGCTCCAAAAGGATTAGTAGATGCTTATGAAAAAACTAAAGCTGAAAGAAAAGTAGCTTCACAAGATGTCTAAAGTAAAAATTACTCTTAAAAGAAGCCTTATTGGCCAGGGTCACAAGTCGCGTGAAACCATCAAGTCATTGGGATTAAAAAAAATCAATTCTTCTGTTGAAAGAGATATGGATGACTCTTTACAGGGAATGTTACGAGTCGTAAATCATCTAGTAAGTATCGAAGAGGTTTAATAATGGATAAATTAAGATTTCATCATCTAAAGCCAACTCCTGGCTCTACAAAAAAGAAGTTAAGAAAAGGTAGAGGTGAAGCTGGTAAAAGAGGAAAAACTGCTGGTAGGGGTACTAAAGGTACCGGAGCACGTAAAACAGTACCTGCTTATTTTGAGGGTGGTCAGATACCTCTTTATCGAAGAATTCCTAAATTAAAAGGTATTAGTAATGGACCTAAAATGGCATACGTGGTTGTTAACGTTTCAGACCTTCAGGAAAAAGATATTTCTGGTGAGGTAGACCCTGATACATTAAGAAACTTAGGTTTAACAAGAAAAAAAGGTTTAGTCAAAATACTCGGAAATGGTGAAATTACCAATTCTGTAAATTTGAAAGTACATTCCATTAGTGAAGTTGCAAAAACTAAAATTGAAAAAGCTGGCGGTACAGTAGAGATCATCGAAGGCTAGTTATGAAGTTGTCTATCTTTAAATATATGTTCAAGATTCCAGACCTCAGGAAGAGAATTTTATTTACGTTAGCCATGTTCGGTGTTTATAGATTAGGCGCTTCTGTGCCAGTACCGGGTGTTGATCTTGAGGCAGTTCAAAGATTAACAGACTCAGGTTCACAAGCTGGAATTTATGGCTTACTCAACTTATTTTCAGGTGGTGCACTAGAAACTTTTTCTGTATTTGCTTTAGGAATTATGCCTTACATCACTTCTAGCATTATTTTACAACTCCTCACAGTAGTTATTCCACGACTCCAAAAACTCCAAGAAGAAGGAGAGTCAGGAAGAAAAGTAATTACGCAGTGGACAAGATACATAACTGTTGTTTTAGCATTACTCCAATCAACAGGCTTGACTTATATTTTCTCTAGAGGAAGTTTAACGGGAGGAATTTCACTTATACCTAACTACACTCCATCAAGAGTAGGGTTAATAGTTCTGACTATGACTGCTGGCACAGCATTTATTATGTGGCTGGGAGAATTAATTTCACAACGTGGAATAGGAAATGGAATGTCCCTAATTATTTTCGCAAGTATAATTTCACAATTGCCAGCGAGTTTTGGTGGAGCATATCAAGTCACCGCAGGTCAGGGCAGGTTAGGCCAATTTTCATTTTTAGTTTTGATGTTTATATTGATGATTGTTGGAATCATATACGTTGAACAAGGACAACGGAGAATCCCAATACAATTTGCAAAGAGAGTAAGAGGAAGAAAAGTTATGGGAGGTCAAAGCACATACATCCCATTAAAGGTAAACAGTGCTGGTGTTATTCCAGTCATTTTTGCCACAAGTGTTTTGTTCTTTCCGGCACTAATTGCTACATCTTTACCTCAAGACAACTCAATAACTGCAGGAATTAGAAATTGGATTGATGTTAATCTTGCTAATTCACAAGGAACAAGTTGGTTTTATATCTTTTTTCTTGGAATGTTAATTATTTTCTTTACATATTTTTATACAACAATTCAGTTTGACCCAGTAAGACAATCTGACATGATTAGACGTCAGGGCGGTTTCGTACCTGGAGTTAGACCGGGTATATCTACAACAAATTACCTTTCACATATTGTTAGCAGAATTACTCTGCCTGGTTCAGTTTTTCTTGCATCTGTTGCGGTTCTTCCTTCAATTGCATCAGCTATTTGGGACATCCCACTTGGATTCGGTGGAATATCAATATTAATTACTGTAGGTGTTGCATTAGAAACTATGAAACAAATAGAAAGTCAATTAAGCATGAGAAATTATGAAGGGTTTATTGATTGACCAATATTATTATTTTTCTGGGACCTCCAGGTGCCGGAAAAGGAACCCAAGCGTCAAGATTAGCTGAAGATAACAACCTTGCACATATTTCTACTGGAGATATGTTGAGAGGTCATGTCTCTAATAATACAGAATTAGGTAAAACAGCAAAATCACTATTAGATGAAGGGAAACTTGTTCCAGATTCACTTGTTATCGAGATGCTTATTGAAAGATTAAATGCTGATGATTGTAAAAATGGTGCAATCCTTGATGGTTTTCCAAGAACTTTAGCTCAAGCCAAAAGTCTTGAAACATTAAATGAAAACTTCTCCATTAGCAAAGTTATCGTATTTGAAGCTGAACAAAATGAATTAATAAAGAGAATTTTGCATCGTGGTGAAACTTCCGGACGAGGCGATGACACAAAAGAGTCAATTAGTGTTCGTTTGGATGTTTATAAAGAAGATACTGAGCCACTAATTGAGTATTACGATAAAGGCAGCTTAACGGTAAAAATTAACGCTGTAGGAGAAGTTGATGATATATACAATCTCATATCTAAAGAGTTTTAGTTAAATGATTACTTTTAAATCACAGGAAGATTTTTTGAACATGGAGAAAGCAGGTCGTATTGTTGCAACTATACATTCTGAGTTACGTGAAGCGTCAACTCCAGGTATATCACTTACTACTCTTGATGAACTAGCTAAAAGTATTGTAGAAAAAAGTGGTTCTACTTCAAGCTTTTTGGGATATATGGGATATCCAGCTTATATCTGTGCATCTCCAAATGATGTTATTGTCCATGGAATACCTGGTAAATACATATTAGATGAAGGAGATATTTTATCTATAGATGTGGGTGTTTCAGTTAACGGATATCATGCTGATGCTGCACTTACCTACGGCATTGGAAAAATTTCTGCTGAAAACCAAGCATTAATCGACGTAACAAGAGATGCTCTATATGCAGGGATTGCGTTAGTTGCAGATGGACAAAAGCTCGGAACAATAGGAAATAAAATAGAAAAAATCGGAAACAAATTTTCTTATGGAGTTGTTAAAGAATATGTTGGACATGGAATAGGTCTTGAAATGCATGAAGATCCTCAAGTACCAAACTATGGAAAAAAGAATCAAGGATTTACTCTCAAAAAGGGGATGGCTATATGTATAGAACCAATGTTCAATATAGGTTCTGCTCAAACGAAAGTTGACGATGATGAGTGGACAGTCAGAACTTCTGATGGAAGTAATTCAGCTCATTGGGAGCATACGATAGGGATAATGGACGATGAGGTACGAATATTTACAGAAAAGTAATTTTAAAAACATGTTGGTAATAGTTTTTAATCGCACTATTCTGATTTATCGGTCCTAATTACAAGGTGATTTTGGTAGAAAAAGAGAAAAATATAATAAAGGTTCAGGGAACAGTTACTGAAACTTTGCCAAACGCATCTTTTAAGGTCGAGCTTGAAAGCGGTGCTGAAATTCTTGCACACGTGTCAGGAAAAATGAGAATGAGGTATATAAGAATACTTCCTGGAGACATGGTAGATATGGAAGTATCGCCATACGATCCTACAAGGGGTAGGATAACTTGGAGACATAAATGAAAGTTAAATCAAGTATTAAAAAGAGGGGTCCTGGCGACCAGATTGTTAGGCGTAAAGGTAAGCTTTATGTGATCAACAAAAAAAATCCTCGAAACAAACAAAGGCAAGGCTAAAGAATGGCAAGAATTTCTGGAATTGATATTCCAAGAGACAAAAGGGTTATTGCATCCTTGAGATACATTCATGGTGTTGGAGCTAAAAGATCTGCCGACATCTGTACAGATTTACAAATAGACCCAAGTACAAGAGTAAGTAACTTGACAAATGATGAAGTTGCACAGATAAGAAAATATATTGAAGCGAACTTTAGAGTAGAGGGAGATCTTAGAAGAGACGTTTCTCAAAACATTCGTAGAAAAACAGAAATAGGTACATATCAAGGTTTAAGACATAGGACAGGTTTGCCTGTAAGGGGTCAAAGAACACATACAAATGCCAGGACACGCAAGGGTCCTAGATTTGCAATAGCAGGTAAGAAAAAGGTAACTAAATAATGGTTGAAACAAAATCTAAGAAAAAAAATAAAAAGAATATACCTTCAGGAGTAGCTCATATAAAAGCAAGCTTTAATAATACAATCATAAATATTTCAGACTCGAATGGTGAAACAATTGTTTGGACTTCAGGTGGATCAGTAGGGTTTAAAGGATCAAGAAAATCCACACCGTATGCAGCACAAGTTGCAGCGGAAGAAGCAGTAAGAAGAGCAACAGAATTTGGTGTTCATAAATTAGATATCATTATTAGTGGCACAGGAGCAGGAAGAGAAACCGCGGTAAGAACTTTACAAAATATGGGTATGGATGTTGGAACCATCAAAGATATCACTCCCACCCCTCACAATGGCTGCAGGCCTAAAAAACGCAGGAGAGGATAATGGCCAGATATACAGGACCTAGAGTAAGAATATCAAGAAGAATTGGATTTAATGTATTTGAGAACAAAAAAGGTGATAAGGCGCTCCAAGACAGACCTTATCCACCTGGAGAAAATGGCAGGAAAAGAGTTAGAGAAACTGACTATGGTACACAGTTAAAAGAAAAGCAAAAAGTAAGATATATGTATGGAATTTTAGAAAAACAATTTCGAAATTACTACAAAGAAGCTTCTCGAATGTCAGGTATCACCGGAGAAAACTTATTAGTACTTTTGGAGTCAAGATTAGATAATGTTATTTATAGAGCTGGATTTGCTTCTACAAGGCCTCAAGCACGACAAATAGCTTCTCACAGACATCTAAAACTTAACGGTTCACTAGTTGACATCCCTTCCATTCAAGTAAAACCTGGAGATAAAATAGAATTAAAAGACAGTAGTCAAAATATGATCATTGTTCAACACACAATTGATACCGGTCAAGATAATGAAATACCTTCATGGTTGTCAGTTGATAATAATAAGAAGACTATTGAAGTCTTATCTCTACCTTCAAGGGGAGACATAAGTCATCAAATAGAAGAACAGTTAATAGTAGAGCTTTATTCAAAATAAAAATTAGAGAGGAGAATTAAATTGCTAATACTACAAAGACCTGAAATATCTCAAGAAGAATTGAGTACAAACAGAGCAAAGTTTACAATTGAACCACTAGAACCAGGATTTGGTTTAACTCTTGGTAATACCATGAGAAGAGCTTTATTGTCCAGAGTTCCCGGTGTCGCTGTTACTGGAGTCAAAATTCAGGGTGTAAATCATGAATTTACATCAGTCCCTGGTGTAGTTGAAGATGTTTTAGATTTATTATTAAATCTAAAACGACTCGTTCTCCATGTAGAAGATCAAGAAAGTCATACCTTAACCGTTAAGGCAAAAGGACCAGGAGATGTTACAGCCGCACAAATACAGTGTCCTTCTGGCGTAGAGGTTGTGAACACCGACCTAAAAATTTGTACCCTTTCTGGTGATGCGACTTTAGATATGGAAGTGTCAATCGCTCACGGAGTAGGATATCGTTTAGCTGATAAGAATAAAACTAGCGATTCAAGTTTCATTCCTATTGATTCAATATTTTCTCCAATCGTAAAAGTAAGTTACGGGGTCTCTCCAACACAAGTTGGTCAAGTTACAAACTATGACAAACTTACCTTAGACGTTGAGACGGATGGATCAGTAGCACCTAGTGAGGCAATGTCATCTGTAGGGAAAACTCTTGGTGAATTATGGAAACTTTTCGCTGACATTGATGAAGGAATTGGTCTTGAGTTAGGCGAACTAACAGTATCCGAAGGAAGCTCTCCAGATTTATCAATTTCTGTTGACGCATTAGATTTATCTGAGAGGCCAATGAACTGTCTTGGCAGAGAAAATATTACTACTGTTGGACAAATCTTAGAATACACGGAAGATGATCTTTTGAATCTAACTAACTTTGGTCAAAAAAGCCTTGATGAGCTTGTTGCAAAGTTAGATGAATTAGGATTAAGTTTACCAACTAGCTCTGATTTGGACTCTGAGGAAAACGCGGATGCCTAAACCAACAAAGGGAAAAAGACTAGGTGGCTCTGCCTCGCATGAAGATCAAATTATTAGCAATTTAGTTAGGTCACTTATTCAGCATGAAAAGATTGAAACAACTATAACTAAAGCTAAAGCTGTTAAGCCTTATGCTGAAAAAGTTATAACAAAAGCAAAAAAAGGAACATTACACGACAGACGACAAGTCTTAAAAATGATTCAGGATAAAGCTGTTGTTGCTAAATTATTTGAAGAAATTGGCCCCAAGTATCAAGAGAGAAACGGTGGATACACAAGGATTACAAGAACAACTTACCGAAAGGGCGACGGTACAGAACTAGCTGTACTAGAACTAGTTTAAATTGAGTACTTTCAGGGATGTCTGGAAAAAGTTTCAAGCATTTCTAAGGTTCAATCCCTCCTTAATCCAAAATATTGTTAACGACAGATATGAAAGTGGCAATGCCTTCTTAATTGTTATTACAAGTCTTACCTCAATATACGCATCACTTTTTATCACAACTAGATTTTCAAACTTCTTTGATATTGTTTTTTATGGAATCTTAGATGGTGCATTCGCCTGGATAATATCGAGTTTAGGAATGTGGTTTATTTTATCCAGAGTTTTTAAGGAGAATTTGGACATAAACAGCGTTTCAACAATGACTGGTTATGCACATGGAATTGTAGCCGGAATCTCTTTTGTTATATTGCTTCAAAGTTACTTGAATCTAAGTGCAAGAATTATTGAAATTTTAATATTGAGTATTTTTTTGTGGCTCTTCTATACAATTTCAAGAAGTTTAGAGATCGGGTTTTTTGTTGAAAAACGAAATTCCAGAATTGCTGCCTCTGTCTTTATCGTTATACTTATTTGGACTTCAGGTCCTCTAAAAATATTTTTCTAACTTGAAGAACTATAAGATAGTAATTTCATATGATGGAAATAATTTCCATGGTTTTCAAAAGCAGCCAAAAGACTTTACAGTTCAGGAAGCCTTAGAAGCAGCATTAGATAAGCTTTTAACTTCATACCAACTAACTTATGCCGGGAGAACAGATGCAGGTGTTCATGCTAAGCAACAGGTTTTAAGCATTACTACAAGTGACCTATTAAAAGATTCTTTTAAAGAATCATTAAATGCATTAGTTGGCAAGCATATTTATATAAAAAAGGTTATATTGGCTAATAAGAATTTTCATCCTAGACACGATGCAAAACAAAGAACGTATAAATATTTCGTTAACACTCCCAGTAATTATGAAGCGTATAACCTGGGTTATAGTTATTTCGTAAAGAAGGAATTAAGCATTGTAGAACTGAATCTTATTTCAAAATTATTTATAGGAAAAAATAACTTTACTAATTATTCAAAACTGAGAACTGATCAGAATCCATTACGTGAAATTACTCACAGTAAGTGGACCAAGAACAGTCAGTATTTTATTTATACTATCACTGGAAATTCTTTTTTACACAACATGGTTAGGTCGATAGTAGGTGTACAGTTGGCAGCATTTGATGGAAAATTGGAAAGTAAATCTATTAGTACTTCTCTAAAAACTCCACTTGAACAAAGATTCAAACATGTTGCACCGTCAGAAGGTTTGTATCTTTGGAATATTAAATACTAGTTTTCATAAATATCAGTAACCTTTATACTTAAAGCTCGTTACAATCCAATAGGTTTATAAATGAGTACAAAAACGACATTCAAAGGAATAGAAGCTTCTGATAGAAGTTGGCATGTAGTTGATGCGAGCAATCTTCCAGTTGGTAGATTAGCTAGTGAGATTGCACAAATTTTAAAAGGTAAACACAAGCCACAGTATGCACCACACTTAGATGTAGGTGATCATGTTGTTGTAATTAACGCAGATAAAATTCAAGTTACATCTAAAAAGCCAGAACAAAAAATGTACTATAGACATTCAGGGTATCCCGGCGGAATAAAAGAAGAATCTTTTAACGCACTCAAAAAACGTAAACCTGAATTAATCATTGAAAAAGCTGTTTGGGGAATGCTTCCAAAAAATAGGCTAGGAAGAGCAATCATTAAAAAACTTCATGTATATTCTACAGATACCCATCCTCATGAAAGTCAAAACCCCGTAGAATTAAGTTTCAATATAAAGAAGGTTGCAGATAATGAGTGAAGCAATATTAGGCACAGGGAGAAGAAAAAGCTCTGTGGCAAGAGTGAGACTCACCGAAGGTACTGGTGAATATACCTTTAACGGCAAGACAATGGAACAGTACTTCCCAAGTCCAAATATGAGAATGAGGGTAAACAAACCTTTTAATGTTGTTGAAATGGATAAGCAGTTTGACTTACACGTAACTCTAAACGGAAGTGGATTGTCTGCACAAGCTGATGCGGTTGCCTTAGGTATTTCTAGAGCTTTAATACAATTTAATCCAGAGCTAAGAGCAAAACTCAAAAAAGCAGGGTTACTCACAAGAGACTCTAGAAAAGTTGAGAGAAAGAAATACGGACTTAAGAAAGCTAGAAGAGCCGAGCAGTTCACTAAAAGATAATTTCTCATTGAAAAAACATTTTGGTACCGATGGCATTAGGGGTATCCCCGAAGAATCTCTTACTGAAGAAATAGTTTCAAAAGTTAGTGCTTCTGTCGAAAAAATATTAAAGCCTAAATCAATAGCTCTGATTACTGATACTCGAAGTTCTTGTGAAATAATAGCTAAGTGGATAAGTAATGGTTTCAGCAGTGAAGTACATATTCTTAACTATGGAATTCTACCATCGGGATCAATGCCCATACTACTTAATGAACTCAATCATGATATGGGAATTATCATTTCTGCTTCGCACAATCCAAGTGAATACAATGGAATAAAGTTGATTGATAAAAATGGTTCTAAATTAGCAGATGAAGTTGAAATTTCAATTGAGGAGACAATGGATACGATTGAATTGCCAAGTAAATCTTCTCAAATAGAGGATTCACACTTAGGTTATGAGCAATATAAAAACTTTCTTGACTCAATAAATGACGTAGATTTCTTACAGTTCAATTTAGTAATCGACTCAGCTAATGGATCTGCTTACAAGGTGATAAAAGATTTAGTTTTAGATCAAAATCCTACTACAACTTTTATTGCAAACGAACCAAATGGTGAAAATATAAATGAACATTCTGGTGCAACAAATACCAAGAATCTTATAAATACCATGAAAGATGGGCAACTAGGTATCTCTTTTGATGGCGATGCAGATAGATTAATTATGATTGATGAAAATAAAGAAGTTGCTAATGGCGATGTCATCATTGCGTTACTAGCTAATTATCTTTCAGAAACTAAACAATTAGAAAATCAAAGTGTTGTTAGTACAGTTATGTCCAACTATGGATTTAAAGTAGCTATGAAAAATAAAAATTTTAATTTGATTGAAACTCCTGTAGGTGATAAATATGTAGCCGAGTCTATGAAGAAGCATGATGCAGTTCTTGGAGGAGAGCAGTCTGGGCATATTATTTTTTCTAAATATTTACCAGTAGGAGATGGGTTAGTAACTTTTCTTCTTACCTTGAAGGCACTCAATTATTTCAAAACAACACTTGCAGAATTTAGAAAACAAAATATTCAAGAATATCCACAAAAATTAGTAAACATAAAGTTACAAAATCAACTAAATAAAGAAGAGCTTGAGTTTATTAATCAGACTGCATTTGCTCTGTCCAATAAGAGAGACTTAGATGGTAGATATCTTATAAGAAACTCTGGAACGGAACCTTTGTTAAGAGTTTTAGTTGAAGCTAAAAATAGTGATGAAATGGATGCTTTCCTTGATGAATTACTTATTAAAATTAATGGCTACCTCAATTAAAATATCTTCGTTATAATTATATTAACGAGCAAATATAGCGCCAGACCTTGAAAAAGGTGACGAGGAAGTATGTTATCGAAAATTCGGCGGATGCATACTCGGCTCTACAGTCGTAATAAATTGTTTAAAAACAGAGAGAAATCTTTGAACAGAAGCAATTTAACGTAGTCTAATTTCAACTTGCTCGTTGGAATGGAGATAATATGTGTGGCATTATTGGGTATTCGGGCCCTAAGCAACCTTTACCTATTTTATTGGATGGACTATCTAGATTAGAATATCGTGGCTACGATTCAGCGGGTATTGCAATAACAGATGGCCAAAATCTAACTATAGAAAAAAAAGAAGGTAAATTACAAGTTTTAAAAGACCATTTATTTGATAAAGAAATTAATGGAAATATTGGAATTGGTCACACTCGATGGGCAACACATGGTGTTCCAAGTGATGAAAATGCTCACCCGCATTATGACCGAAATAAAGATTTTGCAATAATACATAACGGTATAATCGAAAATTATGCCGAAATGAAAGAAGAACTTCAAAGTGATGATTATCAATTTGAATCTGAAACAGATACAGAAGTTGTAGCAGTTGAATTGAGTAAACAATGGACAGGTAATCTTTTGGAAACCGTCTGTAAGGTAGCTAAAGAACTTGATGGAACTTATGCACTTGTAGTTACCACAACAAAGCAGTCTGACACGATAGTCGCAGGAAGAATGATGAGCCCGTTAGTTCTTGGAGTGGGAGAGGGCGAAGTCTTTCTTGCTTCAGACTCAGCAGCAATACTTGAGCACACAAATAAGATGATCTTCCTAGAGAATGGAGATTTTGTTGAGATTAAAGATGGCAGTTATCAATTATTTGACATCAACATGAATAAAATATCAAGAGAAGTTCAAGAGATTGATTGGAAAGTTTCTGAAGCAGAAAAATCAGGCCATGACCATTTTATGTACAAAGAAATACTTGAACAAGCAGAAGTAATTGAAAGGACAATAACTGGACGTTTAGAGATTGGGTCAGAGGAAATCCCTGTCGACTTAAATAAGGCCAAGCAATTTGAAAAAATATGGATTGTTGCTTGCGGTACTGCTTACCATGCTGGATTATTCGGTAAGGATTTGTTTGAAAAAGTCTTAGGAGTTCCAGTTAGTGTAGAACTTGCATCAGAATTTCGATATCGGGAACCTATAGTTGGTAAAAATGACTTAGGTATCGTTATTTCTCAATCTGGAGAAACAATGGATACCATTGCAGCAACAGAACTTCTTAAAGAGAACAATGCTCACGTTCTTGCACTAGTAAACGTTGTTGGAAGCTCTCTTGCTAGGATGGCTGATAGTGTATTATATCTTCATGTAGGGCCAGAAATCGGTGTAGCCTCAACAAAAGCGTATTTAGGAATGCTTGTTGGGCAACTTCTTTTAGCTAAGCACTGGGATGAATCTGAGAATCTTGAAACAACTTTTGATGAGATTAAACAGTTACCTTCTTTGATCAAAGAAACTTTAAAATGTGAAACTCAAATTAAAGAAATATCAAAATCAATTAATGAGAAGAAAGATATTTATTTTATTGGTAGGGGATTGGACTATGCATTAGCAGCAGAAGGCGCATTAAAATTAAAAGAAATATCCTATCTACACGCAGAAGCTCTTGCGGCTGGTGAGCTTAAACATGGCACTTTAGCTTTAATAGAGAATGGCACACCAGTAATTGTTACCGCTAGTCAACATCACCTTCTTGATAAGACAACAAGTAATGTTCAGGAGGTCAAAGCAAGAGGAGCATATGTAATTGCAATAGGAGACAACTCATCAAAGAAATTGCAAGATATTTCTAATGATTATGTGACTCTTCCGGAAGCAAGTGAAATGTTATCAACAATTGTGTCAATTATCCCACTTCAATTCATTGCATATCATGTTGCAAATTTGAATGGTGAGTCTATTGATCAACCTCGTAACTTAGCTAAATCAGTAACAGTAGAATAATTTATGGATAGAGGATACATTTATGTCAATAAAAACAATTTTCGACATAATATTGACTATTTAAACAACCTCACAGATAGTGAACTTTGTATTGTTGTTAAGGCTAATGCATATGGTCACGGTATAGATTGGACTGTCAATACTGCTATAGATTCAGGAGTAATATGGTTTGCTGTCGCAGCAATAGACGAAGCCATTTTAGTTAGAAGTATTTCTGACGATATTAGAATTCTGCTACTTTCAGAACCATCTGTTTCAGAATTAGAAAAATTAGCCATTCACAATATTGACACAACTGTATACAACGAAACCTTCATTGAAGCTTTAGGTGAGTCACAGCACTCATTCAATGTACACCTTAAAATTGATACTGGCATGCATAGAGTTGGGTGCAGTCCCGATAAATTTGATATGTTATATGAAAAAATTTCATCTTTTAACAATTTATCTCTAGAGGGTATCTGTACACATTTCCCTGTTGCAGATACGGATGAGAGACAAACGGAACACTCCGTGAAAATATTTAAGGATACAATCTCAGCTGTTGATATTAAAAACCTTTTAATACATGCCGATAACTCAGCATCTACGACTTACAATAATGAAAAGATTTTTAATATGACAAGGGTCGGATTAGCTGCTTATGGGCACAGTATATCTCCTGTTAGTGTTGCTAGTGAATTAAAACCAGTAATGGAAATCAAAACTCGAATATCAAATATCCAAATCAGAAAAAAAGGAGAATCTGTTTCTTACGGTAAGGCACTCATTCTAGAAAAAGATGCCTTAATCGCCACTGCTCCGATTGGGTATGGAGATGGATATCCTTGGAACTCTTTTCCGGATGGGAAGGTAATAGTCAATAACAAGTTTTGTAGGTTAATAGGCAGAGTCACAATGGATCAAATTCTATTTGACGTAACAGGAATGGAAGTAGAAATTAATGACGAGGTCACTATTTTAGGAGTATCGCTTGATAGCAGTATTGAGATTTCAATTAAAGATATTGCAGAATGGAATAACACCATTGAGTGGGAAATACTTACCAATATTAAAGACAATCGATTAAATCGAGTTGAAATTGAGAACTAAAGAGTTAAAACAAGATGATTTAAAAAAATTTGCTGAACAGTTTATTTTAGACTTAGCAGTCCCCTCAGTACTTGGACTAAAAGGAAATCTGGGTAGTGGCAAAACTACTCTTGTAAAGAGCTTTATTCGTGCATTGGGAGTAGAGGAAAAAGTTACGTCACCAACCTTCAATATTGTTAGAACTTATAAAAAAGAAGACTTAACTATTTATCATGTGGACCTTTATAGATTATCTTCCATACATGAATTTTATGATTTAGACCTGCCCTTAAATGAGGAGGGTACATTATTTTTTATTGAGTGGTCTGACATGATTCCGGAATCAAAATCTACAGAGTGGAGATTTTTAGATATAGAGATTGTTGATGAAATAACAAGGAAAGTAAGATATTAAATATGTATAAATTATCAATCTCTACCTCAGGTTCTTTTATTTCTGCTTGTCTTCATGAAGAGAAGTTAGTTGGGAGCTTAATATTTAAATCTGATCAAGGATCTACCAATTTGTTGCTAAATGAAGTAGATGAGTTATTAGTAAAAACAAATGTAGACAAGAGAGATCTTGGAGCAATATATTTAGATACAGGACCTGGTTATTACACTGGACTCAGAATAGGTTACTCAGTGGCTCAAGGAATTGGAGGAACACTTGGAATTCCATTAGTCCCAGTAAATGGCCTTGATTCACTAGCATTTTCGGCTCATACAAGTCATAGAAAGATTTGCGCCATAATAGACATTAAAAGGCATGAATTTGCATTCTGCACCTATAAACCGGTTCCTGGTGGTGTAGTCAGAGAAACTGAGCCCGAAATTTTAGACACTGAAACTCTTAAACTAAAATTTGCTGAGGATGTTGAAAAAAAACTTTTAGTTGGCAACTGGGACTTAATACCTGAAAATGATTTACCAAATGATAGCAGTACAAAATTAGCTGATCCAAAGATTGTAACTGCAGAGACAATCCACGCAGTAGGCGAAAGAATATTTCAAAATAATAAGTACCCGAACTTTAATGAAATACCTATTAACTATATGCGTGAGCCAGATATTTCACTTTCACAGACATCACTTGAAAAAAAGGTTGAGTTTAATGATTGAGAATGTATCTGTTTGTGATTTAAAAATGTCAAAAGATCTTGAAGAAATAGAAAATGAGATATTCACTACAGCCTGGCCAAGTGAGACCATAAAGCAAAAAATTAATAATAAAGAATTTAAGTATTGGGTATATAAAAAAAATGACAAATTGGTTGCTTATTTAGGAGTTCATTTTGTTAATGACCTTATAGAGATATTGGGTATTGGAGTAATTGAAGAATACAGGAAGAATGGAATTGCTGGAGAACTTATGAATGAGCTTTTAGACTTTTTTAATAAGTCTTCCTACCTAAAGATAATATTAGAAGTACGTCAATCAAACGACACAGCAAAAAACTTATATACAAAATTGGGTTTTAACAAAATATCTAAAAGAAAAAATTATTATAAAAACGAGGATGCTGATATTTATTTAAAGGAAAAAGTCTATGTATAAAGATAAAGTTATCTTAGGTTTTGAAACAAGTTGTGATGAAACGGCTATTGCGATTATGAAAGATGGCAAACTACTAGTCAATAAAATATCTTCACAGGTAGATATACATGAAAAATTTGGGGGAGTTGTTCCAGAAGTTGCATCTCGAGCCCACTCAGAAATGATACGCAACCTATTTCACACATCACTCAACGAAGCACAATTAGAACTTTCAGATATTGATATTGTAGCTTCTACAGATGGCCCAGGACTAGTAGGTAGTCTTGTTGTTGGCTACAATTTTGCAAAATCAGTTGCGTGGTCTTTAGATAAGCTATTTTTACCAGTAGATCACATGGTGGGGCATTTAAGTGCTCCGTTGATAGAATACCCACAACTAGAACCGCCATTTCTTTCTTTACTAGTTTCCGGTGGGCATACACAAATTGTTTTAGTTGAAGAGTGGGGAAAGTATGAACTTTTAGGGACCACCATAGATGACGCTGCGGGGGAGGCTTTTGACAAACTTTCAAGATATTGTGGATTTGGCTTTCCAGGAGGACCTGCAATACAAAAGATAAGTGAGGGTGGAAATGAATCAAAGGTACCCCTTCCAAGACCAAAACCTTCAGGGGAGTTTGATTATTCTTTTTCGGGGCTTAAAACAGCAGCTGTTTATTACCTTCAGGACTTAAAACAAGAAGATGAGGTATCAAGGAAAGATTTTGCTGCTTCATATCAAGAAGCTATAGTTGACTCTTTAATGAGAGTATTTAAAAAAGCTGTAAGAGAAACACAAGTACCAACAATATCTGGTGGTGGTGGAGTAATGGCAAACAAAAGGTTAAGAGAAAAATTAAGTACTTTTGCTGAAGAAGAGAGTAAAAATATATACATTCCATCACCAGCACTATCTACTGATAATGCAGCAATGATATGTAGTGCAGCACAAATGAATTTAACTACAAAATACCTTAACATCAATGATGTAAGGCTTTCTTCGATAATTAATTGATAATTAAAATACATTTATAAACGCAACCGTATTAAATTTTCTTATGTACAAAAAAAATATTTAGGAGGTAATGTAAATGAATCTTCAACCTTTAGGAGACAGAGTTGTAGTTAAAGCTATGTCTGAAGATGAAATGAAAACAGCATCAGGAATTTACATTCCTGACACAGCTAAAGAAAAACCACAAGAAGGTGAAGTTGTAGCTGTAGGGCCAGGAGAGCCTAACGATGCTGGAGAAAAAGTAAAGCCAGATGTTGAAACAGGAGACAAAGTTGTCTATTCAAAATATGGTGGAACAGAAATCAAAGTCGACGGACAAGAATACTTGATCTTATCAAGTAGAGATATTCTTGCAAAAATTACTAAGTAATAGGAGATATAAAAAATGGCAAAAAAAACATTAGTTTTTAATGAGGCAGCTAGAAAAGGTCTTGAAGCTGGCGTCAACAAATTAGCTGACGTAGTAAAGGTCACACTAGGGCCAAAAGGTAGAAATGTCGTTCTAGAAAAAAAATGGGGCGCACCAACGATAACCAATGACGGTGTAACTATAGCAAAAGAAGTAGATCTTGAAGATCCGTATGAAAATATGGGTGCTCAACTTGCTAAAGAAGTGGCTTCAAAAACAAATGATGTTGCTGGTGATGGTACTACAACTGCTACTGTTTTAGCTCAATCAATGGTAAATGAAGGAATGAAGACAGTTTCTTCTGGTGTCAATCCAATTGAAGTAAAAAGAGGAATGTTACAAGCATCAGAAGCTGTAACTGATTTCATTGCAGGATTCGCTAAAACAATTGGTGGCAAAGATGAGATTGCACAAGTTGCATCTATTTCTGCTGCAGATACTGAAATTGGTGAAACAATTGCTGAAGCCATGGAAAAAGTTGGGAAAGATGGTGTAATCACAGTAGAGGAAGGGCAAACTTTCGGAATGGAGCTTGACTTTACAGATGGGATGCAATTCGACAAGGGATTCATATCACCATATTTCGTAACAGATGCAGATAGACAAGAAGCTATTCTTGAAAATCCATACATTCTTATTGTTAATTCAAAAATTACTGCAGTAAATGACTTACTGCCAATTTTAGAAAAAGTAATGAATTCAGGAAAACCATTATTAATCCTAGCCGAAGACATTGAAGGTGAAGCACTAGCAACCTTGGTTGTTAATAAAATTCGTGGAACCTTTACGTCAGTAGCTGTAAAAGCTCCTGGTTTTGGAGAAAGAAGAAAAGCAATGTTACAAGACATAGCAATTCTTACTGGTGGCGAAGTTGTCTCAGAAGAACTTGGACTTAAAACTGAAAATACAACAGTTGAAATGCTTGGTGAAGCTGCACGAGTTGTTGTCAAGAAAGATACGACAACAATAGTTGACGGAAGCGGCAAAAAAGCTGACGTTGAAGCAAGAGTGAAGCAAATTCAATCAGAGATAGACGACTCAGATTCTGATTGGGATAAAGAAAAACTTCAAGAACGTCTAGCAAAACTTTCAGGCGGTGTTGCACAAGTAAAAGTTGGGGCAGCAACTGAAGTTGAGTTAAAAGAAAAGAAAATGAGAATTGAAGATGCTTTAGCAGCTACAAGAGCAGCTGTCGAAGAAGGAATTGTTGCAGGTGGTGGAGTTACTTTAATTAGAGCTCAAGGTTCTATTGACAAAATTTCCGGAGGTTCAGAGGCTGAAGTAATTGGAAGAAATATTGTTAAAAAAGCACTGGAAGCCCCTTTGCGTCAGATAGCTGTAAATGCTGGATATGAAGGCGGAGTTATGGTTGAAAAAGTCAAGACTGCAAAAGGCAACGAAGGGCTTAATGCAGCCAATGGCGAAATGACTGATTTAGTAAAAGCAGGTGTTATAGATCCAGCAAAAGTAACTAGATCAACTGTCCAAAACGCTTCTTCTATTGCTTCTTTGGTTCTAACAACTGAAGCATTAATTGCCGAAGAGCCAGAACCAGAGGCACCAATGCCTCCAGGAGGCATGGGTGGCATGGAAGGAATGATGTAATTACATCAAAAATTTAAAAATGGAGCGGATTTAGGTCCGCTCTTTTTTATAGTAAGCTAAAAATATGATAGGAATTCGAGGAGCAATTGCTGAGGTACAAAATACCTCAGAGGACATTATTCAATCAAGTAAAGATCTTTTTACTGAAATCCTTGAAGTAAATAATTTAGAAATTGATAAAATTATTTCAGTTTTATTTACATTAACACATGATTTAACAGAAGCATTCCCAGCTAAAGCGCTGAGAGAACTTGGGCATACTACTATTCCCGCAATAGATACTTTGGCTCCAAATATAAAATATGACTTAGAGGGTTGCATACGAATATTGGTTCACTACGAAGATAATGTGAACGTTAAACATGTTTATTTAGGAGAAGCTAAAAAACTTCGTCCAGACCGATAAAAGTAATTGGCAAAGTGAATAAAGATGGTAAGATAATCACAATGAAATTAAACAATACTTTTTTTTACTTTAGTGAGCACATATAAGTTGCCCTAAAGTTGTGTTGTAATAAATCGGGCAAAAGCCCGATTTTTTTATTTAGGAGAAGAAATGATAATTGTAATGAAACAAGCGGCCTCTGAGGAAGATGTTGAGAAGGTTAAAAGTAAAGCTATAGAACAAGGTCACGAACCTTTGACTATATTTGGTGTTGAAAGAACTGTCGTCGCCGTAAGTGGAAAAGTTATTGAAGACAATAGAGCCATTATGAGACTTTTAGATAATGTTCATGAGGTAATTCCTATAGGTAGACCCTACAAGCTAGCAAGCCGCAGTTATAAAGAAGAAAATACTCAAATTAAGATCAAGGACTTAATTATCGGAGGAAGTGAGCTGGCTCTAATTGCAGGACCAGACAGCGCAGAAACAATGGAACAAACTCTTGAAACAGCAGAGGCTGTTGTAGCTGCTGGAGGTAATGGATTAAGAGGAGGTGCTTTTAAGCCAAGAACATCCCCTTACAGCTTTCAAGGATTAGGTGAAGATGGTTTAAAAATGCTAAAAGAAGCTTCAGATATAAATAACCTACCTTTATTTAGTGAAATAATGGATACTCAGCATTTATCAATGATGGAAAAATATGTTGATGTTCTTCAAGTTGGAGCTAGAAACATGCAAAACTTTAAGTTGTTAGAGGCAGTAGGGGAATCCAAGCTACCGGTTCTACTCAAAAGGGGAATGAGTGCTACTTTAGAAGAACTCTTACTTGCTTCTGAATATATTTTAGCTCGAGGAAATGAAAATGTGATGTTGTGTGAAAGAGGTATAAGAACCTATGAGACAGCAACAAGAAATACATTTGATGTAAATGCTATACCCTTTCTTAAAATGAACTCACACCTACCAGTTATTGCAGATCCAAGTCATGCAACTGGAGACAGTAAGCTTGTTGAGCCTGTTGCCCTAGCAGCTATTGCAGCAGGGGCTGACGGACTTCTGATTGAGATTCACCCAAGACCAGATGAAGCTCTTTGTGATGGTCCTCAAGCATTAGTTCCTACGCAGTTAAATGAGTTAAGCAAAAAAGTTAGCTCTATTGCAAAAGTAGTAGGAAGAACACTTAACTAAAAATGAAGTCAGTAAGAGTTTATGGGCTTGGCCTTATGGGAACAAATCTTGGGCTTAAATTACTCAGTAAAGGGATAAAAGTCTACGGTGAAGATGTGAATACTAAATCACTCGAGAGAGCATCTAACCTGGGATTTAATGTAGCTAATTCATCACAGGCAGTTGATTTGACTATTCTTGCTATGCCAATAAATAGTATTGTATCAACTCTTAGTTCAGAAAAATTAATTGCTAATACCAAAGCAATAATTGATATAGGTGGGACAAAGGAGAAGATTTGCAATTTAATGGATAGTTACGAGGTCCCGTCAATTGGTGGTCATCCAATGTGTGGTGTTTCGGATAATAGTTCATGGGAACCTGACCCAGAAATTTACAATGGAGCTACATTTTTATTGTGCGAAACTAAGTCAATGGACCCCACGTCAAGAGAGATTGTTCTTGAGATGATTCAATTATTAAACTCTAAGGAAGTCTGGATTGATAGAACTCATCATGATGAGATAATTTCGATTACAAGCCATCTTCCACACTTAATAAGTACAGCATTAGTTGGCACTGCTAGAGATAACTATGAGATAAATGAAATTATGGGTATGGCAGCTGGTGGTTTTGACGGAGCTACAAGACTTACTAGAACTAATCCTGAGATGATAAAAGATATGTATGACACTAATTCTGAAAATATTAATAAATTCCTTAAATATTTCTTAAGTGAATTAATGGAATTAGTTGACCTACAAGAAAGAGATGAACTCATTAGTTATTTAAATAATTCTGTTCATTGGAGAAGGGCATTATCTGACAAATTTGGGGAAAGGCCACTAAGTTGAATCCTGAAAAAAAGCTTTCAGGTGAAATTTCCCTTATAGGTGATAAGTCAATTTCTCATAGATCTATAATATTTGGATCAATAGCTGAGGGAGTATCTGAGTTTTCTAATGTTCTAATATCTGGAGATACAACCGCAACTATTGAAATTTTCAACTCTTTAGGGGTAAACATAGAGGTTAAAGAACACAATACTCTTGTTATTCATGGCGTAGGGCTTAACGGTCTATCTCAGTCAAAACAGGCCCTAGATGCAAAAAGTTCAGGAACCACTGCCCGTCTTCTAACAGGTTTGCTTGCTAGGCAAAACTTTTCCTCAGAGTTGATCGGAAGTAGTCAATTAAGTAAAAGACCAATGGGAAGGGTCATTAATCTATTAACTGAGCATGGTTCAGGTATTAAATCTAATGAAGGATATTTACCAATAGAGTTTGAACAAACAGAATCTGCATTCAACGCTATAAACACAATTGTTCCTAGCGCACAGGTAAAAAGTGCATTAATTATAGCTTCTTTATATCACCAAGAACCAACTGTAATAACAGAGGACATTCCCACAAGAGACCATACAGAGAGGATGCTTTCACATATGGGAGTGGGGTTAGTCAGGATGGGTTCATCTATCACTGTTCCTCCAAACCAGATTTTGAAACCTACCAGTTTTAGGATACCCTCAGATATATCATCTGCAGCCTTTCTTATTGCAATAGGTATTTTGTCATCAGATAAAATAGTTCTCAATAAAGTTCTTATCAATGAAAGGCGTATTGGTTTTCTCAAAATTCTAAAAAGAATGAATGCGAACATCACAATTAGTAATATCACTGAAGTTGGAAATGAACTAATAGGCGATATAGAAGTTATTAAGTCAGAATTAATAGCTACACAGATAGAGCCTGATGAGATTCCCGACCTAATTGATGAGATTCCTTTATTGACCTTTTTAGCATCTCAAGCAGAAGGAGAGACAACTTTGAGAGGTGCCGAAGAGTTAAGAATAAAAGAATCGGATCGTCTTGAATCTATGAAAGAGTTTATACAAACTCTAAATGGAAAAATTAAAATGTATCCTGATGGATTTAAAATAACAGGAAAGCAAAATTTAGATGCGGGAGTCATCAAAACAAAAGATGATCATAGGATTTCAATGACAGCTTTAGTAGCTAACTTAACCCTTAGTAAGAAAATCCTTCCTGATAATATTCAATGCATTAACGATTCATATCCTTCGTTCTTTGATGATATAAACAAAATAGGTGGTGAGATAATTGAATAAATTTGGAGTACTCGGTTGGCCTCTGACGAATACATTTTCACCACAGATACATGAATTGTTATTTGTTCATACTGGTATTAAAGGTTCTTACAGTACAATCAGAGAAGAAAATATTAATCAAGAAACAATTTTAAAATTAAATCAGGGCTTTCATGGATACAACATTACAATTCCACACAAAGAAAAAATACTGAATTTAGACGATACTGCAATCCTAAGTAAAAGTGTTTTAGAAATTGGAGCTTGCAATACGGTTTTAATTAAAAATTCAAGAATGCATTTATTCAATACTGACTTTTCTGGCTTTATGGACTTTCTAGATTTGATTGATCATAACTTTAATAATAAGGAAGTGTTAATTCTTGGTTCTGGCGGAAGTTCAAAGGCAATAGCCTATTCTTTAAAACTATTAAATATTAAATATCACATCGTAAGTCGATCACTTAGAGATAATACTATTTCGTATAATGATGTTCCTAATTTAAGTTCTAAAATAGGAATGGTCATTAACACAACCCCTGTAGGCATGCCACCATATGAAAATGCCGAACTACCAATAAAGTGGCATGAATTAATTAATTTACAAACAGTAATCAATCTTGGTTATGGTCCAGAAAACACTTTTTTAAATAATTTTGATGATTCAATCTTAAAATATGATGGATTGGGAATGTTAATCTGTCAGGCTATAGAGTCTTTTAATATATGGACATCTGCAGCAGTAAGTACAAGTAGTATTTATGGTGAAGTATTAAATAAATTGGAAGGTGAAAAGTGATTAGATATCTAACCGCAGGCGAAAGCCATGGACCCGAGTTAACTGGAATTCTAGAAGGGATACCCGCTGGTTTCAATATTTCGAAAAAATATATAGATAGCTTTTTACAGAGGAGACAAAAAGGTGTTGGTTCCGGGGGAAGAATGAACATTGAACAGGATGAAGTTTTAATTAGTTCAGGTGTAGTCAATGGAGTTTCTACTGGAGCGCCAATTGCTTTACGAATATTAAATAAAGATTGGAAAAACTGGAAAGATAAGGATATAGATCCCTATGTAGTACCAAGGCCGGGACATGCAGATTTAGTTGGAACAGCAAAGTATAACCATGAAGATATCAGATTAGTTTTAGAAAGAGCAAGTGCCAGAGAAACTGCTATGAGAACTGCAATAGGAGCGATTGCAGCAGAGGTTCTGGAAGAACTAGGGATTGAAGTTACAGGTTACGTATCAGCAATAGGAGGCATCACCTATCAAAATAACATTGAAGATAAAATCAATAGGGATAAAGTTACAGAGTCTGATGTTGGATGTCCTGAGGCTGCAACTAGTAAATTGATGGAAGAAGAGATTCTTTCAGCGAGAAAAAATAAGGATACCCTTGGGGGCTCCATAACATGTGTAGCAACAGGAGTTCCAGCTACAATTGGTAGCTTCGTACACTGGGATAAAAAACTTGATGCAATTCTTGCAAAACAGTTTATGTCTGTTCAAAGTGTAAAGGCTGTCGAGATTGGAAAAGGAGTTGATATTGCTAAAAAATTTGGTACAGAAGTTCAAGATCAGTACTCTCTAGATGGAAAAAAAATAACCAAGATTTCGAATAACCTCGGAGGTTTTGAGGGAGGTATGACAAATGGTGAAGAACTACACATCACGGCATATTTAAAACCAATCAGCACTACTTTAACCCCAATTAGCAGCATAGATTTAGCCGAAAAAATTGAAACGGAAACAGTCTATGAACGTTCTGATACATGTGCTGTGCCAAGAGCTATACCAATATTTGAAGCAATCATGGCATTTGAAATTTTAAGTAACCTATTAATCAAAACAGGAGGAGATCATAAAAAAGAAATAACTCAAAGTTTCAACAACATTCCAAAACTTGAAATTAACGAATTCAATATAAAAAATGAATTATGGAGTATGAAATACGATGTCTAGTAATACAGCTTTTTTAGTTGGGTTTATGGGTTCTGGAAAATCTTCTATTTTAAATATCTTAAAACTTAATACAGAAATTCATACTATTGACTTAGATGACATTGTATTGAAAGAAAGTAAAGATGATTTAGAAAGTATTGAGCAATTGTTTGAAAAACACGGAGAGGAATATTTTAGAGACTGTGAAGTTAAAGCTTTTCAGAAAATTTATCAAAATCCCAACACAGTGATTTCTCTTGGTGGAGGATCGATGATATCTAGCCCTATTAAATCTGAGGTATTAAAATCCGAACATACTTTTTACTTGAAAAATGAATTTGAAAATCTATGGAAAAATATTGAAGACAGTAAAAGACCGTTAGTATCTAGCGGGAAAGACAATGTAATGAAAATTTATCTTGAAAGACTTGATACATATAAGCACTGTAAAAATACAATCGACATGTCTAAACATAGTCTTCAAGAAGCTTCAGAGATCATCATTAATCGACTAGGTTGGATATAAATTGCAAGAATCAAATGTCCAATACTTTAAAAACTTAAATGAATTACTGATTTATTGTGATAAATTAACTGAGGACAAAATCTCCCGGACCTATATTGATAAACAAGTTTTAGTTAAATTTCCGCAACTTAAACAATTGTCCAAAGACTTTAAAGAGATTGAAATTAAAGAAGATAAAAAAAATCTAGATACTGTATCAAAAATTTGGGAAGATATGTTTGAGAAGTCCATACAAAGAAGTTCAACTGTCTTATGCATTGGGGGAGGAGTATTATCCGATGCTGTTGGATTTGCTTCAAGTACATATAAAAGAGGTACTGGACTTGTAATAATCCCTACAACACTTTTATCAATGGTTGATGCTGCACACGGTGGAAAAAATGGAATTAATACTACATACGGAAAAAATCAAATTGGAACTTTTATGATGCCTGATCAGGTATTAATCTGCCCAGAGTTTTTAGCAGAACTACCAGAAAAACAAATTAAAAATGGGTTGATTGAATTAATCAAAGCAGGATTCTTAAAGAGTCCTGAATTAGTTCAACAGGTTTATGAGACCGATATTTCGAAAGTTAATATCGAACTTATAAAAGCAGCAGTAGACATTAAAAACGAAATAATAAAAAATGACTTTAAAGAAAGTTCTGAGAGGATGTATTTAAACTTTGGTCATACTATTGGACATCTAATTGAGGTAGATTCCAAACATAGTATTCCCCACGGCGAAGCAGTAGGTATAGGAATTCTAAAAGCTCTAAAAATATCGGAAAAAATGTGTAATTTAGATAAAAATATTTCTGACCATTTTGAAAATTTTCTAAAAAAGTTAGACCTTAATATAGATTATAAGTTTAGTAGTAATCCAGAACAGCTTAAAGAATTATTGTTTAATGATAAAAAATTTTCTAAGGATATTGTGAAGTACGTTCTTCTAGAAAATATTGGAAATCCAGTTTTAGTTGATTTCAACTTAAATGATTTACTTAACGAGGTAACCTATGCATAAAATACTTGTGGTTAATGGTCCAAATATTAATATGTTAGGAATTAGAGAGCTAGATAAGTATGGAAAAACTTCTTATCAAGAACTAAAAGACATCATACAAGATTATTCGATTGATAAATTTCATCTAGAAACCTATCAATCAAACGTTGAAGGGGAAATTGTATCAAAGCTTCATAAAGTAATAGAAGAGGGTATCGATGGCCTAATAATTAACCCAGGAGCATATACACATACCAGTATTGCAATTAGAGATGCGCTAGCGATACTTAAGATACCCTCAATTGAAGTACACATTAGTAATATTAAAAACAGAGAAGATTTTAGACAAGTAAACTTAATATCAGATTTTTGTGATTTGACTATCACTGGAAAAGGTATCGATGGCTATATCGAGGCAATCGATTATTTATATGAAAAATATTAATAAAATATATTATCAAGGCTCAAAAGGTTCTTATTCAGAGTCTGTTTTAAAGAGCTATTTTCCTAATAAGCAATACGTTGAATGTCAGACTTTCAGAGAGGTTGTTGCCCAGGCAGGTGAAGATAATTATGGCTTACTTCCTGTTGAAAATTCACTGGTAGGGACTGTTATAGATTCTTACGAAAATTTAATTCAGAGTGAATTAAATGTGTACGGAGAGTTCAAGAAAAAAATTACACATGCACTCATCGGATTAAAAGACGCAAAAATTGAAAATATTGAAAGAGTTATTTCCCATCCACAAGCTCTTCAGCAATGTAGCAACTTTTTACAAGACATGAATGTACAACTTCAACCAGTGTTTGATACAGCTGGAAGCGTCTTAAGTTTACTAGATGAAGAATCTGAAAATATTGCTGGAATCGCAGGGGAGCATTTTGAAGGTGATAATCGTTTTAAAGTTCTAAAAAAAAGCATTTCAAATCATGTAGAAAACTATACTCGTTTCTTTCTTGTCGGAGATCAGGATCCTAATCTTGAGGTATCTAAAAATAAAAGATCCGCAATATTGATAGCAGATGATAAGCCCGGCTCGTTACTGTCTGCTCTGAAAATATTTGAGGAGACTAATGTTAATTTAACAAAATTAGAATCTAGGCCAATCATTGGAAGTCCGTGGGAGTATAAATTCTATATTGATTACCAAAACTCTGTTGCCGATATTGATACTGAATTGAAAGATAAATTAGATATGGTAACAAAAAAGTTTAAAATAATAGGAAGATACGGAACTATTGATCTTTAAATTTCCAGCTTGAGCCTGTTTTATTGTCTTCAATTGCTATATCAAGGTTATCGAGTAAATCCCGAATTTCATCAGATTCACTATATTTCTTTTCAATCCTAAATTTATTTCTCAAGTTAATAATTTCTAATATTGTTTTATCAAATAAAGTTGTAAAGTCATTATTATTTTTTATCTCTAAGTTGAGTTTTGCTATCTCTTTTTTAAGAGAATTTACGTCAATATTATCTGAAGAGGCTTTTTTATGCTGAAGTTCTCTTTTATTTGTTGATTGAAGAATGCTTTGTAATTCTGAAAGTGAATATTCGTTGCCTGCTTCAAAAACCTTCTGACCATTACTTGTCTTAACTGTAACTGATCCAATTCCATCAACACTGAATATTTCTTTTTCACCATTGATAACAAGTGCAGTATGTTCATCAATTCCTAAGATATTTGTATACTCCTCATTAATTAGCATATTTAATCTATTTTTACCTATATAGCTACAGCTTGTATCGTGATTACCACCCTCTTTATTATTAAAATGAGGAACAACTGTACAGCTTAACCCATAAAGCTCAAGTGCATTTAACCCTTCTTCCCAGAAAGGAGTCATGCCAACTTTGTATATTTCATAAACTGGGATTGTTTTCTCTCCCAAAGTAGAAGCAGCTGCGCTTGAAAATACGGCGTTCTTACCATCCTTTAGATGATTCGTAATTACATTTGGAATCTCTGAATGTAACCAGGTTTTAGAAGCATAGCTAGGACTACCAGGACCAGAAAATATGAAATTTGAACTTTTGAGCTGTTCAAGCATTTCAAAATATTCAACCGAGTCAATATTATTAGTATTTCTTAAACTAGCTAATTTAATTTCTATCTGGACACTTTTTTTGAAAAATAGCTGTAATTTATCAACGAGTACATCTGCATTTTCTTGAAATCCAAAAGGAGTGTCTATTAAAAATGCATTTACCTTGTTATCTAACATTTCAACAAACTTTCTATGAACAGAAACAAGCGCAGGACTAGTTTCTCCTGAACCCATGATTGCAATGCTACCTTTAACTATTTCCATTTAAACTATTATAGGGATTTCTGGAATCTTCCATAAAATGTATAATTAAAGTATGTTAAAACTTATTATCAAGATTCTTGAAGTTTTTACTTTGGATTACATACCTAAGTTCCCAATTTCTATGAGAACACGACTATTTTACATAATTTTGCCTCTCAGAAAATATAGAGATAAGATTCGCATGAGCAAACCAGTTAATCAGGTAACTTACCAAGAAAGAGTTGAATTCGCAAAAGTTTCTCGTGACGGTATAAATTATTCCGGGATTAAATTAAATGAATTTCATCCAGATATCGAGATAACAAAGATGGAAAATGCTAAATTCAATACTCACAAGCTGAGTCCAAAGAATCCTAAAACAGATGCGTATGCAATATATTTTCATGGAGGAGGTTATTATTCTGGAAGTGTAATCTCTCATAAAAATCTGTTATCTCAAATTACAGCATCAATAAATATGGTTACTTATATATTTGAATATAGACTTTCTCCTGAAGCGGTATTTCCAAATGCCCATGATGATGCAAAAGAAATAGTTACTTTTCTAGATAATATTGAAGAAGGTAAAAATTCAATATGGATAGGTGAATCTGCTGGTGGTGGATTAGCAACTGGATTATGCGTAGATGACAAATTCCCACTTAGACCTAAAAAACTAGTACTTATGTCACCATGGCTAGATTTATCCGATAAAAATAAAGATAGAAATTTTCTCAAAAATAAAGATATTTTAATTTTATTAGACGGGATGCACATGATGGGGGAGTATTATTCAGGAGATCATGATCCTTCAAATCCAATTCTCTCACCTGTTTTTGCAGATATAAAATCATTTCCAGATGTTTTAATTCAAGTCTGCTCTAATGAGTTGCTTTACAACGATGCAGTTGAATTCTCTAAAAAATTAGAACTGATTAATAGTAAACATGAGCTACAAGTTTGGGATGATTTGTGGCATGCTTGGCAGTTCTTTCCTATTAAAGAAGCAGAAGAAGCAAGGGAAAAGATAACAAAATTTATTAATACAGAGTCTTACTCTTCATCTAAGTGATGTAATGCAAACCCGTAGGGGAGCTCTAATCGATTCTCCCTCATTACCTTGTTGTTAGTAAGTAAATCTATTGTTTTTCCATTTTCTGTTATTAATCCACTATTGACAACAATACTTTTTGGACAAATTTCTAAGGCCATCGGCAAATCGTGAGTAACAAGAACTATAGAGATTTCTAATGACAGTAATATATCAATTAGTTCTCTTCGTGAAGAAGGGTCAAGATTAGAGCTGGGCTCGTCAAGTACCAAAAGCTGGGGCTTAGATGCAAGGACACTAGCAATAGCGACTTTTCTTTTTTGTCCAAAGCTTAGGTGATGTGGAGCTTTTTCCTGATAATCATTCATTCCAACCATTTTTAATGCTTCTTCAGCGTTTTCCTTACTGGCCTCTTCTGAAAACCCAAAATTCTTTGGACCAAACATAACATCTTCTAAGACAGTAGGCATGAACAACTGATCGTCTGGATCTTGAAAAACAACGCCTACTGTTTTTCTAATTTCAGCTAAATTATCTTCAACGAACTCTACATTATTTAATTTAATAGAGCCGTCCAATTCACCAAGAATGCCATTTAAATGAAGTATTAGGGTAGTTTTTCCCGCACCATTTGGTCCAAGTATTCCGAGAGAATCACCCTCTTCAAGGTCAAAGCTAATTTCATTAAGAGCTTTGTAGCCGTCTGGATATTCGTAGGTTAAATTAGAGATTTCTAAATACTTACTCATAAGCTAATATCCAAGACCAAAACGAAGACTGATATTGCTGTGAGAAACATGAGATAATTTGATTTGGTATATTCTCTATCTTGTAATTCAATCACACCATTAAAACCTCTTGAAATCATTGAAAGATAAACTCTTTCACCACGTTCGTAGCCTCTAATTAGCATAGCCCCTGAGGCATAGGCTATGGGAAGTAAAGTCTTAATGCCCTTCTCTATATAGCCTCGAGATTGCATTGAAATTTTTACTCTTTTAAATTCATCTATAAAAACATCAATGTATCTGATAGAAAAGGACATTATTGCGATTATTATTGATGGCAATCTAAGCTTCTGAAGTCCATAAATTATTTCAATGTTAGTAGTTGTGGCAGTAAGAATAATTCCCATTGAAAGACCAGCTGTGGCCTTAAAGAGTATTGCAAACATCTCCAGTAGGCCAGTTTTATAGACATCAAAGGTAAAGATTGTTGTTACTACATCATTATTACCACTACTTAAAAAGGGCAAAAATAGTGCAAATAAGATGAAGGGAATATCTATAGTTAGTCTCTTGAAATAAGTCTTGATCGGAATTTTTGAATATCTAATAATAAGAAAAACTATAAGTGCATGGGATAGAATTTGAATGGGATTAATAATTTTTGAAAAAGCAATTGAAATGACAATCAACAATACAGAAAGAATTTTAAGTTGAGGACTTATGCTATGAAGTTGTGATTTACCATGAAGAGATAAATGGTGAGAGTGTGTTGTTTGCATAAGTTCATATTAATGCAAACAGTTTGCAAATAGAATTATTATTTACAGTTTCCGCAGGCTCCAGAATAAATAAAATTATTATGGATTTTTGTAAACTGTGTCTCTTGGATCAACAGGCTATTAATTTTATTGTAGGTTTTAGAGCTAACATCTAAAATTTTATTACAATTTATACATATTATGTGCATAGTGTTTTCATTATTCTTTAAAAAATAAATTCCCGAACCGTGAGCCTGGTGAAGGTGTGCTATTAATCCTATTTCTCCCAATAGTTCTAAAGTTCTGTAAACAGTAGCAAGGTCTATATTTGTATTTTTTTTAATTACCTTTTGGTATATTTCGTCAACAGTAAAGTGTGCGTGTCCAGAATCCTCAAGAATTTTACAGATAAGTTCTCTTGATTGAGTTACTCTATGACCCTTTTTCTTAATTTGACTTATCAATTCCATGTTCAAAGTATAATTTACTTAAACAAAAAAATTAATTTTATGAAAAATTCAATTATTAAAATACTAAACAGATATAGCTTAATTTATTTACCATTTGGATGGGTTGTCGGACTAGCAGTCATTTTCATTGCTTATGAGCCTATTGCTATTTTATATTTTTTAAGCTTTGTAGTACTGGGTTCATTTTTTGGTCTCTATTTGTTTACTTCAAATAGAGGTAAAGTTATAGATGATCATGACTTTGCAGCAAGCCCATTTACAATTATTGAGTATTATTCTGATTATTGACTTGGATGTAGTGCTTCAAAATTCATAGTTAATGAATTCAAAAAAAACAAACCAGAAATCCCAATTGTCTCTGTCAATGCTTCAAAGAAGGATTACAACGAGATAATTGAGAAGTATGGTTTAGAATTTACACCAACTTATGTTCTCGTTGATAACAATGCTGAAAAAATTTATAAAAGAGTCGGTAATTTCAAACTAGAAAAATTCACATCCCTTACAACATAATTAGGCTATTTTATCTCCAACAGATGCATTTTTTTCTGGTGACAATAGCTCAACTGTACGATCTTTAGAAATTGAACCCAACACCAAGCATTGACTCATTATTGGACCAATTTGTCTATCACCAAGATTAATTATTGCGATACATTTCCTACCAAGGAGTGATTCTTTAGTGTAATTTGTCACCTGAGCACTAGTTTTTCTAATTCCAATTTCTTTTCCAAAATTTATTTTGATAATATAGGAAGGATTTTTTGCTTCAGGAAAGTCTAGAACATCAAGAATCTCACCAACTCGAATATCTAGTGAAGTAAAATTTTTTAAGTTATCCTGTCCCATAATTCAAAGTTAATTGCATAATTAAAGGATGTCAAAAATTCTATTACTTTCAGCTGGTACTTCAGAAAATTCTGGTAATAAAAAGGCAGCCCAGTATGCACTAGGGTATTTAGAAGAAAAAGAAATTAAAACATATCTATTTGATAACCTATACAGCGAAATACCTTTCATATTAGAGGGGGGTATAGTCCAACCAGATAAAATTATTGAGATAAGAGATGCTCTAATTGAATGTGATCAAATAATAATTTTTAGTCCGGTTTTTAATGGTGGATATGCGTCTCATCTTAAAAATACATTAGATTGGCTCTCCCTTGCATTCAATAATTATAAATACAATGAACTTTTTCAAAATAAAAAAGCAGCAATTGTATCTGCGGTACTTGGTAAAGGCGGAAATTCTTATGACGCTTATAATTCACTTTCCAGCCAACTTGAGAATTATGGTTTAAACGTTTTTAAAGACTTTTATTTATTTTCCTCAGAAAATAATTTAGATAAAAAGCTTGAAGAAAGTACTCAGCATCCAGATTTTAATACTTTCTTAGATGAATATTTAGGAAGTTAAGTTCTCACTTACTTTTAAATAAATTAAATTAGTAAGTTCGTCAATATCATAATCTTCTATATTTGTAATTGGATCTAATATTTGGACATGAATTTGTCCAGATTTAAACCAAACTGATCCTTTAATCATTAAGTTGTGTGAATTGTGTGTTACAACAGGAATAATTGGTAAATTAAACTGTTTAGCAACATGCGCTGCCCCTTTTTTAAAAGGAAGCAATTCTTTTTGATTACTTCTTGTGCCTTCAGGGAAGATCATTATGGAGTTTTTATTGTCAATAACCCTTTGAATAGACTCATTAATTTTTGGAAGATTCATTTGAGCATTTTTTCTGTCTATTCTAGGAAGGCCAAGAATTTTAAGAACACGACTTAATATAGGTATTCTAAAAAGCTCAGTCTTAGTAAGAAATCTAATTGAAACGGGTAGGGCGGTAATATGAGTAAATATATCAAGAGTGGAAGGATGATTAGAGATAACAACATAACTCTGAGATGAGTCTATTTTTTCAGCACCGGTGACTTTTAAATCTATCCCTGCAGCTATTAATCCCGATAAACCAAAAATGTTGTATAGTCTTGTACCTAGGATTTTACCGTTAGGTAAAAAAGAAGCGAAGATAATTACTAATAAAAGAATTACAAAAAAGGTTATATATAAAGGAAATAACATAAATGTTCGAAGCATGTCTTTAGGGGTTATTTGAAGACTCATAAAGCTATCTTATACATATTTTTTAATTTTCTATTAATAAGTAATTATAACAATTTACCTAAGGTCAAAATAAGGAATAACTAATTGGACAACTGGTCCAATTGATATGGCTATTACAACTGAAGATAAACCAACAGTTCCACCAAGTAACCAACCCAGAGTTAGTGCAGTAACTTCTATTACATTCCTAGCCATTCCAATTTTCAATCCCTTGCTTTCGAGACCCACCATTACGCCATCTCTTGGCCCAGAGCCCATGTCTGCTCCTACGTATATTGCGGTTCCAGAGCCTATACAGAGTATTCCTATAAAGACAAATATCCACTTAAGGACTAAAGTTTCAGCATTAAGATCTAAACTAATTACTAAATCTGCAACAGTACCTATCCAGAAAATATCAACAAGGGTTGCAATTCCAGGTTTTTGTTTTAGTGGTATCCATAGAAGTGTTACAAAAATGCCTGTAGCTATGATTGCATTCCCAAAGGTGAGGCTTGTATTGAGGGAGATGCCTTCGTGAAATACTCCCCACGGACCTAGCCCTAAATTTGATGAAAAATTTAATGCAACGCCGGTACCGATTAAAGTTGTTCCTACTAATACTTGTATTACTTTTCTTGAGGTTAAAGCCATATTCAAATCTAGCATTTTATGTCTTTAAAGAATCAGTACTACAATAAAAATATGAAAAAATTGTTAATCTTAATTCTATTCTTTTCTTTCTGTTCATCTCAAGATACATTATCAGATGAGGAGATATCTGTTGAAACTACAATTTTAGAGATTCAAGAAACTGATGATACATCCACAACAACAAGTATAGAGGTTACACAACTGGAATCTTTTGATGGAGCCATTTACACAGTGAATAAAGAATTAAGTACAGTCAGCTACCTTGCGCCTAAACAATTTCTCAATGCTAATTTAGAGATAGTAGAGGGGATAACTAATGAAGTTTCTGGAGATTTCGAATTAACCCTAGGAGAGTGTGATTTAGCTGATTCTTGTTTACAGGTTAGAAACTTATCCATAACTGCCGATTTATCGACATTGAAAAGTAGTAGCAGTATACGAGATGGTGCCATCAAGACTAAATGGCTAGAGTCAAAAATCTTCCCAAATGCGGTTTATAGTGTTGATGAAATTGTATTACCAAATAATAATTTTGATTCCAAAATAGATGAGACAATAGTAGGCGTTCTCAGTATCAGAAATATTGAGATAAACGTACCTTTTTCAATAACAGCTTTTATGGAAGATGATAAGGTTTATGTTTCAGGTGTTACTGAAATTGATACAACCTGGTTTGGCTTTGATGCACCTACAAAATTTAATGCATGGGAAGTTTTGAACCCTATCGGTATAAAGATATCGATAGTAGCTGAAAAATAAGAATTGAAATCACACCTCGTATATGAAGAGTTAAAACTACCTTACAAAATACATGACGAGCCTTATGCAGCTGTCTCGATTTTAGTGTATAAAGAAAAAGAAGTTCTTTTTATTAAAAGATCAAATGACATGCCAACCCATAAAGGCCATATTGCTTTTCCTGGAGGAAAAAAAGAACAAAGAGATTTAAATATTGTAGAAACTGCTGTAAGGGAAGCATCTGAAGAACTATTAATTTTAAAAAATGATGTTGAACCTTTTGGTATCCTAGAACCAGTCGACACTATAGAATTTAAATACAATGTTTTTCCTATTATATGTAGGTTGCATAAAAAACCAGAATCCTTCAACAAGTCAGAAGTACAGGAAATTTTTTTCGTTTCTATTGATGAATTAAGTAATCAACAAAACTGGAGGTTTAGAGGAATATATCCCAATGATTGGATATTTAAAATCCGTAATGAGACTCTCTGGGGTGCAACAGCAAAAATGACACGGGAGTTACTTGGCTTGGCGTGAATTTGTGAGTTCATCTTTTACTGCTAGATAAAGAGAGATAAATATCATTGTCAATGTGACAAAAAATATATTACTTATAACTTCGTCTAGAAAAATGTATCCAACTATTATTCCAACAATTGGAACAATATAATCAACAAGAGTTGTAAACGTAGCGGAAAGTCTTTTGATGGTGTAAAAAAATAACGAGTAGTTGAAAATATCTATAAACACTAAACCAAGAAGCTTCAAAATCTCTAGCTGGGTTAAAAAGACCACTCTTCCACCAAGGAAATTGAATAATACTATTGAGATGAGGGTTGCAGCAATCCACTGTGTTAAGAGGTAAGTTTTTGCTGGAATAATTTGTGAATCTTTTTTATTTGTAATATTACTTATTGCTAGACCCTGAACCCCAATTAAGGCTAACAATCCACCAATTAAAAGACTACCTTCCTCAGACAGTCCTGTTACCCCAGACAAAAATAATGCAATTAATCCTAGTAGACCTATCACAACAGAAGAAATTTTTAATTTAGTAATTTTTTCTTCCTTGTAAAAAAAATATACCCAAAATACTGTAAACATAGGAATTGTTGAAATAAATATACTTTGTAATCCAGACGAGATATTTTTTAAAGCATATATGAAAGTCCATCCTGGAATAAATATCGCAAGAAAGCCGGTCCAACTACCTCTTAATAAGTAATTAAAATTTATTTCAGATTTAAATTCCCTAAAGCAGTAGAAAAAAAGAATCAGTGTAACAATCGTGATACGAGATGTGACAATATAAATTTCTTCCACACCATCAATAAGTAGACTTCTATTAAGTAAACCGTGAAAACCAAATAGTGAGCCAATTAATATAATATTCCTTAATCCTGAGTATGGAGACATCGTATATTCAGGTTTCATAAGCTACTCCAAATTGATTTAAGACATTAGAATAGCAGATATGAAAACTGTTTTTTCTGGCATACAGCCAACAGGAAAAGTTCACTTAGGAAACTTTTTGGGCGCAATAAAAAATTGGGTCCATCTATCAAATGAAGAAAATAAAAACTTTTTTTGTGTTGTAGATCTTCATTCCATTACAACACACCCAGACCCTAAGGAATTGAAATCCAATATTGAACAAACTCTTAAGTTGCTAATTGCTGCGGGTATAAATTTAGATAATTCAATTATTTATGCACAAAGTAGTGTCCCTCAACATGCATATTTATCCTGGATACTCTCAAGTTTTTGTCAAGTTGGAGAACTTCAAAGAATGACACAATACAAAGAAAAAGCTGACAGTCTTGGGAGTCATGCTGGGATTTTTACATATCCTGTGCTTATGGCATCTGATATATTAATTCATAAAGCGAATGAAGTACCCGTAGGAGATGATCAAACACAACACTTAGAGTTAACTAGAAATATTGCTGAAAGATTTAATAATAAATATGGAGAAGTCTTCCCTTTACCTGAAAAATCTTCTGGAAAATCTGGGGCTAGGTTAATGTCATTGAAACATCCTGATAGTAAAATGTCTAAAAGTTCAGATGATATCAATGGCACAATTTATTTTGATGATGATAAGGATACAATAATGAAAAAATTTAAATCATCTGTTACAGATTCAGACGATAGTATTCAATATAATTTAAGTGAAAAAAAGGGGATAAGCAATCTCATAGACATATATGCTTCTATAAATGAGATGTCTCATAAGGAAGTCGAAAAAACTTTTACAGATTCCCGTTATGGAGAATTTAAAATGGCAGTTGGTGAATGTGTGGCAGAATACTTAAACCCAATTAATCTTAAATTTACAGAGCTTGAAAAAGAAAATATTTCAGAAGTAGTCGAAATCAACCTTCAAGAGGCCCAAGCTTCTGCAGAATTAACGATACAAGAAGTAAATAATATTCTAGGTCTCTGAACTCATGGTTAATAATCTACCTATTCCAGAAGAGTGGAAGAGTTTAGTTAACGAAAAGCAAAAAGAAGCGATTGAATATACAGATGGACCATTACTTATAGTTGCTGGAGCGGGATCGGGTAAAACAAGGGTATTAACATATAGGTACGCACACTTAGTCATGAACTGTTCAATAAACTACTCAAATATATTAGCAATTACTTTCACCAATAAAGCAGCAAATGAAATGAAGGAAAGAATTAGTAAGCTCTTAGGTTTGGATGTTTCACCTAAATGGATTTCTACATTTCATAGTTCTTGTGTAAAAATTTTACGCACACATGGCCAGTTAATTGGATATAAAAATAATTTTACGATTTATGATCAATCAGATTCTTCAAAACTAATAAGGAATTGTATGAGAGAAAATAATGTGGATCTGAAACAATATTCACCTAGAAGATTTCAAGCGGCTATTTCTGGATTAAAAAATATGAGAACAACCCCAGGGGAAGCCATTGAATTTGCTGAAACTTTTTTTGATGTGAAAGTTGCTGAAATTTATACTTCTTATGAAAAAAAACTAATGTTAGCCAACTCAATGGATTTTGATGATTTGCTAATTAAAACAGTAGATTTACTCGAAACAAATGAAGAAGCATTAAATTTTTGGTCATCGAAGTTCCAATATATTATGGTCGATGAATATCAAGATACAAACCTGGTGCAGTATAAGTTAATAGAACTTTTATCTTCTAGGCACAAAAATTTGTGTGTAGTGGGGGATTCAGATCAAAGTATTTATGCGTTCAGAGGCGCAGATATAAGAAACATACAAGAATTTGAAAAAGATTTCCAAAATGCAAAAATTATTACCTTAGATAAAAACTACCGATCTTCTCAAAATATTTTAGATATTGCAAATGCAGTAATTTCAAACAATCCAAGAACCCAGGATAAAAAGTTATGGACTGACAATTCAAGCGGAATGGATGTAAATGTAGCAGAATTCAGCTCCGAAAGAGATGAGGCAAAATGGATTACTTCTGAAATACAAGATATTTTAAAAAAGGATAAAAAAATGGAAATTGCTATTTTTTATAGAACAAATAATCAATCAAGAATATTTGAAGAAGAGTTAAGACGAAATAGTGTTAATTATAAAATTGTTGGAAATGTAAGATTTTACGATAGAAAAGAAATAAAAGATATACTTTCTTATTTAAACTATTTAGTAAATCCTGACGACACAGTTTCCTTTGAAAGAGTTCTCAATGTTCCAAAAAGAGGGATAGGGGAATCTACTTTACAAAAATTAAGAGATTTCTCTAGTTCAAAAGAATTATCGGTTTCAAATGCACTAGATGATTTTGAAAGTTTAGATTTCTTATCGGCACGAATTCTTAATAAGCTTAAAGAATTTAAAGACCTAATAATAGATTTAAAAGGGCATGCAATAAAAGGTCCTTCAGAAGCAATTATTAAAACCTTAGAGCTAACGGGATACAAAAATCAGCTAATTAAAGATGGCACACTAGAATCCCAAATGAGAATTGAAAACCTTGATGAACTAATTAACTCAGCTTTCGAATTTGAAAACCTTTACGAAGAAGATGTTGATGATCCTTATATAGTTCTTAGAGATTATTTAGAATCTCTAGCTTTGTTTACAAACACTGACAGTATAGAAGACGAAGATAATGTTTTATTGATGACCTTACATAATGCAAAAGGGCTCGAATTTCCCTATGTTTTTATGACTGGTATGGAGGAAAATATTTTCCCTAGTCAAAAATCAGAAAGTGAATTTGAAGTACAAGAGGAGAGAAGATTATGTTATGTGGGAATGACCCGTGCTGAGCAAAAACTTTATTTAACCTACTCTCAAACAAGATCATTATGGGGAGGTACTACGTACAACTTAAAAAGCCGATTTTTAGAAGAATCAGAAAACTTTTTTAAAGAAATCAAAGTTAAAGATTTTAGCACCACTTCAGTAACTTCACCTGGGACTGGAAAAGTAGGAAATACTGTCACACATGAAAAATATGGAAAAGGAATAATTGAAGAAATTTCAGGCAATGAAATTACTATCAATTTTGGTGGTGAATGGGGTGTTAAATATCTAGATATAGAGTGGGCCCCAATAAAATTTGATTGAAATTCTTACCATGCATAAATTAATGAACTATATATAATTTGTAAGTTAAATTATGGATTTATTTGAATATCAGGGAAAATCACTTTATGCAAACTATGATATTGCACATCCAAATTCTTTTCTTGTAAATAAAATTGAAGATTTAGAACAGGGTTTTAATTTAAATTACCCTGTTGTTGTTAAAGCCCAAGTCCAAGTTGGGGGTAGGGGGAAAGCTGGTGGTATCAAATTAGCCACTAATAATGATGAACTCATTACGCACACTAATGAAATTCTTGGAATGGACATCAAAGGTCACACTGTTGAAAAAATCTTGATTGAAGAGGCTTCTGATATAAAAGAGGAGTACTACTTATCATTTACTCTTGATAGGTCAGAAAAAAAATATTTAATGATGTTAAGCGCAAAAGGTGGAATGGATATTGAGGCTGTTGCTGAAGAAAATCCAGACGATCTAACAATGATTCACATAGATCCATCTAAAGAATTAGATGAAGCCGTTTTAATTGACGCAATAACTAACTCCAAGTTAAACCAGGATTATCAATCTGATTTAGTGGCAATAATAACTAGATTATTTAAACTATTTATTTCTGGTGATTGTGACTTAGTAGAGGTAAATCCATTAGCTATAACTAGTAGCGGTGTAATGGCGTTAGATTCTAAAGTTTCATTGGATATGAATGCAAAATATAGGCACGAAAACTTTGATCAAATTGAAAAAGATATACCAATTCCTCCTTCAGAAAAGTCTGCTAAAGAAAAGGGCTTAAACTTTATTAAACTGGACGGCTCAGTAGGCATTATCGGCAATGGGGCAGGACTTGTTATGTCAACTCTTGATGTTGTAGCTGAATATGGCGGCAGTGCTGCTAACTTCCTAGACATAGGAGGTGGAGCAAAAGCAGAAACTGTGAGTGCTGCGCTTGAAGTTCTTGAAACAGATGACTCAGTATCCAGTGTTTTTATAAATATATTTGGTGGAATAACAAGATGTGATCTTGTTGCGCAAGGAATTGTAGAAGCAACTAAAGGAAAAGATCTTAAATGGCCAATAGTGATTCGACTCGATGGCACAAATGCTACAGAGGGATTAAAGATTCTCAGAGATAACCCTAATGAAAAAATAATTATTACTGAAACTATGAATGAAGCAGCTGAGTTATCCGTGAAAGGAAATAGATAATGGCAATACTCATAGATGAAAATTCAAAAGTGGTTGTTCAAGGAATAACTGGAAGAGAGGGTCAATTTCATGCTCTTAGAAATAGAGATTATGGAACAAAGATAGTCGCAGGAACACGTCCTGGCAAAGGCGGAGAGCAAGTAGAGTCAATCCCTATATTTAATACAGTACAAGAAGCAATTGACGAAACAGGTGCAAATGTTGCTCTAACTTTCGTACCACCAGCTTTTGCAAAAGATGCTGTTCTTGAAGCTGCTTATGCAGACTGCCAGTTAATTGTTTGTATAACCGAAGGAATTCCTGCCAAAGATGAAGCTGAAATGTACAATCTAATTAAAAACAATACAAAATCTAAATTGCTTGGACCTAATTGTCCTGGTTTAATTTCTCCTGGAAAATCAAACGTTGGTATTATGCCTCATGAAATTACACTCCCAGGAAACGTTGGAGTTGTATCGAGGTCAGGAACACTAACTTATCAAGCTGTACACGAACTAACTCAATTAAATATTGGCCAATCAACATGTATTGGGATTGGTGGAGATCCAGTTCCAGGAATGTCATTTATAGATATTCTTAAAGAATTTCAAGAAGATGATGAAACAAATGCCATAGTAATGATTGGTGAAATAGGAGGAACTGCTGAAGAGGAAGCGGCTGAGTATATTAAAAATAACATATCTAAGCCAGTAGTTTCATACATTGCAGGTGTAACAGCCCCTCCAGGTAAAAAAATGGGTCATGCGGGAGCAATTGTTTCAGGTAATAAAGGTACGGCAAAAGCCAAAATGGAATCATTAGAGGAAGCAGGCGTATTAGTTGTTAGCAATCCAACAAAGATTGGAAAAGCGGTAAAGGAAGTAATGTAATGGTTGAAAATTTAAATAGAAGTGAATTAAATATTGCAATTAATAAAACTAGAGAGTCTTTTGATACAGATAATCCAACGGTTCCATTTATAGAAGGTGATGGAATTGGAATAGATATATGGCCAGCATCACAATCAGTTTTTGATGCAGTTGTAGAAAAAGCTTACAATGGTGAAAGAAAAATTAATTGGATTGAAGTTTTAGCTGGGCAAAAAGCTTACGATACTGTATCAGAATGGTTACCTAAAAAGACATTAGATACTTTTGATGAACATGGAGTGGGAATAAAAGGTCCTTTAACAACTCCAGTAGGAGAAGGCATAAGATCAATAAATGTTGCAATAAGACAAGAACTGGACCTTTATGTATGTTTAAGGCCAATAAAGTACTTTAAGGGAATTGAAACACCAACTAAAAGTCCTCAAGATGTAGATATTGTTCTCTTCAGAGAAAATACAGAAGATGTTTACTCAGGTAAAGAGTTAGAAGAAGGTAGTGATGAAGTTTTAAAATTAAATAACTTTCTTGAAGATGAATTCGGTTGGAAAATTCGAAAAGATAGCGGCATCGGCATAAAGCCAATCTCCAACACCGGATCAGAAAGACTTATCAGAGCTGCAATCAATTTTGCTGCAGAAAATGGAAAGAAAAATCTTGCTATTGTTCATAAAGGCAACATTATGAAATTTACAGAAGGAGCTTTCAGAAAATGGGGCTATGAGTTAATAGAGCGAGAATTTTCAGATGTTGCCGTTTCATGGGAAGATTCAAATGGTAATCCAGGTGACAAAATATTGGTGCAAGATGTTATAGCTGATGCTTTCTTACAGCAGATATTGATTAAACCCCAAGAATTTGATGTTATTGCAACTACCAACTTAAACGGAGACTATGCTTCCGATGCATTAGCAGCACAAATAGGGGGAATAGGTATAAGTCCAGGTGGGAATATTAATTATGAAAATGGGAAAGCAGTTTTTGAGGCTACACATGGCACAGCTCCAAAATATGCTGGAATGAATAAAGCAAATCCTGGCTCATTAATTCTATCAGGTGAAATGATGTTCAGGTATATGGGATGGAATGAAGCTGCAGACTTAATAATATCTAGTATGGAAAAGTCAATTCTTGAAGGAAATGTTACTTATGATCTTGCAAGAGGAAGAGAAGATGCAACTATTCTATCAACCTCTGAATTTGCAGATTCTCTTGTCCGAAACATACAATAAGATTATTGAAAGGAAGTTGTGAAAAAAGTTACAGTAGTTGGCGCAGGTAAATATGGCTCAATGACAGCTTTACGGGTTGCAGAATACAATTTAGCAAGCGAAGTTGTAATGACAGATATAGTTGAGGGCTTACCCCAGGGGCTTGCTTTAGACATAAATCAGTCAAGATTCGTTGAGAAATTTGATACAAAGGTTTCTGGTACCAATGATTATAAAGAAACAGCTGAAAGTGATGTGGTTGTTATTACTGCAGGTTTGCCTCGAAAACCAGGTATGTCACGTATGGACTTATTAGAAGTAAATGCTGGAATTGTAACTGATGTTACTAAACAAATATTAGAGCATTCCGAAGATCCAATAATAATTGTAGTTACAAATCCTCTAGATCAGATGACAACTCTAACTGCTGAAGTTTCAAAACTCTCTAAAGGCAGAGTTATAGGTCAAGCGGGTATTCTTGACTCTTCTAGGTTTGCATACTTCATATCTGAAAAACTAAATGTCAAGATGAGTGACGTTTATGCTCTAACACTAGGTAGCCATGGTGAGACAATGGTCCCAGTACCATCTCTTTGCACAGTTAGTGGTGAGCCACTAGTTGATATTTTATCTGAAAAAGATATTGATGAACTTGTGAAAAAAACTTCGGAAGGTGGAGCTGAAATAGTTGGGCTTCTAAAAACAGGAAGTGCTTATTTTGCCCCAGCATCCTCTGCAGCAACTATGGTAAAGTCAATAATCTCTGATTCAAATGAAGTTTTTCCAGTATGTGCATGGCTTGAAGGGGAGTATGGAATAAATGATGTTTATCTTGGAGTCCCTGCAAAACTTGGTAAAGGGGGAGTCACTGAAATTGTGGAGTACGACTTAACCTCAACTGAGCTAGATGCATTAAGAGAAGCTTCAAAAGCCGTAAAAGACAAGGTTTCCGAGCTTAATAGCATAAATAGTCAATAAAATCAGCCTTTTAATAAAAAAAGCCATTAATTATTGAATAATAAGATAATTTATTTAAAAAAACTATAATTAACATATAGTAAAACGCAATAAGAAAGGCAAAACAGCTATGAATAAAGATCAATTAGCAAGCGTTGTAGCAGCAGAAGTAGGGTTGTCACAGACAGACGCTAAAGCAGCTGTGGAAGCAGTGTTTGGCGGAATAACAAACGGAATGAAAAATGGCGACAAAGTAAGTATTGCTGGTTTCGGACAGTTTGAATCAAGATACAGGGCTGCAAGACAAGGGAGAAATCCTGCGACAGGTGAAACAATCCAAATAGCTGCTAAAAATGCACCAGCATTTAAAGCTGCAAAAGGATTAAAAGATAGTCTAAACTAAGACATCTTAAAACCTTATTGAAAAGACGGCTTAGCCGTCTTTTCTTTTTTATTTGAGTAAATCTAAGTTACCCTTAATTTTAATTTTTTCATCGAACATCAAGTCTTCTGGATGCTTTACATTATCCCTAAGCTCAAAGAAAGTCGATTCTTCCATTTTTATTATTAAGCTATCTACATTGTTTTCTAAATTTGTGTTCTCCTCGAGAGTGCCTAAATTTATACTCCAAACATTATCTCGAGACGTTATTTGTAAATATATTAAATTTATATTTTCTTTTTTATTTAAGTTTAAACTTTGTGTAATAATTTCGAGATAGTTAGTTATTTCTTTGTTCAATTATTTAGTAGAGTTTCTCTTTTAACATCTTCAATTGCTTTTGTTACTTGTATGCCTCTTGGACATGCACTTGTACAGTTAAAAGCAGTACGACATCTAAATGCCCCGTTAACATCTTTCATGATTTCTAGTCTTTGCTTAGATCCCTGGTCTCGTGAGTCCATTACGAATCTATGAGCATTAACAATTGCTGCTGGACCAATGTATGAGTCAGCAGTCCAAAAGACAGGACAGCTTGTAGTACAAGCAGCACAGAGAATGCATTTTGTTGTATCTTCAAATTTATCTCTATCTTCAGGTGATTGAAGTCTTTCTCTATCTCCGGGTTCATCATCATTAATTAAAAATGGCATAACCTTTTTGTAACTATCAAAAAATGGTTCCATATCTACTATTAAATCTTTTAGTACGGGTAAGCCCCTTATAGGTTCGATTTTAATCGGGTTGCTTACTTCCTTTACTAATACTTGACAGGCAAGCATGTTTTCACCATTTACTACCATTGCATCCGAACCACATACGCCATGAGCACAAGACTTTCTGAATGACAACGATCCATCTTCAAACCATTTTATTTTGTGGAGTAAATCAAGGATTCTTTCCTCTGGTTCAGCATCAACTTTGTAATATTCCCAATGTCCCTTTTTATCATTCTCGGGGTCATATCTTAATATTTTTAAATCAATTTCCATTAGTATTTTCTTTCCATTGGCTCATACTTTCCAAGTTCAACATCTTTATATTCAAGTTTTACAGAATCACCATTTTTAAATGCAAACGAGTGTTTCATAAACTTTGTGTCATCTCTATCTGGGTAATCTTCTCGTGAATGAGCTCCTCTTGATTCTTTTCTTGCTAAAGCACTAGCTACAGTTGTATCGGCCATATCTAGTAAGTAATCAAGCTCAATTGCTTCAAGGAGTTCACTGTTGAATACCTTGCTCTTATCTGAAATGGTAACATTTTTGTATCTTTCTCTTAGGTCAGACAGAATTTCTGTTTGATTATCTAAAGTCTCTTTAGATCTGAAAATTTTAGCATTTTCTTCCATTGAATCTTGTAGTTCTGATCGGATTTTTGCCACTGAAAATTCTGTAGTATGTTCTTTTTCCATAAATCCAGAAATTTTGTTTGATAAATCATCTGCAGCTGATTCATTAAGAGGGGAGGCCTTAGTACTAGATACGTAATCAACCATACTTTGTCCAGCTCTTTTTCCAAAAACAACAATATCTAATAAAGAGTTAGTTCCTAAACGATTTGCTCCATGAACACTAACACAAGCAGCTTCACCTGCTGCATAGACTCCCTCAATGACGCCACCTTTATGATCACTAAGAACTCTACCATTAACGTCGGTCGGAATACCTCCCATTGCATAGTGAGCTGTTGGTTGAACTGGAATAGGGTCATTTATTGGTTCTATCTTTACATACGTTCTAACAAAGTCTGTTATATCAGGAAGTTTTTTCATGATAGCTTCCTCACCTAAGTGGGTTAAGTCGAGGAATACATAGTCACTATTAGGACCTGCACCGTTACCTGCACTTATCTCAGTTGCTATTGCTCTTGAAACCATATCTCTTGGTGCTAAATCTTTAATAGAAGGTGCATATCTTTCCATAAATCTTTCACCATCCTTGTTTCGAAGAATACCTCCTTCACCTCTAGCAGCTTCAGATAACAGTATTCCAAGTCTGTAGATTCCTGTCGGGTGAAATTGATAAAATTCCATATCCTCAAGAGGAATACCTTTCTGATACAGCATGCCAGGTCCATCTCCAGTGAGAGAGTGTGCATTTGAGCTGACTTTGAAAATCTTACCAAATCCACCGGTTGCAAATGTTACTGCTCTTGCTTCAAAAA
>Ga0206677_10000018_pt1 | contig 131516 bp, 117 predicted proteins | sample M130m12015metaG_FD_155475 | JGI IMG/M metagenome (GOLD analysis project Ga0206677, IMG submission 155475) | Ammonia-oxidizing marine archaeal communities from Monterey Bay, California, United States - M1 30m 12015 | ecosystem: Environmental > Aquatic > Marine > Intertidal zone | place: USA... | reverse complement strand
GAGTAATTTCACCAGGGCATCGAATAGCCAAACCTGGACCTGGGAAGGGATGCCTTCCGACAAAACTAGATGGTAAACCAAGCTCTTTTCCTAATTCTCTAACTTCATCTTTGAACAATTCGCGTAATGGCTCAACAAGTGCCATGTCCATTTTCTCAGGCAACCCACCAACATTATGGTGAGATTTTATAGTTACTGATGGGCCTCCTGAAAAAGAAACACTTTCTATGACATCTGGATATAAAGTCCCCTGGGCTAAAAACTTTGCACCAATTGGTTTTGCATACTTATCGAATACATCAATAAATAATTTACCAATAATCTTTCTTTTTGTTTCAGGATCGGATTGTCCATCTAATTGGCCAAGAAATAATTCTTGCTCATCTGCATGAATAAGTTTCATATTGTAATGATCCCTAAACATTGTGACCACTTCTTCTGCTTCACCCATTCTAAGCAACCCGTGATCTACAAACACACAAGTTAATTGATCCCCGATGGCTTCGTGTAATAAAACAGCAGCAACAGAACTATCTACACCGCCTGATAAGCCACAAATTACCTGCTTATCACCAACAGTTTCTTTTATGGAAGCAATTGCTTGCTCCCTGTAAGCTCCCATTGTCCAATCACCCGTAAAACCTGCTATTTTTATGAAATTTTCATAAAGTTTTGCACCATTAGGCGTATGGTGTACTTCTGGGTGAAATTGGACTGCATAAAAGTTTCGATTTGTATCGGCAGTTATTGCAAATGGTGCGTTAGGCGAAGTGCCGTATACTTCAAAACCATCTGCAATTTCAGATACGTGATCTCCATGGCTCATCCAAACTTGTTCATCGCCACTTTCAAACCATCCTTCAAGTATATTTAATTGATTTGAGTTTTGTGAAACATATGCTCGCCCAAATTCTGCAGTACCATGTCCAGTTTCAACTTTGCCACCTAATTGGTGCATCATTACTTGTTGCCCATAGCATATGCCTAATAATGGTATGCCCATTCCAAACAACTCTTTAGGAGCGCGAGGGCTATCATTCTTAGTTACTGAAGATGGTCCACCTGATAATATTACGGCTTTTGGATTAAACTCTTTCAAAAAGGTAAAATCAACATTGTTGAATGGATGGATTTCACAATAGACATTTAGCTCTCGTAAACGGCGAGCAATGAGCTGAGTTACTTGGCTACCGAAATCGATAATGAGGAGGCGGTCATGTGATATATCTGTCATGAATGCCGTTTATTAGCATGTCTAGATCCGCGCAAGAGTGTTTGTGGATAATTATACTCTGAAATTCTTTTAATTAACCAATTAAATGTCGCCATCGACACATAATAGCCGAATTTGTAACTAAATAATTATTAATACAAACATATCATAATACCTAATTTATAAAGGATTAGAATCATGTCTGACACAGCTGAACAAAACACAACTCGAAGAAGAGTCCGTGGCGGTGGTGGAGCAGCGCGACGTGCAGAAAGAACTGCAGTAGTCATTGAAACGGCAAGATTTATTGAGCGAAATATACCAAACTTTGAAGTTTTAAATGAAGAAGCACTTAAAATAATAGAATTTAATGCTGAAACAGTACTAGAAGAAATTGGTGTAAACTTTCCCGAAAACCCTAAAGCATTACAACGTTGGAAAAATGCTGGCGCAAATGTAGATGGAGATCGAGTAAGAATTCCACGAGGTTTAGCACGAAAATTAATAAAAACTGCACCAGAAAAGTTTACTCAGCATGCCAGAAATCCTGAAAAAAATGTTGAAATCGGTGGAAATACTATGGTTTTGGCTCCAGTTTATGGACCACCGTTTATACGTGATTTAGAAGGTGGACGCCGCTACGCAACAATTTCTGATTTTCACAAAATTGTTAAACTTACATATATGTCAAAATACCTTCACCATTCTGGAGGAACTGTATGTGAACCAACAGATATAGCAGTTAACAAGCGTCATTTGGATATGCTTTACGCACACATGACACTTACTGATAAGCCTTTTATGGGATCTGTTACTGCACCACAAAATGCTCAAGATAGTGTAAATATGTGTAATATACTTTTCGGCGAAGATTTTGTTCAAAATAATACTGTTATGACATCGTTAATAAATATTAATTCTCCAATGGTATTTGATGACATTATGATGGGTGCAATGGAGGTTTATGCGGAAAACAATCAAGCATGTATTGTCTCTCCATTTATTGTTGGTGGTGCAATGGCGCCTGTGTCTGTTGCAGGTACATTGACTCAAGTTTTAGCTGAAGCTCTTGCTGGGGTTGCTTATAATCAACTTTGCCGTCCTGGAGCGCCTGTAATAATGGGTGCATTTGTTGCCTCAATTGATATGAATTCAGGTGCGCCGACTTTTGGTACACCTGAGGCCTCAAAAATTCTCTATGGGGCAGGGCAGTTAGCAAGAAGGTTAAACTTGCCTTTCCGATCTGGTGGATCATTGTGTGGATCTAAATTGCCAGATGCCCAAGCTGCTTATGAGACAGCAAATACCTTAAATGCTGCTTTGTTAGGGGGTGTAAACTTCTGTTTGCATTCAGCAGGTTGGTTAGAAGGCGGATTGGTCTCAAGTCTTGAAAAACTTGTTATGGATGCAGACCAATTAGGGGTTCTACACTCTATAGCTGAAGGTGTGGATATGTCTGAAGATGCCCAGGCAATGGGTGCAATAAGAGAAGTTGGCCCGGGTGGACATTACTTAGGGTGTGAGCACACTCAAAATAACTTCAAAAACAGTTTCTGGAGAAGTGATGTTTTAGATTATAAACCTTTTGAAACATGGACTGAAGATGGCGAAAAAGACACGGTCACATTGGCAAACGAAAAAGTGCATAAAATGTTAAGCGACTACATTCAGCCTCCTATTGATCCATCAATAGATGAAGCGCTGAAGGCTTATATGCAATCTCGTAAAGATAGCGAACCTGATGCTTTTGGTTAATACTAATCTAAGCTTAATGCATTAATTATTGGAATAAAGCTGTCAGCTTTCAATGATGCGCCTCCTACTAGGCCACCATCAACATTTTTTATGGCTGATATTTCATCTACATTTTTTGCATTCATGGAACCGCCATATAAAATATTTATTGACTGTCCTATCTTTTCACCAAAGTTATTCTCTAATTCAATTCTGATAAAATCATGTACCTCTTTAATTTGTTCAATCGAAGGGGTTAATCCAGTTCCAATTGCCCAAACAGGTTCATAGGCAACGATTATAGTCTCGCCAGATATTTCTAGGGGTAATGAATCTACTAACTGTCGCTTTACTATATCTAGAGTTACACCAGTTTTTCGCTCTGTTAATGTTTCGCCAATGCATACAATCGCCTTAAGTTTGTTTTCCAGGGCTATGTTTGCCTTTTCTCTTATTTGATGGTTATTTTCATTATAGTTCACCCGTCGCTCAGAGTGTCCAACTATGACGTGTGTTGCCCCAGCATCCTTGATCATTTCTGCAGAAATATCACCAGTAAATGCACCAGATTTATTAATATGGCAATTCTGACTGCCAGTAAAAATATTATTTGTTCTTTCTGACATTTCCTTAATTAATGTATCGGGAACACATAAGATTACATCACAATTTACGTGCTTTGATGCTGCATCAATAAGAAATATGTCATCAAAATTTTCTCGAAGACCGTTCATCTTCCAGTTTCCAGCTGCAGTTGGTCTTCTCATATTATAACCTTTAAAATTGTAATTTTTTATGTAATTTTTTAAATATTACATGCCTTCAAATTTGATGCTTTCACCACACCCACAAGCTTCTGAGACATTTGGGTTGTTAAATTTAAAGCCTGCTTCAAGTAAAGACACTTCGTAATCAATTTCTGTCCCAAATAAGAACATTTGCGCCATAGGAGCTATCATAACAGTTGCTCCATTTTGTGTGATTATTTCATCATTTGGATCTATGTCATCAACATAATCCATTGTATATTCCATACCGGCGCACCCGCCTTTTTTGACGCCAACTCGTAGTCCCTTCTTATTACCTTGCTCCATTAGCTTGCGTATTTGAGCAGTGGCAGTTTCAGTAATTGTTAACGCTTGTTTTCCTGGAATATTAAACATCTACATGAAGCCTAACTCTAATCTGGCTTCATCTGACATCATATCCATACCCCACTGAGGCTCCCATATGAGTTCAACATTAACTGATTGAACTCCAGGAATAGGTTCAATTGCATCTTGAACCCAACCAGGCATTTCTCCAGCGACAGGACATCCCGGGGCTGTGAGTGACATTTTCACATCAACAGCGCCAGAATCAGAGATTTCAATTGTATATATTAATCCAAGATCAAATATATTAACTGGTATCTCGGGATCGTGCACTGTTCTACATGCTTCACATATAGGTTCATATAATGCATGGTCTGTAGATGATGGTACAATTAACGGTGTACCTTCCATTTGTGTATCATTTGAAGCGTTCATTATTCTTCTCACTTGGAATTCTTGAGTAATCATATAAGGAATAGAAAAGTAAACGTCTAGGGTGACTCGACATGACAAACCGTTTCCAATTTAATATCAACGCAACAGATGGGCGTGCTCGTACTGGTGTTATAAATACTCCAAAAGGAGACATCCGCACACCTGCGTTTATGCCTGTGGGAACTGCAGCAACTGTTAAAGCAATGATGCCAGAGAACGTAAAGGTTACTGGAGCAGATATATTACTAGGTAATACATATCATTTAATGCTTAGGCCAGGGGCTGAACGTGTTCATAATCTAGGTGGTTTGCATAAATTTATGAATTGGCAAGGTCCAATTCTAACCGACTCAGGTGGATATCAAGTTATGAGCTTAACTGATTTGCGCAAACTCACTGAAGAAGGTGTTAAGTTTAAAAGTCATATAGATGGTTCTCTACATAATTTAACGCCTGAATATTCAATGGAAATTCAACGACTGCTTGGCTCAGATATAGTAATGTCCTTTGATGAATGTACTCCATTTCCTGCTACTGAAAAACAAGCAAAATTGAGCATGGATTTATCAATGCGTTGGGCGCAACGTTCCAGAGATGCATTTGGAGATAGGCCAGGGTATGCATTATTTGGAATTCAGCAGGGCTCTACTTTTAAAGATATGCGAGCGGAAAGTGCTGATAAATTAACAAATATTGGCTTTGATGGCTACGCAGTTGGAGGTCTTGCAGTTGGTGAGGGTCAAGATTTAATGTTTGAAGTCTTGGAATATGCTCCAAATCAATTGCCAACAGATAAACCTCGATATTTGATGGGGGTAGGTAAACCAGACGATATTGTGGGAGCTGTTCAACGAGGTATTGATATGTTTGATTGCGTCTTGCCCAGTCGATCTGGGCGCACAGGCCAAGCTCTCACAAGGAGAGGCGCTGTAAATATGCGAAATTCTAGGCATCGAGACGATCAAAGACCATTGGATGAATCATGTGAATGCCCATGTTGCAAAAATTATAGTAGAGCATATCTTCATCATGTTCATAAAGCAGGAGAGATTATTAGTTCCATGTTGCTTACATGGCATAATTTACATTATTACCAAGTGCTTATGTCTGAACTAAGACAAGCAATTGCATCAAATAAACTTGATTCATACGTAGCAGAGTTTCATTCGATTCGCGAAAGAGGCGATATTGAACCTATCTAAAGTAATTAGAAATTATTTGAAAAATTTAGGTTCAATTGCTTGACTTTCCATGTTCGGTAACCACATTATAGGTACCGTAACTTACAGGAAAAACTTTACGTTGCTGCAAATGTGGGGCGATAGGTTTTTTGCTAAAATAAAGGAATAACCATGACTGATGCCAAAAGCGTCTCTTTTCCAGTATTACCACTAAGAGATATTGTTGTTTTCCCAAATATGATTGTACCACTTTTTGTAGGCAGAGAAAAATCTGTACGTGCTCTCGAAGCTGTAATGGAAAATAGCAAAGAAATTATTCTTGCCTCACAAATCGACCCATCTGAAGATGACCCAACAACAGAAACTATTTATCAAAATGGCGTATTAGCTACGGTAATGCAGTTACTTAAATTACCTGATGGGACTGTTAAAGTATTAGTCGAAGGCCAAGATCGTGTTCAGATAACTGAATATTTAGATAACGAAGATTTTTTTGAAGCATCTGCTGATATCCTCGAGGTAACGCGTAATGATGAGGCTGCAATAGAGGCCCTGACCCGAACTGTTTCAAAAGAATTTGAACGTTACGCCAAAATGAATAAAAATGTGCCAGATGAAGCCTTAGCAACCGCACTTGAAAGTGATAATGCAGGCGCACTTGCAGATACCGTCGCCGGCCACTTAGCAATAAGAGTCGATCAAAAACAAGAATTGTTAGAGACACTTGATATAGGCGAAAGACTAGAAGCAATTTATGGTCTTATGCAGGGAGAAATGTCTGTTCTTAAAGTGGAACGCAAGATTAAATCACGTGTGAAAAACCAAATGGAACGCACGCAACGTGAGTACTATTTAAATGAGCAAATGAAAGCTATCCAAAAAGAATTAGGTGACGGCGAAGGTGGAGAAGACGAAACTTCTGAATTAGAAGAATTAGTGAGAAATACTAAATTTTCAAAAGAAGCTAAAGAAAAAGCTGAAGGTGAATTGAAAAAACTGCGTAACATGTCACCAATGTCTGCAGAGGCCACAGTTGTTCGAAATTATCTTGACTGGTTAACATCTATACCTTGGAATAAAAAATCTAGAGTTAAAAAAGACTTAAATGCTGCTCAAACTATCCTTGATAAAGATCATTATGGTCTCGAAAAAGTTAAGGAAAGAATAGTTGAATACTTGGCTGTCCAGAAAAGGTCTGCAAAGATCAAAGGGCCAATTTTGTGCTTAGTTGGCCCTCCTGGGGTCGGGAAGACATCACTTGGCAAATCAGTTGCGAAGGCTACGGGGCGCGAGTTTATCCGAATATCCCTTGGTGGAGTTCGAGATGAAAGTGAGATTCGTGGCCACAGAAGAACTTATATTGGTTCAATGCCAGGAAAAATTATTCAAGCAATGAAAAAGGCTAAAACTAACAATCCATTGATTTTGTTAGATGAAATAGACAAGATGGGACAGGATTTCCGTGGTGATCCTGCATCAGCTATGCTTGAAGTGCTTGACCCAGAACAAAACAGTACTTTTACTGATCATTACATGGAAGTTGAGTATGATTTATCTAATGTAATGTTTCTGACAACTGCAAATAGTTATAATATGCCAGGACCTTTGCTTGATAGAATGGAAATAATTCCACTTTCAGGTTATACAGAAGACGAAAAACATGAGATTGCTAAGCAGCATTTGCTAGGCAAACAAATTAAGAACCATGGACTTAAAGAAAGTGAGTTTTCTTTAAGTGATGATGGTTTGAAAGAGCTTATTAGACGATACACTCGTGAAGCTGGGGTTAGAAGCTTAGAGCGTGAAATTGGCAAGCTATGCAGGAAAGTTTTAACATCAATTGTTAAAGGTTCTACAAAATCTGTTGCTGTTTCCAAAGATACTTTAAGTGAATATTTAGGCGTTAAAAAATTCAAATATGGATTAGCTGAAGAAACAGATCAGGTTGGAGTCGTAACAGGATTAGCTTATACTTCTGTTGGAGGTGAGCTTCTACATATCGAAGCTTTGAAACTGCCTGGAAAAGGTAGAATGAAGACAACTGGGAAGCTTGGTGATGTCATGAAAGAAAGCATAGATGCTGCATCATCTTTTGTGCGCTCTATTTCACCTGAAATAGGTGTAAAACCAACACAATTTGATAAAATCGATATCCACGTTCATGTACCCGAAGGTGCGACACCAAAAGATGGACCATCAGCTGGAGTAGGCATGGTAACATCAATTGTTTCTGTACTTACAGCTATTCCTGTTAGGAAAGACATTGCAATGACTGGAGAGGTTACGCTTCGAGGTAATGTTTTACCAATTGGTGGGCTCAAAGAAAAGTTATTGGCTGCACTCAGAGGTGGTATTAAAGTTGTTTTAATACCTGCAGATAATGAGAAAGATCTTCCTGAAATTCCAGACAATGTTAAAGAAGGTCTTGAGATTATTCCAGTCAGTCATGTTAGTGAAGTACTTAAGCACGCACTAATATCAACTCCTGAGTCCATTGAATGGGATGAAGTTGCTGAAGAAGCTGCTGCAGCGAAACGCGCTGAAAGTGCACGTGGGGCACAACTTGCTCATTAAGTTAATAAAATTATTTTGAAAATTATAAGCCACTTAGAATTATAAGTGGCTTATTTTGTATTAGTGCTCCAAAAAAAATGCAGTTTGATGTGAAAAGGTACTTGAAGCTTTCTCTAACCTTGGGTACACCGCATCTTGTAGGGTGATTAGCTCAGTTGGTAGAGCGCTTCGTTTACACCGAAGATGTCAGGAGTTCGAGTCTCTTATCACCCACCATAAAATCTCCTAATTTATTTATAAAATTTGAAATTATTGCTACTGTTATAAAATATTTTGTATTTATTGTGATTTAATGAATTCACACATGAAAGTTAATGTTTAATATTTTTCTGTAATGATAAAATTAAGACTGCGCATAAAATTATCATACCACCTGATATTTCTTGATATTTCATCGGCAAACCTAGAAATATCCATACCCAAATAGGGGCTAGCACACTTTCAAGTAATACTAAAACGCCTACATTTGGTGCTGGTAAATATGGTGCAGCCCAGGCAACAAAAGCAATTCCAATTCCAATAGTGAAGGCGCCTAATGAAAAAGATAACCACATATCTTTTGCCGGAATTACAAGGCCATCCCCATTAGTATAAGCTAATATTGTTGCTAATATTATAGCAAAACATGCGCCTAAAAAATTTCCAGTTAGAACGTCACTTTTTTTTGATTTACGTGCCATTACCAGCATTAATGCAAAGCTAAGTGCCGATATCATAGCAAAAAGGTTTCCAATTAATTGCCCAGATGTTAGGTCTGTACCAACCATAACTGTGACGCCAATTATTGCACAAACTATTGCAAGCCATGTTCTCTTTGTTGGAATTTCTCCAATTATGACCCAAGAGAGTACTGCTGCAAATACTGGTGCAATCGATAATATAAATAAAGCTGAGGCAACTGATGTGTTCAAAAGTGCAAATATATAAAACGAAAAGGCAATGCACATTGCAAGTCCGAGGGATATATCTGTTTTATCAATTGATATAAAAAAATCTTTGATACTTATGCGACGAATAACGCATGCAACTATCATTACCATAATACATTGTGGAAATCCTCTGTAAAACAATATTTGAAATCCATCAGCGTTTTGTATTAAGCGCACTAATAATGCTGCAAAACTCATACACAGAGCGCCAAAGAGAATTGATATTGGAGCATATTTTGATGTCATTTTAAAATATCTTAATTAAATATTGTTGAATTAATTGTACCTTTAGGCATTAAAGATCAATCGGTCTATATAATTAAATTAAATATTTTTTGATTAATTTAAAATACATGCTTGACCCATCCGGTTGCGCGTCCTAATAAGCCGCTACTCAATGAGCGGCGGTTGTAGCTCAGTTGGTTAGAGTGCCGGCCTGTCACGCCGGAGGTCGCGGGTTCGAGCCCCGTCAACCGCGCCATTGAGTTTACAAAGCCCATACTTTTAGTGTGGGCTTTTTTGCTTGAATATTATGAGCTAAATCTCATCTTTAATCAGTAATGTGACCCAGGTCCCGAGCATCGCAGGTTTTTCGTGGTTTTCAATTTCAACAATTATTTTATTTTCTGTTAATATCTTATTTTTTCCACGAGGTTCGACTTTACCTAACGTTATTATTCCTCTGATGCGCGCTCCACTTGGTACAGGTGCCAAGAAGCGAACTCTATTCAAACCGTAGTTGATTACCAATTCGTGATTTGTGATTATTGGAGTGGTATCTTTGTACATTTTTGTAATTAATGAAAGTGTCAAAAAGCCATGGGCAATAGATCCTCCAAATGGTGTTTCAGACGCTGCTCTGTTAGGGTCATTGTGAATGAATTGATAGTCACCAGTCACATCACAAAAGTCATCTATCATTTTTTGACTAACTGTAATCCAATCAGAAATACCTATTTTAGAGCCTATTAATGATGAATATTCTTCTAAATCAATTTTACTTTGTGTCATATTTTTCCTGAGTTATTTTTGCTATGTAGCTGAAGACGCCTCACTTCTTTTTTAATACCATTATCTAATAATGAAGCAATGTGATTTGATTGTTCTGATGATAGGTCATCACGATCTCGGACCATATAAAACCCACGCTCTTGATTAATCTTATTTTTTAAGATTGGAATTATGTCTGGGTAGTGTGCCAATGCAAAATCGTGAGCTAAACCTATTCCAATGCCAAGGTTAAGCATTTGCATTTGTACTGCGACTGAATTTGAAGATAAATTAGGTGTTCTATTAGGCGTTACTTCTGAAAGGTAATCTAAAGTTGGATCAAATATTAGATCAGGTATATATCCTATGATATTATGATTTTTTAAGTCAGTTTTTGATTTGATATCGGGAAATTTTTCTAAATATGTTTTTTTAGCAGCCAGATGTAAATTATAATTTACAATTTTTTTGGTCACAAAACGTCCCTTCTTGGGCGGTGTAACCATAATGGCAAGATCAGCTTCTCTTCTGGAAAGGTTAAAAACTCTTGGTAATGATAAAATTTGTATATTTAGATTTGGATGTTTGTTTTGAATTTTTGAGATAACACTAGGTAAAACAAAATTTGATAATCCATCTGGCGCACCAATTCGAAAATTCCCTGAAATGCTTTCGGAGGCTTTTTGAAGTGAACCTCTAGCAATTTTTTCTGTTCTTTCAATATTTTCTATATGTTCTTTTAAATCATTGCCTGCTTGAGTTAATTGATAACCCCTAGGTAGTTTATTAAACAATTTAGAGTTTAAGGCATTCTCAAGGCGCGTAATCCTTCTACCAACAGTGGCTGCGTCAATTTTTAGTGAAATAGACGCAGCTGACAAGCTACCAGATCGAGCAACATCTATAAATATTCTATAATCATCCCAATTAAGCATATCTCTTCTTTGCATTTTTGCATGTGAATAGTGTAATATTAGGTCTTTATATTGTATTTTTGCATTGTAAAAGAAATAAAAGAAAACCAACTGGAGATATTTATGGAAAAATTGACACATTACGTAAACGGTGAACAAATAGAAGGCACTTCTGGACGGTATGCTGATGTCTATAATCCAGCCACTGGTGAAGTGCAGTATCAGTGTCCACTCGCTTCTAAATCAGAAGTAGAAGCAATCATTGCAAAGGCCGAAGCAGCTCAACCCGCTTGGGCAGCAGTTAATCCACAAAGAAGAGCTCGTGTGATGATGAAGTTTGTCGATTTATTAAACAGAGATATGGATAAATTAGCCGAAGTATTAAGTCGTGAGCATGGTAAGACCTTACCTGACGCAGCGGGGGATGTTCAGCGTGGCTTAGAAGTAGTGGAGTACTGCATTGGAGCTCCTCAAATGTTGAAGGGAGATTTTACAGACAGTGCTGGCCCTGGTATTGATATGTATTCAATGCGTCAAGCATTAGGTGTCACTGCAGGGATTACACCATTCAATTTTCCAGCAATGATACCAATGTGGATGTTTGCTCCCGCAATTGTTTGTGGAAATGCATTTATATTAAAACCTTCAGAGCGTGATCCTTCTGTTCCATTAATGCTAGCTGAATTATTAAAAGAAGCTGGACTTCCAGATGGAATTTTACAGGTTGTAAATGGTGATAAAGAAGCTGTTGACGCTTTATTGCATTCAGAAACAGTTCAATCGATTGGATTCGTTGGATCTACCCCTATTGCTGAATATATTTATGCGACAGGTTGTGCTAATGGTAAGCGCGTTCAATGTTTTGGTGGTGCTAAAAATCACATGATAATTATGCCAGACGCTGATTTAGATCAAGCTGCTGATGCCCTTTTAGGTGCTGGTTATGGTGCTGCAGGTGAGAGATGCATGGCAATTTCCGTTGCTATCCCCGTTGGAGAAGAAACTGCAGATAAATTAATTGAAAAATTAATCCCAAGAATAGAAACATTAAAAGTAGGCCCATACACAGCAGGTAATGATGTTGACTATGGACCAGTAATCACATCTGCGGCCAAAGAAAATATTTTAAAATTAGTACAGTCAGGAATAGATCAAGGCGCCAAATTAGTTGTCGATGGGCGTGATTTTAATTTGCAGGGCTATGAAGATGGCTTTTTTGTTGGGCCACACTTATTTGATAATGTTACTTCAGATATGGATATTTACACTAAAGAAATATTTGGTCCTGTACTTTCGACAATTAGAGCAAAAACTTATGAAGAGGCAATTGGTTACGCTATGGATCATGAGTATGGAAACGGAACAGCAATTTATACGCGTGATGGTGACACTGCTCGTGACTTTGCCAACAGAATAAATGTTGGAATGGTTGGTATTAATGTTCCTATCCCAGTGCCATTAGCTTATCATACCTTTGGTGGTTGGAAAAAATCTGTATTTGGAGATTTAAATCAACATGGGCCAGATGCATTCAAGTTTTATACAAGAACAAAAACTGTAACTGCACGATGGCCTTCTGGTATTAAAGAAGGTGGTGAATTCTCTATACCTGTAATGAAGTAAGTTAAAATGTTTATAAAATTTACGCTGTTTTTGTTGAACAAAAACAGCGTTTTTTATGTTTATGGAAGAAATAGTGTCAAAAATTAAAGATACTTATATAAAAAAATCAATATATATAAATTATTGATTTTATTTGGCTCTGAAATAATACAATACTCTAGTTTTGTTCTATTGTGTCATGGGTTTAGAATGATTAACTTTATTAAACAAACTTTAATTAATAAAAGTTTATTAAGAAGATGAGGAGAACATTATGGCTACTATATCTCAGCAATTAGAAGAAAGACGGCGAGAAGCACGTCTTGGGGGTGGTCAAGATAGAATTGATGCGCAGCATTCTAAAGGCAAATTAACTGCCAGAGAGCGTATTGAAGTTCTTTTAGATAGTGGCAGCTTTGAAGAATTTGATATGTATAAAACACACAGATGTGTGGATTTTGGTATGGCGGAAAAGCAAATACCAGGAGATGGAGTTGTTACGGGATGGGGTACGATAAATGGTAGGCCTGTTTATTTGTATTCACAAGATTTCACAGTCTTTGGTGGTTCATTATCAGAAACACATGCAGAAAAAATATGTAAGATTATGGATTTAGCTATGCAAAATGGTGTTCCCGTAATTGGTATTTCTGATAGTGGAGGTGCGCGGATACAAGAAGGTGTAGCCTCTTTGGCAGGTTACAGCGAAGTCTTTAGGCGAAATGCTCAAGCCTCTGGGGCAATACCGCAAATATCTATGATTATGGGCCCATCAGCGGGGGGAGCAGTTTATTCACCTGCAATGACTGATTTTATATTTATGGTAAAAGATACCTCATACATGTTTGTGACAGGTCCTGATGTTGTGAAAACAGTTACTAATGAAATTGTATCATCTGAAGACTTAGGTGGAGCCTTAACTCATACCAAAAAATCTTCTGTAGCAGATGGTGCATATGAAAACGATATCGAAGCATTGTTGGATTTGAGACGCTTTTATTCATTTTTACCACTAAATGCTGGAGCATCTGCGCCACATCAAAAATCTAGTGATACATGGGATCGTGAAGATACTTCACTTGATACATTAGTACCTCAAAACCCAAATCAACCGTATGACATGCGTGAAGTGGTTATTAAATTAGCTGATGAAGGTAACTTTTTTGAAATTCAAAAAGATTTTGCTGGAAACCTTTTAGTAGGTTTTATTCGAATAAATGGTGAAACAATTGGCGTTGTTGCTAATCAACCTCTCGTATTAGCAGGATGTTTAGATATAAATGCGAGTAGAAAAGGTGCAAGGTTTGTAAGATTTTGTAATGCATTTAGTATTCCCATTTTAACACTTGAAGATGTTCCTGGGTTTTTACCTGGAACCGCTCAAGAATATGGTGGAATTATAAAGCATGGTGCAAAATTATTGTTTGCCTACGCTCAGGCAACTGTACCTTTGGTTACAGTAATTACGAGAAAGGCATATGGAGGTGCATATTGTGTAATGGCGCCTAAACATCTTGGTGCTGATGTGAATTATGCATGGCCGTCTGCACAGATTGCTGTGATGGGTGCAAAAGGTGCAACAGAAATTCTACATCGTGCTGATTTGGGTGATGATGATAAAATTGCACAGCATACAGCGGATTATGAAGAGAGGTTTGCTAATCCTTTTGTAGCAGCTCAACGGGGCTTCGTAGATGAAGTAATAAATCCAAGATCTACTCGTAGGAGAATTGCAAGAAGTTTTGAGCTTTTGAAAAATAAAAAAGTTCACCAACCATTTAAAAAACATGACAACATCCCATTGTAGGTAACTGATATGATTAAGAAAATTTTAGTAGCAAATCGTGGTGAAATAGCATGTCGCGTTTTTAAAACAGCAAAAAAAATGAATATTCAAACCGTTGCAGTCTATTCTGACGCCGATGAAAATGCGCTCCACGTTAAAATGGCTGATGAGGCTGTTTATATTGGTGCTTCAGCCGCATCAGAAAGCTATTTAAGCATAGATAAGATTATTACTGCGTGTAAAGAAACTGGAGCAAATGCTGTACACCCTGGTTATGGTTTTTTATCAGAGCGGGCTGAGTTTTGTGAGCGTTTAGCTGCAGAAAATATTATCTTTGTTGGACCACCTGTAAAAGCCATCGAAGCAATGGGTGATAAAATTACTTCTAAGAAAATTGCTCAAGATGCAAATGTTTCCACAGTTCCGGGTCACATGGGATTAATTGATGATGCACAACATGCTGTCGCTATATCAAATAAAATTGGTTATCCTGTTATGATTAAGGCTTCTGCTGGTGGTGGAGGTAAAGGCATGCGAATTGCTTGGAATGATGAAGAAGCATTAGAAGGTTTTGCCAGGTCAAAATCTGAGGCAGCGAGTAGTTTTGGTGATGATAGAATATTTATTGAAAAATTTATTGTTGAACCACGTCACATAGAAATTCAGGTCTTGGCAGACCAGCATGGTAATTGTGTTTATTTAGGTGAACGTGAATGTTCTATTCAGCGCCGTAATCAAAAAGTAATTGAAGAAGCTCCAAGTCCATTTTTGGATGAAAAAACACGAGCAGCAATGGGTGAGCAATCATGTGCACTTGCACAAGCCGTTGGATATACAAGTGCAGGCACAGTGGAATTTATCGTAGATAAAGAAAGAAATTTTTATTTTCTTGAAATGAATACACGATTACAGGTTGAACATCCAGTTACAGAATTAATTACTGGAATTGATCTTGTGGAACAAATGATCCGAGTTGCAACAGGTGAAAAGCTAAACTTTAAACAAAATTCCATTAAATTGAATGGTTGGGCAATGGAAAGCCGTTTATATGCAGAAGATCCTTACCGCAATTTTCTACCATCAATAGGTCGTTTGACACGATATCGGCCGCCGGCTGAAAGTGTTGCAAAAGATTGTATTGTTAGAAACGATACTGGTGTTTTTGAAGGTGGGGAAATTTCTATGTTTTATGACCCTATGATTGCCAAGTTATGCACGTGGTCAACTGATAGAACAAAAGCAATTTGTGCAATGGAAACTGCACTAGATCGATTTGAAATTGAAGGTATTGGACATAATTTGCCATTTTTATCTGCCGTTATGGGGCACACTAGATTTAAATCTGGGAACATAACAACTGCATTTATAGATGAAGAATATCCAAATGGATTTGAAGGTGTAATTCCAAATGATGAAATATTAACAGTCTTATCCGCTACTGCTTTAATTATTACTAGAATGAAAATGCAGAGAATTTCTGAGCGTGACAGTACTTTTGACAATCCAGTCCCTCAAAAAGATAATTTAGTTACCAGAATAGGCAGGAAAAATACGAATGTAACTATTAGTGATAAAAAAAATGGCTATGAGATTTCACTTGGTAATAAATCTTTTTTAGCATCTATCAAATATGAATTGGGTGGAACTTTAGCTGAGCTATCAATTGATGGAATCCTACATGCAATTAAAGTTGCGCCAGTTATTGGTGGATATCGTTTGCGTTTAAGGGGTGTAGAGCAGGTAGTGAGGGTAATGAATTCACGCATTGCAGAATTATCTGATTTAATGCCAGATAAATTACCAGCAGATACATCTAAATTCTTATTGTGCCCAATGCCCGGTTTGATGGTTTCTATTCTAGTTTCTGAAGGAGATATTATTGAGGAAGGTCAAGCCTTGGCAATGGTGGAAGCAATGAAAATGGAAAATGTGCTTAGAGCAGAAAAGCCAGGTAAAGTGTCTAAAATATCTGTTTCTGAAGGAGATAGTTTGGCTGTTGATGAAATAATTATGGAGTTTGAATAATTAAGGTATTTCACGCAAAGTTTGTAAATATTTTGCTATATCTTAATAATTAAGGGGCAATAATGGCAATTGATAGAAAAAAAATATGGACTGAGTTGGCAACCAAAGAAGCAAATGGCAAAAAACCATTAGCTACTAAGACACCAGAAAATATTGATATAAAGCCATTTTATGATGCTAAAGACTTACCTGTAAATTCTATTGACGATATTCCTGGCAAGGCTCCTTTCACACGAGGTGTTAAAGCTTCTATGTATACTGGGCGTCCTTGGACAATAAGGCAGTATGCAGGATTTTCAACAGCTCAAGAGAGTAATGCTTTTTACCGTCGTAATTTGGCAGCAGGTCAAAAAGGTCTTTCGGTAGCATTCGATTTAGCAACGCATCGTGGGTATGATAGTGATCATGCAAGAGTGCTTGGGGATGTTGGTAAAGCGGGTGTTGCAATAGATAGTGTTGAAGACATGAAAATATTATTTGATGGAATCCCACTTGATAAAATGTCTGTTTCAATGACAATGAACGGTGCAATTATTCCAGTTTTAGCAATGTTTATTGTTGCTGGTGAAGAGCAGGGTGTTGATAAATCTGTTTTATCTGGGACTGTGCAAAATGATATTTTAAAAGAATTTATGGTACGTAACACTTATATCTATCCACCTGAACCAAGCATGAGAATAGTTTCTGATATTATTGAATATACAGCTACAAAAATGCCAAAATTTAACTCAATATCAATAAGTGGATACCATATGCAAGAAGCTGGATCTACTTTAGCACAAGAGTTAGCTTACACCATAGCAGATGGTATGGAATATGTCCGGGCTGCATTAAATAGGGGGTTGGATATAGATATTTTTGCAGGAAGATTATCATTCTTCTTTTGTATTGGTATGAATATGTTCATGGAAGCTGCAAAGTTGCGCGCTGCAAGGCAAATGTGGGCAAAAATAATGACAGATTTTGGTGCTAAATCTGATCGGTCAAAAATGTTGCGAACACACTGTCAGACATCTGGTGTATCTTTGACTGAGCAAGATCCTTACAACAATGTTATTCGTACTACTATTGAAGCAATGGCTGCAACACTTGGTGGGACGCAATCACTTCATACAAATTCTTTTGACGAAGCTATAGCGTTACCTACAGAACAATCTGCAAGAATAGCAAGAAATACTCAATTAATACTTCAACATGAAAGTGGTATCACTGACGTTGTGGATCCATTAGGTGGATCATATTATATTGAAGCATTAACCAAAGATTTAGCAGATAAAGCTTGGGAACTAATTGAAGAAGTTGAAGAGCTCGGTGGAATGACTAAGGCTGTTGAAGCAGGGTTGCCCAAAATGAGGATAGAAGAAGCTGCCGCCAAACGTCAAGCAAGAGTTGATAAAGGTGAAGATGTTATTGTTGGGGTTAATAAATATCGCCTTGAAGAAGAAGAAGATATAAAAACTCGAGAGATTGATAATACAGCCGTGCGAGAAGCTCAAATTGAACAGTTGAATTTAATTAAACGCACACGAAATTCAGGTAATTGCATAAAAGCATTAGAAGATTTAGAAAAATCTGCTGCATCAGGTGAAGGTAACTTACTTGCTTATGCAATTGAAGCTGCACGAAATAGGGCAACTTTAGGTGAAATTTCTTATACTATGGAAAAAGCTTTTACACGACATTCAGCTACTACACGCATCATAAGTGGTGTTTATGAAAATGCATATGCAGGCGATCCTGAATACAGTAATTTACAAAAGCGAATAGAAGAAATGGAAAGACGACCACATGTATTTGTAGCAAAGGTTGGTCAAGATGGTCATGATAGAGGAGCAAAAGTTATTGCGACAGCTTTTTCAGATCTTGGATTTACTGTAGATCTTTCAGAAATGTTTGAAACGCCTCAAGAAATAGCAAATAAAGCAATAAAGCTTGAAGTTGATGTAGTTGGCATTTCGTCTTTAGCAGCAGGACATAAAACTTTGATTCCAGAAATCATCGAGCATCTGAAAGCAAAAGGAAGATTAGATATAATAGTGATTGCTGGTGGAGTTATTCCAGAAAAAGATTATGAATTTTTACGAAATGCTGGTGTTGCTGAAGTTTTTGGCCCTGGAACAAATGTTATAGATGCTGCTAACTCTATTTTAAGTCAGGTTAAAGGTTTAAGAAGGAACGTATAATGATTGGATCATTGAACCATATTGCAATTGCTGTTCCTGATTTAGATGAAGCCATGGCAAAGTATTCTGGCCCATTAGGGGCCAAGGTTGGACAACCTCAAAATCTTGTTGAACATGGTGTGACCGTAGTTTTCATTGATTTGCCAAATACCAAAATAGAGTTGATAAGTCCCTTCGGTGAAAATAGTCCTATTTTATCATTTATGAAAAAAAACCCTAATGGTGGTATTCATCATATTTGTTATGAAGTAGATTGTATAAATAGTGCTATTTCGAAATTAACTGAAGGTGGAGCAATGATATTAGGTGACGGGAAGCCTAAAATTGGAGCACATGGAAATCCTGTTATTTTTTTACACCCAAAGGACTTTAATGGTACATTGATTGAACTTGAAGAAGTGAGAGCTTAAAAAACAATCCTTATTACTTCAAATAGTCTTATTTTGCTTAATGAGCTTGACTTATAAACATGTTTTTACGATAAGCCACCATCCATAATATTTAATTTATGGTGTTTATATGATCGCTCTTTAAACGGGCGCGCAGTTTGAAGGCGGAGATGATCTCCAAAACGCTTGTTTACAAGGGCCGAAAGACGCGGAAATTAAAGGAAGACGCACATGTTTGCGGTATTAAAAACTGGTGGCAAGCAGTATAAAGTTGCAAATGGAGATATACTCCGAATTGAAAAAGTAACAGGTAATGCTGGTGAAAAAGTTCAATTTAATGAAATTTTGATGGTTGGTGGAGACAATTTAGTTGTTGGTGCACCAAATGTTGCAGGAGCTGCTGTTCAAGCTGAAATCCTGGAGCAGGGCAAAGGTCCTAAAGTTATAAATTATGTGAAACGTCGCCGTAAACATAGTTCACAACGCCGTAAGGGTCATCGCCAGCAAATTACAGTTCTACGTGTAACAGATATTCTGGCAAAAGGCGCAGAGAAATCTGGAGTATCTATTGCTGAAAACGGTCGTGGGTTTGATACAACTGCTGCTCCAGTAGCACCAGCGAAGAAACCAGCAGCCAAGAAACCAGTTGCTAAAAAAGCAGCAACTGAAAAGAAACCAGTCGCTAAAAAAGCAGCAGCTGAAAAGAAACCCGCAGCAAAAAAAGCGGCGCCTAAAAAGGCTGCAGCAAAAAAAGCTGAAGATAAATAGGAGCAAAGCGAAATGGCACATAAAAAAGCAGGCGGTTCATCCCGTAATGGTCGTGACTCCGCTGGACGTCGTCTTGGTGTAAAAAAATATGGTGGTGAACTAGTCATTCCAGGCAATATTATCTGTCGCCAACGTGGTAACAAGTGGTGGCCAGGTGAAAATGTAGGTCAGGGTAAAGATCACACATTATTTGCGCTCACAGATGGTAACGTTAAGTTCCATAAAGGTTTCAAAGGTCGCACTTTTGTATCAGTTTTACCAGTAGCTGAGGCTGCTGAATAAACTGACTTTAAAATAAATATTTAAGAAAGGGTCGGTCTTTACCGACCCTTTTTTTATTCCAAGAGCTTGTTCATTTGATCTAGCTTGTATATCGAATAATAAAAATTAAAGAGATAAATAATGAAGTTCCTTGATCTAGCAAAAGTTTACATAAAATCTGGTGCAGGTGGAAATGGATGTATTTCTTTCCGAAGAGAAGCTCATACTGAATATGGTGGCCCTGATGGCGGTAATGGTGGTCGAGGTGGTGATGTTGTTGTTGAGGCAATTGATAATCTTAATACACTTATTGATTTTAGGTACCAGCAACACTTTTTTGCTCAAAATGGCCGTTCAGGAATGGGAAAACAACGTTCTGGTGCAGATGGACAAGATATAGTTTTAAAAGTCCCAGTAGGCACAGAGATATTAGAAGAAGATCAAGAAACTGTAATTGTAGATTTAACTGAACCAGGTCAGAGATTTGTTTTATCTCAAGGTGGCAACGGTGGATTTGGCAACCTTCATTTTAAATCTTCAACAAATCAAGCGCCGAGACGAGCAAATCCTGGTCAACCATTTGTTGAACGAACTATTTGGTTGCGCTTAAAGCTGATTGCTGATGCTGGACTTCTTGGTTTGCCAAATGCTGGAAAGTCTACATTTTTAGCCGCTACATCAAATGCTAGGCCAAAGATCGCTGATTACCCATTTACTACATTGCATCCAAATCTAGGAGTTGTTGGCGTTGACAATAAAGAATTTGTAATTGCTGATATTCCAGGGCTTATTGAGGGTGCTTCAGAAGGGGTTGGATTAGGTGTCCGGTTTTTAGGTCATGTTGAACGTTGCGCGGTACTTTTACATCTTATCGACGGCACCTCAGAAACAGTTGTTGATGACTATAAAACTATCATCCAAGAACTTGAAAAGTATGGTGGAGACCTTGCAAATAGACCTAGGGTGACAGCTTTAAATAAAATAGATGCAATAGATGAAACTGAATTAGCAATAAAAGCGCATGAATTAGAACTTCATATAGGTTCACCCATTTTACAATTATCAGGCGTTTCTAGGGCAGGTTTAACTGACGTTTTGAGAGCAGTTGCAGCAGAAGTAGAGCATCGCGACGCTTTAGAGAAGATAAGTAAAACTGATAGTGGAGATGAGGAACCGGGTGGATGGCGACCTTAAATGATTACAAGCGTATAATTATCAAGATTGGCTCAGCGCTATTAGTAGATGGGTCAACTGGAAATATTCGTACAGATTGGTTGCGAGGATTAGCTGCTGATGTTGCGAGACTTAAATCCCAAGGGCAAGATGTGATAATCGTGTCTTCTGGTTCAATAGCTTTAGGTAGAAGCGTATTGAGATTAACAGAAAAAGTTTTATCACTTGAGGAAAGTCAAGCATCTGCTGCGGTGGGTCAAATTCGATTAGCACAAGCGTATGAAGCTGCATTAGGCACTCTTGGCATTAAAACTGCACAAATTTTATTAACTCTTGAAGATAGTGCAGATAGGCGGCGATATTTAAATTCAAGAAGAACTATGACTGCATTGCTTGGATTAGATGTTGTCCCGATTGTGAACGAGAATGATACTGTAGCAACAGACGAGATTAGGTTTGGAGATAATGACCGCCTAGCCTCACAAGTTGCAGCTATGGTTGAAGGTGATCTCTTGATATTACTATCTGATGTTGACGGTCTATACACTGGAGATCCACGAATTGATAAATCTGCTCATCATATTCCTGTCGTGGAGAAAATAACACCAGAAATGGAAATATGGGCAGGTGATGCTGCTTCATCATCCTCTAAAGGTGGAATGAAAACAAAAGTAATGGCTGCAAAAACTGCAATGTCAGCAGGGTGTGAAATGGTGATCATGGAAGGCAATGTTGAAAGACCGCTAACTGCTTTATCTGCGGGTGTAAAATGTAGTTGGTTTAAATCATCAAGTACTCCTAATCTTGCCCGTAAAATATGGATTTCTGGAATGAAGCCAAAAGGTACAATAATTATTGATCATGGTGCTGAAATTGCATTAAAAGCAGGCAAATCGTTATTATCAGTTGGTGTTAAATCTATTCAAGGTATATTTGATAGAGGTGATATGGTTTGTATCCAAAATGAAATGCACCAAGAATTAGGCAAAGGACTTACAAGTTACGATATGCGTGAGGCTGAATTAATTTCAGGTAAAAAAACATCAGATATATCTGAAATTTTAGGTTACGAAGGGCGCGGTGCTTTAATTCATCGTGATGATATGGTTTTATGAGGGTTCGATGGATATTGAATTAGAAATGAAAAAAATTGGCCAAAATGCAAAAGATGCAAGCATGATATTAGCTTGTGCAAGCGCTGACCAAAAACAAAAAGCCCTTGAAAATGCTGCTGATATTATTTGGGAAAAAAAAGAAGATATTCTCATTGAAAATAATAACGACTTGAAGCTTGCAAGAGAAAAAAACCTTTCTAGTGCAATGATAGACAGACTTTTGTTAGATGAGAATAGAATCAAGTCAATTGTTGATGGATTAAGATCTATAGCTGCACAAAATGATCCTATTGGTGTTGTTTTAACTGAATGGGATCAACCTTCGGGGTTGAATATTCAAAGAGTTAGAACACCTTTAGGTGTTATTGGTGTTATTTATGAAAGTCGCCCAAATGTTACTGCTGATGCTGGAGCGCTATGTTTGAAAGCCGGTAATTCAGTTATTCTTAGGTGTGGATCAGAAAGTTTTCATTCTTCTGGTGCAATTCATAAATGTTTAGTTCAGGGTCTTGTTTCAGTGGGACTACCATCTAGCGCAATTCAGTTAGTGCCAAGCCGTGATCGTGCAATTGTTGGTGAGATGCTAAGGATGACTGATTTTATAGATGTCATTGTTCCTCGTGGAGGAAAAAGTCTTGTTGGTAGAGTACAATCAGAAGCACGCGTACCAGTTTTTGCGCATTTAGAAGGCATCTGTCATATTTATATAGATAAAGATGCTGATATTGAGAAAACTAGAGCTGTAATTATGAATGCAAAAACACGTAGAACTGGAATTTGTGGTTCAGCCGAATGCTTATTGATTGACCATGAATTTTTTACAAAAAACGGCGCAATATTTATTGAAGATTTAATTTCTGCAGGTGTTGAAGTTAGAGGGGATAAAACAATTCAATCAATAGCAGGGGTAATTGCTGCTAATGATCAAGATTGGGGGAAAGAGTATTTGGATATGATTATTTCTGCTAAAATAGTCAATGGAATTGGCGATGCAATAAATCATTTACGTTATTTTTCCTCAAACCATACAGATTGTATTATGACGGAGAATAAATCTACTGCATCAGAATTTTTCCAAAAAGTTGATAGTGCCATTGTAATGCTAAATGCATCCACTCAATTTGCCGATGGCGGTGAATTTGGAATGGGTGCAGAAATTGGTATAGCGACTGGGAAAATGCATGCACGAGGTCCCGTTGGAGTAGAACAATTAACAAGTTTCAAATATTTAGTTACTGGTGATGGTTCTGTAAGAAAGTAACCTTATCAAAATACAAAGGCTAGGGTAGCCATCTGTTACTGATCGCGCTAAACATCTAAGAAATAGATTAATCCTTATCTGATGACAGGGACTTGAATGAAGAATTTTACAATTAAACAAATCGCTGATGAATTAGGTGCAGAAGCTTTTGGTGATTTAGAGTTAAAAATTTCAGGAGTTAATGCTCCATCTAGAGCGTCAATTAATGAATTAGCCTTAGCAATGGATCCAAGTTATGAAGAATCCCTTAATTCTTCAGATGCAAACGCTGCAATAGTTTGGCCTGGAGCTGATTGGAAAAAAATAGGGCTCATGGGAGGAATAATAGCCCCTCGATCCCGATATATTTTGTCTGGTATAACACATTTATTTGAAAAAAAACCAGAAATTGTTGAGGGAATACACCCTTCAGCCATAATTTCCAAAAGTGTTATTTTAGGTAAAAATATTTCTATAGGGGCATTTGTTGTTATAGGTGAAAGAGTAAAAATTGGTAATAATACAAAAATTTTATCTCACACGACTATATCTGAGGATGCCATTATTGATGAAAATGCACTTATATATTCTGGAGTACGTATTGGAGCACGAGTCAAAATAGGTAAAAACTTTATATGCCAATCTAATACGGTAATTGGAGTAGATGGTTTTTCTTATGTTACGCCTGAACCAGGAGCAGTTGAAGAAGCTAAAAGAACAGGCAAGATTACTGCGAATTCAAGAACTGAACGCTTCGAACGTATCAATTCACTAGGAACTATAATAATTGGCGAAAATGTTGAGATTGGAGCCAATAGTGCTATCGACCGGGGAACTATTGAAAATACAATTATTGGTGATGGTTGCAAATTAGATAACTTGGTTCATATTGCTCACAATGTAAATATAGGCTCAACTTGTTTGATTTGTGCGCAGGTGGGAATTGCTGGCAGCTCTGTAATTGGCGACAGAGTTGTTTTAGGTGGGCAAGTTGGCGTTGCTGACCATATATCTATAGGATCAGATGTTATAGTTGCTGGCAAATCTGGAATTTCATCTAATGTACCATCTGGGCGAATTATGATGGGTAATCCTGCAATGCGAATGGATTTGAATATAGAATCTTACAAAGCAGTCCGCCGTTTGCCACGTATTCTAGCTAAGTTTGCTAAAATTGAAGAGTTTATTTCTAATAATAAAAAAAATAAATAAATTGTAGAGTATTTAGATGTCAGTATCAGTAAAAGATAAAGTTCTTATTATCATTGCAGAGCAAGCGATGTTGGAAACATCTGAAATAAAATTAAACATGTCAGTTGAAGATTTAGGATTGGACAGTCTTGGTCTTGTTGAAGCTATATTCTCTATTGAAGAGACCTTTAGTGTAAATGTGCCATTTAATGCGAATGATCCAACTGCATCAGATTTTGATATAAGCAGTGTAGGAGCCATAATTAAAGCAATTGATAAGTTGGTTATGGAGAAAAGTAATTAACAAATGGTAAGAGTTGTTATTACAGGACAAGGAACAATTAATGCTTTGGGTTCCGATGTTGCATCAACCGTAGACGCTATGGAAAGAGGTCAATCAGGAATATCTTTAATGGACTTTCCAAATGTTGATCGATTGAATGTTAAAATTGGTGGGCAAATAAAAGATTTTGACCCCAAAGTATATTTTGACCGCCAAAAAATAACTTTTTATGACCGATTTACTCAGTTTGCATTAATTGCTGCTAAAGAAGCTATTTTACAATCTGGATTGGTGTTTGAGGGCGAACTTTCTCAATATTCAGGTGTAATATTTGGTACCGCTGGGGGAGGCTTACAAACACAAGATGAAAATTATCGTGCTGTTTATGAAGAAGGTAAAAATAGAGTTCATCCATTTGTAGTGCCACGTCTAATGAATAATGCTGCAGTCAGCCATGTGTCTATGTCAAACAACCTCAAAGGCCCAAGTTTTACTGTTTCGACGGCGTGTGCTTCTTCAAATCATGCCATGGGACAAGCATTTCATTTAATAAGATCAGGGGCTGCAAAGGTTATGATAGCTGGTGGATCAGAAAGTATGCTTTGTTTCGGAGGAATAAAGGCTTGGGAAGGTCTGAGGGTAATGTCCCAAGATGGCTGTAGACCTTTTTGTGCAACAAGAAATGGTATGGTGCAAGGAGAAGGAGCGGCAGTTTTCGTGTTTGAGGAATTTGAGCATGCTCGAGCAAGAGGTGCAAATATTTTAGCAGAAATATCTGGGTTTGCCATGAGTAGTGACGCTGGTGATATTGTAATGCCATCGGTTGGTGGTGCTAGGCGTGCAATTTTAGCTGCATTAAATGATGCTAAATTAAATCCAGAAGATATAGGTTATATAAATGCACATGGCACAGGAACAGCAGCTAATGATAAAACTGAGACAGCCGCAATTAAAGAAGTTTTTAAAAATTACGAAAAAAATATAATGGTTTCATCCACAAAATCAATGCATGGACATTTAATTGGTGGAACTGGAGCAGTTGAGCTGTTGGCATGTATAGCTGCACTTAAAGATGGAATAATCGCACCTACAATTGGTTATCAAAAGCATGATCCTAATTGTGATTTAGACATTGTTCCCAACCAAGCAAGGCAAAAGAAAGTAAACGCAGTTATCAGTAACGCTTTTGCATTTGGTGGGCTCAATGCTGTAATTGCGCTTAAGTCAATATAACTATTGTGTGGGTTGAGGGACAGAGTTCCAAGCCGCGGTAAAGCCTTTTAATGATAAATTTAATTCAAAAGGTTCATTGGGTGTAGCGATTGATACCACGTAGACTTTGCCATTTGCCCCTTTTTTCATAGAGACGACATCTTCTTCCGTTAAGCCAAAACGAGCAATACAACCACTTTGTTCACACCAGCCATAAGGATATTGACGAACTTTTTGTTCATCGATATGCCAGCCCAATTGTGCCTCTAATGAAGTACCAAGTGGGGTAATTAGAGTAATTCCTGCGGAAGCTTGGTTGCCTACTGGCAATATCTCAATATTAATTTCTGCAACAGAGATATCATTTTTATCTTTGAGCAATTGATATAGAGTGCAAGTCTCTGCATCAGATAATTTAACACATCTAACTTCCCACGATCCATGTGTCTCACGAATGTATGGCCCTGTATCTTCTGTTTTTTGGGCCTCAACTGGAAATTCTTCATCTTTAGATTGCGCAAATAATGGGCTGCTGATGGCTAAATTTATTACAAGAAATGTAAAAGTTAAAAATTTCATATTTAATACTCACTTAGTTTATAAGATGTTTATCTTTTGCAAATTATAATGTCATCAAATTTATGTAATTACAAAGTTCTAACTTTCAATTTTGTAATACGATTTTGATCTCGGCCTGCTATTTCAAATCTAAATCCATGAAAACTGAATACTTGACCAATTTTTGGTATCATTTGTGCTTCATGTATTACTAATCCTGCAATTGTATTTGCTTCATCATCGGGTAGATTCCACTCATGCATTCTGTTTACATCTCTTATGGTTGCAGAACCATCTATCTTGAAGTTACCTGATGTATCTTTTCCATCAAGAATCTCAGCATCCTCATCATGTTCATCTGTGATTTCACCAACTATTTCTTCAAGAATGTCTTCTAAAGTTATTAATCCTTGTAAATCCCCGTACTCATCTACAACCAAAGCAAAGTGAGCTTTCCGAAGCAAGAATTCCCTCATTTGATCGTCTAAAGGTGTAGTTTCAGGCACAAAATAGGGCTCCCGAGCTATATCGATAATATTTAAACGATCTATAGCATCAGGACCTCCATCCTCACCTCTTACTAATTTATCAACTTCTCGTAATAAATCTTTTGTATGGATAACTCCTATTATGTTTTCGGGTTCGTCCTTAAATATTGGTAGACGTGTATAGCGAGAAGCTAAACTTTGCGTAACTATGTCTTGAGGACTTGCTGCCGCATCGATTATTTCGATATCTGATCTATGCAGCATGATTTCTTCTACTTCACGGTCTTTTAAGTCTAAAGCCCCTAACAACCGATCACGATCATCTTTTTCAAAATTTCCTTCTGAGTGGCTTAAAGCAATTGCACCCGCAATTTCTTTTTGTGCGGCATCATCTTCATCTAGACCGGTCATTTTTGCACCAAATAGTCTAAGAATAGCGCGAACTGTAATTCTAACCGTTGCAACTATGGGGGCAAATATTATCACAAGGGCTCTTATTGGTGCCGAAACAAAGCTAGCTGCGCCTTCAGAATTAGAAATTGCGTAGGTTTTTGGTAATACTTCAGCAAAAATCAAAACTAACAATGTCATGACAAGTGTCGCTAATGCAACGCCACTATCTCCAAATAAACGAGTGAATAAACTGGTTGCCAGAGCTGCAGCTAAAATGTTGACAAGATTATTTCCAAGTAGAACTGCTCCAATTAATCTTTCGGTATCTTCCGTAAGCGCTAGTGCACGTTTGGCGCCCCTTGAGCCCTTATCTGCCATGGAATGAAGTTTACCGCGACTAGCTGCGGTAAGTGCCGTCTCTGAGCCAGAAAAAAAAGCTGATATGCCTAACAATACAAATATTGCTAAGATTGTCAGCCAAGAGCTAGCATCAATATTTTCAATAACAGCGTAAACCGTTTGCATTACTATTTTAACCTTTCAAAATATTATTCAAATACTAGTATAGCCTTCATTTATCGATTGGGAAATAGCATGAAGAAAGTTGATTTAGGAGACTTGAGGGGTGATATTGTTATTTTTGGTGGAGTATATTCTAATTTACATGCTCTTGAAGCACTAATCAATCATACAATAAATTGTGGTATTTCGCCAGATAATGTAATCTGTACTGGGGATGTGGTAGCATATTGTGCTTATGCAGAAGACAGTGTGAAATTAATTCGAGAATTTGGATGTCATGTTTTAGCAGGAAATTGTGAGCAACAACTTGCAAACAAATCTAACGATTGCGGATGTGGATTTGAAGAAGGTTCAGTTTGTTCAATATTGTCAAAAACGTGGTATGCCCATGCAAAATCACAAGTTTCTGACCTGTCTTTGGATTGGATGTCAAACTTACCTGAGCGAATAGTATTTAACCATGATGGATTGAGGTATGGTGTCGTTCACGGAGGTGCCTCAGATATATCTAAATTTGTTTGGCCAGTTGATAGTGATGGAATTTTAGAGGATGAATTTAATTTATTACAAACGCAAATTGGTAAACTGGATTGTTTAGTGGCTGGGCATACTGGCATTCCAATGATACGTGATTTTAATAAAAAGAAATGGTTAAATTCGGGAGCAATTGGACTGCCATCAAATGATGGTAATATTGATACCAATTTTTTAACTATTACAACAAAAAATATAAAAATCAATAAATTAGAGTATGATATTAATGCTGCATATCAGGCAATGCAAGCAACATCACTTATCCAAGGTTATCATAATACACTTAGAACTGGCTATTGGCCCAGTCAGGAAACATTACCTGTAAGTATGAGGGTTTAGTGTGCTAGTGGATGATGTTCAAAAACTAATGATTTTATATTTTCATCCAAAACATGCGTATATATTTCTGTTGTAGCAACGTCAGCATGGCCTAATAGCATTTGAATTACTCTTAGATCTGCACCGTTCGCCAGTAAATGTGATGCAAAAGCATGTCGGAGTGTATGGGGTGATACTTTGTTAGGTGAAATGCCTGCTTTTATACAAAGCTCTTTGATAAAAACATAAAATCTCACTCTTGTAATGTGGCCTAATTTTGAGTGAGATGGAAATAAGAATTTTGATTCTTGCAGGCCTTTTTTCTTATTTATTTCTTGTTGGCTATTCCAATCAACAAGATAAGCAGCAATGGCCATTTTTGCTGGTGTTGAAAGGGGAACAAGGCGTTCTTTTCCACCTTTTCCTTTTATTAAGAGCATTTCTGGATTTCCACGTACTGATATAACAGGTAAAGAAACAAGTTCTGATACCCTCATACCTGTTGCATATAAAACATGCATTAAGCAGGTATTTCGTTTTTTATCTCTTGGTGAACGACCTATTTGGGTGGATGTGTCCAAAAGTTTATTAATTTCGTTTTCTGAAAGATAGTTAGGAAGCTTTCTTTTCGATTTTGGACCTTTAATTTCATTTGATGGATTATCTTTTATCAAAGATTCGTCATACCCATATCGGTAAATTTGTTTGATTGTAGACAAATGCCTTGCGCGAGTGGCTTCTGACATTCCATGATTATCTAAACTTATAATATAATTTTCTATATCTTTTCGATTTGCCTTGTATAAATCTATTCTTTTTTTTGATAAAAATCTTGTAAATGCCTCTAAATCTCTTTTGTATGCCAGAAGTGTATTTTTAGAAGCGTTTCGCTCAGCGTGAATGGTTTCTAAAAAATTATCTATTAATTTGTTGTTTTTACTCATTTTATTAAAAGAATAGATTCAAGTATCATTTGGCATTTGAATTTTCTCAGTAATAATTTCTTGTGGTGCTGATAAATCACCAAAGAACGAATATCCGATTAAGAATAGCAATATAATTATAATAAGATAAAAAGAATATTTTAAAAGTTTACCCATTATATTGCTTTCTTTAATTAGCGTAATCATTTTGCTACAATTCATTACAATATTATCATAGGTAATAGAAATTAAAATGGATATTAATGTAATTAAAGTTAAGATAAGCAATCTTAAGCCGAAAATAGGATTTAGATGGAATATAATCTATCAAAAACAATAGTTTTAATAGGTCTCATGGGCGCAGGTAAAACTGCTATTGGGACAATTCTAGCAGAGCATCTTGGTGTTGATTTTGTTGATTCTGATGAAGAAATTTCTCGTGCAGCTAATATGTCCATACCAGAAATCTTTGATCGAGATGGAGAAGATTTTTTCAGACTCAAGGAAACTCAAATAATTGGGCGATTATTAGGTTCAAGACCACATATCCTATCAACTGGTGGTGGAGCATTTTTATCAAATGAAAATAGAAAAATGATTTCTGGAAACGCGGTCTCTGTTTGGCTTGATGCAGAACTAGAAACTCTTTGGGATAGAGTAAAAGAAAAAAAATCAAGACCATTATTAATGGTGAAGGATCCTAAAACTGCATTAAAAAATCTATACATTTCTCGCAAACCTCAATATGCAAAAGCAAATATCAGAGTAAAAGCCCTTCATAGTCAAACAAAAGAAGTAATGGTCGATCGTGTTATTCAAACATTACTTGCAGATCCAATATCAGGATTATCGAAAGTAGAAAAAAATGCATGATAAAGTTGATGTAAAATTAGGTAATCGATCATATTCAATTCATATAGGTACTGATTTATTAAAATCAGCTGGAGATTTTATTCTCCCATTATTGCGTAGAAAAAAAGTTGCCATAATTACTGATAGTAATATTGCCGCATTACATTTGAATGATTTAAAACAAAGCCTACTAAGTTATGACATTGATATATCAGTTCTTACGCTTCCTCCTGGTGAGAGAACGAAGTCATGGGAATATATTGAAAAAACGGTTGAGTGGCTACTTGCTGAACATATCGAAAGAGATGATGTGATAATAGCTTTTGGTGGTGGCGTTATTGGCGATCTTGTAGGTTTTGCGGCCTCAATATTACGAAGAGGGGTTCGATTTGTTCAAATTCCTACAAGTTTATTGGCGCAAGTGGACAGTTCTGTAGGTGGGAAAACTGGCATTAATTCATTAAATGGAAAAAATCTTATTGGTGCATTTAACCAACCACAAATGGTATTAATCGACATAAATCTTTTGGATACTTTGTCTGCAAGAGACTTTTTAGCCGGATATGGCGAAGTTATGAAGTATGGCCTTTTAGGCGATTGTGATTTCTTTGAATGGTTGGAAGATAATGCATTAGATATGGCAAAAGGAAATACTGAAAAGAGAATTTATGCGGTCAAACGATCTTGTGAGATGAAAGCGGATATCGTTTCGCAAGATGAGCAGGAAAAAGGACAAAGAGCTTTATTAAATCTAGGGCATACATTTTGTCATGCTTTAGAGACGGCTACTGGGCTTTCAGACCGATTATTGCATGGTGAAGGGGTTGGTATTGGGTGTGCACTAGCATTTGAAACTTCAATGAGGTTAGGGCTATGCCCTCAAGAAACACCAAGTAGAGTTCGTGCCCATTTAACAAAAATGGGAATGAAAGTAAGCCTTTCTGATATTCCGGGCAATTTACCAAATTCTGAAGAATTAATAAAGCTTATGAAACAAGATAAAAAAGCTGTTGATGGTAAAATTGCATTTATAATGGCAAAAGAAATTGGAAATGCATTTATTTTGCCAGATATTGATCTTGATATTGTAAAAAATGTTTTAAACGATGCTTTAATTTAATAGTTTTTTTAACTCTTCAAGTAATACTTCTCTATTATATCCACGGTACCAATTATCGCCATTTCGCTTCTTCTCTAGAGTTTTCAATTCATGAGTGCTTGGCATATCTTTTGAAAATAAACCGTTTTGATCTACCGTATAAATAAAAGGTATAGAATCTTTAATGTGTTCTGCTCCACCTGTTTCAAATAAAACGTCATATCCATCAAATGAGTGTTGAGCTTCAATATTAGCAACAATGAAATTCTGAGAAACAAAAGCGTTTAATTCATTAGCTTGTTTTATTTCGGCTATTGATGGACGTTCATCTAAATCGTATCCTTGCTGACCTTCAAGTTTATAGCTGAATTTACCATAATTTCCCTTTATGTGTTCTTTAAATACATGACACCAGATACACCATTCTGCTCCATATATTATTAGAACAGTTTTATCTGTTTCGATAGCTTCAAGTAGAGCTTTTTTTAAAACATCTTTTTGGTATCCACACTCATCATATGATAATGCTCGTCCTGCGAAACAATCTTTATCTATTGATTTTGGGTAGAATATAACTTTTTCATTCGCCAATGATGGTTGGGATATTAGCAGTAATATAACAAAAAATAATTTATTTAAGAAGAACAACTTGCACCTCCCAAAACACAAAATTTTGCACAATGGGGGTGATTTAATTTTACAGAGACTTCTGCTTCTTCCAATGAATTACCCATTTCGAATTCTTTTGAATAGGGCAGTAATGTGCAGGCAACAACAGAAGGTTTTTTTGCGCCTTTTCTTTTTACAACCATTCTTGAAGATGCACACATTACATCTTTTGGAGATTTATTAAGAATTCCCCAACATTCAGTAGTAATTTCTGGAACATCAATTTTTTCGTCGATTTCAGGAAAAAGTACAGTAACATTGGGATCATTGGCATCAATTTCAAACTTGTTATCATTGAAAAGTTTAGCATAACCAAGTCTGCTATCTATATCACTATCTCCCCAAACGGTACGACCAGCAATAGCCATTTTAAATCCCTTATCGCGAAGCCATTTCATACCATTTAAAGTAATTTTGTAACTTCCTTTGCCTCTTTCAGTATCATGTAATTTGGCAGTATAGTGGTCTAAAGATACTCTTAATGTTAATCTTTCGTTATATTTTAATCGTAGATCTAGTAAGCCATTTTGAACTGATTTGCGCATCATTGGTAGCATAGCATTTGTTAAAATTAATACTTTATAATTGCGTTCTAAACATCTGCGAGCAATTTCAATCATATCTGGATTTAAAAATGGCTCACCACCAGTAAATGCAATTTCATTTGTTGCCCATTCTCTTTGATCTATTTGATCTAGATAATCACTAACTTCGTCAGGTGTGATATATACCAAGCTATCATTTTTTGGAGAGCTTTCTATGTAACAATTGACACACTCGATGTTGCATAACGTACCAGTATTAAACCAAAGGGTGGTGGCCTTCATTAACGGAACTGAAGCACGTTGATCACCATTTGCTGTAACATCGGGGTTTATAAATTTTTTCTGCATTTCTAGAAAATTCATATCTTTCATAAGTTGTGTCATCTTTAATAACAATCTTGCTTTATTTTCTATTATAAAATTAAAAGTTTAATTAAGAAAAGGGAAAAGCATTATTTTGTCACTACAAGGATATTAATATTAAATATATAAAAAATTTTACTTTACCTGGTTGATATTTGTAAGTGTCACAGTGCATATGGCTTAAATGATAGATGAAATTAAATAAGAAATATTGCAGGGGACCTAATATGACAAAATTAATAAAATTCAGTTCTGTTGATATATTAATGAAAACTCTTTCAAGCCATGTTTCTAATGATTTAAGAGAAGCCCTTAAAATCAATAAAATGGTTAGCTTATCGGTACCAGGTGGAACAACACCTTCGCCATTTTTTGATTGCCTTTGCAACGAAGATCTTGAATGGCAAAGAGTAAATATTTTATTAAGTGATGAACGATATTTACCTGAGAATAATATTAGATCAAATACTGGTTTGATCCTGAAGCATTTAATTCAGAAAAAAGCCTCACTCGCAAAAGTGGTAAGTTTTTATGATAAAAACTTATCTGAAGAAGAGTTTGTTAATAAGAATGAACCACAAATGAGTTCATTATTACCAATTAATGTATCCATATTAGGTATGGGAGAAGACATGCACACTGCAAGTTTATTCCCTGATAGTAATGAATTAACTGATGCTCTTGAGTCAGATAAAACTCTTCATGTGGTAAGACCAAAGTCACAACCAGAAGCACGGATAAGTTTATCAGGAAAAGCATTATCAAGTGCTAAAAAAACTTATGTATTAATATTAGGTGAAGATAAGCTAAATGCATACAAAATGGCATGTTCTGAAAACTCGGTAAAAAAAGCACCAATTAGGGTTGTTTTTGGCAGTAATACGCAAGTGTTTTGGTCTAATAAAGTTTAAGTTTTTAGTTGCGTCGCCGCCGGCGGGTTCCTTCTTTTGAATTGCCCATGTTAAAATTTATTAATGGTAGATTTACATGTGTTTCAAGAATAGGGAATTTTTCCACTGAGTTTGGTATAGCGGATGCATTTACAAAATGTTCTTGGAACCTGGGTTCTATTGCAGTTTCAATTTTGTGTATTTCTGTGACAATCTTTTCTATATCAGAACGTGCAGTATGATTAAGTAAAGCAATGCGCGCGCCTGTTCCAGCAGCATTTCCTGCCGATGAAACATTTTTCAATTTGCAATCTGGTATCATACCTAAAGCCATTGCGTGTTTTGGACTGATATGCGCGCCAAAAGCTCCCGCTAAAACAATGCGATCTACATTGTCGACCTCAAATTTGTCCATCAATAATCGTGCACCAGAATATAATGCAGCCTTTGCCATTTGAATTTCTCTAATATCACGATTTGTAATTGTAATTTTTGGGCCGTTTGATGCGCTTCCATCGTAAACTAAATATGAGAATGTCCTTCCATCTTGAAAACAACGGTTAGTTGCAGTTTGCTCTGGGCTTCCAATAAGTCCTGGCCCATCGACAATACCTGCCATTCGCATTTCTGCAACCATTTCAATAATCCCGGATCCACATATCCCTGTAATTCCACTTGATTTGATTGAGTCTTCAAAGCCAATTTCATCTGACCAATAATCTGAGCCTATAACTTTAAATCGAGGATCTTTGGTGGTTGGGTCTATTTCAACATGTTCAATTGCTCCTGGCGCGGCTCTTTGTCCACTCGATATCTGCGCTCCTTCGAATGCAGGCCCTGTTGGAGATGAACATGCCAATACTTTATCTTTGTTCCCTAAGAGAATTTCAGCGTTTGTTCCCACATCAACAATGAGAACAAGATCTTCAGATGTATTGGGGCTTTCAGATAAAGCTACGGCTGCAGCATCTGCTCCAACATGACCCGCAATACAAGGCAAGAGATATACATTTGAAGCAGAATGCATCTGGCTCAATTCAAGATTTGACGATTTCGTATTAATTGCATTTGAAGTGGCTAAAGCAAATGGAGCTTGCCCCAATTCGAAAGGATCAATGCCTAAAAATAAATGATGCATAACTGGATTACATACAAATACTGCGTCCATTATTAGATTAGTACTTATGTTTGCTTCTTGAGCAACTTCAGAAAATAATTCGTTCATTCCAGCTCTTACGGATGAAGTCATTTCCTCGTCACCTTTAGAATTCATCATCGAATAGCTTACGCGGGACATTAAATCTTCGCCAAACCTAATTTGTGGATTCATACTTCCAGATGATGCAACTACTTCACCTGTTTGCAAATCGCAAAGATGTGCTGCAATAGTTGTTGATCCTAAATCTACTGCCATGCCGTAAATACTGCCTTCATAATAACCTGGCCAAATTTCAACTATATTTGATTTGTTCGAATTAGTATCAGAATGTATTGCACAAGTTACTTTCCATTCACCTTTGCGCAGTGCAGTTTGTATTTTTTTTAAGATGGAAAAATCAGCTTCTAATGATGATAAATTCCACTCTTTATCCAATGCTTCAATTAATCTTTCCAGATCTCCCGAGGGTTTGTGCATATCTGGTTGTTCGACTTCAACATAAAATAATCTTGTAGTCGGATTAATTAAAATATCTCGTGCTTCAGCACGTTTTCGTACAACTTGCTTATGCACTTGGCTCTCAGGTGGAACATCTATTACTATATTACCTTGTACTGTCGCTTGACAGCCTAAGCGTCTACCGTCGATCATACCACGTTTAGATTTATATCTTTCCTCAACCGAGTTCCAATCACTTATGGCATTATTTTCTACTGTAACTCCATGTTTTGAAAATTCTCCAAATGATGGGGTAATTTGACAACGCGAACATATTCCTCGTCCACCGCAAACACTGTCAAGATCGACACCTAACTGGCGAGCGGCGGTCAAAATAGGTGTTCCAACAGGAAATTCTCCCCGTTTTCCGGATGGAGTAAATATTACTAAAGGATTATTTTTATTTTCCATTAAATATATTAAGCCCTACGTCGACGACCGCCTGATCGTCCTGCACGCCCACCAGCACCACTACTAGCATTTGGATTTTTATTAGTTCTAATCCATTCTGATCCATTTGGATCATTGTTTGTTAAGAAATTTGCTGCTCTTATAGCTTCCATTTCCTTACCTGCTTTAGTTTTAGTTGATCCCATCCCTGTGATATTTGCTAATAATTCCATATCAATATCATCAGGGACTATTATTCCAGCTGCAGCTAATTCATCAAGTTTTGTTTGTAACTTCTTAGGCCCTACAGGCAATGCCACAGGGTTCATGATAGCCGAAGTCATTCCAGCAGTTATTGCCATTGGTAAAAAAGCATTGTTTATGCCGTGTCTATTTGGCAGCCCAAATGAAATATTTGAAGCACCGCATGTGGTATTAACTCCCAGTTCTTCTCGTAACCTTCGAACGAGTGCGAAAACCTGCAATCCCGCAGTACCCATTGCCCCGATTGGCATTACTAATGGGTCAACAACGATATCATGTGCTGGAATTCCAAAATCTGCTGCTCTGTTAACAATTTTTTTAGCAACTTCAAATCTGACATCTGGGTCTTCTGAAATACCAGTGTCATCATTTGATATTGCTACAACAGGCACATTATATTTTTTTACAAGTGGTAATACTAGTTCTAACCGTTCTTCCTCACCAGTAACTGAGTTTAATAGGGGACGACCCTCAGCAGCTTCCAAACCCTCTTTCAATGCGCCAGGAACAGAACTATCAATACATAGTGGCACATCGCATATAGCTTGAACCCGTTTTATCAACTCTTTCATTAATGGTGGTTCAACAAAATTATTATCTGCATATCGCGGATCTTCTGCCATTTTATTAGCAAAAACTGCTCCTGAATTTATATCTAATATTGTGGCACCAGCAGCAACTTGAGCAATTGCATCAGCTTCAACAGTAGAAAAATCTCCCACCTCAAGTTCAAGAGCTAATTTTTTACGTCCTGTTGGGTTAATTCTTTCACCAATCACTGCAAAAGGTTGATCAAAACCAATGATTGTAGTTTTGGTTTTGCTTTCTATAATCGTTCTAGTCATTCTATCTTCCTTTAGGATTGCAGTGCGGGTGTCGCAGATATTCCACCATTTTCAATTGTCCATTTAGCATTAGTTTTAATTCCCCCCAATGGAAAAAAATGCACATTTGTTATGAGAAAATTAGGATTTAAAGCTTTATACTCTGCTAATTCAGTTAAGAATTGATCAGGTTTAAATGGCAATAATAATTTTGTAACATCTTTTGCCCTACGTTTTAGAACCCTCAATGAGGCGCCAACGCCACAAGCCATTGAAAATTTAATCATAGTTTGGAGTTTTGCTGGACCAGCAACACCAATATGTATTGGGATGTCTATTCCCATAGATGCCATTCGATCTGCCCACTCAATCACAGGGCCAGACTCAAAGCAAAATTGTGTAGTAATAGCCATATTAGCATCTGTTTTTTGTGAAAATTCTTGTTTCCACGAAATTGCAGAGTCAACATTTTTTGTTTTGCCATCTGTATCGATATCCATATTACCTTCAGGATGACCAGCAACATGTAAATTTTTAAAACCTGCTTTATCAAATTCTCCAGTATCTAATAGGTCCATTGAGGAATGGAATTCGCCATATGGTTGGTTGACGCCACCTGCTAATAATAATGCGTCTTTGACACCGGCTTCATTTTTATAACGATCAATCCAATTAACTAAAACTTCTTTACTTTCAATAATTCTAGCGGGAAAGTGGGGCATAACATTATAACCTTCGTCTGTTAAACGTTTAGCAGTGTCAATCATCTCATTTATTGGTGTGCCTTCAATATGGGCTATGTAAACTCTTGTATTCTGGGGTAAAAGTTCTTTAAAATTTTCAATTTTTGAAGCAGTTCGTGGCATCACTTCGATTGAAAAATTTTTTAGAAATGCTTCAAGCGCAGGATTGATTTCTGAAACTTTATTTGATGAAAAATTTAAAATAGACATTGCGCCCCACTTGAAAGTTATTCCCAGCCGTCATTGGCTATTAGAGATTTAATTCTTTCTTGGTCGTATTCAATATTGATACGTTCGGCTTCGCTTTTTGCGACTTCTTCCGCGTCGCCATCGACTTCAATTGGTTTTGATTTTCGCCATTCAGCTAAATATGCATCATCTCCAGCTGCACCTGTTTTCATTGCGGCCCTATCAATGGCTTGTTCAAATCTTTCAGGAAGCTGTTTTTTTGCAGCTCTCCTACCTTTTCCAACTATGACTTGAGCGGGAATGTCTCGCCAGTAAACGATAATAAGTGATGGCATTGTAAGTTTCCTTTTATTTAACTCTATTCTTTTTTTGTAATTATCAGAATCATTTTTCGACTGCATTATGAAAATAACGACAAATTTCTATATTCATATTTTAGATTAAAGAGATTGCAGGATAGAAGTCATAAGCGTAGGTTCTTATTATGTCTGGAAAGCAAAAAAACAAATCAAAATCAATGCAATCACCGTCTATTATTACGGAAGGATTGCCATTGTTCGCTGCTTTGGATTTAGGAACAAATAGTTGCCGTATGTTAATAGCAAGACCAAGAAAAAATGATTTTGAAGTCATCGATGCATTTTCAAAAACTGTATACCTTGGCAAGGGGATGGATTCTACTGGTAAGTTATCTAACTCTGCTATGAGGCGCACCATTTCTGCACTTCATGTATGTCAGAAAAAATTAAACCAAAATGATGTAAAATACTCACGTCTTGTTGCAACTGCAGCTTGTAGGCAAGCACTGAACGGTCGAGATTTTATAAAAAGAGTACGCAAGGATACTAAACTAAAACTTGAAATAATAAAGCCATCAGAAGAAGCAAGGCTAGCAGTAATTGGAAGCGTAGGTCATCTAAAAGCAAAGACTGAACAAGTGTTGGTTGTTGATATCGGTGGTGGTTCAACTGAACTTGTATGGCTCGATTTAACAAACGTTGAGCCAAAAAATAGAAAAAATTCAATTATGCTAATGCAAAGCAATCAATTAAGAAGAAAAGAATTAGACAAATTAACGGGTGTAAAGGTTGTCGATTGGATTTCAGTTCCATTTGGTGTCACAACTCTAAAAGAGCAATACAGTGATGTTGAAGAGGATAAAGCGGCATATGCTATGATGTCTTGGAGTTTTGAAGAATATATTTCGCATTTTGGGCCATCTCAAAGTGACGATTTGAAAATATTACCAAATTTTCAAATCATAGGTACATCTGGAACTATCACTACCATTGCAGCAACTAAATTAGGTTTACAAAGATACGATCGCCAAAAAGTTGATGGGTATGAGATGACATCAGCAGAAGTAGGTTTGGAAATTGATAGATATTTGACAGGTGGGCCAGAATGGCGCGCAAGTAACCCTTGTATTGGCGATAGTCGTAAAGATTTCATAATGTCTGGTGCTGCTATCTTAAGGTCTATTTTGCGAGTTTGGCCTACAAATACGCTTACAGTTGCAGATCGTGGACTGAGAGAAGGAATTTTATATTCTCAGATGGTCAAACAGGGTTTCTTAAGTTAACTAGGCAATTATGGTTGAAAAAAAGAAAAATACTTCGGGTCGTGGAATGCGAGATTTGCAGGTTAGAGTAAAATCTGCAAAAGGTAGAAAACTGTCATCCACATTGTGGCTTAAAAGGCAATTAAATGATCCATATGTAGCAAGAGCTACAAAAGAAGGCTATCGTGGCAGAGCTGCTTTCAAGATAATGGAATTAGACGATAAATTTCGGTTCCTTGTTCCTGGGGCAAGAATTGTGGATCTTGGATGTGCACCTGGGGGTTGGTGCCAAGTCGCTGTTAAGAGGGTAAATGCAAATGGTGATAAGCAAGGAAAAAAAATAGGGACAATTCTAGGAATTGATTTGCAAGAAGTGGATCCAATTGAAGGATGCGAAATTCATGTATTGGATTTCATGGAAGATGATGCTGATAATAAAGTTAAAAAATGGTTGGGTGGGAATGCTGATGTAGTAATGTCAGATATGGCAGCAAGTGCTTCGGGCCATAAGCAAACTGATCATATAAGGATCATGGCATTATGTGAAACTGCTGCGTATTTTGCCTTTGATGTTCTTGAAGAAGGTGGAACGTTTGTAGCAAAAGTTTTGGCGGGCGGCGCTGAGGGTGAATTGCAGAAGTTATTGAAAGAAAAATTTACTAAAGTATACCACATGAAACCTCCAAGTAGTCGTGCTGATAGTTCGGAAAAGTTTGTTGTAGCAACTGGTTTTCGAGGATAATCCGAGAAGATATTTATTTCTTCAAATTTGATCTTTCATGAAAAATAAAACCTAAAAAGTTTAGTAATACTTGGGCAGCTAAAATTGATGTACTATCAGTTTGGTCATATGCAGGTGCAACCTCTACAAGGTCTATCCCAATTACTTCATTATTCTTACTTAACTCTTGCAGAAGCTCAAGAACGTCATAATATAAAAACCCACCATGACTAGGAGTGCCTGTGCCAGGTGCAATAGATGGGCAAAACGCATCAATATCAATTGTTACATAAACGCGTCCTTTTGGTATTCTTTTGGCTGCTGCATGTGGACCAATTTTGCGAAATTGCCTCACTGATAAAATATCAGAACCCATTTTCTTGGCATCTTCATACCCACTCTTAGCTGTAGAGCTTACATTCCTGATACCAAATTGTGAAATTCCTCTAACATATTTTTTTTCAGCCGCTCGCCGCATGGGATTGCCATGACCATAACGTACACCATGTCTTTCATCTACAAAATCAAGATGCGCATCGATTTGAACAATATGAAATTCATCTTGATCATCAAATGCATTAATGCACGGTATGTTGATTGAGTGATCCCCTCCAATTGTTACTGGGATTGCACCAGACTTTAATGCTGCTCTAACTGCAATTTCAATATTTTCATGACTTTTTTTAGTGTTTGTATGGATGATATCTGCATCTCCCATATCGACAATATTTATGTTATTATCTAAGTAAGTAATATCATCTTCATGGTCATACGCTCCAGCATGTCCAAAAGAAAACAATGTTGACGCTTCTCTTACCGACCTTGGCCCAAATCTTGCGCCTGACCTGTATTGTGCTCCAGAATCAAACGGTGCTCCAATGATTGCTGCGTCTGCATCAATATTTGACCAATCACTTACGTAAGGGTTTTTCCCAAATGTTGCTATTCCTACAAATGGTAAATTTAATCGCCCATCTTCATAACTATGTCCCAAAATGAATTCCCCTGTGGTTGTTACATGCTAGGATGCGGTACAAAAAGCTATGTTTCAATAGATATTTTTTTATCTAAAACCTGAAAACAGGCCTTTCCTTTTTGTTAAACCCGTGAGATATGACATCTGCAATACCGATAACTTTTGGAGAGACCAATGGAGATCCGTGAAGCACTTACATTTGACGATGTTTTACTAGTACCTGGTGCGTCAAGCGTACTACCAGCTGATGCTATAATGAATACTTATGTTACTCAAAGTATAGGTCTTAATATTCCAATTTTAAGTTCAGCAATGGATACTGTTACTGAAGCGAAAATGGCAATTGCTTTGGCCCAATCAGGCGGTATGGGAGTAATTCATAGAAATCTGAGTGACAACGAACAAGCATCTCATGTGAGAAGAGTGAAAAGATTTGTATCTGGCACAGTTTATAATCCAATCACATTAAAACCAAACCAAACTTTAGCTGAAGCAAAAATGCTTGCTGATCAATATCGTATAACTGGTTTCCCAGTTGTGGATGAAACGGGCAAAGTTCTTGGAATTTTGACAAATCGTGATATGCGTTTTGTGTCTGATGATAAAACTTTAGTATCATCAATGATGACCTCAGAAAATTTGGCTATAGTGAGTGAACCTATATCTTTGGATGATGCTAAATCTATAATGCATGCTAGGCGAATAGAAAAACTATTAGTTGTAGGAAAAGAAAACAATCTAACAGGCCTTTTAACGACCAAAGATTTAGAGCAAGCAGTATTGAACCCAATTGCTTGCAAAGATGATTTGGGTAGGCTGCGTGTGGCGGCAGCATCTACTGTTGGAGATAAAGGCTTCGAAAGATCAATGAAATTAATTGATGCAGGTGTTGATTTGCTTGTAATAGATACAGCCCATGGACATTCAGCATCTGTAAGCGATGTAGTCAGAAGAATTAAACGAGAAAGTAATATACAAATTGTTGCTGGTAATGTTGCTACCAGTGAAGCAACAAAAGCATTAATTGATGCAGGAGCGGATGCTGTTAAAGTTGGCATTGGGCCTGGCTCTATTTGTACAACAAGGATTGTAGCTGGAGTAGGGGTGCCTCAATTAACTGCAATAAATGATTGTGCTGAAGCAGCTAATAAAGACAATATACCGATAATTGCAGATGGTGGTATAAAATTTTCGGGTGATTTTGCAAAAGCAATTGCAAGTGGAGCAAGCTGTGCAATGGTTGGGTCAATGCTGGCTGGAACAGATGAGGCGCCTGGTGAGATTATACTTTATCAAGGAAGATCATTTAAATCCTATAGAGGAATGGGTTCAGTTGCTGCAATGGCACAAGGTTCTGCTGATAGGTATTTTCAAAAGGAAGCAAGCTCAGATAAGCTAGTGCCAGAAGGAATAGAGGGGCAAGTGCCATATAAAGGTCCTGCCTCGAATGTTTTACACCAAATGATTGGTGGATTGCGTGCAGCAATGGGTTATACGGGAAACCTAACAATAAGTGACATGCGCTCAAAGTGTAATTTTGTTAAAATTTCTGGAGCGGGTCTTAAAGAAAGCCATGTCCATGACGTTCAAATCACAAGAGAAAGCCCCAATTATCGTATTGGATAAGTTATGACACCATCTGCTCGATATGCTGCATCAATTAGTATACTTGATAAAATTATAGCTGGCGCACCTGCGGAACGTGAATTAACTATTTGGGCTCGTGGAAATAGATTTGCCGGTTCAAAAGATCGTGCTGCTATTCGTGACTTAGTATATGACTCATTGCGCAACTTAAGAAGTTACGAACATTTTAGTGGTTTAAGTGGAGCCCGCGGTGTATTTGTTGGAAGGCTGATATCAAAAAATGAAGAAATAGAATCTATTTTTAATGGTCAGGGATATGGTCCAGTTTGTTTGACTGATATTGAAAAGAATACAGTTAATACAAAAAAAAATGATATGCCTTATGCTGTGCAAATGGATATCCCCGATTGGTTAAGTGAAAAATTTGGTAATATACATAACTACAATATTTTAAAATCTCGCGCTCCAATTGATTTGCGTGTTAATATAAAAAAAATATCATTAAAATCCGCAATTTCTGAGTTAAAAAAAGATAATATTGAAACAGAGAAATTAGATTTGGTTGATACAGCATTGCGAGTTAAAGGTGAAACGCGTAAAATTCCTCAGACGAAGTTATATTTAAACGGACTAATTGAATTGCAGGATGCCGGCTCACAAGCACTTGTAGCGCAATTAGATTGTCCTAAAAACGGTAAAGTATTGGATTATTGCGCTGGAGGGGGTGGCAAAACTCTAGCCATTGCATCAAGAACTTTTAATAATGTTTCGTTCTCAGCTTATGATAAAAACCAATCCCGTTTAAAAGAATTAAAAATAAGGGCTCAGAGAGCAGGTATCAAAGTTGATTTATTGAAAAATGATCCAGTTATAGGCATAGAAAAATATGACCTAGTTGTTGTTGATGTCCCGTGTTCAGGTAGTGGTTCCTGGAGACGATCACCGGACGCTAAATGGAAATTCACTGAACAGCGTTTAATTGAGCTCATGGCAATACAAACTGAAATACTAGAAAATACAGCAGATTTAGTAGCTACTGGTGGTACGCTAGCATATATGACTTGTTCACTTTTTTCATGTGAAAATGAAGAACAAGTAAATAAATTTATTTTAAAAAATAAATCCTGGAAAATTAATCAAAGTAAGCAAATTAAACTTTCAAGTAGCTCTGATGGTTTTTATTTAGCATCTTTGTCTAGAAGGTAATATTATTCTTAAATTATTGTATTACTTACTATTTTAAAATAATTTCTAAATTTTTTTAGCTTGTTCATAAATTTTTCTTGCAATGTTCCTGTTTTGCCCCCATAAGCAAATTAGAACATTATAAGAACGTCTGTGGTTTTTGGTTGCTACAGCATTGAAATAAGGAGATAACTTGTGGCATCAACTTTATTAGAATTTAATGGAAAGAAAAGCATGGACAAAGAAAAGGCATTAGAATCTGCCTTAGGTCAAATCGAGCGTCAGTTTGGTAAAGGCTCTATTATGAAACTAGGTGACGAAAGTGCTCGCTTAGATATTGAAGCAACTTCAACAGGATCGTTGGGTTTAGATATTGCATTAGGAATAGGCGGATTGCCAAAAGGTCGAATTATTGAAATTTATGGCCCTGAAAGTTCTGGAAAAACAACTTTAACGTTACATGCCATTGCTGAAGAGCAAAAAAAAGGTGGTGTTTGTGCATTTGTCGATGCTGAGCATGCTTTAGATCCTACATATGCAAAAAGATTAGGAGTAGATATTGATGAACTTTTAATTTCACAACCAGATGCTGGTGAACAGGCATTAGAAATTACTGATACTTTAGTTCGCTCTGGGGCAGTATCAATGGTTGTTGTGGATTCAGTTGCCGCTCTTACGCCAAGAGCAGAATTAGAAGGTGACATGGGCGATCATCAAGTTGGTGCTCAAGCACGTCTAATGAGCCAAGCAATGCGTAAGCTTACGGGCTCGATTGCAAAATCAGGCTGCATGGTAATATTTATAAATCAAATTAGAATGAAAATTGGTGTAATGTTTGGTTCACCTGAAACAACTTCAGGTGGAAATGCATTGAAGTTTTATTCATCAGTAAGATTAGATATTCGTCGTATTGGTGCAATTAAAGACAGGGACGAAATTGTTGGAAACCACACTCGTGTAAAGGTTGTAAAAAATAAAGTATCACCTCCTTTTAAACAAGTTGAATTTGATATTATGTACGGGCAAGGCATTTCAAAGCGTGGTGAACTAATTGACCTTGGAGTAAAGCTTGGATTTGTAGAAAAATCAGGATCATGGTTCTCTTGTGGTGATGAACGTATTGGTCAAGGTCGAGAAAATGCTAAAACTTATCTTAAAGATAATCCAAAAATGGCTTATGAAATAGAAGATAAAATTAGAGCTGCACACGGTTTAGATTTTGATGATCTACCACCAGAATCTGATGCTCCTGAAGATGACATAAACTCAGTTGTTGAAAGTTAAAAAAGAACAAATATTATAAAAAGGCTGGGTTCAACCCAGCCTTTTGCTTTTGTACTGTGGACAGTATTTGAATCGACCTGTAAACAATTTTGAATATGTATTTAACAGGGTATACAAAAAATGGTTAGCGTTAACGATATTCGGTCCACTTTTTTAGATTTTTTTGAAAAAAACAATCACACAGTTGTTGATAGTTCACCTTTAGTGCCAAGAAACGATCCGACTTTGATGTTCACAAATTCAGGAATGGTACAATTTAAAAACCAATTTTTAGGACAAGAAATTCGTTCATATAATCGCGCAACAACCGCACAAAAATGTGTGCGTGCAGGTGGTAAACACAATGATTTGGATAATGTTGGATATACTGCAAGACACCATACGTTTTTTGAAATGCTTGGCAATTTTTCATTTGGTGATTATTTCAAAGAAGAAGCTATAATATACGCTTGGGATTTGATCACAAAAGAATTTGGAATTGATAAAAATCGTTTATATGTAACTGTCTATCATACCGACGATGAGGCTGCAAATATTTGGAAAAAATATGCAGGGTTATCTGATGATCGTATCATAAGAATTGCAACAGATGATAATTTTTGGCGAATGGGTCCTACTGGCCCTTGTGGCCCATGTACGGAAATTTTTTATGATCATGGAGAAAGTGTATTTGGAGGACCCCCAGGGTCGCCAGAAGAAGATGGTGATAGGTTTATTGAGATCTGGAACGTTGTATTCATGCAAAATGAACAATTTTCGGATGGCACCCTAAAGCCTTTAAAAATGCAATCTATTGATACTGGAATGGGATTAGAGCGCATTGCCGCATTATTGCAGGGTAGTCATGATAACTACGATACAGATTTGATGCGTGATTTAATTGAGGCTTCAGCTCAGGCTACAGGTGTAGATCCATATGGAGACCAAAACTTGCACCATCGCGTGATTGCAGATCATTTACGTTCAACATCCTTCTTAATTTCTGACGGTATCTTACCCTCAAATGAGGGACGAGGATACGTTTTACGTAGAATAATGAGGAGAGCAATGAGGCATGCACACCTTCTAGGTGCAAAGGATCCAATAATGCATCAATTAGTCCCAGCATTGGTCAGTCAAATGGGGCAAGCTTACCCGGAGTTGGGTCATGCCCAATCTTTAATAGAAGAAAGTTTACTACTTGAAGAAACACGTTTTAAAACAACATTGGATCGAGGCCTTAAGCTTTTAGATGAAGAAACTGGAGTTCTTGCATCCGGGGCAACACTTTCTGGGAAAACTGCGTTCAAATTATACGACACTTTCGGCTTTCCACTTGACCTTACACAAGATGCTTTGCGCGAAAAAGGTGTTGATGTTGACGTAGATGGTTTCAATGATGCGATGTCTGAACAAAAAGCAAAGGCTCGAGCAGCATGGGTTGGATCAGGGGAAGTTGCAGATGAAGGTATTTGGTTTGATATTGCTGATAAGCACGGAACTACAGATTTCTTAGGATATGATACACAAACATCAGAAGGCCAAATCCTGGCATTATTGCAAGATGGTAATATTGTGAACAAGGTTTCAGAAGGTGATGATGTGATGGTTGTTCTTAATCAAACGCCTTTTTATGCTGAGAGTGGCGGGCAAATAGCAGATAATGGATCTATTAATGTAGAAAAAAATGAAATTATTATCACTGATGTTAAGAAAAAAGCAGGAGTGTTTATTCACATTGGCAGAGTTGTATTTGGTGAGATATCAAATGGGTCATCTGCTGAGCTATCAGTTAATACTGAAATGAGATCAGGAATATGTAATAGTCATACTGCTACTCATTTATTAAATGAAGCTTTACGATCAAAGTTGGGTCAACATATTGCACAGCGAGGATCATTAAATGCAGAAAATAGGTTAAGATTTGATTTTAGCCATTCAAAAAGTATGACACAAAGTGAATTAAGAGATGTTGAATTAGAAGTTAATAATTTGATAAGGCAGAACTCGTCTGTAGAAACTCGAATTATGACACCGGAAGATGCCCGTGAACTTGGTGCTCAAGCCTTATTTGGTGAGAAATATGGTGATGAAGTGAGAGTAGTCTCCATGGGAAATAAAAAAGATTCAGGTAAAGGTTTAGCCGGTAACACTTATTCATTAGAATTATGTGGTGGTACTCATGTTCAACGTACTGGTCAAATTGGCGCATTCGCATTAATTGCTGAAAGTGCATCTGCTGGTGGTGTTCGAAGAATTGAAGCATTTACTGGTAAAACAGCTGAATTACATCATGCTGAACAATCAAAAATAATGAATGAACTTGCCAGTATATTTAAAACAAAAACAGAAAACGTTATTGATAGAGTCAAAAGTTTGATTGATGAGCGTAAATTGCTTCAAAGTGAAATAATCAATTTACGAAAAGCAGTTGCAATGGGTTCAAATGATGACAGTCAAAATATTCTAAAAATTAATAACTTTAATTTTTACGTCCAAACTTTTGATGATGTTCCTAGTAAAGATCTAAGAAGTCTTGTCGATGAGCATAAGAACAGACTAGGTTCTGGCATTATTTTGTTGATTTCAGGTGCTGGTGGTAAGGCAGCTATATCAGCTGGAGTAACTTCTGATCTTACTGATCAAATTAATGCAGTGGATTTAGTTAAAATTGTGGCAGTTGAACTTGGTGGAAAAGGTGGTGGAGGTCGACCAGACATGGCTCAAGCAGGTGGTAATGATATGGCTAATGTTAAAAAAGCAATATCTTTAGTAGAAAATTTTTTAAAGGAGTTATGATATGAATGCTTATTGTATGGTTCAAATTACGGTACATAATTCAGAGGAATATGCAAAATATGCTGCATTAGCTGGTCCAGCAGTACAGAAATATGGCGGTGAATTTTTAGCACGTGGTGGAAAGTGCCTTACAAAAGAAGGGCCAGTGCAGTTAAGAAATGTAATTATAAAATTTCCAGATTTTGATAGTGCTATCACCTTTTACGAGTCTCCAGAGTATAGTACAGCATTGGAGTTTGCATTAGCAGATGGAGTTTCAACAAGAAACTATACAATTGTTGAAGGTGTTTAATAAATTATAGATTTTTTAAGTATCATTATTTTGATATTTAAAAGGGCTATTTAAATAAATAGCCCTTTTGATTTTTTTACATCGCTTTATTTAAATTTTCATCAATTTTCTCTAAGAAACCTTCTGTCGTTAGCCAGTTTTGATCTGGACCAACTAACAAAGCCAAGTCTTTAGTCATATGCCCATTTTCAACAGTTGAAACTATAACTGTTTCTAATTTGTCTGCAAAATCTAATAGTTGTTGATTATTATCTAATTTTGCACGGTGCTTTAAGCCTCCAGTCCATGCATAAATAGAAGCAATTGAATTTGTGGAGGTTGCTTCTCCTTTTTGGTGTTGACGATAATGACGCGTAACGGTTCCGTGAGCAGCTTCTGCTTCAACAATTTTCCCATCTGGTGTCATAAGTTGTGATGTCATTAATCCTAATGAGCCATAACCTTGAGCTACTGTATCAGATTGAACATCTCCATCGTAATTCTTACATGCCCATACATAACCACCAGACCACTTCAATGCTGCTGCAACCATATCATCAATAAGTCTGTGCTCATAATGAATGCCTGCTTTTTTAAATTTAGCTTCAAATTCATTTTCATACACTTCTTGGAAGATATCTTTAAATCTTCCATCATAAGCTTTCAGAATTGTATTCTTAGTTGATAAATATACTGGCCATCCAAGATTTAAACCGTAGTTTAAGGATGCTCGTGCAAAATCATAGATTGAGTGATCAAGATTATACATGCCCATTGTAATACCCGATGAGGGCGCATCAAACATGTCTTTTTCTATGATAGTTCCATCTTCACCTTCAAACTTTATGGTTAATTTTCCAGCTCCTGGAAAACGAAAATCTGTGGCTTTGTATTGATCCCCATAAGCATGACGACCTACTACAATTGGTTGTGTCCATCCAGGGACTAGTCTTGGCACATTTTTACAAATAATTGGTTGCCTAAAGATAACTCCGCCTAAGATATTTCTAATAGTGCCATTAGGTGATCTGTACATTCGTTTTAGACCAAATTCTTCAACACGCTGTTCATCTGGAGTAATCGTTGCGCATTTTACGCCAACTCCATATTTTTTAATAGCTTCAGCTGCATCTACAGTTATTTGATCATCCGTATCATCACGTGCTTCTATGCCTAAATCATAATATTTTAGATCTAAATCTACATATGGTAAAATTAGTTTATCTTTGATGAACTGCCAAATAATACGTGTCATTTCATCGCCGTCTAGTTCAACGACGGGGTTATCCACTTTGATCTTAGTCATTCAGAGCCTCTTTAATTGTCAGTGTTTGGAATCATAACATGCACCTACTAACGTATTTTTTTATGCTTTTAAAGTATGTATACGATTGTATACATCATTATGATTTTAAATTTATTTAATACGCATACTTATATGTAATATATTTTTATATGTATAATATATTAGGTGGTGAAAAAATTAACTATTTAAAAGTTTCTTGTCATTATACGCGTAGAGTTTTATCAGAAAAATAATACTTAAAATTTTGGGAAATTATAATGAATAATAATGAATGGATTAATTCGAAGCCTTCCATTATTTTAATTGGCCCCCAAATGGGTGAAAATATTGGTGCATCTGCACGAGCAATGCTAAATTTTGGCATAGAAAACATGAGTATTGTAAGTCCAAGAGATGGTTGGCCAAACGCGCGAGCGAAATCTATGGCAGCTGGAGCAGGGCGTGTTTTAGATACTGTTCAATTGTTTGATAAAACGTCAGATGCACTTAAAAATTTAAATTTTGTTTTTGCAACAACAGCAAGAACGAGGGATTTAGCAAAAGAAGTAATGTCACCAGAACGAGCAATGATGTATGCCAGAGCATTGACACAAAAAGGTAAAAAAGTTGGTTTTATGTTTGGTCCTGAAAGTTCAGGCTTGTCAAATGAAGATATTGCTCAAGCAAATGTATTAGTTTCTGTTCCAGTAAACCCAGAATTTTCTTCATTAAATTTATCGCAATGTGTATTGTTGTTAGCATATGAATGGCAACGTCAAACAATTGAAATACCTCATGAGATTATGGCATTGGCTGGTACTGAATTTGCTTCTATAAATGAAGTCCAAAAACTCGTTGATCGATCTGAAGAAGCGCTTCAGGCTAGAAACTTTTTTTGGCCAAAAAATAAATCTGAAAGTATGTTGTTATCTTTTAGAAATATGTTTTCTAGACTAAAGTTAACTAAAATGGATGTTCAAATATTGCATGGAATTTTTAAGGCAATGGAAAAATCAAGAAATGATTGAACGAGTGACTATTCTTTCAAATTTTACCAATCGAAAAGTTGGACGAAAAGCATGTCTTGCACTAAATCATTACAAATGTTTCATAAAGGTAGATCATGAACAAAACTCGTAATATTTTTGAAGATGTCAACACAGATAAGCCCAGAGACACTCCAATTAAAGGTGGCTTCATAGATGAGGGACGTGACGAATGGCGTGTGGGTGTTTCTCAATGGATGAAAACGTTATTTATATTTGTATGTTTAATGGTTGTTGTCGGTGGATTAACAAGATTAACTGATAGTGGATTATCGATAACAGAATGGAATGTTGTCAAAGGCGCACTTCCTCCTCTGAGCGAAGCTGCTTGGGCTTTGGAGTTTGATAAATATAAAAATATTCCGGAATACCAACTTCAAAACAAAGGTATGTCTCTTGGTGATTTCAAAGTAATTTATTGGTGGGAATGGGGACATCGTCAGTTAGGTAGACTCCTTGGTATAATTTGGTTTGTTGGCTTTCTATATTTAAACATAAAGTACCGTATACCTAATTCTTGGAAATTTAGAATGCTGATAGTCGGTTTGTTTGGTGGTATGCAGGGCGCCATTGGTTGGTGGATGGTATCCTCTGGATTAGTTGGTCGCATGGTTGATGTGGCATCTTATCGCTTGGCAACTCATTTAGGACTGGCTTTTATAATATTAGGTACTCTCTTCTGGTTTAAAATGAGAGTTGAGCGTACGGATGTTGATTTAATGCAATCTCGAAGGAGGCGTGTTCCTAATTCAATAAATTGGACGTCTATACTACTTGTATTTGCGTTTGCTCAAATTTTAATGGGAGCGTTAGTAGCTGGTATAGATGCTGGAACAGGTTACATAGATTGGCCTATGATGAATGGTGAATTCTTACCATCTGAAAGTTTTGATTATCTGCCATTTTGGATTAATTTTTTTGAAAACCCTGCATTAGTCCAATTTAATCATAGAATATTAGGATATATTCTTATGTTACTTGGTATTACCGCTTGGATTAAATCCAGAACTATTGCTCACCGAAAATTACGAATTGGTTTCAAAGCAATATTGATTATGATGATTATTCAGATGGTTTTAGGTATTCTGACTGTTATGTATGCTGCTCCTTGGTATATCGCCATTTTTCATCAGATAGGAGCCATATTCTTATTAGTTCTAATATTGCAAACAAAGTTTATTGCTAATTTCCCTCAGGAACAATCAGTAAGATCATAGTACACTTGTAGGATCTCATATAGGATAAATTTTTGGAGTTTTGAATGATCGTTCGTGATGAAATTAACAATTTTCTTGAAGCAGAGTTTCCACAAATTAATGGTGATTATGAAATTATAAATTTTTCTAGTGAGAATATTTCAATTTTAAATCATATATCTCAAAAGCACTTGCGCCCTGGAGGGACAGTATCTGGCCCAACTATGTTTGCATTGGCGGATGTATCTTTTTATATAGCTATACTTGCTAATATTGGAACTCATAGATCTGTTGTTACAACAAATTGTAATATTGATTTTTTAAAAAAACCATCTCCAGTAAATTTAATTGCAAAACCTAGGATTATTAAACTCGGAAAAAGTCTTATTGTTGGAGATGTTTTTATTTACTCTGAAGGTATCAATGACCCAGTCGCAAGAGCTAATCTTACATATTCGTATAGATAGATGGGGTATTATATTACCTTTATTATAAGTTATTGTTTTTAAACGATAATTGTTGTTCTATTTTAGTTGACGTGATTTTTATATGATATAAAAGGCATTTATAAATTTAGAGTATCTTTATATTACTCGTAATAAACGGAATTATTACTATGAAAACATTTTCAGCAAAACCAGCTGATATTGATAAAAAGTGGTTCATCATTGACGCTGAAGGCGTAGTGTTGGGTCGACTAGCATCAATTATAGCTATGCGCTTACGCGGCAAACACAAACCTACCTTTACTCCGTCAATGGACATGGGTGATAACGTTATTGTTATTAATGCTGAAAAAGTTCAGCTAACAGGTAAAAAACGTTCAGATAAAATTCATTATTGGCATACTGGCCACCCTGGTGGAATTAAGCAGAGAACTGCTGGTCAAATTTTAGAAGGTAAGTTTCCAGAACGATTATTGGAAAAAGCTGTACAAAGAATGCTTCCTGGTGGACCTTTATCACGTGAGCAGATGCGTAATTTACGTATCTACGCAGGTGCAGAACATCCACATGAGGCACAAAACCCTGAAGTTTTGGATGTTAAATCTATGAATTCAAAGAATACTCGGAGCCAGTCATGAACGAAGAAATTAAATCATTGGATGCTTTAAAAGAAGCTGTTGGTGAAGTGACAGCAGCTGAACAAGTTCAAGCAGTTATTGCGCGTGAACCGGTTCGTGATGAATTAGGCCGCTCATATGCTACTGGTAAGCGTAAAGATGCAGTAGCACGTGTTTGGATCAAACCTGGATCAGGTAAAGTAGTTGTTAATGGTAAAGAAATGAACAAATATTTTGCTCGACCAGTTCTACAAATGATTTTGGCTCAGCCATTTTCTGTGGCTGGTGTGACAGGAGAGTTTGATGTCATGGCAACTGTAAAAGGTGGTGGTTTATCTGGCCAAGCGGGTGCAGTTAAGCATGGCATTTCAAAAGCATTGCAATTGTATGAGCCATCTTTACGACCAGCCCTTAAAGCTGCAGGATTTCTTACAAGAGACTCGCGTGTTGTTGAACGTAAAAAATACGGTAAAGCAAAAGCACGTAAGAGCTTTCAGTTCTCTAAACGATAGCACTTATTTAAACTTATTTAAATTAAAACAAGCACTTATGAAAATATGTGCTTGTTTTTTTATGAAATTTTTACATAGCGAATAATAGTTGGCGCATTAGTCAAAGTTTTTTGTAGATATTTAGACGCAGCAGAAGATTATATCTGTAACAGTGTAGAACAAAACTTCTTCCCAAAACCTCACGTTGATGTTATTTTAATGTGGTAGTGAAATAATTGGGAATGATATTATGAAAAAAATATTAACTATTTTTTTTCTTTTAACTGCAATTTCTACAAACGCTCAATCTTCAAATAAAAATTTATTAGAATTAGACCCAAATATAATTGCTGCAGCAAATTGTAATGGAGCTCTTTTTGCTGTTTCTATGGTTAATTTTGAAAACGGCATACTGAATGAACAGCGGGCTAGAGTAATGTTGCGGACAACAACCTTAGCATTTTGGTTGACAGCTACAAAGCACCAGAACGTTCAACATTTAGCTGAATATGCAAATGATTATGATGAGTTTTTCAGTGACAGTTATGAAAATACATATGATGATTTGATTGATGGTAACTATACCTGGGACAGTCAGGCGGAAGTTGATGTTTGTACGGCAAGAATTTTTGATCCTTTAACAAGCGTGACAGCACAAGATATGCAACGTTCAGGTGTACAGGATTATTTTCAATTTAGCGCAGCAGTCGCAGCCGAAGCAGACAAGCGATTTGATTACATTTTAAAGCTTATGGAAGCTATGCAATAATTATAACAAAAAGGTATTTATTAAATTACGACAATAAAAGTGATAGTTTAGGGTGAATAAAAAAATTGGAAAAATCAAGACATAGCATTACAGCAATGATATTTCATTGGGGATTTGTAATTATTTTTATATATGGGATATTTAAGCAAGTAGATGATATCAATCAATTGTCAGATATTTCGTTATTAAAATTTGAAATTATTTTTGCAGCTTTGATGTTGATATTATTGATAATGCGTTATCTATATATGTCGCAAACACAAGTAACCTCATTGCCAGAGGATACCTCAATGTTTCAAAGGCGAGCAGCAAAGATTGTACATATTAGTCTTTATATCAATCTTTCTGTAATACCTATAACTGGATTAGTCATCGGACTTTTATATTGGTTGGGTTTGAAAAGTGGTATATTTATTGAATTGATTGTTGGTTTGCACGAGCTTTCAATTTCTACAATGTATTGTTTGATTGCAATTCATGTTTCAGCTGCTATTTTTCACCGTTTTAGAAACGATGGTGTATGGAGTTCTATGGTGCCATTTTTAAAAGAAAGAAAATGATTTCTACTTAATTAACATTTTCTGGTATGGTTTGGATATATTATAGGAAAAAGTTTCATGAAAATTGGATTTATTGGCCTTGGGAATATGGGCGCACCAATGGCTATAAATTTAGCAAAAGCTGGCCATGAATTAATTGGATATGATGCTAAATTAGACGTTCCAAAAGAGTTAACTCAAGGAGTTTCATCCAAAACTTTAGCAAAAGATGCCGATGTTGTTATATTGATGCTTCCAAATGGTGAGATATCAAAATCGGTTGCATTTGATATTTTGCCGGTTATGCAAAAAGGATCTGTTATGATTGATTGCTCGACTATCGATGTAGCTTCTGCAAAAAAAATCAATCAAATAGCAGATGAGAATTTAATTGATTTTTTAGATGCACCTGTTTCTGGCGGGGTGGTAGGAGCTTGCTCTGGAAGTTTGACTTTTATGGTTGGAGGTAAAGAGGATATTTATACAAAAGTTGCTCATTTGTTTAATATAATGGGCCAAAAATCAGTTTTTTGTGGGGCTGCGGGAAATGGTCAATCAGCAAAAATATGTAATAATATGATATTAGGTGTGACCATGATTGCTACATGTGAGGCATTTTCTTTAGCTGATAATTTAGGCTTAGATAGACAAGCAATGTATGATGTTGTTAGCACATCTTCAGGTAGTAGCTGGTCTATGAATACTTATTGCCCTGCGAAAGGTATTGGCCCCCAAAGCCCATCTGATAACGATTATTTACCAGGTTTTGCGTCTGATTTAATGCTCAAAGATTTGAGATTAGCTCAACAAGCAGCTAATGAAGTTCAAGCTAATACTCCAATGGGCAAAGCTGCAGTAGATATTTATGAGACATTTGTAGAAAAAGATAACGGATCTGGCCTTGATTTTTCTGCAATTTTGCCTTGGATTAAAAATATCAACGGATCATAATTTTTATTAAGTGCATTTAAACTTTTCTTTGAATTTATATAGCAAAAGATAATTGCTTTCTTTTTGTTAGAATGTTTTTGTTATAAGAAGCGTATATTAATATGAATATTTTCTTGAAAGTTGTGATATGCCTATAGGTATTTTTGATAGTGGGTTAGGCGGATTAACTGTACAGCAAGAAATTGCTTCACGAATTCCAGATCAATCATTAGTTTATCTTGGTGATAATAAATATGCACCATATGGTGTTCGTGATCATGAACAAATTTATTCACTCACTCAAAATGCCATTGAAAGGTTGTGGAATGCAGGTTGTGATTTAGTAATTGTAGCATGTAATACCGCATCTGCAGTTGCTGTAAAGAGAATGCAAGAGGAATGGTTGCCAGAAAATAAGAGGGTTTTAGGCGTCTTTGTTCCATTAATTGAAGCAGTTACTGAACGTCAATGGGGGGATAATTCAGCACCAAAAGAAGTTGGCGTAAAGCAAGTAGCACTTTTTGCAACTCCTGCAACAGTAGCAACAAGGGCATTCCAAAGAGAATTAGCATTTCGAGCAATAGGGGTGGACGTAGAAGCTCAACCCTGTGGGGGACTAGTTGATGCAATAGAGGAAAATGATTTTGAACTTGCAGAAGCATTAGTGCAATCACATGTATCTGCACTACTTAGGCGAATGCCAAATCCTCAGGCGGCTGTTTTGGGGTGTACTCATTACCCGATTTTAAAAAAATGTTTTGAAAAAGCATTGGGGCCAAATGTTCAAGTTTATTCACAAGGCCGAATTGTAGCAGAAAGTTTGATGCATTATTTAAATAGGCATCCAAGATTTAAAGAAAAGGGAGAAGCATTATTTTTGACTACTGGTGATGTTGATAAAGTAAGTTTGGCTGCAACTCGGTTCTTAAGTAAAAAAATGCTTTTTAAATCTGTTTGATTGAATGTTTATAAAAAGTATTTTAAATGCAAAGCATTAATAAGGAATATTAAATGACCCAAAGTAAAAAAATAGCAATTTTGGGAGCCTCTGGGTATACGGGAGCCGAGCTTGTAAGATTGATTTCTTCTCATCCTTTTATGGATATTGTGGCTCTTGGTGCTGATCGAAAAGCTGGAATGGAGATGTCAGAAGTGTTCCCGCATCTGCGTCACATAAATTTACCAAAACTTATTAAAACTGAGGAAATTAATTTTGATAATATTGATTTGTGTTTCTGTGCTTTGCCTCATGTTACAAGTCAAAATATTATTTCGAAATTACCAAAAAAATTAAAAATTATTGATTTATCTGCTGATTTTAGATTGCGAGATACCAATGAATATCTGAAATGGTATGGTTGTGAGCATCAGGCATCAAAATTACAGCTTGAAGCCGTATATGGATTAACTGAGTTTTATAGAGACTCAATTAAATCTGCAAGGCTAGTCGCAGGCACAGGTTGCAATGCTGCTGCTGGCCAATATGCATTGCGTCCGCTCATAAAAGCAAATTTAATTAATTTGGATGATATAATTATAGATTTGAAAACTGGTGTAAGTGGAGCTGGGCGGTCATTAAAAGAAGGATTATTACATTCTGAACTTTCTGAGGGTAGTCATCCCTATGCAATTGGCGGCACTCATCGTCATTTAGCTGAATTTGATCAAGAATTTTCAAATTTAGCTGGTAGACCTGTAAAAATACAATTTACACCAACACTATTACCTGTGAACAGAGGTATTATAGCTAATGTTTATGTTAAAGGTGATCCTGAGGCTATTTATGCTGAATTTAAAAAGGCCTATTCAAAAGAACATTTCATGAAGCTATTACCATATGGTGAAACTCCAAGTACTCGACATGTTAGAGGGTCAAATTATTGTCACATTGGTGTAACTGCTGATAGAATTTCTGACCGTGCAATGGTTATTGTAACTCTTGATAATCTTACTAAAGGATCTTCAGGGCAAGCACTGCAAAATGCGAATTTGATGTTAGATCTTCCAGAAGAAATGGGCCTTGAAATGGCTCCTTTGTTTCCATAATGGCTATCGGACTAAAAAAACGAAGACGTGTACAGCTTATTGTAATCGCTATATTTTTTATATTTGTTGCAACTTTTCTAATTGGTTTTGCCTTTAAGGACGGAATAGAATTTTTTAGAAGCCCGACTCAAGTCATATCTGAAAGCATAAGTGAAAATGAAGTTTTTAGAATTGGTGGCCTCGTAAAGGAAAATAGCTTAAAAAAAGATGGGAACAAAATAAGTTTTATAGTTACTGACCGATCAAATGATGTGGCTGTAAAGTTTATTGGAATTCTTCCAGATTTATTTTCCGAAGGAACAGGTATGATTGCAACGGGAAACATGAAAGGAATGGTCTTTGAAGCAACAGAAATTTTGGCAAAACATGATGAAAACTATATGCCAAAAGAAGTTGCTGATGCTCTCAAAGAGCAAGGTATTTATCAAGAATGATTTTTTTATCATTTTGATTAAGTGACACATGATCGCATTGAGCATATCTGCTGAAAATTATATATTATATTAAAATTGGAGTGATTGAATGATCGCAGAATTGGGACACTTAGCTGTTATAATTGCCTTTATGGTAGCAATAGTACAATCAGTCGTTCCTATGATTGGAGCTTCGAAAGGTTATATTGGTTGGATGGATGCAGCTAGGCCTTCAGCAATTATACAATTTTTATTAATTTTCTTTGCATTCATAATGTTAACTATCTCTTTTGTAACATCAGATTTCTCAGTTAAATTGGTGGCTAGTAATTCACACTCATTAAAACCACTCCTTTATAAAATATCAGGTGTTTGGGGTAATCATGAAGGTTCAATGCTTTTATGGATTTTGATATTAGCATTTTATGGAGCTTTGGTTGCTGTATTTGGCAAACGATTACCGATAATTTTGAAAGCCCGTGTATTGTCTGTTCAAGCTATGATTGGGGTAGCTTTTATTGCATTTCTGCTTTTTACATCAAATCCGTTTGAAAGACTTATCTTTCCTCCATTTGATGGAAAAGATTTAAATCCACTTTTACAAGATCCTGGTTTAGCTTTTCACCCACCTTTTTTATATTTTGGCTACGTCGGTTTATCTATGACATTCAGCTTTGCAATTGCTGCATTAATTCAAGGATCTGTTGATGCTGCTTGGGCAAGATGGGTACGACCTTGGGCGCTTTTAGCATGGATAACATTAACTATTGGCATTGCTCTGGGATCTTGGTGGGCATATTACGAATTAGGCTGGGGAGGATGGTGGTTCTGGGACCCAGTTGAAAATGCTTCATTTATGCCATGGCTTATTGCTGTTGCTTTGTTACATTCTGCAATCGTTGTTGAAAAACGTGAAACTCTTAAAAGTTGGACAGTATTACTAGCTATATTGGGTTTTTCGTTTTCGCTTATAGGAACTTTTATCGTGAGATCAGGTGTAATTACATCTGTTCATGCCTTTGCTAATGATCCTGAGCGTGGTGTTTTTATTTTGCTTATCTTAATTATTGCTATAGGTGGTGCTTTAACCTTGTATGCATTTAGAGCAAATAGTTTACGTTCAAGTGCTGTATTTAGTCCCATAAGTCGTGAGAGTGGTTTAATTTTGAATAATTTGCTGCTTGTCGTTTCAACAATAGTAGTTTTTATCGGTACAATTTGGCCATTAGTAGCAGAATTAATACTTGGGAGAAAATTATCTGTTGGGGCACCATTTTTTGAAATTGCGTTCACTCCATTTATGGTTGTTTTAGCAATTTTTTTACCATTGGGTGCAATTTTACCATGGAAAAGAGCACAGATTTTGCGTGCTGGCAGTCCTTTAATTGGCGCCTTGTCATTAAGTGTAGCGATAGGCTTATTAATCTGGAGCCTTCAAACTGGTGGAAGAATTTTAGCGCCAATAGGATTGGCTTTATCTGCGTGGGTTATTTTAGGTTCTCTTACTGATCTTCTCATGAGATGTAGAATGATTGATATTGGTTTTTCAGCGGGGTTAAGGCGCTTGATAAATCTTACACGTGCTGATTGGGGCAAAACATTTGCGCATATTGGACTAGGTTTAACAATTTTTGGAATTTCAGCAATTACTGCCTGGGAAACTGAAGATATACGTGTTGCAAAAATAGGTGAAGAATTTGAAGTAAGTGGATATACATTTATTTTTGAAGATGTAAGTAAAATTAATGGAAAAAATTATACATCAGATATGGGAACTATAAACGCATTTAAAAATAATAAATTAGTTGCAATATTAAAGCCGGAGAAGAGATTTTATCCTGTACAGAGAATGCCCACAACTGAAGCTGGAATAAATAGTAGTTTGAAAAGAGATTTGTATATTGCTTTAGGTGATTTTCAAGATAATGGCTGGACTATAAGAACATATGTGAAGCCATATGCAGTTTGGATTTGGATAGGTTGCTTAATAATGGCTTTTGGAGGATTATTAAGCATGACTGATAGGCGTTTGCGCTTTGCTTCAACCATAAGATTAAAACAAAAATAAAATGATTAGATTTGCATTTCTTATAATATTTATTTGCTCGGCAGCGTGGGCTGTTGAGCCAGATGAAGTCTTAACAAATGTTGAATATGAAACTAGAGCGCGTGCGATATCAAAAAACTTACGATGCTTGGTATGTAGAAACGAAAATATAGATAGCTCTAATGCTGGAATTGCTAAAGACTTAAGAATTTTAGTTCGTGATCGAATTAAAGAAGGGGATAGTAATGAAGAGGTAATAGAATTTATCACAGATCGTTATGGAGAATATGTGCTATTAAATCCAAAAATGTCATTTCAAAACTTATTATTATGGATATCTGGCCCATTATTTTTACTTCTTGGTGGGTTGATCAGTTGGAGATACGCAAAGCATAAAGGTCAAGATAGTACAAAAGAGCTGAGTGAAGATGAAAAAACTAGGCTCAAAGAAATAATGGATGATTAACAAGAATAGTTAACCATCCACTTTCTTATTATCTATCGTTTGGATTGATGTAATCACGTTTGGTTGCGCCAGTGTATAACTGTCTAGGTCGCCCAATTTTAAGTTTTGGATCTGCAATCATCTCTTTCCATTGTGCTATCCAACCAACAGTACGAGACATTGCAAAGATTGGTGTAAACATCGATGTAGGAAAGCCCATAGCGTCTAAAATTATACCTGAATAAAAATCAACATTTGGATAAAGTTTTTTATCTATGAAATATGGGTCTTCTAATGCTATCTTCTCTAAAGCTTTTGCAACTAACAAAGTCTCATTATTTTCAATGCCCATGAGCTCTAAAACTTCGTCAGCACTTTCCTTCATCACAGTGGCTCTTGGGTCGAAATTCTTATAAACACGATGGCCAAATCCCATAAGACGGAATGGATCAGATTTATCTTTTGCTCGTGCTATAAATTCAGGTATTCTATCTACTGTCCCAATTTCTCTGAGCATATTTAAGCAAGCTTCATTTGCTCCACCATGAGCAGGTCCCCATAAGCACGCAATACCCGCGGCAATACATGCAAATGGATTTGCACCAGAAGAACCAGCAAGCCGTACAGTGGATGTTGAAGCGTTTTGCTCATGATCAGCATGTAAAGTGAATATTCTATCCATGGCTTTTGCCAAAATAGGATTTACTTTATATTCCTCTGTTGGCGTAGCAAAACACATTCTTAAAAAATTAGATGCATAGTCCAAATTATTATCTGGATATATAAATGGCTGTCCAATAGAATATTTATATGCATATGCAGCAATAGTAGGTATTTTTGCTATCATTCTGATCGAGGCAATTTCACGTTGATCTTGGTCGGAGATATCAATGCTATCATGATAAAATGCTGATAATGCACCAACAACTCCACACATAATTGCCATTGGGTGAGCATCTCTCCTGAAACCACGAAATAAGTGGTTCATTTGATCATGTAACATTGTATGATTTGTAACTCGAGTTTCAAATTCTATTAACTCTGGTTTGGAAGGTAATTCTCCATAAAGAAGTAAATAACAAACTTCTAAGTAATGAGATTGTTCCGCAAGCTGGTCGATGGGATAACCACGATAGAGTAACTCTCCTTTGCCACCAGCAATAAATGTTATTGTACTTTCACAAGATGCTGTTGATGTAAAACCGGGATCGTAAGTGAATACATCACCTTCAGCATAAAGCTTTGTAATATCAACGACATCTGGTCCGGCAGTAGGTGAGTGAATAGGTAATTCTATTTTTTTATTGTTTATAGTTAATTGTGCGAACTTACTATCTGCCATTTGTTTCCCTTGTATCAATGTGTTGCACTAAATTATTGTGCATGTAGTCTGGCTAACTAAAATGTTAAACAAACATATTAATTCTTTGTTATTGCACTATTAATGCGCGCTAGACTTTCTTCACGGCCTAATATTTCCATCATTCCAAAAGCTGATGGAGAATTAATTTTTCCAGAAAGTGCCGCTTTGAGTGGCATTCCTATTTTACCAAGGCCTATTTCATGACTGTCGGCAAATTCTCGCGCTAATGCTTCTAAATATTCTGATGTCCACGTAGCATCTGATAGTAATGGGGTCAATTGCTTTAGTATACCAATGGATACCGAATTTAGATTTATTATAGATTTTTCATCAATATCAATAGGTAGCGCTGTAAGAATAAAGTGACATTTGTCCAAAACATCACAAAGTGTTTTTGACTTATCTCTTACTAATGAGATTGATTTAGTAATTTTAAGTTTATTATTTTCTGAAATCTCAATTCCAATTTCTTTTGCGTATGCAAATAAATCATTAGAAACCATCTCATCTGAAGATGTTTTAATATGATGAGCTGAAACATTATTTAATTTTTTAAAATCTAATCTAGAAGGGGACTTTCCTATACCTGAAAAATCAAACCAACTTATTGCATCTGCAGTAGAAAAGAGCTCATCATTTCCATGACTCCAGCCAAGCCGACATAGATAATTTCTTATGGCCTCTGGCATATAACCTAAAGCTGCATATTCGTGTATTCCTGTTGCACCATGTCTTTTTGATAACTTTTTACCATCTTCACCATGGATTAGTGGTATGTGAGCAAATTCTGGAATTTTCCAATTCATCGCGTCATAAATCAAAGATTGTCGGCCTGCGTTTATTAAGTGATCATCACCTCTAATGATATGCGTAACGCCCATATCATGATCATCTACAACTACTGCTAACATGTATGTCGGACTATTATCGGACCTTAACATAATAAGATCATCAAAGGAGGATGCTGCCCAGCTGACTTTCTTTTGAACTTTGTCTTTTATAACGATTCCGCCATTCTTGGGAGATTTTAATCTTATTACAAAAGGGGCATCAGGAAAGGATTCAGGGTCAGCATCACGCCATGGGCTTTGGAACGGCAACGGATTTTTATCTTTAGCTGCCTGATCTCTATATGCATTGATCTCATCAATAGTAGAAAAGCATTTATAAGCATGGCCGCTTTTTACCATTTCTAAAGCAACAATACGGTGACGATTTGCTCTTTCGAATTGGCTGTATACGTTGCCGTCATAATCTAACCCAAGCCACTCAAGGCCTTTCAATAATGCGGTAGTTGCTTCAGGTGTTGATCTTTCACGATCTGTGTCTTCTATTCTTAGTAGAAATTTTCCATTGTTTGCTTTTGCATAAAGCCAATTAAAAAGTGCTGTTCTAGCTCCACCAATATGAAGGTATCCCGTTGGTGAGGGCGCAAATCTGGTAATAACTTGTTGCTCTGACATTTTTGATCAGCCTATTTGATATCATATGATTTAATATACACGTCTATTAGGGAATAGATTTAAGAGTGGCAATAGAGTGCCATAAGTAGAGATGTATTTTTAAGATTATTATAATCAAAAAAATATTTAGGTAAAAAATCAAAAAATAAACTATAAATTTTCATTTTTGATACAATTTTAAATTTATTAAATGATATTGAAATTAGTAAGTACGAATTAAGCCAACCAGTTTACCTTGAACCTTAACTTGGTCATCACGGTAAACTCTTGTTTCATAGGCAGGGTTTGCAGCCTCTAATGCAACAACAGTACCTCTTTTGCGCAAGCGCTTCAATGTCGCCTCTTGGTCATCGACAAGAGCTACAACAATATCACCGTTTTCAGCATCATTTTGTTCATTTATAACAACAATATCACCATCATTTATACCAGCTTCGATCATAGAATCACCTTTAACCTCAAGAGCATAATGCCGTCCTGAATTTTTGAGCATTTCGCCTGGTACTGAAACATTATTTGACACTTGTTGTATCGCCTCAATAGGTGTCCCGGCTGCTATTCGACCCATTATAGGAAGTGTTAATGCATTTGCTGCTTCAATCGGAAGTGCTGCTGCTGGTGGTGGTGTTAGAGATCCTTCAATAATTCTAGGTTGAAAGCCCCCTCCGTCTATACTTTCAGGAAGTCGGAGTATTTCAATTGCCCTAGCGCGATGTGCTAATCGACGAATAAAACCCCGCTCTTCTAAGGCGGTAATTAGTCTATGTATTCCTGATTTAGAACGTAAATCTAGAGCTTCTTTCATTTCATCAAAACTTGGCGGTACACCATCTTTTTGCAAACGTTTATGAATAAATTCTAATAAATCTAGTTGTTTACGTGTCAACATTTTACTCACCTAATTCTTTATGTTTCTCATATGTCCACTTAAGTTCTACAACTGTTCTTGTTTTGTGTCAAATAAATTTAATTTTTTATAATTTTATCAAAATACCAATTTACCTATTTCAAAGGGATAACTTTAACACTAGAACCTTTTTGTTTTGCTTTATCGTTTGCTGGCCGCACAAGTAGTGCATTTGCTTTGGATAAAATTGTTAATAGTGAACTGTCTTGTTGACCAAATGGTTCAACCGTTTGAGTGCCATTAACAAATCTCATTTTGGCTCTCATATAATGTTCCCTTGGTCCGTTTTGAGGTAAATTATTTTCCAAAATAGCATTTTGAGTATCCAATGGAGCTTTTCCTTTGCCGAGCATTACATTAATTGCTGGTTTCAGAAAAACCATACCACAAACAAGTGCCGACACTGGATTACCTGGAAGGCCAAAAATAGGTATTTTACCAATTTTTCCCGCCATAAGTGGTTTGCCAGGTCGCATAGCAACTTTATAGAAAGATGTTTCCATTCCCATATCTATTGCTGTTGAATGAACTAAATCGTAGTCTCCGACAGAAGCACCACCAAGAGTAACTATTAAGTCAACATTATTGCAAAGGTTTAAAACTGTTTTTAGTTCTTGTGAAGTATCTCGAGCAATTGGTAAAAGTCTCGCAATTCCTCCTGATGTTTCAATAAGAGTTTTTAAGCCATAATTATTAGATGAGATAATTTGATCTTTTTCTGGCACTTCTCCAACATTAACTAATTCATCACCTGTTGCAATTAACGCAATTATAGGTTTTCTAAAAACAGGAACTTCTGCAATATTCATCGCAGCTAACAATGAAATTAATGATGCATTTAATCTTAATGGAGCATCTATACAGTCACCAACTTTAAAATCACCACCTTTTGGCCTAATAAAGTTATTTTTATCAAATACCTTATTAATTATAATTTTATCATTAGATTTTATGCAATCTTCCTGTATCAAAATATGATCAGATCCTTTTGGAACTGGAGCACCAGTGAAAATTCGAACTGCAGTTCCAATAGATACTTTACCATCAAAACCCAATCCAGCTACCGATTGTCCGATTACCTTGAGTTCAGCTCCAGGCTGCAAGTCTTTTGCGTTTATTGCATAACCATCCATAGCAGAGGATTTAAAAGGTGGTTGATCACGGTTTGCATATATTTTTGATGCAAGTATCCTATCTCCTGCTTGATCTAATTCAACCAACTCAATATCTAATGGTTTTACTAAGTCTAGGATCTGAGAAAGAGCTTGGTTAACACTTATCATTCACAAACAAACTGCCCGGTTTTACCACCGTCTTTAAATGTTACTCTCAAATCTGTTATTTTCATCGTTTTATCTATAGCTTTTACCATATCGTAGATTGTAAGGGCTGTTATATTAGCCGCAGTTAGTGCTTCCATTTCCACGCCTGTTTGGCCATTGGTTTTTACAGTTGCTTCGATTTCAACAGAGTTGTTGGATGGTTCAATTCTTAAATTAATATTTACATTTGTTATAGGTAACGGATGACATAATGGAATAAGATCAGCAGTTTTCTTTGCAGCCATAATTCCTGCTGTTCTCGCTATACCCAAAACATCACCTTTTTTTGCATCACCATTTTTGATTATTTCAAGTGTATTTGAATTCATCAAAATTCTTGCCTTTGCAACCGCAACTCTCGATGTTGTTTCTTTGTTAGAAACATCAACCATGTGAGCTTGACCTTGATCATTAAAGTGATTCAATTTTGACATTATTTTGATCTCGTATGTTTTAATAAAGATTTGGTTGCTTCTTTAACATCATTTTGTCTCATCAAGCTTTCTCCAATTAAAAAGCTTCGAGCGCCGACTTCTGCCATTTGATCCATATCTTCAGATGTGAATATTCCACTTTCAGTTATCATATGTTTATCACTAGGAACATGTTTTGATAATAACCTTGTTGTATCTAATGTAACATCAAATGTTTTCAAATTGCGATTGTTTATACCCAGTAAGGATGATTTACACATTAGCCCTCGGTCTAATTCTTCTCTATTGTGTACTTCTAAAAGAACATCCATTCCCCATTCAAATGCACATGCCTCCAGCTCTTGTGCTTGCATGTCAGATACTGATGCTAATATTATTAAAATACAATCTGCGTTCCAGGCTCGTGCTTGTGCCACTTGATAAGTATCATACATGAAATCTTTTCGTAGTGCTGGTAGATTACAGGCCTTCCGTGCGCTAATTAAGTATTCTGGTGACCCTTGGAATGATGGAGTGTCTGTTAAAACAGACAAACAAGTTGCTCCACCTTGCTCATATGCATGTGCTAATTCAGGAGGATTAAAGTCTGGTCTGATTAATCCTTTTGATGGGCTAGCTTTTTTAATTTCAGCAATTAATCCATATCCAGATTTTGTAGCATTTTTTAAAGAATCTGCAAAAAAACGGACAGAATCTGCCTCAAGCGCAATATCTTCAAGGTCTTTAATCGGTAGTGCTAATTTTGCATTTTTCACTTCTTCAAGTTTATATTCTTTTATTTTTTCTAATATGTCAGTCATTTTAATTTGCCCCTGACGTAATTGAAGCAAGTGCATTTAGTTTGGACTTGGCAGAGCCAGAGTCTATGCTTTCGGCAGCGATTTCTGCTCCTTCAATTAGAGAATTTGCTTTGTCAGCAACAATTAATGCTGCTGCAGTGTTTAAAATAACTGCATCACGATAAGCAGACTTATGGCCATCTAATAATTTAGACATTTCAACTGCATTGTATTTAGGAGTTCCACCTATAATGCTTTCAAATGAATGTATTGGCAAACCAGCATCCTCAGGGTTGATTTCAAATTCACTTATATTTCCAGAACTTAATTCAACAATCCAAGATACTCCAGCTATTGATATTTCATCTGTTCCATCTGATCCATGAACCAACCAAGCTTTCTCTGATCCTAATTCTTTTAACACTTCAGCCATTGGTCTAATCATTGAGCGATTAAATGCTCCTGTTAATTGTCTCTTTACTCCAGCAGGGTTTGTGAGTGGACCTAAGATATTAAATATAGTTCTTGTGCCTAAATCTAATCTAGCTGGCATTACATATTTCACTGCAGGATGATGCATTGGCGCCATCATAAAACCTATGCCAATTTCCTTTATAGCTCGCTCAACAACTTCTGGTTCAACCATAATGTTTACACCACTTTGACTTAATGCATCAGAAGCACCTGATTTAGATGATAAATTTCGGTTTCCATGTTTAGCCACTATAACTCCAGCACCTGCAGTTACAATTGCGGTAGCGGTTGAAATATTTAGAGTTGATTTGCCGTCTCCACCTGTCCCTACAATATCCATTGCGCCAATTGGTGCAGATACTTTCCGACATTTTGAACGCATTACATTTGCAGCTGCAGCATACTCTTCTACAGTTTCTCCACGAGTACGAAGTGCCATTAATAAACCACCAATTTGTGCATCAGATGCTTCACCATTCATAATTATGGTAAATGCTTTTTCTGCTTGTTCCCGAGATAAAGGTCCGTTTGCAGCTAAGGAAATGTAGGATTTAATTTTATCGCTCATGTTGCCTCTTTTGTACAATCTAAAAAGTTTTGTAACATTTTATGCCCATGCTCTGATGCAATACTTTCTGGGTGAAATTGGCAACCATGGATAGGTAATGTTTTATGTTGAAGTCCCATTATTGTACCATCAGCTAATTCTGCAGTAACTTCTAAACAATCAGGAAGGGTTTCCCTTTCAACAATTAATGAATGGTAACGTGTTGCTTCAAAAGGACTTGGTAAGTCTTTAAAAATACCTTTGCTGGAATGATGCATATGACCCATTTTGCCATGAACTATTTCGTGGCATCTTATTACTTTTCCACCAAATGCCTGCCCTATAGTTTGGTGGCCTAAACAAACACCAATCAAGGGTATTTTTGCTACGGCTGCTGCTTTAGTTAATTCTAAACAAATCCCAGCTTGTTCAGGATCACAAGGTCCTGGTGAAAGCATAATATTTGTAGGTTCCATTTTCAATGCATCTTTGATAGTTAATTCATCATTTCTTTTGACGACTACATCCACGCCCAGCTCTCCAAGATAATGAACTAGGTTGTAGGTAAAACTATCGTAATTATCAATTAGTAGCAGCATGTTTAATTTAATCTTCCATAAGTTAAGAGAATTTTCTCAATTTACTAAATATATTGGCCTGCTATTTTTGCAGCAGTTTGCAATGCCTTAGATTTGTTTACTGTTTCTTGGAATTCTGCTTCTGGATCACTGTCGAATACAACCCCACCACCAGCTTGAATGTATAACTTTTCGTCTTTTGTTACGGCGGTTCTTAAAGCAATACATATGTCCATATCGCCATTACTTGAAAAATAGCCCACACCTCCGCCGTATACGCCACGTTTTTCTACCTCAAGTTCATCTATTATCTCCATTGCTCTAACTTTAGGAGCACCAGAAACTGTGCCCGCAGGCAATCCAGCCAATAGTGCTGATAATGCATCATTATCATTCGATAATTCTCCAATGACATTTGAAACTATATGCATCACGTGACTATAACGTTCTATTACGAATTTTTCATTTGGAGTTACTGTACCAATTTTTGCAACACGACCAACATCATTTCTGCCAAGATCTAAAAGCATTAAATGTTCTGCTAGTTCTTTTTTGTCAGCTAAGAGGTCAAGTTCAAGTTCTTTATCCTCATCAAATGTTTTTCCACGTGGTCTTGTACCTGCAATTGGACGAATAGTTACTTCATCTTCTTTGACTCGAACAAGTATTTCTGGACTCGCTCCTATAACTTGAAAATTGCCAAAATTAAAATAGAACATATATGGAGATGGGTTTGTCCGTCTAAGTGCACGATATAATGAGAAGGGGGGTAAAGGGAAATCTACAGTCCATCTTTGGCTTGGGACAACTTGAAATATATCACCTGATTTAATGTAATCCTTGGCAATATTTACCATTTGTAGATATTGCTCCTTTGTAACATTTGATACTGGAGTTCCTATTGCTCTATCACTGTGGTTGTCAGAATTTCGTGCAATTGGCCGATCAAGATCTTCGAGGGCACTCATAACTCTATTTACTGCATTTAAATGAGCAGTTTTTGCATCATGCTTAACTGAATGCCATGCTGGGCTAACAATTGTTAATTCATCTTTAACTCCATCTATAATGACAATGACAGAGGGCCTAAGCATTACTGCATCAGGCAATTCAAGAATATCTTTATTAATATCAGGTAAGTGTTCGACAAGTCTTATCATGTCATAGCCGAGATAGCCAAAAAGCCCTGCAGCCATTGGAGGAAGATCTTCTGGTAAATCAATAGATGTTTCTTCTAATATACTTCTTAATGATGTTAAGGGATCTTCTTTAACTGCATTATATTTTTCACTTCCATCAAGTGCCAATCGATTTATTGAAGCATTATTTCCTTCACATCTCCATATTAAATCTGGGTTCATACCTATAATTGAATAGCGACCTTTGGAATCTCCACCTGTGACACTCTCCAACATAAAACTATTTTTTTTTGCCTCAGTTAATTTTAACATTAAGGACACGGTAGTGTCTAAATCTGCTGCTAATCTAGTATAGACTAAATAATTTTTGCCAGAATTATATACTTTGGAAAAACTATCAAGGTTAGGAGTGATTTCCATGTTTAAAAGCCTGTTCCGCCTAAAATTTGTGTATTAATTTGATTTACAGCGTTCTGGTTCAAAATTACACCATCACGGTCTTTTAGAGCGGAAGCAAATAATCTCAACAAATCACCAGTAACTTGGTTTGATAATTGAATTCCTACCTGAGAAAGTAATTCTTTGCTTTCATCAGTTTCAGAATTAAATTCACTAATGTCATTTAATCGTGCTAACAACACAGTATCCCCATTGTCAATTTTGCTAGTTTTACCTGTTTTATTTGAGAATAATTCTTCAAGAAGCTGAGCAGGTATACCTTCAATATATTTATTTCTAGTAATGGAGCTTACACTTTCAGCATTTAGATTTAGGGATTCAAATGTTTCACCATTGTCTAATTTTATTATTAGCGTATCAGCCAGTTTTAAAAGTGATTTTTTGTCTTCTGAGGCTGACCAATCAGTAGCAACTTGATCTTTTACTGTCTCAAACGGGCGTAAAGCTGGTTCTATTAAATCATCTAACCGTAGTGCAAATACTCCACCATCTGATAATTCTCGTAGTTCTGGGAAGCCACCTATTTTTACTTTTAATGCTTCATCTCTAAAACCATCATATGCTGCAATACCGGTTTCAGTAGTGTTATCATATGATATTTTTTCTAATTCCATGGCGGTTTCTTTAGCTATTTCTTCTAATGTTAAGCCTTGAGCCAATAAGTCATCAATATCCGTAATCATTTCGTTTATTAACTTACGACTTTCTATACTCACGTATTCGGCTGTTAATTCTTCTGCAGCATCTTCAAAGCTAGTATTTTGCGGATCTATAATAGCATTTATTTGAAATAATGCTGGACCCAAGTTTGTGTCAATGGGACCATATATCCCTACTTCGGAAGCATTAAATAATAAATCATCTATATCTTTATCTAATTGCCCTTTTTCGATATCACCTAAATCGATATCTGTTTGTGTAAGGCCACGGTCTTCAGCTACTTTTGTAAATGAAACTTCTTCTTTATCTAATTGATCTTTAACCGTTCTAGCTGTTTTCACGGAATCAAATATGATTCTATCAATTATTCTTCTGGCAGGCTTATTGAAGCGATCAGGTTGACTTTTATATTCGTCTTTTAATTCACTTTGTGAAACTACAATTCTGTCAGCTAACATTTCGGGGCTCAACAAAACATATGTTAATTTACGCGATAATGGCGCTGTATACAAAATATTGTTTTTGTCATAATAGGCTTTCAATTGATCAATAGTAGGGTTTATTGCTTGAGTACTTAAAAGTTTTTTATCAATACTCGCCCAGTCAAAGCTTCGTTCTTCTCGAGCAAATTTAATTAGTGTCATCGCGTGAGATGATGGAGTTTTTGTACCACTAGCAACTGCGCCTTCGATTAAACTTCGCGCAATAGCTTTACGGGTCTGAAGTTCATATTCTTTTGTATCTAAGCCACTGTTTTCCAATGCAAATTCGTAAGCTTCTTTATCAAATTTACCATTTACACTTGTGAATGTTGGAGTTGCGATAATCTCTTCTGCTACTAAATCATCCCCAACGCTAATTTTTAGACGTTTTGCTTCATTAGACAAAGCCGCACTTGATACCACGTTTTCTAATGCTTCTGATTGCAAGCCATAAGCAGAAATTTCTTGGCTTGTGAGTTGCCTACCAATTTGGCGTGATATGTTTTGTATGGTATTTCTTAAGCTCTGTGCATAGGAAGTAACTGGTATCGGTTCTTCTCCTACCTTGCCAATTGAGCTAATACGTGACCCATCGACACCACCTGAAGCTATGCCTACGAGGCCTAAAGCTAGTAGCCCTAATAAACCATAAACAAAGGGTTGATTTTTTTTGCTAATACGCATTGAAGAAAGCATTGATTTAGACCTTTAAAAACTTAAGTTAAGATGTTTTAGGCAACTGTCTAGCGACTGGCAAGTTAAGACTGCAATAACTTGCAATTTTGATGCCTTGACTAGAACGATGATTTATTAGAATAGAACCTTATGGCAAAACCTCCAATTCTAACATTAACTGATATTACGCTTTCATTTGGGGGAAACCCTGTATTTGATGGATTGGGTATGACAGTTCAAGAAAGCGATAGAGTCTGTTTAGTAGGGCGAAATGGTTCAGGTAAATCAACTTTAATGAAAGTTATTGCTGGATTAATAGAACCTGACCAAGGTAATATTTTCTTGAGGCCTGGTCAAAAAGTTGGATACATGGATCAACATCCTGACTTATCAAATTTTGAAACTTTAGGCGACTATGCTAGATCTGAAATCGATATTATTGATGCATATAAAGTTGATATCATTGCAGAGGGGCTAAAATTAAATCTAGATGCATCTCCAGCTACTGCTTCAGGCGGTGAAAGACGCAGATCCGCTCTTGTGAAAATTATGGCGGAAGAGCCTGAATTAATGCTTCTTGATGAACCTACTAATCATTTAGACATTGAAGCAATACAATGGCTTGAAGATGAGTTGCGACAAACAAAAAAAGCATTTATTTTAATTTCGCATGATAGAGCATTTCTTCGCAATTTGACCCGAGCAACTCTATGGGTTGATCGTGGTAAGGTGAGACAAAATCCAAAAGGCTTTGAGGCATTTGAAGATTGGCGTGACAAAACATATGATGAGGAAGATCAACAACGCCATAAGCTTAACAGATTAATAAAGTCTGAGGCGCGATGGGCTGTTGAAGGAATATCAGCCCGGAGGAAACGCAACCAAGGGCGTGTAAGGCGCTTAATTGATTTGAAAGATGAACGTTCGGGTCAAATAAAACGCCAAGGTGCAGCTGCAATGGAATTTGCTGATAGTCCAAAATCTGGAAAATTAGTTGTTGATGTGAATAATATTTCTAAAACATTTGAAGATAAAAACATTGTTAATGATTTATCAATTAAAATTACTAGAGGCGAAAGAATTGCATTGGTTGGTCCAAACGGCGTTGGGAAAACAACTGTTTTAAATATTTTAACAGGATCCTTAGTACCTGATACAGGAACTGTAAAATTAGGAGTAAATCTTTTATCAGCTATATTCGATCAAAATAGGTCAGCTTTAAATCCAAATCAATCACTTTGGGAAAGTTTAACTGAAGATAAAGACTTAGGTGTTTCAGGTAAAAATGATCAAATCATGGTCCGTGGTAATCCAAAACACGTTGTGGGTTATCTGAAAGAATTCTTGTTTGATGAAAACCAAGCGCGAGGTCCAGTATCCGTTTTGTCAGGTGGTGAAAAAGCTAGGTTGCTTCTTTCACGAATAATGGCACGAGAAAGTAATCTACTTGTAATGGATGAACCTACAAATGATTTAGACGTTGAGACATTAGATCTATTACAAGAAATATTAGATGGCTATGATGGAACTGTTTTATTAGTTAGTCATGACAGAGATTTTTTAGATAGGGTTGCCACAACCACATTAGCTTTTGAAGGAAATGGTAAAGTTGTAGCATATGCGGGTGGATGGAGCGATTATCAAACTCAGAAAAAATCACAAAATGCTGAAATCAGACAATCGAAGAATAGTAAAAAGAATTCCAAAAAGCATAACAACCAATCGAATGGGGCAAAACAAAATATAAATATAACTTACTCTCAATTAGATAGGCTTAGTAAGCTCCCAGATCTAATTGAGCGGACTGAAGCTGAAATAACAAAGTTAGAGGAATTCCTCTCACAAGAAAATTTATTTATTGATTTTCCTGAGAAATTTCAAAAAGCTACTGATGGATTAATTGAGCGTCATGAAATATTATCAAATCTTGAATCCGAATGGATTGAATTAGAGACACTAAATAAAGAGGCTTAATCCTAAATATATTTAGTTGGTATGCTTAATAGAGCAAATACTCAATAAAATCATACATCTAAATCTTCAACAAATTTTGCATTTTCTTGGATGTATTGGAATCTTAATTCAGGTTTTTTACCCATCAATCTATCTACTAAATCATCAGTTTGACCAGGTTCATCTTCATCGATATTAATTTGAATAAGCTGTCTAGTGGATTTATTCATCGTAGTTTCTTTTAGATCTTTAGCGTCCATTTCACCAAGGCCTTTGAAGCGTGAAATGTCTATACGACCTCTTCCACCTAAACCCTCTTCAATCATATTATTTTTTTCGATGTCATCCATGCAATAAACGCGATTTGCGCCTTGAGTGAGTCTAAATAATGGTGGGCATGCCATGTAAAGGTGACCGTTATCAATAAGAGGTCGCATTTGAGTAAAGAAAAATGTCATCAATAAAGATGCTATGTGCGCACCGTCTACATCTGCATCTGTCATTATAATAATTTTTTCATATCTCAAATCATCAATATTAAATTTTGTTCCTGTTTGAACGCCAAGGGCCTGACAGAGATCATTAATTTCATTGTTAGCTGACATTTTATTACTAGCTGCGCCCAACACATTAAGTATTTTTCCTCTTAGAGGTAAGAGAGCTTGAGTCTTTCGATCTCTTGCCATCTTGGCGGATCCTCCAGCTGAGTCTCCTTCAACAATAAAAAGTTCAGTTCCTTCTCGAGTATTGTTTGAACAATCAGTAAGCTTTCCAGGTAAACGCAGTTTTTTTGTAGCAGATTTTCTTGCAGTGTCTTTTTCTTGTTTTCGCCGTAATCGTTCTTCAGCTTTCAAAACCATATAGTCAAGAATTGCTCCAGCTGATTTGTTATTCGAAGCCAACCAATTGTCAAAATGGTCTCGAACAGAATTTTCAACCCATTTTATAGCTTCAGTTGTAGCCAGGCGATCTTTTGTTTGCCCAACAAATTTAGGTTCTGATATAAAGCATGATACTAATGCACAGCCTCCGCCCATGACATCATCTCGTGTAATCGATGCGGATTTTTTATTATTTATAAGTTCGCCATAAGACTTAATACCTTTAAGGATTGCAGACCAAAAGCCACTTTCATGTGTTCCGCCTTCAGGTGTTGGTACAGTATTGCAATACGATTGGGTAAAGCTATCGCGTGATGGCGTCCAGTTTATTGCCCATTCAATGTTACCTATAGTACTATGACCAAATTTTTCTGAAAATTGAACTTTACCCGCAAATGGAATCTCAGAGTAAACTGATGAACCTACTAGTCTTTCGTTTAAATAATCTGCAAGTCCATTTGGAAATCTAAATGTGTCTGTGATAGGGGTCTCGTCATTATGCTCAAGACATTTAGGATCAACTTTCCATCTTATTTCTACACCAGAAAATAAATAAGCTTTAGATTTTGCCATTGCATAAAGGCGTTTTGCTTTAAAATTTAAAGATTTTCCAAATATTTCTGGATCAGGATGAAAGGTAACGCTTGTTCCACGTCTATTCTGAACTGAACCAAGGTTTTTAAGTTTGCCTTGTGGTAAGCCACGAGAAAACTCTAATGCAAATAGCTCTCTATTCTTTGCAACTTCTACTCTAACAAAATCTGAAAGCGCATTAACTACTGATGAACCAACTCCATGCAAGCCACCTGAAGTTTCATAGTTTTCGCCAGAAAATTTTCCACCAGCGTTAAGTGTACAGAATATTATCTCCAGAGCAGATTTATTTGGAAATTTTGGATGCATATCAACAGGAATTCCACGCCCATTATCTCTAACAGTTACATGGAAGTTTTCATGAAGCTCAACTTCAATCCAAGTAGCGTGACCAGCAACAGCCTCATCCATTGAGTTATCAATAATTTCTGCAACCATATGGTGAAGTGCGCGATCATCAGTTCCACCTATGTACATGCCGGGGCGTAGTCTAACATGCTCCATATCTTCTAAAACTTGAATTGAAGATGCGTCGTATGACTTGTCTATAGGTCTATCATCTGAAAAAAGATTATCGGCCATTATGGGCTCATTTATTCCGTGTTTGCTCGCTAATCTTTATCTTATAGGAATTAATAAGATTCGAGTATAGTCGAAATACCTTAATTAATGTTTATAAATTATCATAATTAAATTATCATTAAGTTTCGCCCATTAAGTGAGGGCAAAATGGAAATTGTGTTATGTTCTCAAAGCCATCTTCAGTTACTAATACCTGGTCTTCTAATTTGATAGAAAAGTCACCCTTTTCTGGCGAAACTAATGCTTCAACGCATAAAACCATTCCAGCTTTCAGTTTGTAATCAAAAGCTCCATCAATAAAATTATCAGAATAACTTATTAATGGCCACTCATCACATAATCCAACCCCATGAAACCTACAGCTATATTTACCCTTGTCATATTGAGAGTCTAATTGATGCCCATTAAATGTCAGGTCTCTAAAAGGGGTGTCAGGTTTTAGCATCTCCATATTTGTCATTATGTGTTCATGAGCATGTTGCATTGCATAAACCATATCTGCTCTTGGTTTTTCATTTCCAATCCACCATGTTCTGGAAACATCGATGCAAAACCCGTAACATCCAATCAAATCAGTATCAAAGGCCAAGATCTCATTATTTTGTAATTGCCTTGGGCCACATTCTTGAAACCAGGGATTTGTCCTTGGTCCGGTTGTTAATAAGCGAGTTTCTATCCATTCGCCACCACGTGCAATATTTGACTTATGTAATTCTGCCCAAATCGCATCTTCAGACATTCCAATTGATATTTTATTCTGCATTTCATGTATTGATAGCTCACATGAATGGCTAGCGCATTTCATTGCAAGAATTTCATCAGGACCTTTTATTGATCTGCACTTTTCTGTACATTCCTCACCATCCATTATTTCAAACCCCTGTGCCTCAAGCGCACGGATGCCGTGGATCATCCCTTTGTCCAAGCCAAGGTTCATATTTCTTCCACCATGTTCCATTATAAGTTCAGTTATTTCTGAAGAGAATAAATCTGCGGCAACGTCTATTTTATCACCTCTGTCAAAGTAAAAAAGATCTGCACCTGATCGTTGTTCTTTTACTAGAGAATTGAATGAAGATAGGAACGGTGAATTCTTATAATCCCATATTACCATATAGCCATCTGCACACAATAAGACGGCACGAAATGGATTATGAGTATTCCATAATTGCATATTAGTACTGTCTGTTGCATATCGAATATTTAATGGATCAAACATTAATAACCCGCCCCAATCACGATCTACAATGTGTTGTGTGAGGCGCTGCCAGCGGTATTCCCTCATTCTTGTAAGATTAGGTTGTACTAACCCTGCTTTTTTCCATTCATTTATGGCTAATAATGTTGGGCCTATTTCTACTCGATTGCTATTATTAGGCGTTCCATCTACCAGAAATTGACCTTGAGATGGATCAATTTTTCTTATTTCCGAATATTTATTTTGCATTTTATTAATTCCATCAAACACTGTTTCATTACTATTTATTGTGAATTTTGCTTTATTAAAAACGGCAAAAGTGTCGTATTTAACGTTGATCATTAATAAATTTTCAAAAATCTATATGATAAATTATGATTTTCATTTGTAACTAATTTTTTTTAGTGGAATTATGTGAATATGATTAATAATTTTAATAATATATTCCAAGATCATTTGCCCGTGTCGCCCTGGCATGAACTAGCATTGAAAAAATTACCTGGAATTAACCCATTAAAGCGTGAGGATTGGATAATTATAGACTCAGCATTTGATCAACAGATGCAATATGTGGACTATTTATTGCAAGAACATACATGTGATGTTCTGAAATTGAATGATTGTGCTAAAGAAGCATCAAAAGAATTATTAAAAAACATTTTAGCTTCTTTGAGAAATAAAAAAGAATATACCGTCAACAGGCATAGTGTAACTAGACCAGATGGGCGTATAATTCAATTAAATTGGGATAGATGTCTATTGACCTCAAGATTGTTGGTTCAGCAAGATTTATGCATAATGATGAAAGATGATAAAGAACATTTCTTAGCTGGAGCGGCCATGTGTTTCCCGGCAAGTTGGAAATTATCTGAAAAAATAATGCAACCCATGAGTATTATTCATAAACCTGTTGATGAGTTTACGGAAAACATAGCTAGTAGGGTGGAAAGAATGTTCTGCTTAATGAATTCAAAGCAAGATATGTGGAGAGCCAATTGGTTGATCTATAATGATCCAAATTTACATCAACCAAGACGATCAACGGAAGTTAGGTCAAGAGATTTAACCAAAGAGCAGTGGGTGAGGGTTGAAAGGCAGACATTTTGTAAGTTACCAGAAACTCAGGCTATAATCTTTGGTATACATACGTATGTAGTCCCTATTGATATTCTTAGTAATATTCAGCGGGAAACATTATTAAATGCTATAAATTAAAAAGCCCTCACAATTAACTGTAAGGGCTTTTCTTAATAAGTTTAACTTAGCAACTATAATACATTTGGAACTCTACAGGATGTGGAGTGTGTTCATAAGTTGTGTTTTCTTCTTCTTTGAGTTCAATATATCCATCAATTTGTGATTTTGTGAAAACACCACCTTCAAGTAAGTAATCATGATCTGATTTCAATTCTTCAAGAGCCTCGCGTAAAGAGCCGCATACTGTTGGAATACCTGCTAATTCTTCTGCAGGTAAGTCATAGAGATCCTTGTCTGATGCAGGGCCTGGATCAATTTTGTTTCTTATCCCATCAAGACCTGCCATCAATAGTGCAGAAAAACAAAGATATGGATTCGCAGCAGGATCTGGGAAGCGTGCTTCCACACGTTTCGCTTTTGGAGATTCTGCCCATGGAATTCGTACACATCCAGAACGATTTCGAGCAGAGTATGCTCTGAGAACAGGTGCTTCAAAACCAGGGATTAAGCGTTTATAACTGTTTGTAGATGGGTTAGTAAAAGCATTAAGTGATTTTGCATGCTTCAAAATTCCACCAATAAAATACAACGCATCGTCAGATAAATCTGCATATTTATCACCTGCAAAAAGTGGTTTTCCTTTTTTCCAAATAGACATATTCACATGCATCCCAGTGCCGTTATCACCATAAATTGGTTTAGGCATGAAGGTTGCGGACTTGCCATAAGCATGTGCAACATTATGGATAATATACTTATATTTTTGTAATTCATCGGCCTGTTTGACAAGGGTTCCAAAAACCAGCCCAAGCTCATGTTGACATGATGCGACTTCATGATGATGTTTGTCTACTTTCATACCAATGTTTTTCATTGTAGAGAGCATTTCACCGCGCAAATCATGAGATGCATCAGTTGGATTCACTGGGAAGTATCCACCTTTTATGCCTGGACGATGTCCCATATTACCCATTTCAAATTCAGTATCTGTGTTCCAAGAAGCATCTGATGCATCAACTTCGTAGGATACTTTATTGATGGTGTTTGAGTATCTAACATCATCAAATAAGAAGAATTCTGCTTCTGGGCCCCAGAAAGAAGTATCTCCAATACCTGAAGCAATTAGATGCTCTTCAGCGCGCATTGCAGTTGATCTTGGGCAGCGTTCGTATGTCTCGCCAGTATCTGGTTCTACAACATGACAATGAACGCACAAAGTTTTTTCAGCGTAGAATGGGTCAAGATATGCACTATCACAATCGGGAATTAACTTCATATCAGATTCTTCGATTGATTTCCATCCAGCTATAGAAGATCCGTCGAACATGAATCCACCTTCTAGAAAATCTTCATCAACTTCATCATTTATAACCGTTACATGTTGAAGTCGGCCACGTGGGTCTGTAAACCTAATATCAACATATTTTATATCTTCATCCGCTATGCGTTTTACAAGATCTTTTGCGCTCATTTTGAGCTCCTTTCATTACTTACTCTTCACTTAATCTTAATTTTTATAGTGCATCTACACCGTCTTCACCTGTGCGAATACGAATTGCTTGCTCAATATTTGAAACAAAAATTTTACCGTCCCCAATTTTGTCGGTACGTGCAGCCCCAATTATAGCATCAATGACTATTTCTATTTGATCATCTGGGATTACTACTTCAATTTTTATTTTTGGTAAAAAGTCGACTACGTACTCAGCTCCTCGGTATAGCTCAGTGTGTCCCTTTTGGCGGCCAAAGCCTTTTGCCTCAATAACTGATAAACCTTGCACGCCAACTTCTTGCAGTGACTCTTTAACTTCATCAAGTTTAAAGGGTTTAATAATAGCTTCGATTTTTTTCATGTTATGTACCTATACATTCTTTAGCTGTTCGATATGCACCATTTTTAATCTGATAGATCAATTTAAGTGTCAATTTTCATGCGTAAGCAAATTAGTATTTTACATTTATGATTAAATATTAGGCAAAATGATTAAATTTTAATCATTATAAAATATTTTTAGATAGGTGCATTTTGTACTGGTGTAAAATAAATCCTTAGGCTAGAAGACGCGAAATCTGACTAATAGATTTTATTGCGGGTGTGGCGGAATTGGTAGACGCACCAGATTTAGGTTCTGGCGCCGCAAGGCGTGGGGGTTCAAGTCCCTTCACCCGCACCATATTAAAATCTAACTAATTGTAATCATTTATAATTGTACAATATTTCATAACTCTGCTATAAATCTTTACTATGGAAAATATATATTTATTACCTGCAGCTTTGTTTCCTGCAATACCATTAATGATGATATCATTTGGCAATAGATATACTACTCTTGCTACATTGATAAGAAAAATACATGACGACCTTATGTCTAGACACTTGACTAAAGAAGATAAGGAAACAAACAGTTATCTAAAGCAAATTGATGTATTAAGAAAGCGTCTTACCCTTAATCGCGCAACATCAACACTTGCAGCAATGGCGTTTATTACTAATCTTATTGCTATTTATTTTGCTTACGAAGAAAATTTTACATCCTTTGGGGTTATGTTCATAGCAAGTTTGATAATGTTTGGGTTAGCATTAGTGTTGTATATAATAGAATTACAGTTAGCTACTAAAGCATTAGATACACACTTACAGGATTTAGCTGAACTCTAATGTTTTGCATATAAACTGGCAAAAAACTAATATTTCAGTTAGATATAAATAATAAATTTTTAGGATATGTATAATGAGTGATATATTGAAGTGGGGTATCTTAGGGTGCTCGAAGTTTGCTTTAGAGCATATGCTACCAGCCATGCAACTAGCAAAAAATAACAAATGTATAGCTATTGCAACATCAGACACTTTAAAGGCGAAACCATTTCTAGAAATTAATTCTGATATCAATATATATAATGATTATAATGATTTATTAAATGATATTAATGTTGATGCAGTATACATTCCTCTACCTAATCATTTGCATGTAGAGTGGACAAAGCGGGCGATATTAGCAGGCAAACATGTCTTATGTGAAAAACCAATTGCGTTAAATGCAAAAGATATTGATGAGCTGATTAAGCTCAGGGATCAATCTGGCTTACTCGTCGCTGAGGCTTATATGATCCTTCATCATCCTCAATGGTCATATGCAAAAAAATTATTAAAATCTGGAGCAATTGGTAACTTGGTTCAGGTTGATGGTGTTTTCTCTTATAATAACGCAAATGATAGTAATAATATCCGCAATCATTCAATTTCAGGTGGTGGAAGCCTTCTTGACATTGGAGTTTATACATTTGGTTCAACACGATTTATGACAGATGAGGATCCTGAAAAAATAACCCAAACATCAATTAATTGGGAAAATGATGTTGATGTATGGTCAAGTGTATCTGCTCAATTTCAAACTTTTAAATTTCTAGGTGTAACCTCGATGAGAATGCACCCTAGGCAAGAAATGAATTTTCACGGATCAGACGGGTTAATAAGATTAACTTCTCCTTTTAATCCTCAAGTTTTTGGTGAAGCTGAAGTTCATTTTTTTTCTGGAAAGGAGATGCAATCAATTAAAAAATTCACAACTGAAAATCATTATGTAAAGCAACTAGAGACTTTTTATTCAACCATTAGTACTGGGAGCGAGTATATTTGTAATTTAGAGTTCTCAAAGGGAACGCAGCAAATGATAGATATGGTTTTTGAACATGAAGCCTCTTCTAAACTTTAATTTGTACTTTTTAAACCATAGTTACACATGTTTTTTGCTCTTCATTCCAAACCATGCCAGGCAAACAAAATGTATTGGGATTTATTCCTCTGTCAGGGCAAGAATTAGTGTTTTGAGCTAAGAGAGGCGATGATAGAAATATCATAAATAATATAGTAAATATTTTCATTATATTCTCCTGAAAAATATTAAGTAAGTTGCTATGCTAGCTCTTCTATATTTTACTATATAATATTTTATGATTTGATACAAATTTATACATATAGGTCATCTAATAATTCGCCCTTGCAAGCATGGGCTTGCAGCCTTAGAAGGGCGTCAGTTTTTCTCATGCATGCGGGTTTATCTATTTTGATATACTCCTAACTTAAAGGATAAATAAATGGCAATTACTGAAACCCTGAATGAAGGCTTGAAACGAGGTTACACTATAAAAGTAACCGCTGCTGAGCTTGATGCAACTGTGAATGCAAAATTAACAGAAGCTCAACCGAATATTGAACTTAAAGGTTTCCGAAAAGGTAAGGTACCTATGGCTATGCTGAAAAAGCAGCATGGGCCAGCTCTATTAGGTGAAGCTATGCAAGAAACTGTTGATGGTGAAATGAACTCTCATCTTGAAAAATCTGGTGATAAGCCAGCAGGTCAGCCTGAAATGAAAATGACCAATGAAAATTGGAAAGACGGCGATGATGTTGAAGTAAGTGTTTCTTATGAATGCCTTCCGATTGTACCTGAAGTTGATTTTTCTAAAATAGAACTAAGCCAGATGGTTGTTAAAGCTGGTGAAGCTGACATTAAAGAAGCGCTGGATAACCTTGCTGAAACTTCACAGGATTTTGAAGATAAAAAAGCAGGTTCAAAAGCTAAGAATGGTGATCAAGTTGTAATAAACTTTTTAGGAAAAGTTGATGGAGAAGCATTCGATGGCGGGCAAGCGGATGATTACCCATTGGTACTTGGATCAAATAGTTTCATACCTGGTTTTGAAGAACAACTAGTTGGTTCAAAAGCTGGTGATGATGTTGAAGTTAATGTTTCATTTCCTGGTGATTATGGCGCTGAAAACCTTGCAGGCAAAGATGCTATATTTTCATGCAAAATCAATGCAGTAAAATCAGCAATTAAAGCTGAAATAAACGATGAGCTTGCAAAAAAGTTTGGTGCTGAAGATTTAAACGATCTGAGAAATAAAATATCTGAGAGATTAGAAGAAGAATTCAAGGGTGCATCTCGTATTGTTATGAAGCGTGATTTGATGGACAGTTTAGAGAAACTTGTAGATTTTGAACTACCTGAAGGTTTAGTTTCAACAGAAGCTGGGCAAATAGCTCACCAATTATGGCATGAAGACAATCCTGATGTTGAGGGTCATGATCATCCCGAAATTGAAACAACTGATGAGCATACAAAGCTTGCAGTACGTCGTGTACGATTAGGTTTGTTACTAGCTGAAGTTGGTAATATTAAAGAAATAACAGTTTCTGACACTGAAATGCAACAAGCTGTGATACAACAAGCTCAGCAATATGGATCGAATGCACAACAATTTTTTGAATATGTGCAAAAAAATCCACAGGTGCAGCAACAAATACGTGCGCCTTTGTTTGAAGAAAAAGTTGTTGATCACATCGTCTCAGTTGCCAAAATGACTGATAATGAAGTATCAAAAGAAGAATTACAAAAAGCAGTTGAGGCTTTAGAAGACTAATAAAAATTAAAAACACCTGCTTAGATGTGAGCAGGTGTTTTGTTTTTTTGTGCAATATCATCATTTATATTTGAAACACGTCTTGAAGCGGGTTTGTGAGCGCACTAGAGTAATAAATAAAGATATACATTACAGGCAGGAAATAAATGCGTGACCCTTTAGAAGTTTATAATAATACATTAGTACCAATGGTTGTCGAACAGACATCTAGGGGTGAACGTTCATTTGATATTTTTTCACGTTTATTAAAAGAACGAATAATTTTTGTTTCTGGTCCAGTCCATGATGGAATGTCTACTTTAATTGTTGCCCAACTTTTGTTTTTAGAAGCAGAAAACCCCAAGAAAGACATATCGATGTATATTAATAGTCCTGGTGGTGTTGTGACAGCAGGAATGGCCATATATGATACTATGCAATACATTCGTCCAAAAGTTTCTACTTTGTGCGTTGGACAAGCTGCATCAATGGGATCTCTATTATTGGCTGCTGGTGAAAAAGGTATGAGATTTGCATTGCCTAACGCTCGCGTGATGGTCCATCAACCATCTGGAGGATTTTCTGGTCAGGCTTCTGATATAGCACTTCATGCAAAAGAGATTTTAGAATTAAAAGATCGTTTAAATAAAATCTATGTTAAACATTGTTCTCAAAAATTAAGTACCGTTGAAGATGCTTTAGATAGAGATAATTTTATGACAGCTGAAGAAGCAAAAGACTGGGGTCTTATTGATGAAATTGTCCAAAAAAGAGAAGATTAATAGATAAAATAATTGTAATAAATATACTATTGTCCTTAAAGTTATTCTGAAATACTTTAATTGAAATGGTAGAATATGTGGAGTAATGAATGTCTGATTCAAAGGATGCTGATTCAAAAGATACATTATACTGTTCTTTTTGTGGTAAAAGTCAGCATGAAGTCCGCAAACTTATAGCTGGACCAACAGTTTTCATTTGTGATGAGTGTGTTGAATTATGTATGGATATAATTCGCGAAGAAGCAAAAGCTGGGGTTGTTAAGTCTGGAGAAGGTGTTCCAACGCCTGCTAAAATATGTCAGATATTAGATGATTATGTAATCGGACAGGACGTTGCAAAACGAGTTTTATCTGTGGCGGTTCATAACCATTATAAGCGTTTAGACCATTCTGATACTAATGAAGAAATTGAATTATCAAAATCAAATATTTTATTAGTGGGTCCAACTGGTTGTGGTAAAACTTTATTAGCCCAAACTTTAGCTCGTGTAATTGATGTGCCATTTACAATGGCAGATGCTACAACATTGACAGAAGCTGGCTATGTTGGTGAAGATGTTGAAAATATAATTTTAAAGCTTTTGCAAGCTTCTGAATACAACGTAGAACGCGCCGAACGAGGCATAGTATATATTGATGAAGTTGATAAGATTACAAGAAAATCTGACAACCCATCAATAACTAGGGATGTATCTGGTGAGGGTGTCCAGCAAGCATTATTGAAAATTATGGAAGGTACTGTTGCGTCAGTGCCACCTCAAGGTGGAAGAAAGCATCCGCAGCAGGAATTTTTAAAAGTTGATACAACCAATATATTGTTCATTTGTGGCGGTGCTTTTGCTGGATTGGATAAAATTATTAGCCAAAGAGGCCAAGGCTCAGGCATTGGATTTGGCGCTGATGTAAAAGATGAAGAAAGCCGCGGTATTGGAGAAATTTTTTCGGAAATGGAACCTGAAGATCTATTAAAATTCGGTTTAATTCCCGAGTTTGTCGGGCGCTTGCCTGTATTAGCTACCTTAACTGATTTAGACGAAGACGCACTTGTGACTATTCTCTCAGAACCTAAAAATGCATTGGTTAAGCAATATCAAACATTATTTTCGCTAGAAAATACAAATTTAACATTTACAGATGAGGCACTAAAGGCAATTGCGAAGCGTGCAATCGCTCGCAAAACTGGAGCAAGGGGCTTAAGGTCTATATTAGAGGATATCCTTTTAAACACTATGTTTGAATTACCTGGTCTAAAAAATGTTGAAGAAGTTGTCGTTAATGTTGAATCTGTTGTTGGAGAAAGCGAACCATTAGTAGTTTATTCTGATACTGCCAAAAAAGCTTCGGCTAGCTGATTACATAAGTATCATTTTGATGAATTAACTAATACTAGACTGTAGAAAATGATTGCTGCATAAGAAAAACGTTTAATTTAAAGGCTATAATGATGGAATTTTTGAAGAGTTTAGTGACCTGGTGGAATTCTCAAACCTTAAACACTCGTTTACATACATGGAGAAATGGTGTGAAAGTTGGTGAGGATGAGCAAGGAAACATATATTACACTACACGTGATGAAAAAAGACGATGGGTTATATTTAATGGTGAGGCTGAAGCGTCTCGCGTAAATGCAGATTGGCATGGGTGGCTACATCATACGTTTAAAGAAACTCCAAAGAATAAACCCCTTGATCATAAAAATTGGGAAAAACCACACCAAGAAAATCTAACAGGTACAATTTCGGCTTATGTGCCAGATGGAAGTTTAAAAAGTATTGAACCAAAAAAACGAACTGATTATGAGGCTTGGCAGCCAGAATAGGGGCCTGAATGTCTAATTCTAAGATAGAAACAGCAGTTGGTGGATTGGTTTTAACATTAGCTATTGGTTTCTTAATTTATTTATTAAATTCGACAAATGTAATTGATAATAAAGGTGGCTTAAATCTTAAAGCTTCATTTAGGTCAGCTGATGGAATTACAGCTGGTACAGACGTCAGGATGGCTGGTGTAAAAATTGGCACTGTGACTGGTATGAGGTTAGATCCGGAAAGTTATCGAGCTGAAGTATTATTTAGTTTGCGTGAAGATTTAAAGATTCCTGATGATAGTGGCGTAGCCGTAAGTCAGGACGGTCTACTAGGAGGATCTTTTGTTGAAGTTATACCTGGTGGCTCTGAGTTTGAATTACAAGAAGGTGCAGAATTTTTAGATACGCAAGGTTCTGTAAGTTTAGTTTCATTATTATTGAAATTTGTTACAAGTGGTGATTGATGCGGGTTTTAACATTTCTATTTATTATCTTAGCCCAAACAGTTCTAGCTCAGGGTTCTATTAAGGTTACAAATGGTTCTGGAGCATTAATAAGAACATTAGATAGACTTTCAGGTAATGTAGCTGACTTCAAAATAACTAATGGTGAAGAAATTACTCTGGGAAATATTAATGTTTTAATGAAAGAATGTAGATATCCCTCACAATCTATAGATAGTAATGCCTTTGCGTTTTTAGTTATATCTGGACAGGAAACAGAGAAGTTATTTTTCGAAGGATGGATGATTTCTAGTAGTCCAGCACTTTCTGCACTAGAGCACCCCAGATATGATGTGTGGGTATTAAAATGCATCCCTTATTTAAAAGGTAACTTTATTTACCAACGCACCTTTTAGTAGTTTAAGGTACTCTTTTTGCGTTATTTCTATACATCCTAAAGTTTGGAGATGAGAATTTTGAAACTGTGCATCAAAAAGAGTAAATCCACAAATATTCAAATGGTCAACTAGATGTTTCAAGGCTATTTTTGATCCGTTGGATTCTTTTGAGAACATACTTTCTCCAAAAAATGCAGATCCCAATGTTACACCATAAACGCCACCAATTAATTTTTTGTTTTTAATAATCTCTACACTATGTGCATTTCCGATTTTAAATAACTTTTGGTATGATTCATAAATACTTGAATTAATCCACGTCTCATTTCTATCAGCACATGCAGACACAACTTCATTAAATTGTGAATCAAATGTTACCGTGTAATCAGCTTTCTTAATAACTCTTTTTAGAGAGCGTGATACATGAAACCCATTTAATGGAATTATGCCTCGTAACTTGGGTTCAACCCAGTATACTTCATTACTTTTTGCATTATCTGCCATTGGGAAAACACCATTAGCATAGCCTTGAAGTAATAAATTGGGATCTATAATAGAGTTGTGGAGCATCTCACTCACTGATGTGTTTTCTTAAAAGCTTTTCTCAAGCCACTTTTCCAACCAGTGGATATCATAATCCCCATTCTGAATATCTTTTTCATCTAGGAGAGCATTAAATAATGGTGTGGATGTATCAACGCCATCAACAATTAATTCGTCTAAAGCACGACGTAATCTTGCTAGAGCAGCAGGCCTGCTAGTACCTGAAACTATTAACTTTCCAATTAAACTATCATAATAGGGGGGTATTGAATAACCTGCATATAATGCACTATCCATTCGTACGCCTAATCCACCAGGTGCATGAAATGTTGATACAGTCCCCGGACAGGGCGTAAAATTAGGTAATTTCTCTGCATTAATTCTGACTTCAATTGAATGGCCTTTGATTTCCAAATCTTCTTGTTTGAATGTCATCTCTTCACCAGATGCAACGCGTAACTGTTCTTTGACTAAATCAACTCGAAATATAGTTTCAGTAACTGGATGTTCTACTTGTAATCGAGTATTCATTTCAATGAAGTAAAATTCACCATCTTCATAAAGAAATTCAATAGTTCCTGCGCCAGAATACCCAATATTGGCCACTGCTTCTGAACAGGTCGAGCCAATTTTATCACGCAACTCAGCTGTAATAGTTGGTCCTGGTGCTTCTTCAAAAACTTTTTGGTGACGACGTTGTAAAGAGCAATCTCTTTCACCAAGATGAACTGCTCTCCCTTTACCATCTCCAAATACTTGTACTTCAATATGTCTAGGCTTTTGTAGATATTTTTCGATGTATACTTCGTCATTTCCAAACGCAGCTTTTGATTCTGATCTAGCAGAGCCAAATGCTTCGTTTAAATCATTTTTTGTTAGCGCCAGTTTCATTCCACGACCACCGCCACCAGCGGTTGCTTTTACAATCACTGGAAAACCCATTTTGTCTGAAACTTTATGAGCTTCTTCTAATGTTGGAACCCCACCAGGTGAACCAGGAACACAAGGAACACCAAGGTTTATCATAGTTTCTTTTGCAGTGATTTTATCACCCATCATACGAATATGTTCTGCACTTGGTCCAATAAAAGTAATGCCATGGTCTTCTAATACTTGTACAAAAGAAGCATTCTCAGATAAGAAACCATATCCAGGGTGAACCGCTTCAGCTCCTGTTATTTCGCAAGCTGCTATTATTGCAGCTACATTTAAATAACTATCAGATCCGGATGGAGGTCCAATACAGACACTTTCATCTGCCATTCTAACATGCATCGCATCACTATCTGCTGTTGAATGAACCGCAACAGTTGCTACATCCAATTCTTTGCAAGCTCTAATAACTCTTAAAGCAATTTCACCACGATTGGCGATCAGAATTTTAGAAAACATTTGTTTGCTCCACTACTGATTATTCAATTATGATCAGCGGTGTGCCGAACTCAACTGGTGTGCCGTCTTCTACTAATATACGAGCAACTTTACCTGATTTTGGAGCCGGTATTTGATTCATTGTCTTCATGGCTTCTACTATAAGAATAGTTTGACCTTCAGTAATTTTATCTCCAATAGAAATAAACGGTTCTGAACCAGGTTCAGCTTGAAGATAAACAGTCCCTACCATTGGTGAAGTAACTGCGCCAGCTAAACTAGCGGGATCTTCTGGTGTGGAATTTTGAATTGGTGTGGTCTCTTGGCTGTGAGATATAGCTGAGGGTGCTGTTAAGACTTGAGGTTGAGCTATAGCTGATACTGAGCCTTGAATAGGAGCAAATGCTCTTGTTACGCGAACGTCTAATGTACTGTCTGCACCATATTCTCGTTTTACACGCACTTCTGCTAAATCGTTGGTTTTGAGAACTTCGGCCAATGCCTGTATAAACTTTACGTCTGTGTCCTGATCTTTTTTTGTCATTTTTACCTCAAGAAAGCTTATGGGTTTAGCCCCATTAAATTGTATATAAGCTAATTATATCTAAGATAAAAGTCTGTTAGGTGGTTTAATTAATATTGATAAACTTATTTACCCATATTTTTTATATCTAATATTAAATCTTCTGCTTTCAACCATTCTATACTACCAGGTAATGATGTTCCTAAGGCTCTCTTTGCGTGATGCATTGCATCTTTAAATTTACCATAAAGTGCATACCTTTCAGCAGTTAAAAGTGAAGCCCATCCTGTTTCTCCAATTTGAGAATATGCAGTTGCTAGTTCTCTTAGTAACCTATCATTATTTGGATCTTTGACATAGACATTTTTTAATAAGTTGACAGAAGATTTGTATTCACCAACGCTATTTAAAGCTCTTGCATACCCTATATTTAGTAAAACTTGATTTGGTTCCAATTCCAATGCTCGCTTGTAGTACTTTAGGGCTTCATTTGCATTTCCATTTTCCAAAAGAAATTGTGCTTTTAATTCGTTGTAGTATGGATCATTGGGTTTTACGTTCAACAAACTATCTATTGTTTTTTTTGCAAGTTTAGAATCTGGTAGCCTATGATATGCTATCGCTCGAGTGTATAAGCTTAATTCGTCATTTTTTTGATAATTTGATGCACGTAAAATTCTATTAGGTTTATCTGTAAACCCTATAAATTTTGCTCGCATCCTATTAAATAAATAATCAAGATTTTTATCTTTGGGTTTAATTTTATAATTTAATGATTCTAGGGATTTATTAATACTAGATATTCTTTGAGTATTTAATGGGTGTGTTTGTATATATGGATCTTGTCGTTTGGCTGTAAGGAATTCTTGACCTTTAAATATCTCAAGAACTTCTAATGCAGCATTTGGGTTTATATTTGCATCTGCCATTAATTTAATACCAGTTTGATCTGCACTTGCTTCTTGTGTTCTTGTATTTTTAAGAAAAGCGCGCCTTGAAGCGCTTTGGGTGCCAGCAGCTAATCCAATTACTAAATTAGTATCACCAGCGGCTAAGCCAGCGGCTGCACTTAATGCCATGCCGATTCCAGCAACCGTTTGTGCACTTTCAATATCTGCCATTCTTTTAATATAATGACCACCAATAATGTGAGCAATTTCATGTGCAATAACAGATTGTAATTGTTCAACAGTTTTTAATTTTGTAATTAGGCCATAATGAATAAAAATGTATTGTCCACTTGTTACAAAAGCATTCATTGAACTATCATTAACTACAAGGACTTTGAAATTTTCTTTGTTAATTTTTGTGTTTTCTAATAATGGTGCTGTAATTATTCTTAAAGTTTCTTCAATTTCAGCATCTCTTATTAAATTTTTTCCAAAAACTATTTTTGGAAAAAGTAATAAGGTTAAAAAAAATATTAATATGATTTTTTTCATGATACCATTAAGATAGAATTATACACTTCCAATTACAATTTATGATTTAAATATAAAAATAAAGCCCACATATAGTGGGCTTTATTTTTCTAAGATTTAGACCACCAACCTCGTCGTTTTGGCTTTGATGGCACTTCGTCTTCTATGCCTATAGATTTATCTTCTGGACTAATTTTTACATCTTCAGGTGCTTCAACGGTAGATTTTTTAGTCTTCGTTAAACTCTTTGTTTTATTTTCCTCTGCCCTGGTCCCCCTTGAGCTTAATTTGCCAGCGCTTTTTTTGGCTTTTGGTTGAGATTTTTTTGGTTTTTCCAAATCTTTATTCTTTTTTGCTTCAGCTTCATCCGCTTCTATTTGAGCTTTTGTTCGTCGTTTCCGTTTTTTTGGTTTTTCTTCTTCGCTAATTTCTACAACAGATTGTTTGGCATCAGATGGTTTTTCTGAAATATTTATTTCAATCTCAGTTATATCTTTTATTTTTGGTTTTCTTTTTGATTTAACTGCTTTGGGTTTTAATGGCTGTTCTTTAGCAGGCTCTAAACTTACAATATTAGATTTATCAGAACTTGGTGCATCTCCTTGATTAACGTCTTCAGCTTCATTTGATGTATCTGTTGCAATTTCATCTTTACGAGGTTTCCTACGTCTTCTTCGGCGTCGCTTTTTAGGTTTATCTTCATCATCAAGATTGGTGGATGTTTCAGCATCCTCAGTGCTTTTTGTTACATCTATATTTGCGGCTGCTTCCATTTCTCTTGCTGTAGGCATATCAAAAACATCTGCTATAATTCGTGAAGATGTTTTGCGTTTTTCCAATTCATAATCTGTGCCAATCATTGATGCAGATGCTTCAATAATAATTGAAATAGCATATTGAGACTCAATTAAGGCAATATTTTCTCTTTTATGATTTAATAAATAGTTTGATATACCCACAGGTACAGTCGCTTGAATTTCTTTAGTTCGTTTTCTTATTGCTTCTTCTTCAATTTCTCGAAGAATTGATAGTGCTTGGCTATCATCAGAACGTACTAAGCCTGTACCAAGGCAATGTGGACACTCTTTCGTAGTTGCCTCTAACATTCCTGGCCTTAATCTTTGGCGAGACATTTCCATAAGGCCAAAACCTGAAATCCGACCTACTTGAATGCGAGCTCTGTCAGATTTCAATTTATCTTTCATACGTTTTTCGACTGCTATATTGTTTCGACGTTCTTCCATGTCTATGAAATCAATTACGATCAACCCAGCTAGATCGCGTAATCTTAATTGTCTGGCAACTTCATCAGCAGCTTCAAGATTTGTTTTTAGTGCAGTTTTCTCAATCGAGGACTCTTTGGTTGCTTTTCCTGAATTTACGTCTACCGCAACTAATGCTTCTGTCACACCAATCACAATATACCCTCCAGATTTTAGTTGTACTGTTGGGTTGAACATGCCTCCTAGGTAATTTTCAACCTGATACCGTGCATATAGAGGCATTTTGTTTTTGTATTGTTTCACGCGTTTAACATGTGATGGCATTAACATAGTCATGTAAGCTTTTGCTGCTTCAAAACCACGTTCACCTTCAACAATAATTTCGTCAATATCATTATTATATAAATCACGAATTGAACGTTTTATTATGTCACCTTCTGCATAAATCTGAGTGGGTGCTATACTTTCTAGTGTGATGTCTCTGATTTGTGTCCATTGACGCATAAGATATTCATAGTCTCTTAATATATCATCTCGATTACGTTTTGCGCCCGCTGTTCGTACAATTAGCCCTGCACCTTTTGGCACGTCTAATTCACTTGTGATTTCTTTTATTTTTTTTCTGTCTTGTACATTGGTAATCTTACGAGATATTCCACCACCTCGAGCGGTATTTGGCATTAAGACACAATAACGACCAGCTAATGATAAATATGTTGTTAGTGCAGCACCTTTATTCCCACGTTCTTCTTTTACAACTTGAATTAATAATATTTGACGAACTTTAATTACTTCCTGGATTTTATATCTTCGTGGGCGAGGCTTTCTCGGTCGAACTTCTTCTTCTACATCGTCATCTGCTACAGACTCTATTCCATTATCTGATTGCGTATTATCCATCTCCAATTCTACACTATCATTAATGTCAGTATCTATGGATTCATCTGATGTGATTTCAGGATCGATATTGTCTAAAATATTGTCAGAAGACTTATTATTTTCATCTTCATTAACACTTTTGTCAGAATCTATGTTATCTTTTTTACTATCTGCGTCATCGACTACTTCATGCGTTTCGCTAGGGTTTTCTATAATATCAGATGATGTGGTTACATCATTATTAGCGTCTTCTGCTATAACTTTTGCTTTTCGTTTTCTAATCCGAGATTTTTTTTGTTGAGCTATATTAGCTTCTTCTTCCAACGATTTTGTATAAGCTTCTTCTTCTGCTATTAATGCTTCTCGATCAGCAACTGGAATTTGATAGTAATCAGGATGAATTTCTGCAAATGATAGAAATCCATGCCTATTTCCGCCGTAATCGACGAAAGCAGCTTGAAGTGAGGGCTCAACACGCGTCACTTTTGCTAAATAGATATTTCCTGAAAGCTGACGTTTATTTAAACTTTCAAAGTCGAATTCATCAACTTTATTTCCTTCAACAACCACAACTCTAGTTTCTTCAGCATGTGTGGCATCAATAAGCATTTTCTTAGGCATGATATTCTTTCGTCATGCAAATGGGGCCTCTCTCTATAGAAGGAAGAGTATTTATTTGCATGAATAGTTAAGGCGGAAATACACGCATGAATATTTTTGAATGAGGCAATGAGCCACTCAAACTTAATATATTTTGTACACACGCGTTTCATCGCGGTTTTCTCCTGTGATCTTATTTTGATCACTAATAAGGCTAGTCTTGCACTTTATGCGCAATAAAGCTGTTCTAGTAGCCAGATGGCCTGTTAGAGTTTTAGAGGAGGACTTTGGTTGGGTACTATCCACAACCTGTCTCATAAATTTCATCCAACGAATCTTTGTCTGATTTTTTCAAATCATATGTCTCTTTTTTAGTTTGCTAAAAAACTAATTACAATGTGTATTTAATATATTGATTATTATTAAAATTTATTTTTTAAATAGCTTAGTTGTCATTGTGTTTTTTACGCAAATTGTAAAATAATATAAAATCATTCTATTTTTCTCTTAAATCGGTTACTAAAATTTGTTAATATATGTATATGTGATCCGGGTAATACCCATAACAAAAATGTGAATTTTATTATAAACAATTAGGAAATTACAGCTTGTTTCGTTTGGTTTTTTCGTTTTTTGGATCTATTTTTGCATTGTTAACTCTTGGCTGTGCATTATTCGCTATAATTATAACAGCTGTTTTTTATGCATATGGCAGTGACCTACCTGATTATGATCAGTTATCAAATTATCAACCTGCAACAATAAGCCGTGTTTATTCCAGAGATGGTGAAGTGATTGATGAATTCGCTCAACAGAGAAGATTGTTTGTTTCGGCTGATGAAATACCAGATATTGTAAAAAATGCATTTATATCAGCCGAAGATAAAAATTTTTATACTCATATTGGATACGATCCAGCTGGAATTGCAAAAGCAATTTTTGATGCAGCAAACGGTAAAGAGCTACGAGGTGCATCTACAATTACGCAACAGGTAATGAAAAACTTTTTGTTAACAAGGTCTCGATCGATTGATCGTAAAATTAAAGAAATTATTTTGGCAACTCGTATTGAAAAATCAATGTCAAAAGATAAAATTTTAGAATTATATTTAAATGAGATATTTTTGGGCCAAAATTCATATGGAATTGCGTCAGCAGCAGATACATATTTCAGCAAATCGTTAGATGACTTAACTTTAGAAGAAGCTGCTTATTTAGCTTCACTACCAAAAGCTCCAAGTAATTATCATCCTGTTCGCCAAAAAGATCGAGCGATAGCTAGACGGAATTTTGTTATTCGGGAAATGGCAGAAAATGGTTATGTTTCAGATACAGAAGCATTAATTGCAAAATCTAAAGAATTGATAACTGTGCAAGGTGGCCAATTGGCTTCCAAGAGAGCTGCAAGGGCGCCAAGAACGTATTTTACTGATGAAATACGAAGACAATTGTCCTTAAGCTTTGGTGAGAAAGAGTTTTTTACTGGGGGGCTGGCTGTAAGTGCAACTATGGATCTAAAATTACAATCAGATGCTGCTCAGGCGTTACGTAAGGGTCTGGAAGATTATGATCGAAAATATAGCCCTTGGCGTGGTCCAATTGATAGAATTAAAGATATTCACCTACAGGAAGATACCTGGCGTGAAGCTTTATCAAAGAAAAAATTACCCAGAGATATAAAAGATTGGCACTTGGCAATTATCTATAATTTGTCAAAACAAACCGCCAAAATAAAAGTTGAAGGATTCGCAGAAAATCAAAATCAATTTTTATCTTTAAAAGATGAAATGAATTGGGCAAAAAACAGAATATACCCTGATGGTAAGCGTACTGTAATTAATTCCGCGAAAGATATGTGGTCAGTGGGGGATGTGGTATTTGTGCAGCCAATATATGATCCTGATGGAAACTTTATTAATTGGACTTTGAGGCAAATACCCAAAATACAAGGTGGTTTTGTTGCGATGGATACGGAAACTGGAAGAGTACTTGCCATGCAAGGTGGTTTTTCTTACCAACATTCTGTTTTTAATAGGGCTACGCAAGCAAAGCGACAACCTGGCTCATCATTTAAGCCTTTTGTTTACGCTGCGGCACTAGATGTTGGCTATAGTCCTGCATCACTAATAATTGATGCACCAATAGAAATAGATACTCCTCAAGGTTTGTGGAGCCCAAAAAATTCATCAAATAAGTTTTATGGGCCTGCACCGTTAAGAATTGGAATAGAACAGTCTAGAAATCTAATGACTATAAGATTGGCGCAAGATGTTGGAATGGAAGTTATTAGTGGTTATGCTGAACGCTTTGGTGTCTATAATAAAATGCAAAAACTTCTAGCAGCATCTCTTGGAGCCCAAGAAACAACTTTATACAAAATGGTATCATCATACGCAATGTTTGCAAATGGAGGTGAGCGTGTTGTACCAACAATGGTTGATAGAGTTCAGGATAGGTTTGGCCGAACCATTTATAAACATGATAAACGTGAGTGTATGAATTGTAACAATGATATTCTTCAAATGGGCAAATCGCCATTCATTAATAGTAATCGTGAACGAGTTTTGGATCCTCTTACGGCTTTCAGATTGCAGTCAATGATGCGTGGAGTGGTTGAAAGAGGCACTGCAAAATCTGTAGCAATCAAAGGTGTTGAAATTGCTGGTAAAACTGGAACAACTAATGATGCAAAAGATGTTTGGTTTGTTGGATTTACTCGAAACATAGTTGCTGGATGTTACATAGGCTTTGATACACCACAGCCATTACGTAAAGGTGCTTCAGGTGGTGGAATGTGCGGGCCAGTATTTAAAGAGTTCATGGTTGAAGCGATTAAGAAATATGGCTCAGGAAGCTTTAGCCAACCACCAAATACATATTTTGCTAAATTTGATAGAAATACTGGGGTATTGTTGCCAGATGGTGGTACAGGAGGAAATCCAAATAATATCCCTGGATCAAATGTAACATCTGAATTGTTTAGGATTGGTGATGATCCCGTTTTAGATGGGTTAATCACAGTGATCGATGGAGGTTTTTCTGTTATTGCTGATGAAGAGATATTTACTGAATTCTCGGACGATTTAGGAATGACTACAGGAGATAATTGGATTAGGCATTACATAAATAGTAAGAAACAACCAAGTAAAATTAACTTTGGAAGCTTATCAAGTGGTGGATTATATTGAATTCTTTTATAAGAGAATTCAAAAGGAGATTTAGGATAAATGGATGCGATCAGAAATTGAAAATATAGTTGTTGAAATCCATAAATCTTTGGAGTTGCTGAAACAACGAATGGACTGGGATACTGCAGAGCATCGAATGGAAGAGTTTGACGCAATGTCAGAAAACCCTGATCTATGGAATAACCCTGAAAAAGCACAAAAATTGATGAGAGAAAGACAAATGCTGTCTGACTCAATATCAAATTTCAAAGAACTGTCATCTAACCTTCAAGATAATATTGAATTGATTGAACTTGGTGAAATTGAAGAAGATGAAGTAATAATTAAAGAAGCCGAAAATAATATATTAATAATTCAGCAAGAATCTGCAAAACAAGAATTAGAAGCATTATTGAACGGTGAAGTTGATTCTAATGATACGTTTTTACAAATTAATGCTGGTGCAGGTGGAACGGAAAGTTGTGATTGGGCAAACATGCTTGCGCGAATGTACGTAAGGTGGGCTGAACAAAAAGGTTATCAAGTAGATAGAATGGAAGAAAGTGTAGGTGATGAAGCTGGTATAAAGTCTGTTACATATCAAATTAAAGGCCATAACGCTTATGGCTGGATGAAATCTGAAAGTGGCGTTCATCGCTTGGTAAGGATTTCACCATTTGATAGTAATGCAAAACGCCATACTTCATTCTCATCTGTATGGGTTTATCCTGTTGTTGACGATAATATTGATATAGAAATTAATCCATCTGAAATTCGCGTTGATACTTACAGGTCATCTGGAGCTGGAGGTCAGCATGTTAACACAACAGATTCAGCCGTAAGAATTACCCACATTCCAACAAATATAGTTGTGCAAAGCTCTGAAAAATCTCAACATCAGAACAGAGCTAATTGTATGGCAGCGCTTAAATCAAGATTATACGAGTTAGAAATGCGTAAAAGGACAGAAGGTATCCAAGAAGCTCATGATAATAAAGGTGATGCAGGTTGGGGTAACCAAATTAGATCTTATGTTTTGCATCCTTACCAAATGGTAAAAGACTTAAGAACAAATGTTGAGACATCAGATAGTCAGGGTGTATTAAACGGAGATCTTGATATGTTTATGGCAGCCACACTGGCACTAGATGTGGCTGGCAAAACACGCGCTGAAGCTCAATTAGATAATTGACTTATTCATAAATGTATTATCGATTAATAAAAAATAATACTAATTTTAAATCTTTTAGCTATTTATTCTGGGGATTTGATTGGAGCTTTGACCTTCGCAGAAGTAGAATTTAGAGGGTCATCCTGTCTGGTGACCGATCCTTCAAAATGCGCACCACTTTCTATTGCGATTGTTTTATGAATAATATCACCTTCTACTCTGGCAGTAGCTGTTAAACGTACTTTAAGTCCTCTAACTCTTCCAATTACTCTACCATGCACAACAATATCATCAGCCACTATTTCACCTTTGACTGTTGAACCTTCACCTACAGTAAGTAAGTGAGCGCGAATATCACCATCGACTGTACCAGATATTTGAATATCTCCAGAAGTTTTTACATTACCTTTTATGTGAATGTCTGTTGATAATGTTGAAGCAGGGGGTTTTGCCTTTAAAGATGTTGGATTGCCGCTCATAGGACTAGGAGGTGCCGTTGGTGCACCTGTAGGTTTTGACGGAGTAGTGTTACCAATATTTGATGGTTTTTGTGGGTCTGGTTTCTTAGAAAACATTTTTTGTAGCCTTCATGTAATTTATTGCGTTAATTGGCTTTCCGCCAAGTCTTATTTCATAATGTAGATGCACTCCAGTGCTTCTACCCGAGTTCCCCATAGATCCAATTTTTTCACCCTGTAATACTTTTTGGCCCTTTTTCACGTTAATTTTGTGCAAATGAGCGTAGTAAGTGATAAAACCTTGACTATGTCGAATTTTAATCAAGCGGCCATAACCGCCATTGTTACCTGCGAATATAACAACACCATCTCCAGTGGCAACTATTTTCGTACCTAATGGGGCAGCTAAATCAGTACCGTTATGCATCCTGCGTTTGCCATTTACTGGATCCTTACGGTATCCAAATCCACTTGTGTATCTGTGTGATCCTGCAACAGGATGACCTAATGGAACTTTAGAAATTGCTAACTTTAATAAACTTACTTCATCCAGATCTCTAAGTACCTTTGACGCACGTTCTGACATGTGATCGTGTAATACGCTTTCTGAGGAAGTTTCTATTGGCGTAATGGCACCCCCAGTTCCAGAATAACCTCTTCTTACCTCATTGACTAAAGATTTTGTATTTATACCTTTTTTATTCAGTACTTTAGAAAGAGGAGCTAATGCTATATCAACAGCTTCTTCTAATCTGTTAAATATTTGGTTGCCACGCTCTTGAAGTAGAGCAGTATCTAACTCAAGCGTTTCCACTTGAGTTTCCATTGTCCTTGTCTCTTTGTAAAGTTTATCTCGTTCAGAAGAAGTTCTCACTAGGGCGTTTGATAAAAACGCAAGTGTATCTTTGTTATCTGTAGATTTTCCAAATTCTGAATTAATTTCATTTGAAACTGTTCTGAATTTATTTTGTAAATTATTTGCTATCTCAATTGCATTATCACGAGACTTTATTGCATCCTGTAGCTTACGCTGCATTATGTTTAAACCCTTGCCAAGTTCGCGCCGTTGTTCTTCTAATTCTAAAAGCTCAGATTGCTGGATAGAAACCTGCTCAAGTGCAATATAAAAACGTTCTAATGATGTTTGTGCTTCTAATGATCGTTTATTTCGCTCATTGGACAACTGTTCAAGGCGGCTTTCATATGCTTGTTGCAATACGCCAGCTTGTTCCTTGTCTGTTTTTGCTGAAATTGCTTGAACTGCAAGCATTACTGTTGCTATCACCATCCAACAAAATAACAATGCAAATGTAGTTCCTGCAAAAGTTTGAATAATTGGGGTTAATCGAACATACCTTGCGGTTTTATCTGATCGCAAATATATTCTTTGCTCAGGTATCCTATTGCTTAAAAAACTATTTATAGTTGCAAAATTTATTGGCATTCAATGTTTCTTCCAATTATGAAATAATTATATGTTATTCATTAAGATTAATTATGCTGTTACTCAATGAATTTTACCAAATGATTTGTTTTAGTTTTTTAAAAGCCTGAAAATAAGCAAATTATTGCCAATTTCAGTCAACTAATTGCAATTGGCCAATAAAAGTCTAATGGAATTCCAGCTTCGGCTCGCTTTTCATCATTAAAAGGTGGTTTTAAACTACTTTTAAAATATTTACTTACCAATTCATGAAACACAATCTTGGGATCCTTATTATGTCTTCCACATAAAAAGTGAAACCATTTAGATCCAAATGCAACATGACCTACTTCCTCAGCATATATTAACTCCAAAGTTTTTACAGTTTCATTATCATTTATTTTTTCAAAAAGTTTTATCATACCTGGTGTTACGTCTAAACCTCTTGCTTCAAGGACCATTGGAACTATAGCAAGTCTTCCTAGAAAATCTTCTGATGTTTCTTCTGCAGAACTCCACATTCCAGCATGAGCAGGCAAATCTCCATAGTATGACCCCATTGCTTCTAAGCGTTCGCACAATAAACTAAAATGTTTACTTTCTTCTTGAGCAGCCTTTACCCAATCGTCATAATAACCATTTGGCATTTCTACATCTGCAAACCTTGCTATTATATCCCAATGTAAATCAACTGCATTCAATTCAATATGTGCTATTGCATGTAAGAGTGCTATCCGACCTTTTTCAGTGCCATACTTACGCTTAGGCATATTTCTTGGTGGTAACAATAAAGGATTTTTTGGACGGGAGGGTTGAGATGGAGGTTTTGTATTCCCTATTTCTAGTCTTTGATCAGACATATTCGACGCAAACCATTTGTCTGAATAGTCCTTTGATTTAAGTACTTTTAAGTGAGGATCGGATGTAGTTAAAATATCAACAGCCATTTGTGTAAGGGTCATAATGATTAAAGTTCCCTGACGGTTTCAAGCAACATTTCAGCATGACCGTTGACCTTAACTTTTCGCCATTCTTTTATAATAATACCTGAAGTATTAATCAAAAAAGTTGATCGTTCTATACCCATAAATTTTTTTCCATACATGTTTTTTTCTACCCATATATCAAAGTATTCGCATAGAGTGTTATCTACATCCGAAAGCAACTTTAACTTAAGATTATATTTAGCAATAAATTTATTATGTGTTTGATTGCTATCTGTAGATACGCCAATAATTATTGTATTTAAGTCATCAAACTCTGATTTTAGACTTGTAAAATCTTTTGCTTCTTGAGTGCAGCTAGGTGTATTATCTTTTGGATAAAAATATAAAATTATATTTTTCCCAATAAATTGTGAAAACGAAAATATAATTTCATTACCGTGCATTAGTTTTAAATTGCACACATTTTTACCAATATTTGGCATTAGTATTCCAATTCGCTAGTCTTCTAGAAAAGTAAAGTATAGTTAAAGGAATATAGGCTCAAGCTTAATATAAGAATTCATGTCGGGGAAATATATTGGTTGATAAAGATCAAGAAATAAAAAAACCAAATAATCACACATTTAATTCTATTACAAAGTCTGTTCGTTGGATTTTGTATACACTATTGTTTGCTATTTTTATGATTCCAACATCATTTTTAACTTATATTTATGTGTATAGTGAGTCCAAAGTAACAGAAATATCTATATTAAAAAGTTTTGTAGAAGAAAGTTTGGAACAACAATTAATAAAATATAACATTACAGTATCTTCAGCCGGAGTAACGAAGGGTAACAATTTTTTCTCACCAAAGTTTGTTTTTCATGATATAAAAATAAGTAATAAAAATGGAGAAAGATTATTTAATCTTCCAAAAGTTTATACAAATTTAGACATACTGTTCTCAAGTGATAAAAGCATTGTATCTGTTGAAGATGCACAATTATTTTTAAGACGAAATCAGTCCGGTAAGTTTAGTGTTGCGTCAAATGATCTGAGTAAAACTAATTTATTGGAAAAGATAGACTTATCAACCACCTCTTTTGATAAATCACCATTTATAGGTCGCATTAATCAACTCAAAGTTGAAAATATTTCAATTGCATATCAAGATGATAAAACACAGAACACCTATTTTTTTGAAAATGGTAATTTTAATATTATAAAAAATTTAAATGAGTTATCAGTATCAAGTGTATTTGAACTGATTAAAAATAATGATGAAAAAGCAGTATTTTATGCTTCTGGAAATCATACAATCCACGATGAAATTTTTAATGTAAAATTTAAAGTGGATAATGCAGATCCATTAATATTAGCCAATCAAATTCCTGCTCTCAATTGGCTACGTAACGTAGATACAAACGTCAATGCGTCCATTATTACTTCCTTTGATAGTGGTGTAAAGATTCTAGATATGAATGGAATGATTGAATTAGAAGCAGGCAAGCTCAAAGCCACTCCTAAATATTCTTCAACGGAATTCTTAAATTTAAAAACATATTTTGCATATGACTTTAATTCAGATATTTTAGACTTCTCGAGCTTTGAATTTAAGTCCAAACAACTTTCTGCAACTGGATCTGCGAAAAATATTTTAATGAGGGATCCAGAAAACAACATTTCGGGTTCTAATACTGACCTTAAAATTACAGAAATAAAAGTTAACAGGCCAGATATATTCAATAAAGAAAATATTTTATTAAAATCAGGTCATGCGGAATTAATTATAATTCTTGATCCTTTGAATATTACTATAAACAATAGCAAAGTTAAAAGTAATGAAACAAATTTAAGCATTATTGGTAAAATAATAGCAAAAAATAATTATTGGAAAAGTAATCTAAATTTAGAAATTGATACTCTTAATAAACAACAAATTGTTGATTTTTGGCCTATTAGTTACAATGCCATAGCTAGAAAATGGTTTTTAGAGAATATTAATTCTACCATAGTTTCAAGTATTAAAGGGAATGTAATAAGTTCAAATGGAAAAAGAGATTTAGATATTATATTCGATTTTAATGATACTAATATTAACGCAATAAAAACAGTTGTTCCACTTATTGAAATTTCAGGTGAGGGAAGCTTGTCGGCTGAACAGATTACATTTAATTTAAAAAATGGTAAATTTGAAACATCAAAAAAAGGTTTCACAGATCTAAGTGGAAGTATTTTTCATATCCCAAATACTAAAGAAAAACCCGCAAGGGGACAAATGAAATTAAATGCTCAGGGAAATTTAAAATCATTTTTTGAAATATTAGATTCTGAAAAATTTAAATATTTAGCAAAAGCTGGTTTTTCAACTGATGTGGCTAGCGGTAATGCGCAATTAGCTGGATGGATCGAGTGGCCACTAATAAAAGGTGTTAGCCAAGATCAAGTGTTGTTCGAAATAGATGGCACTTTGTCCAACATTAAAAGTAATAAAATTATCAAGGGGCGACTTTTTGAGTCTGAAAACCTCAATTTAATAGCATCCCACAAATCATTATCTATTGATGGGAAAAGTAAAATTAATAACTTTCCACTCAAATTTTTATGGAATCAAAATTTAAAAGATAATTCAGAAAAAATAAGCTTTGTTGCCGCCGAATTTAATATTGATGAAAATGGATTAGAAGCTTTTAATATTTCTTTGCCGGACGGAATGTTTAAAGGAATTTCAAAGGCTGATTTAAAATTAACTCTAAAACCAAAATATCCAACTGAATTTATAGTTAAAAGCAACCTTAAGGGATCTGAAATTAATATAAATTCACTGGGATGGAGTAATAAAAATATAAAAAATGGTGATCTAATTATTCGAGGTAGCCTATCTAAACCTGTTGATGTTGATGAAATAAAAATTTCAGCAGATGATTTAAGTGCTAGTGGGAAAATTAATTTTGAAAATGATGGCCAATTTAAATCAGCAGTCTTTCCCGTTTTAGAGGTTTCTGATTGGTTTTCGACATCTTTAACTTTGAGTAAAACTGATAATGTAAATTTAATGGAGCTTGAAGGTGGTAAAGTTGATTTTAGAAGCCTTGTTTTTGGTAAAAGTGAAAAAACAGAGGTCGGATTTTTAAAGGTTTCATTAGACAGTTTAAGAATTTCTGACGGAATAGAATTTACAAACTTTATTGCTGACATAGATTTTAGCAAAAAAGAATTAGGTAGTTTCAAAGCTCAGGTAAATGGTGGTGCTGATATTTATGGTAAACTATCAAAGGGTGAATTTGGAACTATTATCACTCTAGATTCTGCTAATGCAGGGCACGTATTAAGGTCATCTGGAATATTAAAGAATATCAGAGGAGGGGGGTTAAATTTAGTGTTAACACCCAATGAAAAAAAAGGATATTACACAGGCCGATTTATTATTAATAAATTTCGAATGCTTCACTCTAATCCCTTAGCCTTGCTATTAGATAGTTTGAGTTTGGTTGGATTAGTAGACAAATTAGAAAATGAGGGCATCCAATTCAATCAAGCCAAAGGCTGGTTAAATATTACTCCAGAAGGAATTCAATTGAGTGATGTAAGTCTGGTTGGATTGTCTATGGGAATGAGTATAACTGGTTGGTACGATAAAAAGAAAAAAGCTATTAATTTTGATGGTGTTGTTACTCCTGTTTATGCAATAAATGGTGTATTTGAGCGATTGGCTGGCAAACTTTTTGGTGAGCAAAAAGGTGAAGGCTTATTCAGCTTTGTATATACAATGAAGGGTCCGACTTCCGCTCCAATTGTTGAAGTCAAACCACTTTCAATTTTAACACCTGGTGGGTTCCGCAAAATATTCAGATCAGATATTCCGGCGCCTGAGAAGTAACTCTTGCATATTGAAGGCAAACAATTAATTACATCATATGAAATTATCTGATTTTGACTTTGAATTACCAAATGAATTGATAGCTTTGAGGCCTGTTCACCCTCGAAGCTCGTCAAAACTATTAGTTTCAAAAGATGATAAAATCATTGATGATCAATTCTTAAATTTACTAAAATACCTAAAAAAAGGTGATCGCTTAGTGCTAAACGACACTAAAGTAATTCCTGCAAAATTACATGGTAAAAGAATTAGGCATTCAGATAATGGAAGAACTACAGCAAATATTGGTATAAATTTACTTTCAACAAATAATGATGGCCATTGGTTGGCATTGGCTAAGCCTGCCAAAAGAGTAAATGTTGGTGAAATCATAAATTTCGATAATGAATTGACTGCAAAAGTCCTTGATAAATCTTCTAACGGATTAGTCTTGCAGTTTAACTTGAGTGAAGAAATTTTTGACCAAAAATTAAAGGAAATAGGAACAATGCCGCTTCCTCCTTATATCGCGTCACAAAGATTACCTGATAAATTTGATGATAATGATTATCAGACAGTATTTGCAGAAAAATCTGGTTCAGTTGCTGCACCAACGGCATCATTGCATTTTGATGACGTTTTATTAAAACAACTAAATGACTTTGGAATAAAAACTTCCAAGGTTACCTTACATGTTGGTGCAGGTACTTTTTTGCCAGTTAAGGTAGATAATATTGCTGATCACAAAATGCATTCAGAATGGGGCGAGGTTAACAATATAGCTGCATCTGAAATTGCTAAAACAAAATCTGAAGGTGGTCGAATTATACCAGTTGGTACAACCGCATTAAGGCTTATAGAAACTGCTGCTAAATCTGGGAAAATTAATTCTTGGACTGGTGATACAGATATATTTATTACTCCAGGTTTTAAATTCAAAATAGCAGACGGTTTGATAACAAATTTTCACTTACCAAAATCAACATTATTGATGTTAGTCAGTGCTTTAATCGGTACGGAAAAGTTAAAAAACGTGTACCTTCATGCTATAAATAATAGATATCGATTTTTTTCTTATGGCGATGCATCTTTATTGCTTCCATAAAATATAAACGACTTTATAAGCGTCGCAAATATACAAATCACAAAGCGTGATTCTGTTAATCTCTACAAAATATTTATGGATAATCTTATGCTTTTTGTTGTCAAAAATTCGTGGGCTCTATTGTTTGGCATGTTTTTGTTGATGCTTGGAAATGGGCTTCAAGGAACTCTCTTAGGAGTTAGAGGATCAATTGAAGGAATGTCCCCACAAACAATGTCATGGGTAATGACGGGTTATTTTGTTGGTTTCTTATTTGGATCACAGCTTGCTCCAAATATGATTAGAAGAGTAGGGCATGTTCGTGTTTTTGCTGCCCTTGGATCATTAGTGTCAGCTTGTTTAATATTATATGCAGCTTGGACTAATCCATATTTTTGGTTTTTGTTAAGAGTAATTGTTGGTTTTTGTTTTTCTGGTATTTACGTTGTAGCGGAAAGTTGGCTGAATGACTCATCTTCTAACGAAACACGTGGGCAAACATTATCTGCCTATTTAATAGTTCAGATGATGGGTATAGTTTTAGCGCAAGCTGTCTTAAACATTGCAGATCCATCAGGATATGTATTATTCATCATCATTTCTGTTGTAGTATCACTCTCATTCGCACCAATTTTACTATCTGTAAGTCCAGCACCCCAATTCCAAACATCTAAAAGAATGACCCTCTCACAACTTTGGAGTATTTCTCCTTTAGGTGTTGTGGGGCAATTTTTTCTCGGTGCAATCTTTGCAGCTTTATTCGGTATGGCTTCAGTCTATGGAACAGAAAGAGGTTTGTCAGTGAAAGATATATCATTGTTTGTAGCTTCAATATATTTTGGTGGCATGATCTTACAATACCCAATTGGTTGGATATCTGACAGGATGGATCGACGTGTTTTGATATTTATAGTTTGTACAATTGGAACTATTTTTAGCTTTGGTGCTAATCTGTTTGATAATTTTATATGGTTATTGATAGTTGCTTTTATAATTGGAGGAGTATCTAACCCGTTATATTCATTGTACATAGCATATACTAATGATTACCTTGAACATGATGATATGGCATCGGCTTCTGGGGGGCTAATATTTTTAACTGGAGTTGGCGCAATATTTGGGCCGAGTATTGTTGGTTGGTTGTTAGATGTTTTTGGAGCAGAAAGTTATTTTTGGTTTATAGGTACAATAATGGCAATTATGGCTAGTTATGCTCTATATCGTATGACACAAACTTCTAGTACAGCTGTACAGGATACCAGCGCATATGCTCCAGTTACACCAGCTTCCACACCAATTGCTATAGAATTTGCCCAAGAGTATGCTATTGAGATGGCCTTGGAAGAAGAAGAAACCAATAATGTATAGTATTTATTACATTCTATCATATTTATATGGTTGAAATCAAAAAATGCTAGGCTTGTATATCTTACTTCAATCATGCATTATATATATAGTTTAATATTAAACGATAATTGGAGTGATTATGGCGACTATGTATGATATGATTGTAATCGGTGCTGGACCTGGCGGTTATGTTGCAGCAATTCGAGGTGCACAATTAGGGCTGAAAGTTGCTATAGTTGAACGGGAGCATATGGGAGGGATTTGTCTCAACTGGGGCTGTATACCGACTAAAACTATGCTTCGATCATCAGAAATATTTCATCTAATGCATCGAGCAAGTGAATTTGGGTTATCTGCCGAAAATATTAGTTATGATCTAGAAGCTGTCGTAAAACGTTCTCGTGGAGTTGCATCACAACTTAATTCTGGCATTGGACATCTGTTAAAGAAAAATAAAGTTGAAGCAATAATGGGAAATGCATCAATTACATCAAAAAATACCATTACGGTTAAAACAGACAAAGGCACAACAAAACTTCAAGGTAAAAATATAGTATTGGCAACAGGTGCTAGAGCAAGAGAGCTTCCTGGATTAGAGGCTGACGGTGATCTAGTATGGACTTATAAAGCGGCTCTAACACCAACTAGGATGCCTAAAAAGCTATTGGTGATAGGGTCTGGTGCAATTGGTATAGAATTCGCAAGTTTTTATAATACGTTGGGTTCTGACACCACTGTTGTGGAAGTTATGGATCATATTTTACCTGTAGAAGATGAAGAAATTTCAAAATTTGCAAAAAAATCTTTTATCAAGCAAGGCATGAAAATTTTAGAAAAAGCATCTGTAAAAAAATTAGATCGTCTCAAAGGCAAAGTAGTAGCTCATATCGAAATAAATTCTAAAATAGAAAAACAGGAATTTGACACAGTTATCTCTGCTGTAGGTATTGTCGGTAACATAGAGGATATTGGTTTAGAAACATTAAACATAAAAGAAGAACGAAGCCATGTTATTACAGATAAATATTGCAGAACAAACGTAGAAGGCGTTTATGCTATTGGAGATCTAGCTGCTCCACCTTGGTTGGCTCATAAGGCTTCTCATGAAGGTGTTATGGTTGCAGAACTTATTGCCGGCATGAATCCACACTCAATAAAACCAGAAAATATTGCTGGATGTACATACTGTTATCCTCAAATCGCTTCAGTTGGTTATACTGAAGCGACCGCAAGAGAAAAGGGATTTAATATCAAGGTTGGACGTTTTCCTTTCGTAGGAAATGGTAAAGCTATAGCTCTTGGTGAATCTGAAGGATTAGTTAAAACAATTTTTGATGCAAAGACTGGGGAATTGCTTGGAGCACATATGGTTGGAGCTGAAGTGACTGAAATGATTCAAGGATATGTAATATCAAAACAGTTAGAAACTACTGAACAAGATTTAATGGGTACTGTATTTCCACATCCAACTTTGTCAGAAATGATGCATGAGAGTGTATTAGATGCATATGGGCAAGCAATACACATATGATTTCAAGTTTACGAATGTATGAATTTCCAGAGATGCAAGGTGCATTGAATAATTATTGGAATTTAATACATAATGAGCTTTCAGATTCTGGAATTCAATCACCTGTCTCACTTGATATGACACTTAATGAGCAACAAGCATGGCTAAGTCCTAATCTTGTATTAGCTCAAACTTGTGGAATGCCATATCGTAAGTTTTTACACAAAAAGGTTACATTAATTGGGACTCCAGACTTTAATTTAAATGACTGCCCTGAGGGTTATTACAATAGTGTTTTCATATCTAATATAAATGACAATAGAAAATGTTTAACTGATTTCAAAAATGCTTTATTTACTTACAATATGGCTAATTCACAATCAGGATTAGCTGCAGCTTATTCTCATACAAGAAAAAATGATTTTTGGTTTAAGCATAGAATAATAAGTAAAAGTCATAAAAAATCTTGTGAAATGGTTGCCAATGGAAAAGCTGAAATAGCTTGCATTGACGCAATTACATGGAGGTATATTGAAAAATACACATCATTAAATAATTGTTTAAAAGTTATAACGAAGACTGATCCAACACCCGGATTACCATACATTTCTTCACTGGGCGCCAATCAAAGTTTAGTTTTCAAATCAATACAAATAGCTTTAGAGAAAATAGATAAAAATGATAAAGATATATTAGGTATTAAAAATTTGGTATGGATTGATAAATGTTGTTATTTAAAATATTCAAATCCACCATCTAAAGCCACAGCAAATGATGGATTTATTTGATCCAGGAACTTTTAAGCGAATGCCAATCCAACAACATAGGCTACAATAGCGCACACACCACCCACTAATACTGTTTCGCCAACACTTCTAAATATGTTCTGCCTTACGACCCAAAACCGAAGAAAACCTAGTATTGTTAACGCAAAAAAGGTAGAAAAAATTGATATTTGAAATGTTCCAGTATTTGCATCAAAAATGAAATATGGCAAAAGCGGTATTATGCCAAAACAAAGGAAAGCTAAAAATGTTGCTAATCCATTAAGTATTGGGTTTTCTCCATTGGGATCTGCCATTTGTATTTCATACGCCATCATAAAATCTGCGTAATGATCAGGGTAATGTTCTAAAATATCAGTCATTTCTTTGGCGTGATTTAATGAAAAACCTCTATCTTGTAACATTTCAATAGCTTCAATACGTTCCATTTCGGGATTATTCTTTATTTCAAACAGTTCTTTTTCTCTTACTGAATGATACAAATCTTGTTCTGAGCGAGCTGATAGGAATTCCCCTAAACCCATTGCAGCGCCGTCTGCAAATAGATTAGCTAACCCAAATAATAAAACTGCTATTCCACCAATTTCTGCAATTCCACCAGCACCAGCTCCTGCAAATCCAGCAACAACTGCAAATGTAGTTACTATACCGTCATTCCCACCATAAATAATTTGTTTAATAAATTCTGCAACTGGACTTATGTGGTGTTCTCGGCCCTTATGCTCGGCCATTTTTTCTGATGAAGTAATCATACCTTCCTACTAACTTGTGCTTATTAAAAGGACCAGAAAAAAATAAAAAATCTATATTTTTCAATATCTAAAATGTACATAAACAAATTTATTAACAATAATTAAAAGACAGTTTGTTCGCAAATTAGTGAATGAACTTTCTTGTGTGAAGACTTGCGATTATGTTATGTTATTAATCAAATATATGACGAGTCGGGCGTAATCTTATATTAAACCTACTCTGATTTACCAAATTTTAAAAAATATTCTTTTAAGAACAAGTTGGAGCTAGGAGATAATTATGAAAGATAATGCGGGACTTTGCCCAGTTATGCATGGTGGAAATACTACCAATAATACTGGTACTACCAATCAAGACTGGTGGCCAAATCAACTAAATCTTAATATTTTGCGCCAACATGATCAAAAATCTAATCCAATGGGATCTGATTTTAACTATAGCCATTCTTTTGAACAATTAGACTATGATGCGTTGAAAAAAGATCTTCATGCTTTGATGACAGACTCACAAGATTGGTGGCCAGCAGATTACGGTCACTATGGCCCATTTTTCATAAGAATGACATGGCATGCAGCTGGTACATACCGTACTGGTGATGGCCGTGGTGGCGGCGGTACAGGGGCGCAGCGGTTTGCTCCTCTAAATTCATGGCCTGATAATGGTAATCTTGATAAAGCGCGGCGGTTACTTTGGCCTATCAAACAGAAATATGGCAATAAAATTTCATGGGCAGATTTGCTCATCCTAACTGGAAATGTTGCAATTGAATCCATGGGAGGCAAAGTTTTTGGATTTGGTGGTGGCCGTGAAGATATTTGGCATCCTGAAGAAGATATATATTGGGGGGTTGAAACTGACTGGTTGGCAGATAATCGTTATGAAGATACACGCCAGTCATTAGAAAACCCACTTGCAGCGGTTCAAATGGGTTTAATATATGTTAATCCAGAAGGACCAAACGGAAACCCTGACCCTTTATTAAGTGCGCAAGATATTCGTGAGACATTTGGTAGAATGGCGATGAATGATGAAGAAACTGTTGCGTTGGTTGCTGGTGGGCATACTTTTGGAAAAGCTCATGGCGCTGGTGATCCTAGTCTCGTGGGTGCAGAACCTGAAGGAGCTCCGATTGAACAAATGGGCTTTGGCTGGAAAAATGCACACAATTCTGGTGTGGGTAGAGACACAACAACAAGTGGAATTGAAGGTCCGTGGACATCAAATCCAACTCAGTGGGATAACGGGTATTTTAATTTATTATTCAAATATGATTGGGCACTGACAAAAAGTCCTGCAGGTGCAAATATTTGGCACCCAATAAATATTGTGGAAACAGATATGGCACCTGAGGTAGATGATGAAAGTTTAAAAGTCACGCCTATGATGACAACAGCTGATATGGCGATGATAAAAGATCCGTCTTATAGGGCTATATCCGAACGTTATCACCAAAATCCTGATGAATTAGCTGATGCATTTTCAAAAGCTTGGTACAAATTGCTTCATAGGGATATGGGGCCAAAAATACGATACCAAGGTCCTGAAGTGCCAGAAGAGGAAATGATTTGGCAAGATCCAGTTCCTGTAGGATCTACAAATTATGATGTTTCAGCTATTCGACGTGAGATTAAATCTTGTGGCTTATCGACACTAGAATTAGTTGAAACTGCTTGGGCTTCTGCATCTACTTTCCGTGGAACTGATATGAGAGGTGGCGCAAATGGTGCTCGTATCAGCCTTTCTCCACAAAAAGATTGGGCGGTCAACAAACCTGAACAATTGGCTCGTGTATTGAATATTTTAAAGCCTATCGCTGAAAGTCATGGGGCTAGTTTAGCTGATGTGATTGTTTTAGGAGGTGGTGTTGGAATAGAGATGGTAAGTGATGTTCAAGTAGCCTTTACTCCAGGGCGTGGAGATGCATTAGCAGAGCAAACGGATGAAGAGTCTTTTTCTGTATTAGAGCCAATGGCTGATGGCTTTAGAAATTACCAAAAGACACAATTCACGGTCTCTCCCGAAGAAATGCTACTAGACCGTGCACATCTGCTTGGATTAACAGCTTCTGAAATGACGGTGTTAGTTGGTGGTTTGCGTTCCATCGGATTGAGTGATTGTGGTCATGGTGTCTGGAGCGATGATGATAATCTTAATACTGGTTGGTTCAATACACTATTGGACATGAATGTTGAGTGGAGTTCCACAGGACCTAATAGTTATGAAGCTAAAGATAAAAAATCTGGGGAAGTCGTCAGAACCGCTTCACGAGTTGATTTGGTGTTTGGATCAAATTCAGAATTGAGAGCTTTGGCCGAATTGTATGCACAAGAAGATAATAAAGCTAAATTTATTACTGATTTTATTTCTGCTTGGAATAAAGTCATGAATGCAGATAGGTTCGATTTAACTTAAAATATTTAATATATAAAAATTAATAAGGGCTAATATTTTGGCCCTTATTGATAATCTTAATATAACCATTTATGTGTTAAAATAATTTGTATAATTAGAGATTAATTACACATTTTAATGTTTTCAGGTAATTTATTTAGGTTTTTCATACAATACTTCTGATTTTAGATTATATATGAGGCTAACACACAAGGATTTATTTTATGCGTGACTTAAATATCCCATCAGAACGTCATCCAGAAAAAGCAAATAAGCCTGACAATGCTCAACCTAGCAAGCCATCATGGATCCGTGTTAAGGCACCAATTTCCGACGGTTATAAAAAAACACGTGATATTATGCGTGAAAATAAATTAGTCACTGTTTGTGAAGAGGCTGGGTGTCCAAATGTTGGTGAATGTTGGTCTCAAGGGCATGCAACAATGATGATCATGGGTGAGGTCTGTACTAGAGCTTGCACATTTTGCAACATAGCTACAGGCAAGCCACCAGAAGATTTAGATGTATTTGAACCTGGAAGAGTTGCAGATGCAGTTAAAAAGCTTGGATTAAAACATGTTGTTATTACATCTGTAGATCGTGATGACGTTCAAGATGGTGGTGCCGAACACTTTGCGCAAACAATACGTGCTGTTAGAAAACAATCACCCGATACTACGATTGAAATTCTTACCCCAGATTTTATTAGGTGTGATGATAATGTTTTAAAAGTCGTGGTTGATGCAAAACCAGATGTTTTTAATCATAATTTAGAAACAGTACCTGGCTTATACCCAGAAGTAAGGCCTGGCGCGCGTTATTTCCATTCATTAAGACTGTTGCAACGTGTGAAAGAAATAGATCCTACAATGTTTACTAAGTCAGGTATTATGGTTGGTCTAGGTGAAAATAAACAATCAGTAGTTCAAGTTATGGATGACATGCGAGCAGCTGATATTGATTTCCTTACAATTGGCCAATATCTGCAACCCACACCAAAACATCATGCTGTTGATAGATTTGTTACTCCTGATGAATTTCAGATTTATGAAAAAACTGCTTATAATAAAGGTTTTTTAATGGTTTCTGCCACGCCATTAACTCGCTCAAGTTATCATGCTGGCGATGACTTTTTAAGGCTTAGACACGCAAGAATGTCAAAATTTGGTAAATAATTATGGCTTGGTAGAGTTGATGTACTACACAAGCCAATTATTATTGCTGTTTATCTACGAGGGGATTTGTTTCCGCCACCCCTAAATGGTTTTTTACCAGACTTAGAGTTATTCCTACTATTATTATCACGAGGTCCTGAGCCCCTTTTTGAATTTGCACCACCACCACGTCTTCGTGGTGCGGGCTTTTCAAAGTTTGGAATTAAATTTTGGGTGAGACCTTCCATTTCAACAACTGGAATATCCATTTTGATAACTTTTTCAATATCCCATAATTGTTTATGTTCATCGGGGGCGCAGAATGCAATTGCTTTTCCATCAGCGCCAGCTCGTGCTGTACGTCCAATTCGATGAACGTAAGATTCTGGTACATTGGGTAAATCAAAATTAATAACAATTTCTATACCTGGAATATCTATGCCTCGTGCCGCTATATCTGTTGCGATAAGTATATAAGTTTTACCTTTTTTGAAATCATCCAGTGCTCTTTGTCTTTGACCTTGTGATTTATTACCATGGATTGCATCAGCGCCAATATTTTGTGTTCCTAACCATTTTACTAATTTATCGGAGCCATGCTTGGTGCGGGAAAATACAATAACGCGTTTTTTAGGATTTGCAGATATAATTCTTTGTAATGCCAAGCCTTTGTTTTGTTTAGATAAATGCATTAAGCTCTGCTCAATTTTATCTACTGTGGAATTTTCTGGTGTAACAGACACTTGAACAGGATCGGTTAAATAAGTTTCTGTTAGTTTTTTAATTTCCTTTGACATTGTAGCAGAAAATAAGAGTGTCTGACGGTCTTTATTAACTTTTGATATAATGCGCTTAACCGCAGGCAGAAAGCCTATATCAAGCATTTGATCAGCTTCATCTAAAACTAAAAATTTTGTTTCATCTAATCGCAATCCCTTTTGATCAACAAGATCTTCAAGTCTTCCAGGAGTTGCTACTAAAATATCAACACCTTTAGACAGATCACGCATTTGTTTTCTAATAGGAGCGCCACCAATCGCATGGGTAAAGTTTAGTGGTAATCTTTTTCCAAAGCTCACAAATGCTTCATGAATCTGTAGTGCTAATTCACGCGTAGGTGAAAGAATTATAGCTCTTGCTGAACGACCCTTTATTGCTATTGGATTCATTAATAATTGTTGAATTAATGGTAATGCAAATGCAGCTGTTTTACCTGTACCCGTTTGAGCTAGCCCAACTAAATCTTTGCTGTTTAAAACTGCTGGAATTGCCTGAGATTGGATCGGAGTTGGTAATGTATATCCTAGAAAACCCAATGCTTTAACTATTTCTGCATCTAGGCCTAATTTTGAAAATGCACTTGCATCAGATTTAGGTTGCTCTACCCGCTGTTTTTTCTTTTCATCACGGTTTTTTGGTTTTGACGACGAGGAAGTTAATAATGAAGCTTCGTCTTTTTTAAGTATAGTTACGTTTGATGCTGCTTTTTTTCCAGTTTTTTCATCAAGTAATAACTCGTAAGTTAGCATGTCACCTTCTTTGACAACTTTTAGGCCTGAAGCTTTAAGGGCTGACATATGTACAAAAACATCATCGCCCCCTTGATCAGGGTTTATAAAACCTAAACCTTTTACAGGATTATACCAAATTACTGTGCCTGTTAGCATGTTTGTATTCGCTCTCTAGATTTATGCCTGTATGCCATACGGCGCTAATACAGACTATTGTTGGCTAAAACCTAGGGATCCAGTATTGCGAATCGCCGTCAAATGTTTATACACCTGGCCAGCCGAAATTGATCTAATAGGTGACGTAGGCGATGAAAACAAGCGTGTTTATCAAATGATTTTTAGAACTTGATTTTGAATTTGTTGGTTAATTATTTAAAGACAACTTTTCCAATGTGATCTAAATTTCTATTTCTTTGGGCATAATCAATCCCATAGCCAACAACAAATTCATCAGGGATCTCAAATCCAATCCAATCAGCTTTTATTTCTACTTCTCGTCTCGCGGGTTTGTCTAAGAGTGCACACACCTTTAACCTAGCTGGCTTTCTAGATTCTAATAATGTCTTTACATGATGTAATGTATGGCCTGTGTCTACTATATCTTCGATAACTAAAACATCTCGACCTTCAATTTCACCCCTCAAATCTTTTAAGATCCTGACTTCACGAGAACTTTCAGTAGAATTTCCATACGAAGAAGTTTCCAAAAAATCGACTTCGCATGGTAAATCTAATTCTCTTGCTAAATCTGCAATAAAAACAAATGATCCTCGCAATAGACCAACAACAATAAGTTTATCTGTATTTTTGAAATAAAGAGATATATCCTCGGCAAGTTCTTCACATCTTGCAGCAATTGATTTTGCTGAAATCATTGTTTCGACATTATAATTTGAATGATCCATTACTGCTTTCACTTGAAAATTTAATAAATATAAAAAAATTTTAGTTTATTAACTCTTTTGCATCAATGAAAAAATTTACTCAAATATATACTTTCTTAATGACGAATGATTTTAATTTAAATAGAACAAGATTATGCCAACACATACAGAAAAACGTATTATGCCCTACACTGCAAAACAGATGTATGATCTTGTTGCAGACGTTGAGACTTATCCTGATTTTTTACCTTGGTGTGCTGCAACAAGAATAAGAAAAGTGACAAAAGATAGTCATAAAACTATAATTGAAGCAGACTTAATTATTGCCTTTAAGGTTTTTCGAGAGCGTTTTGGATCTAGAGTAACGCTAAAGGCTGAGAAATTTTCAATAGATGTAGAGTACCTAGATGGGCCATTTAAATATTTAAATAATCATTGGATCTTTCGAGATGTTGATGGCGGGTGTGAAGCAGATTTTTTTGTTGATTTTGAATTTAAGTCAAGGGTCTTACAGGCACTCATAGGCGTTGTTTTTAATGAGGCAATGCAAAGAATTGTAAAGGCATTTGAAATGCGAGCTGATGATTTATATAAATAATTCAACAATTTAAATGGCTCCAATAAAAAAATATTGGAGCCTAAAATTTATGATGCCATGTCATATGCACGTTCACCATGAGATGACTGATCTAGGCCTGTAAGTTCGCTTTCCTCCGAAACGCGAATAGGGCAAAATAATACAACAATTTTTACAATTAAATATGTTGCAATAATAGTAAATATGCCAACAACTAGTAGTGATCCAAGTTGTTCAGTCCAGCCTGCATACCCAAAAGTAGCTAGCATTATTGTACCAAATATTCCACCAACGCCGTGTACTGCAAATACATCAAGTGTATCGTCAATTCTGAACCAACCTTTTATTACTTCACACATTATTTGGCACAGTACACCAGCTATTGAACCAATTAACATGGCTTCAACTGGAGATACCCATCCTGAAGCTGGAGTAATTGAGGCTAATCCTGCAATTGTACCTGTAACAAGTCCAACTAAAGATGATTTACCATACTTTATCCGTTCATATAGTGCCCAAGTTAGTGATGCTGATGCCGCTGAAATATGAGTAACTGTTATTGCCATAGCAGCTCCACCGTCTGCAGCTAGCTGAGATCCGCCATTAAAGCCAAACCATCCTACCCACAGCATTGCAGCGCCAAGCATTACATATCCTGGATTATGAGGTGGTACGTTTTTGTTTAACCTTGGGCCTAAAGCAATAGCAACAACCAGAGCTGCTATTCCAGCTGTTTCATGTACTACAATACCGCCAGCAAAGTCTTTAACTCCGTTTGTGAATAATGATCCATCAGCACCAGATAAAAGTCCTCCGCCCCAAATCCAATGTGTCACAGGTGCGTAAACTAAAAGCATCCAGAGTGATGAGAAAGTTAATACAAAAGAAAAAGATACCCTTTCAACATACGCACCCACTATTAGGGCTGGTGTAATTATGGCAAATGTCATTTGAAATGCAAAAAATAAAACTTCAGGAATTGTGCCAAATAAAGTGGTGGAATCTACTCCTGAGAGGAACATTTTTCCAATGCCACCCCAAAAGATATTCCCATCGCCAAAAGCTATTGAATATCCAAAGCTAAGCCATAAAATTGACATCAAACAAGCTATAGCAAAGCACTGCATAAATACAGAAAGAACATTTCTTGCTCTAACTAAACCACCATAAAATAATGCCAAACCAGGCAGTGTCATAAACAAGACAAGAGCAGTTGCTACCATTATCCAAGCTGTATCAGCACCGTTCATAATATAATCTCCAAATGTTTAAATCCGTTTGAAGAAAAACTAATATTTTATAAAGATTAAACTTGCTTAACTTAAGTTTGATGCATAAATTGTATATAAATTAGGCATATTTACATGAATGGTTGAATTATTGTGCGATTTAGGAAAATTTTATTAGTGATTATTTAATTCTTCTAGTATTAAATTTAATGCATATTCAGTTGCCATTTTTCTTACATTATCACGCCCAAGAGAACCAAAATACTTTGTATAAGAGCGTGTTGTGCCGTCTTGAAGGGCTAACCCAAAGCATACTGTGCCTTCTTCTTTGTGTTCAGATCCTCCGGGCCCTGCAATACCTGTAACAGACAAAGAAAGGTTGGCTAGGGAGTTTTTTAAAGACCCAACGGCCATTTCAATAGCTATCTCTTCACTAACAGCACCAAATAAATTTAAAGAATTCTGCCTAACATCAAGCATTTTAATTTTTGCTTCATTCGAATAAGTCACAAAACCTCTATCAAAAAAATTTGAAGATCCTGGTATTGCAGTTAATTGACTGGAAATCATTCCACCAGTACAGCTTTCAGCTGTTGTTAGTCGCCATCTAAGTTTTTTTGTAAGTTTTAGAATGTTTTCCACATTAGTCATAAAGTCAGTCCGAAAAATAGAATAATCGATAAACATATTGCAGATAATATGCCTGCTAAAACATCATCCAACATAACCCCAAAAGGAGTTGATATTTTATCCGCCCAGCTTATTGGCCATGGTTTAATTATATCAAAAAAACGGAAAAGTGCAAAAGCAGATAAAAATATATACGCTAAACTCATCGAATAGGTTGAGTTAGAAGTGTTTATATTGATAACACTTTCAGATATTGAGATATGAAAACTTGTGTTTGATGTGATTACAAATAGGGGTGCAAATGTGATCCATTGTCCAACGATTTCGTCGATAACAATCTCACTTGGATCGTGTTCCGTTTTGCCTTTTGTTTCAACATAAGTCGCACCATAGCCAATGACAAATACTACCAAAGAGATAAGTAAAAAATGCCATATGTTGAAATTATTTATTAAAAAAATATAAACAAATGGTAAGGCTCCTAGTGAACCCCAGGTTCCGGGTGCTGGCTTTAAAAGCCCAATATAAAACCACGTTGTTATAAAGCGCATCATTTTTTTATAAGTGTAGCTGTTGCTTGAGCTGCAATACCTTCATTTCTTCCTGTAAAACCTAATTGTTCCGTAGTGGTAGCTTTAACAGATACTTTATCAATATCAATCTTAGTGATTTTAGAGATGTTTTCACGCATCTTTTCTGCGTGTGGTCCAATCTTTGGGGTTTCACAGATTATAGTGCAGTCAAGATGATTAATAATGAAACCACGCTCTTTGCATAAAAGAACAGCTTTTCGAAGAAATATTTCAGAGGAAGCGTTTTTCCATTTTTGTTCTGATGGTGGAAACCATTGTCCAATATCGCCCGCGCTTAAAGCGCCAAAAATAGCATCTGTTATAGCATGCATAGCTACATCAGCATCAGAATGCCCCAGCAGTGCTTTTGTATGACTAATTTCTATTCCATTTAAGGTTACACTACTTCCTAAGCCAAGAGCGTGTACGTCATACCCATTGCCAACTCTTATATCCATGATATTTCCTATTATTTGTCTTGCTAAACCAAAGTCATTCTGGGTTGTAATCTTTATATTTTCTTCTGCACCTAAAATGGGCGTTACTTCAATTCCAGCGGATTGTGCTATAGCAACGTCGTCTGTTAACGACTTATTTGTATTTTCATATGCGTTGTAAATTTCATTTAATTTAAATGCTTGAGGAGTTTGTGCTTTCCAAATCATTTCTCGGGAGATATTTTTTTGCACTTTATTTTCTGATATTGACCACAATGTATCAACAATTGGCAATGCTAAAAAACAAGCATTATATTTTTCCAAACCATTGATGAGCCGTTTAAGTGCAACTATCGGTAAGCATGGTCTAGCACCATCATGGATTAAAACATATTCACTTGAAGCCGCCTTTATTCCATTAAAAACGCTCTCAGACCGGGTTTCACCACCTAGGACTGGCTTTGAAAGTCGCGGATTATTAATTCTTGATACTGCGTTTTTATAAAGCTGTTTGTCATCATTGTGTATTACGCAAATGATATTATCAATTGCTTTATGGGCGAGTAGGGCATCAATTGTATAATGCAAAATTGGTTTTTGTGCAATTTCACGATATTGTTTTGGTATTCCGCTACCTGCGCGAGTTCCTCGGCCTGCTGCTACTACTATGGCTGTTATAGAATTCATATTTCTGTTTATATAACGAAACATTAGCGATGCAAGTTAGTTTAAACTTGTCATTGAAAATCTTAATGCCTATTAATTAATCATGAGTACTTTAATGGTTGGAAAACAGGCAATATCGCCTCCTGTCTTATTATCGCCTTTAGCTGGCATAACAGACTTACCTTACAGAAATCTTGTTTCTAGTTTTGGAGCGGGTCTTGTGGTTTCAGAAATGGTTGCAAGCCATGAAATTATGCAAAAAGGAAAGGACGCACGCGCAAGAGCAGAATTAGGATTTAATGTTGATGGAACATCAGTTCAAATTGCGGGCCGTGATGCATTTTGGATGTCTGAGTGTGCTAAACTAATAGAGGGTAATGGCGCTAAAATAATTGATATTAATATGGGATGTCCTGCTAAAAGTGTAGTGAACGGTGCATCAGGCTCAGCGTTGATGCGGACACCAGATTTAGCGCTTAAATTAATTGAAGCAGTTGTAAATGCGGTAGATATCCCTGTTACATTAAAAACTAGATTGGGTTGGGACCATAATGATTTGAACGCTGCTGATTTATCATCTAGCGCAGAAAAAATTGGAATTCAAATGATTACAATCCACGGACGAACAAGGTGCCAGTTCTATAAAGGCGATGCAGATTGGAGAAAAATACGAGAGGTTAAAGAGGCTGTAAATATTCCAGTTATTGCTAATGGTGATATTATAGATACTCCAACGGCGAAATTGGCCATGAAACAATCTAAAGCAGATGGAGTAATGATTGGTAGAGGAGCGCAAGGCAAGCCATGGCTTCTGTCTCAGATTGCTTCAGAAATATTCAATACAAAGCCACCAGAAATACCTTCAGGAAATAAATTATTAGAAATGATATCAAATCATTATCTTGAGATGCTTAATTTTTATGGTGAACAACATGGCAATAAAGTTGCTAGGAAACACTTGGGTTGGTACATGGATTATATAGGTGTAAATCCTATAGATCGGAGAGCTTTACAAACAGAAACTGATCCCCAAAAAGTATTATCAATGATTTCTTCCTTATCAGCAACGGAGGATAATCCATGCCAATAATTGATTTTGCTCACGTTTGGAATACAATTCCGTTCCCGGCATTTATAATTAATTCAGAATTTATAATTATTGAAGGTAACTCAGCCGCTGAACAAGTTGTTCAAACATCTCATAATCAAATGTCTGGAAAAGCATTAAGCGTATTCTTTGGTATAAATTCTGTAGTTTTAGAAACTATTAAACAAGTAAAACGTGAAAATTCATCTTTAAGCCAATATGGTATAGAAGTTTCTACGATTGATAGGGTGTCGTTTGAATGTAATCTTCATATTAATCCATTGGATAAGAATAATGAGAATTATTTGTTAATAATACAACCAAATAGTATTGCGCAAAAAATAAATCAATCGTCTTCGCATCGCACATCAGCAAGGTCTGTCACTGCCATGGCATCAATGCTTGCGCATGAAATCAGAAACCCGCTTGCTGGAATTTCTGGTGCTGCTCAACTTTTAGCGATGAATGCAATAGATGATGATGTAGAACTCGCCGATATGATAGGACAGGAAACGAAAAGAATTGGTACTTTAGTTGATAGATTTGAAGTATTTTCAGACATTAGACCTTCGGTAAGAAATGCATATAATATTCATGACGTCTTAGACAGGGCTATCAGATCATCATCTGCTGGTTTTGCTTCTTCAATAAAGTTTGAAAAACAATATGATCCATCATTACCAAATGCCTCTGGGGATGCGGATCAAATGTTGCAAGTTTTTCAAAACATATTGAAAAATGCATGTGAAGCAATTTCAAAAGATCGTGGAAAAATAAAAATTTGTACTTCCTATAATTCTGGAGTGAGATATACAATTTCTGGTGACCAATCAGAAATATTGCCATTACAAATTGAAATAATAGACAATGGCAGTGGAATTCCTGATAATATTATTAATGAAATATTTGAACCTTTTGTATCTTCAAAAGTTAATGGCACAGGTTTAGGATTAGCTTTTGTATCAAAAATAATTACCAGTCACGGAGGGTTAATCGAGTGTACCTCACATAATGCTGGAACTAAATTTATTTTACGTCTTCCTGTATCGAAAAAATCTTCAAAGGATAAAATATAATGGATGGAACTATATTAGTTGCCGATGATGATCGGACGATAAGAACAGTATTAACTCAAGCACTTACACGCGCTGGGTGCAAAGTAAGGGCAACAGGAAGTATAGAAACATTATGGCGTTGGATAGACGAGGGTAATGGAGATGTAGTTATATCTGATGTTAATTTTCCTGATGGCGATGGATTAGAAATGTTGCCTGCAATAAAGCGCAAACGCAATGATTTGCCAGTTATAATTATTTCAGCACAAAACACTGTAATTACTGCAATAAAAGCCTCTGAATTGGGTGCTTATGATTATTTACCAAAACCATTTGATCTGAAAAAATTACTTTCCAAAGTCAATAAAGCTTTATTGAACCAAGGAGCAGAAAAAAGTGTTATTCCCCAAGGTGGTATAGTTGAACCTGAATTACCACTTATCGGTTCATCACCACTTATGCAGGATGTATATAGATTTTTAGCGCGGATCTTACATACTGATCTTTCTACTATTATTACAGGTGAAAGTGGAACTGGCAAAGATCTATTAGCTCGTGCAATGCATGACTTAGGACCACGGTCGGCAATGGATTTCGTACGTATAAATATTTCTTCATCAAATATTGATAAGATAGAGGGAACCTTAGTAGGCGGCAAAGAAGATTTAAAGATAACTCCAGCATCAAAAGGGGCTACAATTTATTTTGATGAAATTTCTGAGATGTCTGATGAAATTCAGTTGCAATTATTAGATTTATTACGTTCAGATTCAGTTATTGATAAAAAATATAGATTAATCTCATCATCTAGATTGTCACTACAGAATTTAATTAGCCAAGGTGTAATTAGGGAGGATTTATTTTATAGGCTAAATGTAGTGAATATAAACCTTCCTCCTTTAAGAGATAGGATTGGGGATATTCCTGATTTAACAAAGCATTTTTTGCAATTATCAGTTATGTTAGGTCTTCCTCAAAAAACTATATCAATAAAGGCAATGCAATTATTACAAAATGCTCAATGGATGGGAAACATCAGAGAATTAGAGAATTTCATTAATAGATTAGTGGTTTTAGTGTCCGATGATGAGATAAGCGCCAACCATGTTGAAGAAAACTTAAATTTAATCCCATCTATGAATTCAGATGATTTAGACACAAGTAATGGAAAGCTATCCTCTTCTGTTGAGAGGCATATAAAAAGATATTTCGATTTGCATGGTGAGACTTTACCACCACCAGGATTATATAACCGAATAATGAAAGAAATTGAGTTACCATTGATAGCATTATCGTTGTCTGCAACACGTGGAAATCAAATAAAAACATCTGAATTACTTGGTATAAATCGCAATACATTAAGAAAGAAAATCAAAGATCTTGATATTGTAGTTACAAGAAGTAAAAAAATGATGTAATGATGCCACATAGTGTAGCAAATATAGAACTATAAATAATTAAGGCACATGATACAAAATTTACTTAACAAAATAAAAAAATGGCAAAATAGGCGTAAATTTTTAGTAGTTATAGCTTGGTCTTTAATTCTTCTTGGACCAATTTTAACTGGGCTAACGGTATCTATATTACAGGGAGAATTTGGAAGTAAGCTAAGTAATATTTTGCGCTTAATACTTCTTGTTGATGGAATTTATCTTTTAGTCGTTATTTCAATTGTTGGTTATGCAGTAATGAAAATGTTTGCTGCCCGAAGAGCAAAATCTGCAGGTTCGCGATTACACATGCGATTAAGTAGAGTTTTTGCGATTGTAGCACTTATTCCTACAGTCCTTGTAGCAGTTTTCGCAGTTGTTACATTAAGTATTGGTGTAGAGGGTTGGTTTTCCAAAAATGTACAAAATGTGGTGAGTTCGTCTTTATCCGCTGCTGAAGCATATAAGAATGAACAAAGAGATGACTTAAAGATAGATTTAAATTTTATGGCTGTCAGATTGAATGAATATAAAAATACCAATTCATTCGTTAGTGACAGTGATCTAAGAGTTCAATTAATCTTGATCCAAAAACTTATCCAAAGAGGACTAAAAGAAGCCTATATTATTGATGGAAATGCAAACTTAAGATCCAGAGGTGAGTTGAGCTATCTATTTGGTTATGAAGAGCCTTCGGAAAAAAATATGGAAATTGCTGAGTTAGGTGAGTTGTTGATTATCGAAGACTGGCCCAATAATGAATTTAGAAGTTTGATTAGATTAAATAGTTTTGAAGATAAATATTTATATATATCAAGAACAGTAGATGGAAAAATACTGAATTTATTAGATAAAACAATGGAATCTGCCATCACATACAACACTATGGAATCTCAACGTGAAAAAATACTTTGGTCATATGGACTGTTATATTTAGGTTTTGCCACTTTTGTTATTCTATCGTCAATTTTGCTTGGAATGCTATTTGCAGAACGTCTTTCTCGGCCTGTTGGACGATTAGCTGGAGCTGCACAAAGACTTGGGGCAGGAGATTTTGATGTTAAGGTTATAGAAGAAAAAGGCGATGATGAGATAGCTATGTTAAGTCGTGTGTTTAACCACATGACAAAACAAGTTAAACGTCAACGAGATGATTTAATAACAGCAAATGAATACACAGAACGCCGGCGTAGATTGTTTGATAGCGTTTTATCGGGTGTAACTGCTGGAGTAATAGGTTTATCATCAGATGGTAATGTTGGATTTATAAATCTAGCAGCAGAAAAATTATTAAATTTAAATGCAAATGACAATGAGGGTAAAAGTATACATTTGGCTGTGCCGGAATTTGTTGATTTATTTATGTTGATACAAAAAAATGACAATAAAACTCAGCAACAAGAAATTAAATTAACACGAGGTGGTACAACTGAAATTCTACTAGTTAGAGTTTCAGCAAGAATTTCTGAGGATGAATTAATTGAAGGATATGTAATTACTTTTGATGATGTAACTGACCTAGTATCTGCCCAGAGATTAGCAGCATGGGGAGATGTTGCACGGCGAATTGCTCATGAGATAAAAAACCCACTTACGCCCATACAATTATCAGCTGAGCGATTGAAGCGTAAATACTCACCAATGTTAGCTGATGAAGATAAAAATCTTTCACAATTATGTGACGTTATTATACGTCAAACAAATGATTTACGAAGAATTGTTGATGAGTTTTCTAAATTTGCAAGAATGCCAGAGCCTATTAAACGTCCCACAAACATTACCAAGTTATTGAAGGATGTTATATTGCTTTTTGAAGTTTCTTCTCCAAAAGTTAATATAAGTTTTGAGAATCCATATAACGACTTTAATGCTAGTATGGATGAAACAATGATAAACCAAGCATTCACTAATTTGATCAAAAATGCAGGCGAGGCCATTGACAGTAAAATAAAATCACAACCAAATATAACTTTTAACCCTGAAATTAGAATATCTATTGATCAGAAAAAAAATGACCTTGAAATTATTATTGAAGATAATGGAATTGGCTTGCCTACACAGGAGCGCTCTCGGTTGTTTGAGCCATATGTTACAAATAGAGAAAATGGCACAGGATTAGGTTTGTCTATAGTTAAAAAGATAATTGAAGAGCATAATGGTACATTAGAATTATTAGATGCATCACCGTTTTCAACAGGCGAAAGCTTTGGTGCAAAAATGCGAATTATTTTCCCTAAAGAGATAATAATAGAAAAATAAAATAGCTTTAAATAGCATAAAGGAAGAGTAAAAATGGGTGATATTTTAATTGTGGATGATGAAAAAGATATCCGTGAATTAGTATCTGATATCCTAATTGATGAAGGTTATTCTACCAAATTAGCAGCAAATTCAGAAGAAACGTTTAAATCAATTGAAAAATCAAAGCCTAAATTAATTATTTTGGATATTTGGTTAAAAGATAGCAAGTTAGACGGAATTGATATCCTTAAGCAGGTGAAATTAAATAACCCTGACATTCCGGTGGTTATCATTTCAGGTCATGGGAATATTGAAATAGCTGTAGCCGCAATAAAACAGGGTGCGTATGATTTCATAGAAAAACCTTTTAACATAGATCAATTGACAGTTGTAATTGCAAGGGCAATGGAAACATCACGCCTTAGAACAGAAAATGCAGCATTTAAAATAAAAGAAATACCATCTTTTGAATTAATTGGTAAATCTTCCATATTTAAAAACTTCAAGCAACAACTTGACAAAGTATCAACTGGAAATAGTCGCATTATGTTAAATGGCCCATCTGGTTCAGGTAAGGAAGTTGCAGCCAGATACATTCATAAAAATTCACCGCGTAAAGATTTTGCATTTGTTACAGTTAACTCAGCATCAATGTCATCTGAGCGAATGGAAGAGTTGTTATTCGGTTCTGAATCTAATGGAAATGTTCAATTGGGATTATTGGAGCAAGCCAATGGTGGGATTTTATATCTAGATGAAGTTGGTGATATGCCAATTGGTACTCAATCAAAAATTCTTAGAGTTTTGGTTGATCAGCAATTTACGAGAATTGGTGGCAAAACTAATTTATCAGTAGACTTTCGAGTAATTTCTTCTAGTAGCCAAAACTTAATTGTAGAAATTGAAAATAAGAATTTTAGAGAAGAGTTATACCATAGATTAAATGTTGTTCCGATCCCTGTTCCATCATTAGAAGACCGAATTGAAGATATTTCTATTATTTCAAATTTTTTCATTGATGAATTGAGTGAAAAACAGGGCTTACCAAAACGTAAGTTAAGTCAAAAAGCCATTGTGCATTTGCAATCCCGTAATTGGCCTGGAAACATTAGGCAATTAAGGAATGTCTTAGAGAGATCCTTAATACTTGGTTCACAATCTGGAGATATATCAGTCATTGAATTGCAAACTAAGGAAATAACGAAAACTGATAATTCAATTGATATGGATGGAAATATGCTTGGACTTCCACTCAGAGATGCACGTGAGTTATTTGAGAGAGATTATTTGGTTGCTCAAATCAATAGATTTGGTGGAAACATTTCTAAGACGGCACAGTTCGTTGGAATGGAACGCTCTGCGTTACACAGAAAATTAAAAACATTAAATGTTATAACTTCAAGTGATACAGGTGCACGGGTTGCAAAAACAGATGATGTTGATAGTAATGATCAAATATAAAACTGTATTTTAGGTATAATTTTAACTATAAAATAAAAATTATAAGTTCTTTTGGGGGCATTAAATGAAGGTAATTATATGTGGGGCAGGGCAAGTTGGTTGGCAAATAGCTCGACACTTATCTTCAGAAAAAAATGATGTTACTGTCGTTGATAACAATTCAGAATTAGTTTCGCGTGCTGTTGATACGTTAGATGTCAATGGTATTGCTGGAAATGCATCATATCCGGATGTATTATCCATGGCCGGTGCAGCAGATGCAGATATGATTATTGCAGCAACATATTCTGATGAAGTAAATATGGTTACATGCCAAGTCGCTCATTCAGTTTTTAAAATTCCTAGAAAAATTGCTCGATTGCGTGGGCAATCTTATTTAGATGCAATCTATTCTGACTTATATCAAAGAGATCATTTGCCAATTGATGTTGTTATATCTCCAGAAAAAGAAGTTGCGATACAAGCGCTTAGGCAGCTAAGGTCACCTGCTACTTTTGATACGGAACCATTTATGGAGGGAAAAGTTGAATTATTGGGTTTAACTTTAACTCAAGAATGCAATGTGCTTAATACATCACTTCGACAGTTGAGTGAGCTTTTCCCAAATTTGAGAGCAAATGTAGTAGCGATCAGACGAAATGGAATTTTAATAGTTCCAGATAGTCAGGAACAACTAATTATAGACGACCAGGTTTATGTTTGTACCAATGCTGATGATAAGGAGAGATGTTTAGAAATATTTGGCAAAACTAACAAAAAGCAAGATCGTGTCATTATAATAGGGGGTGGCAATGTTGGCTTAATGGTTGCTAAATCATTAGAAAATAATGCTGTTAAAATACACTCTAAAATAATTGAAGCAAATAGAGATTGTGCTGAGCGTATTGCTGATCAATTAGAGCGAACAATTGTTTTACATGGTGATGGCTTAGATATGGAGCTTTTAGAGGAAGCAAATATATCAAAAACAGATACAGTACTGGCTGTTACAGACGATGATAAAACAAACTTACTTGCATGTGCTAGAGCTAAATCACTTGGATGTCCTATGGTTGTGGCATTAATAAATGACCCAACATTGACTACTCTTATGGGGCCATTAAACATCGATGCGTCAGTTAATCCTCGCGCTACAACTGTATCTTCAATTTTGCGTCATGTTCGACATGGGCGTGTAAGAGCTGTTTATTCTATCGGCGATGCTGAAGCTGAAGTTATCGAAGCTCAAGTTATGTCTACTTCACCAATTGTGGGTTCAGTAATTAGAGATGTGGAGTGGCCAGATGGTTCAATAATTGGTGCTATCCAAAAAAATGGCAAAGTTTTTAGGCCGGAAGGTAATACAAAAATCGAAGAAGGAGATATTGTTGTGATATTTACTTTATCACAAGATGTTTCCGAGGTTGAGAGACTATTTCAAGTAAATATTGATTTTTTCTGATAATGTTAGCGTTAAGAAATCAACCATTGTTTGTACTATTACTTGGTATAACTTCATTGTTAATGTATGTTCCTGTCCTATTTTCAATAAGGCTAGATCAGTGGCTTTATGCGAGAACTTTTTTTTATCATGGAACCTTCTTTCTAATTATTACTGCGTTTTTAGGGATTGCATTTTCTTCTCAAAAATTACGCAAGAAAATAGTTCAAAATATATTTGATTTATTTTGTTGTTTTGTTTTTTTGCCAATATTTATGGCCATGCCCTTGAATTATTTAATAACAAATATAAATTTTTTTGATGCATATTTTGAAATGCTATCATCCTTTACGACAACTGGTGCATCAATTTTTGATCTTAATGATAGAGTGCCTGATGTACTGCACTTATGGCGTGCTTTAATTGCCTGGGTTGGCGGGTTATTAATGCTAGTAGCTGCTTTAGCAATATTTCAACCTGCTGGCTTGGGTGGGTTTGATGTATACACGAGAAAGAATAATTCAGATAATTTAAAAATTCAAATAAAGCGAGTTGATATAAGATCAAGAATAATCAAATACAGTATATTAATTTCACCAATATATTTTCTTTTAACTATTGTAATGAGTATACTTTTAATAATGAGTGGAGATCGACCACTTGTTGCAGTTATTCATTCTATGAGTACTTTTTCTACAAGTGGAATTAGTAATGTAGGTGGTATCCAAGGTGCAAATTCTGGTGCATCAGGTGAGTTTATAATTGTGCTTTTTTTAATATTTTCAATATCACGTTTCATGTACCAACAAGATTCTGATGGAAGAGGATACCGCAGGTTAAAGCGAGACAAAGAAGTAAATATAATGCTAATATTAATATTAATAATTCCGTCATTATTATTTATAAGACATTGGTTTGGAATAATTGATATCTCTGAAAAGTTTGATTTTCAATCAGGGTTATCAGCTTTTTGGGGAGGTGTCTTCATGGTTATGTCTTTTCTGTCCACTACAGGCTTTGAAAGTGAATATTGGGGCTCCTCACAAGCATGGTCAGGATTGAAAACGCCTGGATTAATTTTAATGGGACTGTGTGTGCTTGGTGGTGGTATAGCAACAACAGCGGGTGGCGTTAAATTGCTTAGAGTATATGTTCTTTACAAGCATGGTGTAAGAGAAATGACACGATTAAGTTATCCTCATTCAGTTGCAGGAGCGGGTGAAAAAGCTAGAAACTTTCGTAGGGAAGGTGCCTATGCTGCTTGGATATTTTTTATGTTATTTCTTGTAAGTTTGGCTATAATTATACTCAGTTTTTCTGCCACTGGAATAAAGTTCGAACATAGTTTAATACTTGCAATATCTGGATTATCAACAACTGGCCCACTCATTTATGTTGCTGGTGATGGATCATTGTATTATTCAACAATTTCTCAGACAGCAAAATCAATTTTTTGTGTCGCAATGGTACTCGGAAGATTAGAAGCTTTAGCCGTCATTGCATTATTTAATCCAAACTATTGGCTAAAATAGCTAATTTTGATTTTTTTTTGCTATTATAATAGTTTTTTTGTATTATTAGTAGAATAATTATAAAATATAGCTTTACATATTATTCAGGCTCAACCATCAGTTGGAATAATTTTTAAAAAGGGCAGTTGAAATGGCTAATGATAACCGTAACTTACAAGACGCATTCTTAAACCATGTCCGAAAAGCAAAAATTTCTGTGACTATTTTTTTAATTAATGGTGTTAAATTGCAGGGGAATATAAGCTGGTTTGATAATTTTTGCGTTCTTCTTAGAAGAGATGGACAATCACAGTTAGTATACAAGCATGCAATCTCAACAATAATGCCAGCACAACCGGTTGTACTTTATGATGGTGAAGAAGCACAATCGGAATAAAACATGCATGTAAGCGTTCTACACCCAAATTTATTAAATCCTAATAAACGACGCACGCCAGAACATTCTTTGGAAGAGGCTGTTTCGTTAGCTAATGCTTTGGATATTGAAATACTACATGAAGCCGTTATTCCACTAAAAAAAC
>Ga0206677_10000017_pt1:80000-135259 | contig 135259 bp, 116 predicted proteins | sample M130m12015metaG_FD_155475 | JGI IMG/M metagenome (GOLD analysis project Ga0206677, IMG submission 155475) | Ammonia-oxidizing marine archaeal communities from Monterey Bay, California, United States - M1 30m 12015 | ecosystem: Environmental > Aquatic > Marine > Intertidal zone... | reverse complement strand
GGCAGGAAATGGAATACTATGCATTTATTCATTTTAACATGAACACATTTACAAATATGGAATGGGGATTTGGTGATGAATCACCATCAACTTTTAATCCCTCTGAACTTGACACAGATCAATGGGCAAGAATAATTAAAGAATCAGGAATGAAAGGGATAATAATTACTGCAAAACATCACGATGGATTTTCTTTATGGCCAAGTAAATATTCGGAACACTCAGTCAAAAACAGTCCATGGAAAAAAGGAAAGGGAGATTTAATCAAAGATTTAGAAAAATCATGTAAAAAACATGATTTAAAACTTGGCGTTTACTTATCTCCCTGGGATAGAAATCACCCAGATTATGGAACAGAAAAATATATTACATATTTCAGAAATCAATTAACAGAACTTTTAACAAATTATGGAGAAATATTTGAGGTATGGTTTGATGGTGCTAATGGTGGAAGTGGTTATTACGGTGGTGCTAATGATGTGAGAAAAGTTGATAAAAAAACATATTATGATTGGGAAAATACGCATAAATTAATTCGAAAACATCAACCAAATGCTGTAATATTTAGTGATGCAGGTCCAGATATACGATGGGTTGGTAATGAAAAGGGTTATGCCAGTAAAACTACCTGGTCAAATATTTATCGAGATAGCTTATATGGTGGAATGCCAGATTATTATAAGTTTTCGTCTGGCCAAGAATTTGGAACTCATTTCATTCCTACTGAAACAGATGTTTCCATCAGACCCGGCTGGTATTATCATCCTGAAGAAGATAACAAGGTAAAATCTCTGGATAAATTAATTGATATTTATTTCAATTCGATAGGATTAAACAGTTCTTTATTACTAAACATACCTGTTGACAAAAGAGGATTGATACATGAAAATGATGCTCTAAGAATGCTAGAGCTTAATAAATTTTTAAAAAATACTTTTAATAAAAATTTTATTGAAGAGTCTGAAATTAATTTTAATAACAAGAGTCATCCAATCAATAAGATTATTGATAAAAATATTAATACTTTTTGTCCTTTTAAATTAAAAAATAATAACATAATTAACATTACTCTTAAAAATGAAAAAATTGTAGATGTTTTTGAAATCTCTGAGAATATCAATCTAGGGCAAAGAATAAAAGAATTTGTGTTCGAAATAAAAGTAAATGAAAAATGGGTCACAGTTGAAAAAGGAACTACAGTTGGAAAAAAAAGACTAATAAAATTTAAACCTTTAATAATTAAAGATTTAAGGTTTACAATTGTTGATTCCAAAGATGTTCCATTAATTTCTGAAATTGGACTTTACAAATCTTCTCAATGATAAATTTAAAAGACTTATTATTTAATCATTGTGAAAATCACATCAATACTAAATTGAAAAATTATTTAAAAATTGATCAAGAGCTTTTTAAATCATTAAATGAAGAAACTAAGAGCAGTGCAGGAGATAAACATGAGACTACTAGAGCAATGATTCAAATCGAAAGAGAAAAAAACAGTAAAAGGATAAAAGAGATAGAAAATTCAAAAAAACAGCTTATTGTCATAAAATCAGTTCAATTAAATAATTTAAAAGTATCTCCAGGTTCAATAATTTTTACATCAAATAATAATTATTTTATTTCAATATCCTCAGAAATTTATAGCAGCGATACTAATAAAATTTACTGTGTTTCAACAAATACACCAATTGCAAAGTCTTATTTAGGAAAAAAGATTGGAGATATTGTTACCTTTAACAACATCGAAAGCAAGATTGAAAAAATAATTTAATTCCCATAGCATGTTCTATTCTAAATCAAATTACTTTTTACTTTTTTTTCTAACATCATGCTTAGTATGGTCTCAAAATGTCAAAGAAAAAATATTTTTCAAAAGTTCTAACCCGTACTCTTTTAGCGAAATCATTTCTAAATCCAACAATTCTGAACAAGATGTGTTTGGACAATTAACAGTTCCTTTAGACTCAACAAACCCTAATAAGAAATATCCTTTAATAATTGGAGTGGCTGGAAGTGAGGGGTGGAAAAATCATCACTATGATTATATGAAAATGTATCAAGATTTAGGTTATGCTACCTTTGAATTAAATAGTTTTCAAAGTCGAAATATTAAATCAACTGTTGGAAAGCAAAATCAAGTTACTGTAGCGGCCATGGTGTTTGATGCGTATAAAGCTCTGGAAACTCTCTCAGAGCACAAATCAATTGACAAAGATAAAGTTTCAATAACTGGATGGAGTTTAGGTGGAGGAGTAACCTTGTTTTCTGCATGGAACCCAATAATTAAAACACTTGGTGAATCTGTAAAGTTTGCATCTCACTTAGCTTTTTATCCACCATGTTTTTTTGATTTTGAGGATATGAATTTTAGTGAAGTACCAATTCATATTCTTATAGGTGAATTAGACGATTGGACCCCTGCAAAGCCGTGTGATGATTTCGTGGGAAAATTAGCAAAATCAAATATTAATATAACCGTATACGAAAGCTCCCACCATGGATTTGACAGAGAAGGAGAATTAGAATTCAATGAAAATGGATATAGTTTTAAAGATTGTATGTTTGATGTTAATTCAGATGGTGATATTCTAATGAATTATCTAAATATTCCCATGACAAATCCTTTTTTACAAAAAATAGGTTTCCTTTTTTGTGTAGAAAGAGGAGTAACTATTGGAGGAAATAAAATCGCAAGAAATAAATCTTTCAAGTTTGCAAAAGAATTTATGCAAAAAACTTTATCTAATTAAAATTATCTAATAATTTGAAAGCTATGATTTATTTTAGTTTTGTCATTAATAGTCGCTCCAACTGAACAATATTTTTCTAATGAAAGAGAAATATATCTATCCGCTTCACTCTCAGTTAAATCTTTAGAATAAATTATATATTTAATATCGATTGAAGTAAAATACCTTGGTGAATCATCAACTCTTACGCCATGGGTTTCAGCCAAAATATTTTGAAAATTTCTTTTTCTTTTTTTTATCATTGAAACAATTTCAACAGCAGCACAAGATGTTACAGCAGAAAGTAATAGTTCCATTGGAGAAAGATGATTTTTTTTGTCTGGATCACACATGTCTATTACTAACTCATTTTTCGACTCATTTTTAACTTTAAAAGTATTGTCATTGACATAATCCATTAAAACTTTCATATTAGAATATTTTTTAAAATTATATCAAAACTAATAGTTTTAAATTATTTATATTCATATAAAATATTATAATATGAAAAAATTGATTTTACTTACGCTTACATTAGGATTATTTATTTCTTGTGAAATAAATAATTCAAATAACACTGAACCAAATATGGAATTTGGTGGATGGTCTGGTATAACTGATGATTCAAGTAAAGAATCCATGCTAACTAGAGAACTTATGGATAATTATATTGCAAATAAATTTGAGGATTCTGCATCGCTGATGGCTGATGATGGAAATTTTTATTTCAATTCAAATAAAGTGTCTAAAGAAGAATGGGTTGGAGCGGCGGCTTTACATCACTCATTATTTGATGATATTTCTAATAGTAAAATTCAACCAACCAATGTAACAACTGCAACTTATGATAATGGAAGTGTTTGGTCTATGGCATGGTTCTATTGGACTGCAACGGGGAAAATTACTGGAAATGAGATTCAAATTCCAGTACATCACGCATTCAGATTTGAAAATGAAAAAATTGTAGATGTTTATCATTTTTTCGACCCTACATTGCTTGATGCTGAACTAGCTGCATCTCAAAAATAAATTTAGTAGAAAAATAAAAAGAGGGCGTTTTTAGTCCTCTTTTTTATATATTTTTTTCATAAAATTAATTCCCGTAATTGAAGCGGCTGTAATAAGTCCCGAAAATAGAGCACCACCTACTCCTGCAGAAACAATATCTTGACCAGTTAAATAGAAGTTTTTAATTGGAGTTTTAGGTCTTAAAAATTTTTGATTGAATCTCGATGGAGTGTGATCTAATCCATATAACTCACCTTTGCTGTAATTAACAAAGTTTTTTGTGGTTAAAGGACTAGACAGCTCATAGGTATCTATTTTTCCTTTCAACTGAGGAAGTTGATCGTATAAGTGTTTTAGAAGGCGTTGTGAAATTTTTTCTTTCAAGTTGTTATATTCATCTCCTCTTTTCATCCATCTACTTCCCTCCCATTTTGTAAAGTTTTTATAAGGTAGTAATGTTATTACATCAATAGTACTTTTACCTGGATATCTAGATTGCCATGTAGGGTCTTTTGATGATGCAAATGATATGTATACAAGAGGAAAATCAGAATCATTGTCGTTTAAGTAATTTTCAACTGCAGTATCGTGATCTATATTATCAGGATAAATCCATAGATTATTTTTAGGCAAATCAAGTTCTTCAGAGGTTCCATTTAATCCAATATATAAACAACCATGAGCAACTGAGGGTTTTACATTATTTAAATTCAAATTAAAACCATATTTAATACTCAAATCTTTAGGAACAAGGTTATTATAAGTTTGAAAAACACCAGTTCCACTTATGATTAAATTAGAAAAGAACTTTTTACCATCGTACATTTCGACTCCAATAGCTTTGTTATTTTCTATTATAATTTCATTTACCTCAGCATTTACTAAAATTGTTCCACCAGAACTTTCAATAACTGAATCAATTGATTTAGCAATTTCTGAGGACCCCCCAACTGGAAAACTACCACCATTAAAATAATGCTTTGCTACACTGGCATGCATAGCAAAACTACTTTGTCTTGGTGGAAGACCATAATCACCATATTGACCAGTTAAAACTTTAATTAATTCTTCATTTTTAGTTAATGAACTTAAAATTTCATAAGTTGTTTTTCCTGAAAATTTTAAATAATCTTTTCTTAAAAAGAAACCAAACAATTTACTTAGCAAACTTGGCAATGATTTGTCCATATAGAACTTTTTCATTGACTTATTGCTCTTGTAAACTAATTCAATATAATTATCAATAGCATTTTTCTCATTTGGAAAATATTCATGCATTTTTGCCTTAAAGTTCTTAACTCCTTTTACAAAATCATATGTCTTATTTCCAATAATGATTTTATCGTAAACCTCTCCCATATCAGCCCACTTAAGCTTGTCATTTGAAATATAATCAAACATTTTTCTAATAGGTGTGTTAGGGTTTTGAACCTCACCAATGTAATGAATACCCACATCCCATTCGTAGCCTTTTCGTTTAAAAACATGTGTAAATCCACCTGCTGTATAGTGACGTTCTAAAACGAGAACTTTTTTTCCTTCTTTTGAAAGTAAAGCAGCTGTACATAAACTACCTATTCCAGATCCAATAATTATAGCATCATATTTTTCTTCAAGATTTATTTTTTGTTTATAAGATTGGATCATTGTTATTGTTTTTTTAAAAGTAGTGAATTATGTTAATTTAAAAACATTCTTTATAGAATGTAAAATAAAACAGTATCTTTGAATCCTTAAAAAATAAACATGAGTTTAATAATTGAAAATCTTACGAAAACGTATAGTAACAAAGTTAAAGCATTGGACAATTTGAGTTTAAAAATTGGCAAGGGTATGTTTGGATTACTTGGTCCAAACGGAGCTGGCAAATCAACACTAATGAGAACCATTGCAACATTACAATCACCTGATACTGGTTCAATTAGATTTAATAATATAAACGTTATTGAAGATCAAATCTCTCTTAGGAAAACATTAGGATATCTTCCTCAATCATTTGGAGTTTATCCAAATATGTCAGCTGATGAATTACTAAACTATTTCGCTAAACTTAAAGGAATTTCAGATAAAAATGAAAGAAAAGCTTTAATTGAAAAACTTTTAGAAATTACAAATTTAACTGATGTCAAAAAGAAAAATGTTTCAGGATATTCTGGAGGAATGAAACAAAGATTTGGAATAGCTCAATTATTACTAAACAATCCAGAGTTAATTATTGTAGATGAACCAACTGCTGGATTAGATCCTGCAGAAAGACAACGTTTTTTAAATGTTTTAAGAGAAGTTGGTACTAACAGTACTGTTATTTTCTCTACTCATATTGTTGATGATGTTAAAGAACTATGTAACGATATGGCAATTCTTAATGGTGGAAGAATACTAAGACATGTTAAACCAATAGATTCAACAAATGAATTAAAAAATAAAATCTGGACTAAATCAGTTTTAAGAGATGATCTTGAAAGTGCTGAAAACGAATTCAATATATTATCTTCCAATTATAACGTAGATAATTCACTTACTATAAGAGTTTTTTCAGACAAAAAACCTGGAACAGATTTTAAGAAAGCAGAGCCTCAATTAGATGACGTTTATTTTATTGCGCTTAAAGAAGATCAAAATAATAATTCTTAAAAAACTAATACATGTTCTTAAATATCTTTTTTAACGAAATAAAATATTGGTTTAACAGACCTGCTTTATACATATATGCTATTGTGTTTTTTATGATTGGGATGCTTATTTCCGCTGCCTCTGCTGGAATATTTGATGCTATTTCAGTAACTACCGGATCATCAAAAATTGTAAATTCTCCAATGGCAGTATTAGGTGCATTTGCAGCACCAGCCTCCATTTTAATATTCTTTTATCCTTCTATTATTGGATCAACTATAAGTAGGGACTATGAATCTCAAATACATACCATACTCTACTCTTATCCATTTTCAAAAGCTAACTATTTGACTGCAAAGTTTTTAAGTGGATTTTTTATCGTAAACGTAGTAATAGTTGCTATTTTTATAGCAGTTTCCCTTGGTTTTATACTACCCGGTACTAATCAGGACATTGTTAATCCTTTTGATTTAAAATCATATTTAGACGCTTATTTTATAATAATTCTTCCAAACCTCTTTTTGTACAGCTCGATAATTTTTGGAGTGGTCACGTTTACAAGAAATGTATATGTTGGTTTTATAAGTGTTATTATAATAGTAATAATTGAAGCATTACTTGAAGGCCTTTTTAGTAATCCTGACAACAGATTTATTGCAGCCCTATTAGATCCCTCTGGTCTTTCAGCATCAAACTACTATACAAGATACTGGACTGTTTCAGAACAAAACGAATTATACTTACCACTTGGAGAGCTACTTATTTACAATAGACTGATTTTTATTTCATTTGGATCACTTGTATTGCTGTCTATTTATAAAATTTTCAGCTTCAGTCAAAATGCTTTTACATTCTCTTTTAATAAAAAAGATTCCAAAAGACTAACTAAAAGTAATTTTGGAGGAATCACTAAAGTAAATCTTCCAAAGATTACGATTGATTTCAGTTTTAAAAATGAGATAAAAAAACTTTGGAATTTATCTAATATTGATTTTTTATACATAGTTAAAAGCTGGTCATTTATTAGTATCGTGATACTAGCATTATTATTTAACCTTATTGGACTTTCAGAACTGGGAAATGTGTTTGGAACTCCTACATATCCAAGAACATGGAAAATGCTTCAAGCTGGAGCTACATTTACTTTATTTATAAATGTTGCCACATTTTTATTTGCTGCAAATTTATTACACAGATCAAGGACGTCCAATGTAAATCAATTAATAGATACTACTCCTACCCCAAACTGGATTTTACTAGGCTCTAAGTTCTTAGCAATTGTAAAAATGCAACTTGTATTACTTTCACTAATAATGATTTCTGGAATATTATTTCAAACTTATAGTGGATACTATGATTTTGAAATAGCACATTACCTGTATGAATTAATTTTTCTTTCTCTTATTTCATATGTGATATGGGCACTCCTATCGTTCTTAATACAAACTTTAATTACTGATAGATATGTTGGTATATTTATAATGATTGTACTTTTTATCGGAATACCATTACTTAGCTTAGCTGGAGTTGAGCAATCCATTTTAAAATACAATGCAGGCACTGGATTTTCGTATTCAGATATGGATGGTTATGGAAGTTCGGTTAACAGGTTTTTTCTTTACAAAATATATTGGTTATCTCTGGGACTTGTGTTCTTTATTTTAACATACTTGTTCTATTTTAGAGGTTTACCCTCAAGTTTTAAAGAAAGAATTTCTATTGCTGTATCCAGGTTCAAAGGAAAATATCCAAAATTTTTAGCTTTATTAATGTTAATTTTTTTAAGTTCAGGTGGATATATTTACTATGAGACAAATGTTTTAAATAAAAGGACATCTTCAAAAGAAAGAGAATTACAAACTGTAGAATGGGAGAAAAAATATAAGAAATATGAAAATTATAGTCAGCCTAGAATCGTTTCTGTAAAAGTTGACGTTAATCTATTTCCCAAAACTTTAGATGCTGATGCTAGTGGAACTTATATCACGGTAAACAAAACATCTAACGTAATAGATAGTTTATTTTTAAACCATAACGATGCTATTAGCACCTTTAAATTTGATAAAGAAACAGATCTTGTTTTAGAAGATACTTTATATAATTTCGACGTATACAGATTAAAAAAATCTTTGTATCCAGGTGACAGTTTAAAATTATCATTTACGGTAAAAAATAAACCTAATACAAGTATTAGAAAAAACTCCTCAGTCGTAAATAATGGAACATTTATAAACAATAGCTTATTTCCAACATTTGGATACCCAGGTGGAGAACTAACTGATGATAAAACTAGAGAAAAATATGACCTTCCACCTAATAAATTAAAACCATATCCATCTGATTCTACTGCACTTGGAAATACATACATTTCAAAAGATGCAGATTGGATTGATTTTGAAACTACCGTAAGTACCTCTAAAGACCAAATAGCTATTGCCCCAGGATATCTTCAAAAAGAATGGATCGAAGGAGATAGAAGATATTTTAATTATAAAATGGATAGTAAAATTTTAAACTTCTATGCATTTAATTCTGGAAAATACGAAATTGCTCAAGATAAGTGGAATGATGTTAATCTAGAAATTTATTATCATAAGGATCACGATTATAACTTAGATAGAATGATGAAAGGAATGAAAGCTGCATTAGAATATTGTTCTACTAATTTTAGCCCTTACCAACACAAGCAACTTAGAATTATCGAATTCCCGAGAACTGCAGGCGGATTCGCTCAATCGTTTCCCAATACAGTTCCGTTTTCAGAAGATATTGGTTTTATAGCTAAAGTAGACGATTCAGAAGAAGGAGGTAACGATTATGCTTTCTTTGTTACGGTTCACGAAGTTGCTCACCAATGGTGGGCACATCAAGTAATAGGAGCTGATGTATTGGGTTCTACCATGCTTTCTGAAAGTTTATCTGAATATGTTTCATTAAAAGTAATTGAACAAGTTAACGGAAAGAAAAAAATGAGAAAATTCTTGAAAAGATCTCTTGACGAATATCTAACATCAAGAACTTTTGAAAGAAAAAGAGAAAATGCACTTATGTACAATGATGGTCAAGGATATATTCATTATCAAAAAGGTTCATTAATTTTTTATGCATTAAGTGATTATATTGGAGAAAAGACACTTAATAAAGCTTTAAGTAAATATGTCAAAAAAGTAGCGTTTCAAGAACCTCCATATACTACTTCTATTGATTTGGTTAATCATATAAAAGAAGTTACACCAGATTCATTGAATTATCTTATTAAAGATATGTTTGAAACTATTACACTCTATCAAAACCGAGTTGTTGAAACCAAATCAGAAAAATTAGATAATGGAAAGTACAAAGTTGATATTGAATTTAAGGTAAGTAAATACAGAAACAACGAAAAAGGTAGAGCATTTTATGGAGAAGAAGAAAGAGATTCAATAACTTATCAATCTGATGACATGAAAAAGCCTGAATACTCAGTATTTTTAAAAGACTACATTGATATTGGTATTTTTGGTGAAGATAATGATGAAAAAGAAATAGAATTGTATCTGAAAAAGCATAAGATTTCTAAAATTCACAATAAAATATCTATAATTGTAGATCAAGAACCGATTGAAGTAGGGATTGATCCTTACAATAAATTAATTGACACAAATTCTGAAGACAACAGAATGAAAATAGAAAAATAAACCTTAAAATGGAAAGAAGAAATTTTAACCAATTATTTGCACTTGGATCATTAGGACTGGCTTTTAGTTCTCCTATTACTAATAAAAAAATTTCTTTAGCTCAATGGTCTCTCCATAGAGCTATTAAAATAAATAAAGAATTGTCTCCAAATGATTTTTCAATTAAAGCTCATGAAATGGGATTTGATGCGGTTGAATATGTTTCATCTCTTTACTGGAACGAATTAAAAAGTAGATCCATTAAGAATGTTACTAAGGAACTTCTATCTAAGTCAAAAGATAATGATATTAAGAATCTTTTAATAATGGTTGATGGCGAAGGAGATTTAGCAACCAAAAACAACCTCAAAAGAGAAAAAGCAATTGAAAATCATATTAAATGGATTGAAATGGCACACGAACTTGGATGTCATTCAATAAGAGTAAACTTAAACGGTGAAAAGCAAAAGAAAAGTTGGACAGAATATTCTTCAAAATCTTTATCAATGTTATGCTCTATTGCTAAAAAAGACAAAATAAATATAATAGTTGAAAATCATGGAGGATTAAGTTCAAATGCAAAACTTTTAGCCAATGTAATGAAAGAAGTTAATCTTGAAAACTGTGGAACTTTACCTGATTTTGGTAATTTTTGTATCGAAAAAAAAGATCCAAACAATTACTTCAGTCAATGTATTGAAGAATACGATAAATATCTAGGAATGGAGGAGCTTATGCCATACGCGAAAGCAGTAAGTGCAAAATCTTTTGATTTTACAAACAATGGTGAAGAATCTACAATTGATTTTAAAAAAATAATTGATATTGTAAATACATTCGAATATGACGGATATTATGGAATAGAATACGAAGGATTAAACATTTCAGAAGAAAAGGGTATTCTACAAACTAAAAAGTTATTAGAGAGATATCTTTAGTTTAAAGATTTCTGTTTTGGTATATACCAAGAATTTTCATCTGAGTCTACACTCCCCCCTGTTTTTAAGACTACATTATCTATAATAGACAATCCCTTTTTTGACATATTTTTAAAATTATCTAGACCGTTATTTTCAAAATTTTGACGTGTTCTGTGTATGTTATATTTATTTGAAAGTGGTTCATTGAAAATATTTTCAATTTTAGTTTTTCCATGTATAAATCCAAGTAACCCTCCCCAAGTAGATGCTGGATTATCAGAATCCCAACCAGAAAGTGAAGCAATTTTTATAGTTTCTTTGAAATCACCTTTTCCATAAAAATAGCTTACTAAACTCGATGCAAAATTGATTCCAGATGCAAAACAACCATTACAATACAACTCTCTAGAGGTTATATCATAACCGTCCATTTGTTTAACTTGGTATCTATTATATATAGAATCCCTAGTATGCTCCCATTTAATACCTGATTCAAATTTTTTTTTCACATAGTCATACATTTTATATGAATATGAATCTTTATTCAATATTTCACTTGCCAGATCAGAAATTCTAACAAGTTCTTTGTGTAAGGGCATGTTTGGATTAATGGTAGAGGCTAAAGAATGAATTATAATATAAAACTCTGAAATTAATGCAGCATCTCCCCTACTAGTTGTTCTAACTGGAAGATTAGACATCTTTAGAGCATATTTATAGTTTATGGGAGATAATAGTCCAAAAATTTCTGTAGTGAGCTGAGCATCTATCATATCAAAATGCTCATTAAACTCGGGGTTGCTAGTTTCGGGTGGTAGAAATCCTTGATTCATTAAATCAAAAGCCTTTTGATTAGAAACCCATAGAAAATTTTCTTCTTCAATTTTGATATGTTTAAGCCAACCATTTCTGATGTCCTCAGGACTTAATATAGTTTCATTACCTTGGAACATCAACTCTTGATACATGTATTCAATATCAGTATCATCATCCGATCCCCAAATTTCATTTTTATTTCTTAAAACAAAATCAATAGTTTCATATTCACTATTTGGTGACCATATATTTGGTTCATCATTTTTATTCCAGTTTTCCCTTGTATAAAAATTTCCAGTTTTGATTTCACCTACGTTTCCAATCTTATCCATTTCAGTAATCAAACCAGTCCAATTAGCAATTGATTGACCAAGCCAAAAGCCTTCAAGCTTATTTAAGTAATCCTGTCTATCAATTTCAAAAAAATCTTTACTATTAATTTTAGAGTCAACGCATGACATAAGAAAAATTGAAATGAAAAATGAGAAAACGAAATTATTTTTTAACATGTAATTAATAGATGAGTTTTATTATCTTGGCTGAATGAAAAGTAAAATTATAATATTATTATTAATATTTCCTCTTAATTTTTTAATTGGTCAAAACTCTCAAGGAAATGTCACAAATTCAATAGCACTACTACAAAATATAATTAATGAAGTTAATATTGAGAAAATCGAAAGTTCAGGAGAAATTGACGGTTCTTATTATTTTTTTAAAACACCAAGTGATGCTAACATTAAACTGTATAATTCTGAAAGAGCTCTTAGAATTAAAGTAAATTATAATATTAGAAAAGATAATTTTGAATTTAAAAGTGGTGAAGACTTTTATACATTAAGTACAGACAAAGCTCAGTCAGTTGTTTTTGCGAATCACAGGTTTATTGTTTTTAATTCTAAATTCTATGAGTTAATTACCAAAAATGACAAATTTTCAATTTTAAAATCTCATTTTGTTGAAGCAATTCAACCAAAATATCAGCCTGGAATTGAAGACAAACCTAACTTAAGGTATAGAAAAGCAAACATGCTTAACGTTGTAATAAATAATAAAATAAGTCAGATAAAATCTAATAAAAAAGCTATAATAGCATTATTTAGTAAATCAGTTCAGAAAAAAGTTAAATCATTTATAAAGTCGAATAAAATTAATATTAGGGATTCAAAAGATCTAAAAGTATTATTTGACAAATTTAAAGACCAATTTATTCTAAATTAATATCTGTTAAAATTATTAAATAATGAAGTACATATTTATTTTAATTCTATTAGTTCAAATTCAAACATTAAGTTCTCAACAAATTTTAGAAGATCATCCTCTTTCAAAAACTATTGAGGAAACGTCAGGTTTAGAAATTATTGACAATATGTTGATTACCCATAATGACTCAGGAGGTGAGCCAGCGTTATATTATTTAGATAAAGAAGGAAAAATAGTTGATACTCGAAAAATTACGGGTGTTAAAAACAATGATTGGGAAGATGTTACAAGAGATGATGAGTTTATTTATGTTGCCAATATGGGTAACAATTTTGACACTAGAAAAAATTTATCAATAATTAAAATACCAATTAAAAAGTCTTTAAATGAAACAGTTGAAGTAATAAACTTTTTATATCCAGAACAGAAAAAGTTTAATACCATATATAGTAAATCACAGTATGATGCTGAAGGAATTGTTTCTATCAATGATGATCTAATAATTTTCACAAAAAATAAACTAAAAAAAATTACTGAGGTTTATTCCCTTCCAAAAACTAGCGGAAATTATGAGGCAAAAATAATTTCATCAATTGATGTCAAATCAATTGTTACTGGATCTGATTACAATAATAAATTAAAATTGCTTGCCCTAACTTCAACTATTAATTTTAAGAAATACTACTTGATTCTTATTAAAGATTTCTCATTAAAAAATAAAAGGCATCAAATCGAAACTTATGAAATTCCTATTGGAAAAACACAGGTCGAAGCAGTCAAGATAATTAATAAAAATACATTTTGGATTTCATCTGAAGATGAAAGCAGTTCAAAATATGCTAGATTATTGAAATTAAAAATCTAGTTTTTTTTTTACTAACTTCATGTAATGATTTTAGATTTTATACAAAACCCACATTATGTTATAGATATTGATTCATATGAGGGAATACGTAATATAACTATAACAATATTTCTTTTTATATCTATATTGATTTTGGGTAGAAATTTAAATAAATCTAAAAATCTTTTACTGCTCAAAATAATCTGTATAATTGCATTTATATCAACCGGATATGATCATATAATTGATGTTTTAAATGGTAATTGGAGAATTGAAGAAGATCTCCCTCTTCATTTATGTTCATTATCTAATCTTATTGTAATTCTCATACTATTTAGCCCAATAAATAAAAAAATATTTGAGTTTCTTTTTTATTGCGGTTTCTTAGGAGGATTAATCTCAATATTAACACCACAGTTAAACTATTATGATGGTGGATGGTTTATGTATTTGAGCTATTACTCAAGTCATGGAATAATAATGTTAGTGCCACTTTTTATGTTTTATAACTTAGATTACAAACTGTCAAAATATTCTTGGCTAAGAACTTTTGGAATTTTAAACATTTTAATGATCTTTATTTTACCATTAAATTTTTTAATTGGAAATGGAGCAAATTATATGTATTTGCATGAAGCTCCAAACATTAAAAACCCTTTAGTTTTTGGAGATTGGCCCTATTACATAGTAAACTGGGAAATAATAATTATAATACTATTTTACTTGACTTATTTAATATTTACAAGAAAAAAATTATGATAAAAAAATCTCCAATTGAAATCTTTTCTGACTGGGTGGACCTTGGAAAAGACGATGGTATGGAAAAAAATCATTCTGAATCTGTAAACGCAATGCTTAATAAGATTTTAAAAAATCTTGATGACTTTACATTTATTGATGCAGGATGTGGAAATGGATGGGTAGTAAGGATGGTTTCACAAATGGATTCTTGTTTTAGTGCAGTTGGTGTAGACGGATCTCTAAAGATGATTGAAAAAGCTAAAATGTTAGATAAAATAAGTAAATATGAATGTGCCGAAATTTCTATTTGGAAGCCTAAACAAAAAAAAGACGTAGTTCATTCAATGGAAGTTTTTTATTACTTTAAAGATCCTTTAGTCGTATTAAAAAATATTTATGATAACTGGTTAAATGAGAATGGAAAGTTTATAATGGGAATTGATTTTTATTATGAGAACACAACTTCTCACAACTGGCCTGAAAAAACTAATGTAGACACTATGACATTACTAACAATCAAGGAATGGGAAAGTATTGTAAATAAAGCTGGATTTAAAAACATCGAAAGCTGGAGAGAGGGTGAAAAAAATCAATGGAGAGGAACATTAATTATTTCAGCAACAAAAAACTAGTTACTTTTTTTTATCCAATTTTTATATCCACCTTCTAAATCATAGATTTTAACAAAACCTAATTTTTTTAATTTTATAGAAGATTTCTTACTACGATTTCCAGATCTACAGTATATATATATAGGTTTAGATTTATCAACTTTATTAAAAAATTTATCGAATAATTCTTCTTCATAGAAATCAATATTGACTGAGCCTTTTAAATGACCAGAATTAAACTCCTCCATTGTTCTAATATCAAACAAAAGGGTTTTATTGTTACTAGTTTGGTTTTTAAAATCGTCATAACTTAAAACTTCGTAAACTGACTTGTTTTCTTGAGATAAAACTAAAACTGGAAAAAGCAGGAGAAAAAAATATTTATACATTATTAATTATTTTAAAATTTGAATTTCTTATTGAGGAAAACCCTCCGTTAACATCAATTACTGAATCATAGCCATTTCTTTTTAAAATTGAACATGCTATCATACTTCTATAACCACCTGCACAATGAACATAGTTGCTATTATTTGAGTCAATTTCATTAATTTTCTCTTGAAAATCATCTAGAGAAATATGTTTTGAATTTAATAAATAACCATTTGATCTCTCACCGCTTTTTCTAACGTCTATAAGATTGACACTATCAATTATTTTACTTAGATCATCGGCAGATATAGATTCGACTATATCAATATTATTACCACTTGTCCATGAAGATATTCCACCATCTAAGTACCCTAAACAATTATCAAATCCAACTCTTGACAATCTTAAAATAGCCTCTTCTTCAAAACCATTATCACAAACCAATAATATCTTAGTGCTGAGATCTTTAATAATAGATCCTGCCCAAGGGGCAAAACTTCCTTTTAATCCTATAAAAATTGATCCTGGAATAAATCCTTGTCTAAATTCATTTTGATGTCTAACATCTAAAACTATAACATTTTTTAAATTCATTAAATCCTTAAATCTTTCAACAGTCAAAGGATTATTACTGTTTTTTAATACCAGTTCAAAATCATCGTATCCCTCTTGATTTAATTTTACATTAGATGGAAAATAAACAGGTGGGTTAGGAAGATCTTTTGTAAGTTCTTTAATAAATTCATTTTTATTTAAAGAACCATTTAATGCATAATTAACAATTTTTTGATTTCCTAATGTATCAACAGTTTCTTTCATCATATTTTTTCCACAAGCAGATCCAGCTCCGTGTGCAGGATAAATCAATATATCATTTGGTAAAACTGAAATTTTATTTTGAATAGAATCGTATAAAATACCTGCCAAGTCCTCTTTAGAAATACTTAAAGATTTTTGTGCTAAATCAGGTCTACCAACATCACCAAGAAAAAGAGTATCACCTGTAAATAAACAATATGGAATATCATTTTCATCTTTTAATAAATAACATGTACTTTCTAAAGTGTGGCCAGGTGTATGTACTACTGTAATTGAAACATCTCCAATTTTAAAAACTTGTTCATCATACGCAATAATACTTTCAAAGGATGGATTGGCTTTTGGGCCAAATATTATTGGAGAGTTTGTTTTTTTAGATAAAGTTAAATGGCCACTTATAAAATCTGCATGGAAATGTGTTTCAAAAATATACTTGATTTTTGAATTTGAAGATTTTGCTAAGTTTAAGTATTCGGAAACTTCTCTTAAAGGATCAATAACTGCCGCTTCACCATTACTTTCAATATAATAAGCACCTTGAAATAGACAACCTGTGTAAATCTGTTTTACAATCATAATTTAAATATTACCCAAATATAAAAATTGAAATTTTAATTGTTTTATTATTTTAAAAAATTAATTTTATTGAATATGTACGGTATTTGTCATTTAAGCGTAATTCCTGTTAGAATAGATTCAACTAGTAAATCAGAGTTAGTTTCTCAATTAATATACGGAGAGTTCTTTAAAGTAATACAAAACAATGCAAAGTGGTTTTATATTGAATCTATTGATGATAATTATAAAGGATGGATTAATCATTCACAATTTAAAGAAATATCTGAATTCGATTTTAAAACATTAAAAAAAACAGAACCTGTAATACTGAACAAAATATTATCTGAGGTTGAAACAGGGAGAGGTAAAATGTCAATTACAATAGGTAGTAAAATTAGTTCATCATTTATTCTAAATCATAAATTAAAATTAAAAACAAATTATAAAAATTCAATTATTGAAAATTCAATGAAATTTTTGAATTCTCCTTATTTGTGGGGAGGAAGAACTCCTTTTGGTATTGATTGTTCAGGTTTCACCCAACAAGTTTACAGATTAGCTGGATATCAATTATTAAGAGATGCTAATCAACAAGCTGAACAAGGAAAAGAAATAAAACTAAAAAATTCAAAACCAGGAGATTTAGCTTTTTTTGGGGAAAAAAAAGTTACACATGTTGGCATATTAATAAACAAAAATAAAATAATACACGCATTTGGATCAGTTAGAATTGATTATATAAATGAAAAAGGAATAATAAATTCAGATTCCAATATTTTAACACATCATTTAAAAAAAATAGTAACCTATTAATTTTCTAATTCCTGTAATTTAACATTCATTAGTTTAAAATTATCAAGATCATCTGTTGTGTAATAAATATTTTTAGCGGTTTTAAGAGCTTCAATATTAGTAGGATCTATTTCAATTAATTTTTCTAAATAAGGTAAACATTCTTTATATAGACCTATTCGTTGTTCTTCAAGTTGATCGTATTTATCTAAATCACTTCTTTTTCTAGATGTGACTAACTTATTCATTTCTTCAACTATAGGGCCTTCACCCTCTAGTATCAATCCAACTAAATTTAGATACGTTGCAGTATATGTGTTATCTAACTCTAAAGCTTTTAAATAATAATCCTTCGCTACTTTAAATTCACCTTGTTCTCCATTGATAACACCTAAGTTATAATACAAAATTGCATTATTTGGATCTTTTTCAACTGCTTGTTGCATTAGTTCCTTAAATTTATTCTTGTCACCAATTTTGATATATAAATCAGCTTCTGATAGAATTAGATTAACATCATTTGGATTGATGGCTCTTGCTTCTTTTATGGCTGAAATAGCCAAATCATTTTCTCCTTTTTGTACATAAATAAGAGCTATATTTTTAACTATTTCAGGTAATCTAGATTCTGTTTTACCAATTCTTTGATTAGAGTATTCATCAGAGGTTTTAAATAAATTATATTCTGTTTCGCTAACTTTTTCTTCAACCCCAGTTTCAACTGACGTTACAAAATATTCAGAAACAACACCTGTATAACCCATGTTTTTTAACTTCAAATAATGTTCTAACGCTTTGTCATATTCCTTTGAATTAACAGCACTTGAAGCAGAGTAATATAAATATGTTATATTCTCTTCTTTGTCGGGATTCATTAAATATGCATCGTATAATTTTTCTGATGCTTCTAAAAATTTATCATTTTTATTATCTTCTACTGCTGAATTAACTAATTCTGCTTCAGCATTTTGAATTAAAATATTAGCATCTTCAATATATTTTTTTTGTCTAATAGATCTTTCTAGTTCGATTGATTTTCTTAACGATTCAACAGCTTTCAAAGATTTAGAATCTTCTTTAAGTGCCCATCCATTTAAATAATAATAGTGAGCTTGATATTTAATATCTGAAGATAATATCAATTCTTTATTATTTTGTAAAACATCTAAAGCCTCGTTGTAAAATTCCTGATCTATTAATTTTTGAGCTTGTTTTAATTCTTTTTTTTGTCCGTATGTAAAAAAAGAAATAGTAAGTAATAATGTGAATAATATATTTTTCATTTTAAATTAATTTAAATCGTTATCGTTATTTTCTTCAACAACATCTATCTCGTCTACATCAGAAATGTCATCATCATCATGAACAACTTTTGCAACTGCAGCTATTGAATCAGAATCTTTAAGGTTAATAAGTTTAACCCCTTGAGTAGCTCTACCCATTACTCTTAAGGAAGAAACCTCCATTCTTATTGCAATACCTGATTTGTTAATAATCATCAAATCATCATTATCCGTAACATTTTTAATTGTAACTAATTCTCCTGTTTTTTCAGTGATAGATATGGTTTTAACACCTTTCCCTCCTCTATTGGTAATTCGGTAGTCATCTAAACTAGATCTTTTACCATAACCATTTGCAGAAACTACTAAAATATCACTATCTAAATCATTAACAGAAATCATGCCCACTACTTCATCTTTTGAATCTTTTAATCTGATTCCTCTTACACCAGATGCATTTCTACCCATTGGGCGAGTTTTACTTTCTTCAAAACGAATACATTTTCCAGATTTGACTGCTATTAAAACTTGTGAATTACCGGTAGTTAATTTAGCTTCTAAAAGCTCATCGTCATCTTTAATGGTAATTGCATTAATTCCATTTGATCTAGGTCTAGAATATTGTTCTAAAGATGTTTTCTTTACCTGACCTTTTTTAGTTGCCATTATGACATAATGACTATTTATATAATCTTCATCTTTTAGATCTTGAGTGCAAATAAAAGCTTTGACCTCGTCGTCTTGTTCAATATTTATGAGATTTTGCATGGCTCTTCCTTTAGAGGTTTTACTTCCTTCTGGAATTTCAAAAACTCTCATCCAAAAACATTTTCCTTTTTGAGTAAAAAACAACATATATTGATGATTAGTGCCAACAAACAAATGCTCTAAAAAATCTTCATTTCTAGTTGTAGAACCTCTTTGACCAACACCACCTCTATTTTGTGTTTTATATTCAACCAAAGGCGTTCTTTTAATGTAGCCTGCATTTGAAATTGTAATTACTACTTTTTCATTAGGAATCATATCTTCCATACTAAGATCACCACCAGCATATTCAATTTGAGATCTTCTTTCATCACCGTACTTTTCTTTAATATCTACAAGTTCATCTTTTATTATTATCATTCTTCTTTCCTCACTTCCAAGAATATCTTTTAAATCTTTAATAGTGTTCATCAAGTCATCAAATTCACCCCTTAACTTGTCTTGTTCTAGACCAGTTAATTGTCTCAAGCGCATTTCAACAATAGCTTTTGATTGAATTTCTGATAATTTAAATTCTTTAATTAATTTAGATTTTGCTTCATCGGCATTAGAGGATGATCTAATAAGTGAAATAACTTTATCAATATTATCAGAAGCAATAATTAAACCTTCTAAAATATGAGCTCTTTCTTCGGCTTTTTTTAATTCAAACTTTGTTCTTCTAACTACAACATCATGTCTATGTTCTACAAAATATCCTATCATCTGCTTTAGGTTCAACATTTGAGGACGACCTTTAACTAAAGCAATGTTATTTACACTAAATGATGATTGAAGTTGGGTGTGTTTAAAAAGAGTATTTAAAATAACATTTGGAACAGCATCTCTTTTTAGTACATAAACAATACGCATTCCTTGCCTGTCAGATTCGTCTCTTATTGTTGAAATACCTTCAATTTTTTTATCATTAACCATTTCAGCAGTTTTTCTGATCATTTCTGCTTTATTAACTTGATAAGGAATTTCAGTAACAATAATACATTCTCTTCCGTTTACCTCCTCGATCTCAGCCTTAGCTCGCATAACTATACGACCTCTTCCAGTTTCAAATGCTTGTCTAACTCCTTCGTAGCCATATATTATTCCTCCTGTCGGAAAATCAGGTGCTTTAACAAATTGGATAAGTTCATCTGTGGTTATGTCATTGTTTTCAATGTAAGCAATTGTTCCATCAATAACTTCAGTAATATTGTGTGGAGGCATGTTTGTAGCCATTCCAACAGCAATTCCACTAGCTCCATTTATTAGTAATCCAGGTATTTTGGTAGGTAGCACGGTGGGCTCCATTATAGAATCATCATAATTTAACTGATGATCTACGGTATCTTTATCTAAATCTGCAACCATTTCCTCAGAAATTTTTTGCATTCTAGCTTCTGTATATCTCATTGCAGCTGGACTGTCTCCATCAACAGATCCATAATTTCCCTGTCCGTCGACAAGCAAATATCTTAAACTCCACTCTTGAGCCATTCTAACCATTGTGTCATATACAGAAGAATCTCCATGCGGGTGATATTTTCCAAGTACTTCTCCAACAATAAAAGCTGATTTTTTAAATTTACTAGAACCTCTCAAGCCCAATTGGTGCATTCCATATAAAACACGTCTGTGTACTGGTTTTAAACCATCTCTAACATCCGGGAGTGCTCTAGAAACAATGACAGACATTGAATAATCAATGTAAGCAGATTTCATTGCCTCTTCAATGTTAATAGGTATCAATTTTTCACCTTCACTCATAAAAATATTTTTTACGTTAATTTTAACCTAACAAATATAACAATACCTCATATTTTAAATTGAATTTAAATACAGTTTTTTATACATTTTATTAACAAATTTTTAATGAAATTTAGTTAAATAGTAGATCAAAAAACTTGGAATTAAAAAATTTTTTTTGTCTATTTACTTATAAGATAATAGAACAAGCATGGATGATAATTTTTCTTCGAGAGTAAAAGATGTAATAACTTACAGTAAAGAAGAAGCCTTAAGACTAGGACACGATTTTATTGGAACTGAGCATCTTCTTTTAGGAATGCTAAGAGATGGAGGTGGTAAAGCAATTAATATTTTAAACTCACTTGAAATTGACTTAGATTATTTAAGAAAGAAAGTTGAGATCTTAAGCCCACCTAATCCAATCAATGATTTCAATCAAAATCATAAAAAAAACTTACACCTAACTAGACAAGCTGAAAGAGCTTTAAAAACCACCTTTTTAGAAGCTAAACTTTTCCAAGGGAAATCAATAAATACAGCTCATCTTCTTTTGTGTATTCTAAGAAATGAAAATGATCCAACAACAAAATTATTGATCAAACTTCAACTTGATTATGAATCTGTTAAGGAACAATTTAAATATATGCTAACTGAACTTAATGATGATTTTTCTAGTTCACCCACGTCTGAAACGTTTCCTGACGAATCCAAAGACAATGAGGATCCAATTGAGGAAAATCCTTTTACGATTAAATCTGATTCTAAATCTAAAGTTAAATCCAAAACACCAGTTTTAGATAACTTTGGAAGAGATTTGACATCCTTAGCTAATTCTGGTAAACTAGATCCAGTAATAGGTAGAGAAAAAGAAATCGAAAGAGTTTCTCAAATATTAAGTAGAAGAAAGAAAAACAATCCATTATTAATTGGAGAGCCTGGAGTTGGTAAATCTGCAATTGCTGAAGGATTAGCTTTAAGAATTATACAAAAAAAAGTTTCTAGAATTCTTTACAACAAAAGAGTTGTAACCTTAGATTTAGCCAGTATAGTTGCAGGAACTAAATATAGAGGACAATTTGAGGAAAGAATGAAAGCGGTGATGAATGAAATTGAAAAAAATGATGATATAATACTATTTATTGATGAAATTCATACTATTGTTGGCGCAGGAGGGGCAACCGGAAGTTTAGATGCTTCAAATATGTTTAAACCTGCACTAGCTAGAGGTGAAATACAATGTATTGGAGCTACAACGCTTGATGAATACAGACAATATATTGAAAAAGATGGAGCTTTAGAAAGAAGATTTCAAAAGATTATAGTAGAACCAACTACAGTTGAAGAAACACTTGAAATATTAAGGAATATTAAAGATCAATACGAATCTCATCACAATGTCAATTTTACGGATAAAGCTTTAGAAGCCTGTGTAAAATTAACTGATAGATATATTTCAGATAGATTTTTCCCTGACAAAGCAATAGATGCTATGGATGAAGCTGGTTCAAGAGTTCATATAACAAATATGGATGTTCCAAAAAACATAGTGAATTTGGAAGTAAATTTAGAAGAAGTAAGAGATAAAAAAAATGCAGTGGTTAAAAAACAAAAATACGAAGAAGCTGCAAAATTGAGAGATGATGAAAAAAGAATTGAAAAAGAATTAATTCAAGCCCAGGAAAAATGGCAAGAAGAATTAAAAATGCATCGTGAAACTGTTGACGAAAATGATATATCAGAAGTTGTTTCAATGATTACAGGTATTCCTGTCAATAAAATCGCTAAAGCTGAACTAAAAGAACTTAATAATCTAAATAATATTATTTCAAGTAAGGTTATTGGACAAAAAGACGCTGTAAGTAAAGTTGTTAAGGCTATTCAAAGAAACAGAGCTGGAATTAAAGATCCTAATAAACCAATTGGATCATTTATATTTTTAGGTCAAACTGGTGTTGGAAAAACACAGCTGGCAAAAATTTTATCCTCGGAACTTTTTAGTGGCTCAGACTCTTTGATAAGAATTGATATGAGTGAATATATGGAGAAATTCGCTGTTTCTAGATTGATTGGAGCTCCCCCTGGCTACGTTGGATATGAAGAAGGTGGGCAACTCACAGAAAAAGTACGAAGAAAACCATACAGTGTAATTCTACTTGACGAAGTTGAAAAAGCGCATCCTGATATTTTTAACATGCTTTTACAAGTACTTGATGAGGGATCTTTAACAGATAGCTTAGGCAGAAAAGTTGATTTTAAAAATACGGTAATTATAATGACCTCTAATCTTGGTGCAAGACAAGTAAAAGATTTTGGAAATGGAGTTGGGTTTGGTACGGAATCTATGAAATCTCAGGAGTCAAAAAATATTAAAAACACTATAGAAAAATCATTGAAAAAAGCATTTTCTCCAGAATTCCTAAATAGAGTTGACGAGATTGTGATTTTTAATAGTCTAGAAAAAGATGACTTAAAAAAGATTATAAATATTGAACTAGAAAAATTAAAAAATAGATTAAAAGAGCTTGGATATGAAATTAAAATATCTTCAAAAGCAATTAATTTTTTATGTGATAAAGGATTTGACAAAAAATATGGTGCTAGACCATTAAAAAGAGCGATTCAAAACTATGTTGAGGACTTAATAGCTGAAGAAATTGTAAAATCCAATATTAAAGATGGTAGCAAATTTAAAATTGAATGTAATAAAGACAATTCTAAATTAAGTGTTATTAAATTATAATACAGTTTATTAGGTTTATTTTATTAAATAAACATTAAATTAATCATAAACTATTGATTCCATAAAATAGAATAAATAAAATTATTTTTCCTCAAATAAAACATAAGGTTAACATACATTTATATGTTAATACATCTATTTTCTAATGAAAGTTTTAAAATTTGGCGGTTCTTCAATCTCTAGCGCAGAAAACATTGAAAATGTTTTAAAAGTACTCAAGAGTAATTATGATTCTAAAATGATAGTTGTATTTTCTGCTATTGGCAAAACAACTGATGATTTAATAAAATGCGGTAAACTTGCTAGTTTAAGAGATAATGATTTTAAAAATGTTTACAAATCTATTTTAAAAAACCATATTGAAATTTGTACTACTTTGTTTAAATTTAAAAATCAAAGCAAAATTTTAAGTTACGTTCAAAAACAATTTAATGATCTTGAAAGTATTTTAGAAGGGGTTTTTAACTTAAAAGAATTTAGTTCCAAAACATATGATAATATTTCAGGCTTTGGAGAATTAATATCCCATTACATAATTGGTGAATTTGGAATAGAAAGTGGGCTTGATATAACTTTAAAAGATTCAAGAGAAATAATAACTACTAAACTTTTAAAACTTGGTTCAAATCAAGTTGATTACAATTTAACAGAAAGAAAATGGAAAGAGTTTTCTAAAACAGTAAATAGCAAAATCATAGTCATGCCTGGTTTTATTGCCAGAGATAATTACGGAAATAATGTTACGCTAGGTAGAGGGGGATCTGATTTTACTGCTTCCATACTAGCTTCAATAACAAATGCGAAAAAATTAGAAATATGGACAGATGTTTGTGGTATTTTTACTGCAAATCCAAAAATAGTTAAACAGTCCTACCCTATTGATTATTTATCATATAAAGAAGCTATGGAACTATCTCATTTTGGAGCTAAAGTTTTATACCCCCCTACTATAAAACCGGTAATGAATAAAAACATTCCTGTTTACATAAAAAATACATTTAAAAGTAAATGTCCAGGAACTTTGATTTCTAGAGACTCAAAAAATGAATCAATAGTTAAAGGAATTACTCATATTAAAAATATTACATTACTTACAATTGAAGGAAGTGGTATGGTTGGAATTCCTGGTTTTTCAAAAAAATTATTTGAGGAAATATCTAATAATAATATAAATATTATTATGATCACTCAAGCCTCTTCAGAACACTCTATTTGTATTGGAATTAAAGATTCAGAGGCTAATAAAGCAAAAAAAATTGTTGATGAAGCTTTTAGATATGAAATTGAAAATCTAATTCTAAATCCATGTCTAATTGAAGATAAGCTTTCGATAATTGCATTAGTTGGAGATAAAATGAAAAATCATCAAGGAATTAGCGGAAAAATGTTTAGTGCATTAGGAAAAAACAATATTAATGTTAAAGCAATTTCACAAGGTTCTTCAGAAAGAAATATAACAGCAGTTATTGATGAGAAAGATGTTAAAAAAGCTTTAAATACCTTACATGAAATATTTTTTGAAAATAATATTAAACAAATAAATCTGTTTATTATAGGGATTGGAAATGTGGGTTCTAAGTTATTAATTCAGATAGATCAACAATCAGAATATCTCAAAGAAAAACTCAAACTTAAATTAAGAGTAATAGCAATATCAAATTCAAAAAAAATGCTTTTTAAAGATACTGGTATTGATCTAACAGATTATAAAACATCAATTGAAACGGGTGATGTTGTCAATCTTGATAATTTTTTCTCTAAAGCAATAGAACTCAACCTAAGAAATAGTGTATTTGTGGATAACACTGCAAGCCCAAAAATCGCAGAGACATATAAATATTTTCTGAAAAACAATATTAATGTAGTTACCTGTAATAAAATTGCATGTGCAGACTCATTTAAAAATTACAAGGAACTTAAAAATATTTCAAAAAAGTATGATACATCTTTTTTGTTCGAAACAAATGTTGGAGCAGGACTACCAATTATTGATACCTTAAACAACCTTATAAATTCTGGTGACAAAATTATTTCTATTGAAGCTATATTATCAGGAAGTTTAAATTTTATTTTTAATAATTATAATAATTCTAATACTTTTAAAGAAGTTGTTCAAAAGGCTATGGATGAGGGTTTTACCGAGCCTGATCCAAAAATTGACTTGAGTGGAATTGACGTAGCTAGAAAAATTTTGATATTAGCAAGGGAAAGTGGAAAAGAAATTGAAATTAATGAAATTGAAAATAATTCTTTCATTCCTAAAGAATGTTTAGAAACTAACTCTAATATAGATTTTTTAAACTCACTACATTCCAATGAAACTCATTTTAAAAAAATATTAAATAAGAGTATTAAAAGCGAATCTAAAATAAAATACGTAGCTGAGTATAAAAACGGAAAAGCCTCTGTCGGAATTAAATATATTCCCAAGAATCACGATTTTTATAATTTAGAAGGTAGTGACAACATAGTCTTGTTTTATACCGAGCGTTATAAATTTCAGCCTTTAATAGTTAAAGGCGCTGGAGCAGGCTCAGAAGTTACTGCGTCCGGAATATTTGCCGATATAATTAGAGTAAGTAGAAATTAAATGAATGAAATCAAAGTCTTCTCTCCAGCAAGTATTGCTAATTTATCATGCGGATATGACATTTTAGGAGTTTGTCTTGACAACATTGGTGACGAAATTACTGTAAGAAAAACTAAAAAAAAGGGAGTTGTAATTAAAAAAGTTTCTGGACAAAAACTAAGTACTGATATATCGCTTAACGTAGCTGGAGTTTCTGCAACTGCTCTTTTAAATGAAACTAAAGTTAATTGTGGATTTGAAATTGAAATTCATAAAGGAATTAAACCTGGAAGCGGAATTGGAAGTAGTGCTGCAAGTTCTGCTGGAAGTGTTTTTGCAATTAATAAATTAATAGGAGAGCCATATACAAACAAAGAATTAATAAAATTTGCAATGTATGGTGAAATGGCCGCAAGTGGATCCAAACACGCTGATAATGTTGCAGCTGTTCTTTTAGGTGGTTTTACGTTTGTTAGAAATAGTATTGAAAATGATTACTTTAAATTAAACACTCCTATTGAAATTGCATTTACTGTAATTCATCCAAAAATTGAATTAAAAACAAAAGATTCAAGAGCTGTTGTTAAAGATAAAGTCTTATTGAAAAATATGATTGAACAATCTGCTAATCTTGGAGCTTTTATAAGCGGACTATACACTGAAGATTATGATTTAATTGGAAGGTCTTTAAAAGATGTCATAATAGAACCTTTGAGATCTGTTTTAATTCCAAAATTTGAAAAAATTAAATCAGTGAGTATTAATTCTGGAGCTCTTGGCTGCGGCATTTCGGGTTCTGGACCATCTGTATTTGCTATGTGCAAGGGAGTTACTACAGCTATAAATGTAGGCAATGCAATGAAAAAAATTTACGACAAATTAGATTTAGATTACGATGTTCATATTTCGTGTGTAAACGATATCGGTATTAAAATATTAAAGACAAATTAAAATGTTATACAGAAGTCTAAATGGACATCATAAAAAAGTCAATTTTGAAACAGCAGTAAAAAATGGTTTAGCTGAAGATGGCGGATTATTTTTTCCTGAAAAAATAAGTCCAATTAATAATGAGTTTATCAAAAATCTTGATAAATATTCAAATATTGATATTGCGCATGAGGTTATTAAACAATTTATTGGAGATTCTATAAATGAAAAAGATTTAAAAGAAATTTTATCAAATACAGTTGATTTCGATTTTCCTTTAATTGATCTTGGAAATAATATTTATTCATTAGAGTTATTTCATGGTCCCACCCTAGCCTTCAAAGACGTAGGTGCCAGATTTATGGCGAATTGCTTAGGTTACTTTAATAAAAATAAAAACATAACAAATACTGTTTTAGTAGCAACTTCTGGAGATACTGGGGCAGCTGTAGCCAATGGATTTTTTAAGGTAAAAGGAACAAACGTTATAATTTTATATCCCGAGAATAAAGTTAGTGAAATACAAGAACGGCAATTAACAACAAACGGAAATAATATTACAGCTCTTAGAGTTAAAGGAAGTTTTGATGATTGTCAGGATATGGTTAAAAAAGCATTTTTAGACAAAGAACTCAATAATAAATTTAACTTAACATCAGCAAATTCAATAAACGTAGCAAGATGGCTTCCACAAGCATTTTATTATTTTTATGCAGTTAAAAAACTTAAAAAAAAGAATTTAGTTTTCAGTGTTCCTAGTGGAAATTTTGGGAATATTTGCGCTGGGATAATTGCCATGAAACTTGGTTTACCAATAGATCATTTTGTAGCTAGCACTAATGTAAATGATACGATCCCAAGATATTTTAAATCCAAAGTCTTGAGTCCAAAACCAACTATTCAAACAATTTCAAATGCAATGGACGTATCAAACCCAAGTAATTTTATTAGAATACAAGAAATGTTTGAAAATTTTGATACTCTATCATCCTTCCTTTCTTCATACTCTTTTGATGACTATCAAACACTAGAGATTGTTAAAGAGATTTACAATAATAAAAACTATATCATGGATCCGCACGGAGCAGTGGGATATTTAGGATTAAAAAAGTATTTAAAAAACAAACCCAACAAAATTGGTGTATTTTTAGAAACGGCTCACCCAATTAAATTTTCAAAACACATAGAAAACACAATTGATGTAAAACTTAAAATTCCTAAAAAAATAAATAAAATTTTATCGAAAAATAAAAAATATATTGATATTGAAAATTATAATGATTTTAAAAAGAAAATACTTAACATGTTTTAATTGAATGAAAAACCTTTTGGAGGTTCTAAACCTTTTAAATGTTTTACAAAATAATCCCATTTTCTTCTCATCATGTAGTTACTCATATCGCCGTATCCATGTCTCTTGTTTGGAAATAAAATCAAATCAAAATCTTTATTAGCTTTTATTAACTCGTCAACTACAAGCATAGTATTGGATGGAGGCACATTATCATCAAGCATTCCATGAGCAATTAATAATTTTCCTTTTAAATTTTCAACAAATAATTGATTAGCTTGTATATCATAATTAGTTTTTTTTGCGTCATATTCAGAACTATTATCTTTAGAATCAATATCTAGGGGTTCTAAAAGTCCATGCCATTTTTCTCCCCAGTCAGCTTCATAATTTCTATTATCATGATTTCCCGAGCTAGATACCGCAACATCATAAAAGTCAGAATATCTAAGTAAAGCTGCAGTTGAAGCAAATCCTCCACCAGAGTGACCCCAAATACCAATTCTTGATAAATCCATAGCGGAATATTTTTTTGATAATTGTTCAATTGCTGTAATATTATCAGGGAGACCATTGTCACCCATATTTCCATAATATGCATCGTGGAAGGATTTAGACCTTCCAGGGGTTCCCATTGCGTCAACTGCAACTACAATAAAACCTAACTCAGCAAGAGCTTGAAAATCTCTTCTGGTTACCATAAAGGAATAATTACCAACACTCCCAGATTGAGGGCCAGGATAAATATAATTTAAGACAGGATATTTTTCATTGTCCTCATAATTACTGGGTAAAAACAAAAGACCATAAAGATCAGTTTTTTCATCCCTTGCCTTAACATTAAACTCTATAGGCTCTTGCCATCCATTTTTTTTAAGTTCATCAGTATTAGAAGATGATAGCTGAAATAAAGTTTTTCCATTTCTATTTTTTAAAATTGATTTAGGAGCAATGTTGGTTGTAGAATATGTGGTAACAAAATAAGTCCAATTTGGAGAAGGGTTTATTGAGTGTGTGCCAGTTTCTGGTGTTAAACAAGTTAAATTATTTCCATCAAAATTTACTTTATATAAATAAACATGATATGGATTACCTTTTTCTTTTCCACCTGCGGTAAAAATTATCTCTCTCTTGTCATTATCAATATGCATAATTTTTCTTACTAACCAATTTCCAGATGTAATCTTATTTTTTAATTTTTTAGTAGATAAGTCATATAAAAAAATATGTCCCCAATTATTTTTTTCAGAATACCATATAAATTCATTGGAATCAAACAAAACTTTCCAATTTTCTGCTCTAACTCCAGATTCATAATAAGTATCTACATTTTCTTTAAAAATAGAACGAACAATTCCGGTTTTTGAATCCGCTATTTGCAAATGTGCCTCCTTATGATCTCTGGAGGATGAAATAAATGCTAGTTTAGATGAATCTTTACTCCATTGAGTATCAAGCAACTCACCTCCTCTTCCTGCTATATGATCAGTTGTTGTAGATCTCTGAAAATCATTTTTCATTTTTAATTTGACGATTTTACTTGACTTAACATCAATTATAAGTCTCTCTATTTCAAATATTTTTTCATCACCAGGAAGCGCATACTTCCAAGATTGAAGTTTTGGGTGACCAACATTTGTTGTAGTTAAATACATTTCGCCAACATCTCGGGCATCTTGTCTGAAAGTTGCTATTTTATCAGAGTTGGGACTCCATTTTAAAACAGGACCTTTAGATTTTATCCATCCAGCATTATTCGTGGAATAGCCATAATTCTTAAAACCATCAAAAGTCAATTGTGTTCTTTTACCTGTTTTAGTATTCCTAATCCATAAATTAAAATCGTCTATATAAGCAGCTAAGTTTCCATTGGGAGACAAAAATTCGTAAGGGTTATTTTTATAATCCTTGTTTATATTTTGCGAATTAACTTCATCATTTTCATTATAATTACTTTTTTCTAATGATTTTAAATCTATTGAAAACTTTTCTGATTTGTCCTTAAACTTTACTTCATAATGAAAAGAATTTTCTTCATCCCATTTCTGGTTAGTTAAAACATTATTTAGGTATTTATTAAAACCTCTGCCCATATGAAAAGAGGCTTTTTCATAATCATCAAATGTCATTGATGATGAATTTTCGCTATCACAAGAGATGAAAATTAGAAAAATAAATCCTAAAATGAAGCTAAATTTTTTATTCATACTATTGAATTAAATATTTTGAATTTACATAATAGTTATTATCAATTTCAATAGATCCTTTGATGTTTTTAGATTTCCATTTTTGAGTTGGGTATATTCTTATTTTTTTTTGATTGCCCTCAACATAGTCTGTAACAATTAAATCAATTGGCATTTTAAATCCATCAACAACATTATTCCATCTAAAAGACATTTTACTATCAACCAATTTATGCTCTAAAACAGGTATCCTTACATCCCTTAAATATTGATTAAAAAATGGATTTAAGTTTAATTTCATTTTTTTAGAAATATAATTTTCTATTTCATAAGTTGTAACAGTTTTATGATAAAAATCTTTATTTAATCCTCTCAAGATATTTCTCCATAATTTATCATTATCAGCTACTTGCCTTAGTGTGTGAAGAAGATTTGCACCTTTCGAGTACATATCACCTGAGCCACCTTTGTTAACATTATATGGTCCAATTATTGGCTTTTTATTTCCAATTCCTCTTCTAGTTCCAATTACATATTCGGATGATGCTTTTTTTCCAAAATGATAATCAACAAAAAGATTTTCTGAATATGTGGTAAATCCCTCATGAACCCACATGTCTGCGATATCCTTATAAGTTATATTATTAGCAAACCACTCATGACCAGTCTCATGAATGATTATATAATCAAATTTTAGTCCCCATCCAGTACCCGATAAATCGCGACCTAGGTATCCTTTTCTATACTTATTACCATATGTAACAGAACTTTGATGCTCCATCCCTAAATAAGGAGTTTCTACTAGTTTAAAACTATCTTCATAAAAAGGGTATGGTCCAAACCAATGTTCAAAAGCTTGCATAGTTTTAATAGCATCAATAAAATGAACTTTTGCTTTTTCTAAATTATAACTCAAAACATAATAATCCATATCTAAATCACCCTTCTCCCCTTCATATATTTCTGAAAAATTTACATAATCAGCGATATTTATATTAACTCCATAATTATTTATTGGATTCACTACTTCCCAATGAAATGTAGTCGAATCTGACATTTCATCAATCTTAATTAATCTTCCATTTGAAACATTAGTGAGTCCTTTTGGAACATTAACACTCATTAACATACTTTCGGGTTCATCATACATATGATCTTTATTAGGCCACCAAACACTAGCTCCCAAACCCTGACAAGAAGATGCAATAAAATGATTTCCATTTTTATCTTTTTCCCATGAAATACCACCATCCCACGGGGCCCTTACAGCCACTCTAGGATTACCTTCATAATAAACTACTATCTCTTCTTTAGAGCCAACATTTTGTTTTTTCTTAAGTTTTATAAAATGGGCATTACCATCATGTATTATCTCTAATTCGGAATTATCTTGAGTAGCCTTTGTCAATCTTAATGGAGTTTGAAGATCAATTTGCATTAAATCGTGTGATTTAAGTACTGTGTAAGAAATCTTATTAGAACCTGAAATAAATTTTTCTTCTGGTTTAACGATTATATCAAGATGATAACGATTTAAATCCCACCAAGACCTTTCTTTAGTAATGGATCCGCGTAATGTATCTTGTCTGCTAAATTCAGTTTTGTCACCCATTATTCCTTGAGAGAATAATATCACAGGAGATAATAACAAAAGAATTAATATTTTTTTCATGTTGATATGTGTTTAAAAATTTTATTGTAAGGTAAAAAAAATTGCTCGAAATTTGTATTATAAAATGTATTATGAAAAAAACTTCTCTATTTGATATTCACGTTAAACTTAATGCTAAAATGGTTCCTTTTGCGGGATTCAACATGCCTGTTCAATTTGAAGGTGTAAATGCTGAGCATTTAAAGGTTAGAAGTTCAGTTGGTATATTTGATGTTTCTCATATGGGAGAATTTTTAATTGATGGAGAAAATGCTACTGAATTCTTAAATTATATATGTTCAAATGATATTTTATTAATGTCCAATGGAAAAGCTCAATATAATTGTCTTATTAATCACAACGGAGGAATAATTGATGACTCGATTGTCTATAAATTTGATTCGAATAGCTATATGATTGTAGTAAATGCTTCAAATATTGATAAAGATTGGGATTGGATACAGGAGCAGAATATAAAGTTCAATAATAAATTAACTAATATATCAAACGATACTTCCCTTCTTGCTCTTCAAGGCCCTAGAGCAAATGAAGTCCTTCAAAAATTAATTGATTTTGATTTAAGTGAACTAACAAGTTATTCTTTTAACAAAAGTAATATCAAAGAAATTAAAGATGTTATCATTTCCACAACGGGGTATACTGGTTCAGGTGGGGTTGAATTATATGTAAATAATAATGATGCTGTAAAACTATATAATCTGTTGATTGAAACGGGTCAATATTTAGATATCAAACCCATTGGATTAGCAGCTAGAGATACGTTAAGACTTGAAATGGGCTATTGTCTTTATGGAAATGATATCGACGACTTTACTAGCCCAATTGAAGCTGGATTAAAATGGGCAACAAAAACAAATAAAGATTTTATTGGAAAAAAACATATTTTAAATACAGTTAAGAACGGAATTGAAAAAAAATTAATAGGTTTTGTATTAAATGAAAGAGGAATTCCAAGAAAAGGCTATAAAATATTTGATTCTGATCAAAATGAAATCGGATTAGTTACATCTGGAACAATGTCACCAATGCTAAAAAAAGGAATTGGAATGGGTTATGTTAAGTTTTCTAATAGCGAATTAGGAACTGAAATATTTATACAAATTAGAAACAAATTTATCAAATCAAAAATCGTTAAACCTCCATTTATAAAATGATTAGAGTTTTAATTTTTGGAGGAAGTAGCTTAATTGGAACTACAATTTTCAAAGAATTAAATCCTTTTTATGATCTGCATGCTACTTATTATAAACAAACTAAATATAGGTCCAACAAAAGGTATATTTACTATGATCTTAAGGAAGATCCTATTTCAATATTAAATAAATTAAATCCTAATATTATAATTTCTGGCTTAAAAGGTAATTTTAATTTACAAGTAAAATATTTTGATAAAATTATCAAATATTGCGAAACGTTTAATTCAAAGCTAATGTTTATATCTTCATCAAATGTTTTTGATTCATTTATAAATTTTCCCTCATATGAGTATGATAAAACTTTTTCTCAAAGCGTCTATGGAAGATTTAATATTCATATAGAAAATAAATTATTTAGAATGAAAAGTTCAAATTGGACCATAAATAGGTCTGCTATGATTTTTAGTTCAAAATCTAAAAGAATAAATCAAATAAAAGAAAGCATTATTAATTTAAGTCCAATAGAAATATTTCCCAATTTGATTATAAATATAAATTCAGAAAATTTATTAGCAAAACATTTGCATTATATGATAAGTAGAAATCTAAACGGAATATTTCATCATGGAAGTAAAGATTTAATTAATCACGAAGAATTAATTAAAAATATAATTGAAAAATTAAATTTTAAACAAGTTAATTATAAGTACGTTTACACAACTAACAACAATAGATACCTTTCGCTACTATCCAATAAAAATTCATTTCCTAAACATCTAAATTTCTCATTTGATTCTATTTTAGAAAAAATTCAATAAAATCATTTTATTAACTTTAGTATATAAATTATATTTGAATTTATGGGAAGAGCATTTGAATTTAGAAAAGCAAGGAAAATGAAAAGGTGGTCAGCTATGGCTAAAACTTTCACTAGAATTGGAAAGGACATAGTAATGGCTGTCAAAGATGGTGGAGCTTCAATTGAAACTAATTCTAAACTTAGAGCTGTCATTCAAAATGCAAAGGCTGCTAATATGCCTAAAGACAATATTGAAAGAGCTATAAAAAGAGCTTCGGATAAATCTACAGGAAATTTTAAAGAAATTTTATTTGAAGGTTATGGGCCTTATGGCATTGCAGTTATTGTTGAAACAGCAAGTGATAACAATAATAGAACCGTTGCAAATATTAGGAGTTATTTTAATAAATATGGAGGAAATTTAGGTACAGCTGGATCTGTAGAATTTATGTTTGATAGAGTCTGTAATTTTAAAATAAAAACAGAAATAAACTTAGAAGAATTGGAATTAGATTTTATTGATTTTGGAGTTGATGAAGTTATACAAGATGATGATGGTGATGTGATTTTATACTCCTCTTTTGAAAATTACGGCTCAATTCAAAAGGAAATTGAAAGCAGAAGTATTGAAATAGTATCCTCTGAATTTGAAAGAATTCCAAAACAAATGAAAGAGCTTAGTGAAGAAAAAAAAGAAGAAGTAAATATATTAATTGAAAAAATTGAAGAAGATGATGATGTACAGACTGTTTTTCACAATATGAATTAATGACTAAGAATATTCAGGTATTTTACCGTTAATTCCTTTAAACAAACTTCTTAAAAAAGTGATGTCATTATCAATATTTCCAGTGATAATAAAAGGATTAAATACTTTAATTTGTTTATTCTCAAAATCTAGAGCTACACTGTATATTGGAACATTAGCTTTTTTAGCAATATAATAAAAACCTGTTTTCCAACTACTAACTTTTTTTCTTGTTCCCTCAGGTGATAAAGCGAGAATAAATGATTCATTTTGATTAAATAAATCAGCAATTGAATCTACACTATTTGAGTTACTATTTCTATTTACAGGCATTCCACCCAGCCAATTCATAAAATATTTTAATGGAAAGGTGAACAACTCTTTTTTACCAATAAAATACACGTTTTTATTATCGAATAAACTTCTAGCAAAAATTGCAATAAAAAAATCAGACCAATGTGTATGAGGAGCTGCTATAATTATACATTTTTTAACAAAATTAGTATCTCCTACTATTTTCCATTTTAGAAGATTATAAAATATATATTCTCTTATTTTTTTCATTTTAACAAATTTCTTGCTTTAATTAGATCTTCCATAGTGTCAATACCAATTCCATCAAAATCAGTAATTACCATTTTGATTTTTTTTCCATTTTCTAAATATCTTAATTGTTCTAGTTTTTCAATTAACTCTAACTTACTTGGTTTTGAATTGTAGAAATCCACTAAGCTTTTCTTTCTAAATCCATAAACTCCTATATGTTTATAATACTTTACTTTGATATCTAAATCTTTATCATAAGGAATTGGATTTCTAGAAAAATACATTGCAAAATTATTAGAATCAATTACAACTTTAACATTATTTGGGTTTTCAACCTCTTCCTTGTTAGAAATGACTTTCATTAAAGAGACTAAATCAATTTTATTCTCATTGTCTAGTTTAAAAGTATTTATTAGTTTTTCTAAACTATTCTTGTCTATTAATGGCTCATCTCCTTGTACATTAACAATAACATCAACTTGCATATCTTTTGCAAATTCAGCTATCCTATCTGAACCAGATTCATGATTTTCTTTACTTAATAAAATATTTTTATGATGTTTTATTAAAAAGCTATAAATCTCATTAGAATCAGTAACTACGTATACGTCATCAAACAAATTAGTTTTAAGTGTATTTAAAAGAGTAGACAAAATAACAGGGATTCCGTTTAAGTCCATCATAAGTTTACCAGGTAACCTAGTCGAATCTAATCTGGCCGGAATCATCGCTATAATTTTCAATTGAATACTTTTAATTCAAAAATACACTTAAATTTTAAAAGCCGATTAAATATAATTTCTTTTCAGCTCTAGTTACCGCAGTATATAGCCATCTTAAATAATCCATATCAACACCATCTTTTAGGTAAGGTTTTTCAATAAAAACAGTAGGCCATTGGCCACCTTGAGCTTTATGACAAGTTAAAGTGTAAGAAAATTTCACATTCAAGGCATTAAAAAAAGGATTTTCTTTCGTTTTAATAAATCTCTTATATTTTGACTTAAGGTTCATGTAATCTTTTTGAACCTCATTATATAATTTGTTTGATTGCTCATATGAAAGTGAGGGTAAATCAGAATTTAGAGTATCTAATAAAATAACAGTTTCTAAAACCGGTTCATCAGCATAGTCAACTAACTTAACTTTAATTTCGGCAAATTTGAATCCATATAATTCTTTAATTGAAAAAATTTCTAAAATCTGAACTATATCGCCGTTCGCTAAAAAAGATATATTGAGTTTTTTAGATGACCAGAAATAATTATTTTTAGTTATAATTAATAAGTCTCCAACAGAAATTAAATTTTCGTTAAATAAAATAGATTTTCTAATTTGTTGATTGTATAAATTTGCCCTTTTATTAGATCTAACTATAATAATAGTTTTTTCTGATCCATTCTCATTATAAGAGGACTCTATTTTTTCTTGAATTTCAAATCCGTCATTTAAAATTTCCACATCTGGATATAACTGAAAATCAAAAGAAAATATCTCATTTAAAATATTATTTCTTATAGTAGTAGCATTAATTAAAATTCCAGATGATTTAGATTGACGAACAACATTGCTTAGAGTAAAATCCATAGATTTAATGCCGTAAAACTCTTTGATTAAATCAGAGTTTAAAGCAGGACTAACAGTTTGTTTTACAGGCGGAAGTTGAGCTGTATCACCAAGAAAAATTAATTTTGAATTAGTTTTGAAATCTACATATTTAAATATATCTGTTAATAAAGATTTTGATTTAAATAAATCGGAAGAAGTAGAAGAATCCGAAATCATAGATGCTTCATCAACTATAAATAAAGTGTTTTTAATTTTATTAATTTTTAATTTAGTTTCAAATTTTCCAAATTTGTCAACTGAGGAAAAATATATTTTCTTGTGAATAGTAAATGATTTCTTTTTGGAATAATTGGATAAAACCTTAGCTGCCCTCCCTGTAGGTGCCAGTAAACAAATATTATATTTCAAAAACTTAACATTATCAACTAAAGTTTTCATTAATGTAGTTTTTCCTGTTCCAGCATACCCTTTTAGGATAAACAGTCCAATATCATTGTTTGATATAAGAAACTTACTTAACTCACCAATTGCAGCAATTTGATCTTCTGTTGGCGAAAATGAAAATTTATTAATCAAGAGTTGAGAAAAGTCTTTAAAATCCATTGTAAATTAGAGAATGTAATGTGTTTGGTGGGTTTAAAAAAAAATGTAGTTTTGTTAAATATAATTAATTAAACAATGGAATTCATATCAAAATATAAGAGATATATAGAATCTGTACTATGGGTCTTAATAATAGTTTTTGCTTTTCAGGTATTTAACTCTGTTAATGCACCTATAAAATTTAATGAGGTCAAAAATGAGAGATACCTTAAAGTTATTGATAAGCTTAAAGATATTAGAAATGCACAAATAGCGTATAAAAGTGTCAACGGTGTGTATTCTGACAGCTTTGAAGGTTTGATAAAATTTATTGATACAGCTCAATATACACTTATTCAAAAAAGAGATTCTAGTTATATGAAATATGACAGAGTTTACAGAATCGATATGTTAAAAGAAGTTGTAGTTATTGATACACTGGGATTTGCATCTGTTAAAGATTCATTATTTGGAAGTTCTGACAGATACAAATTAATGGCAGAAGTTCCTATTGATGGTGTAAATCAAATGTTTTCAATTAAGGCAGATGTAATCGATAAAAACGGCTATAATGTTCCAGTTTTTGAAGTTAGAGTTTCTAAGGACGCAATCTTATTTGATCAAAATAAAGATCTTTTAAAGCAAGAAAAGGCTCTAATGTCTGTTGATGGAGTAAATGGCCCAGACCTTGTACTAGGATCTATGACTGATGTCAGCACCAATGGAAATTGGCCAACAACCTATGATGCAATCGCAAGAAATTAGTAAGTTAGAAAAAAGTTTATCTCTTATTATTTTGATTAGTTCGAAAGAACTAAAACTTTTATTAAGGAATTCTATTGATTCCGAAATTATTGATCAAAATTACACCTATTACTCAGAAGAAATAGAAATTGAAAAAATTTTAACTGAACTTAAAATTAAATTAAAAGAATTTGATTTAATAAATGTTGGAAAAGTAACATTAATACTAAATAACAAACTATCAGTACTTGTTCCAAATGATTTTTTTCAAGAAGAAAACTGCTTAGATTACCTAAAATTTAACTCTAGATTAATTAAAAATGATACTGCTTCGTCTGACTATATTGAGGAATTGAAAACTCACAACGTTTATATAGCTTATGGAAATATCACTAATTATCTAATAGAAAAATTTGGCTCGTTTGAATACTTCCATTACAACACAGTTCTTTTAAAAAAATTACACCATGAATTATTTACAGATAAAAAAATAATAATTTATGTGAATATTAATAAAAGTTATTTAAATATTATTGTTTTTAAAGGAAGGGAACTTAATTATTCAAACTCATTTAATTATAAATCTAAAGACGATATTTTATATTTTTTACTATTTGTTATGGAACAAAATAAATTAGTAAACAATAAAACTAAAATTAAATTAATTGGTGAGAAAGAAGATACAAATCATCATTACACCTACTTATCCAAGTTTGTTAAGAACATTGAAATAAAAAATTCAGGTTATGCAATAGAAAATATTGTTATATGAGAATAATTTCTGGAAAAAACAGAGGAAAAAAAATATCAGTTCCCAAAAACCTTCCTGTTAGACCGACTACTGATCAGTCAAAGGAAGCAATTTTTAATATAATTAATAACACTTATTACTTTGATGAATTAAAAGTTCTAGATCTATTTGCAGGAAGCGGAAATATAAGCTATGAATTTGCGTCACGAGGTGTTAAAAACGTTAAATGTGTAGATAATAACTCTAACTGTATTAGATTTATTAAAAAAATTTCTGATGAATTAAATCTTGATTTAAAAGTCACTAAAAGTGATACCTCAAAATATTTAAAGAATTGTTTAGAGCAATTTGATATTATTTTTTTTGACCCCCCTTATGTCTTTGAAATTGTAGAATATTTTAAGATTATTGACTTAATTTTTGAACGAAATCTTTTGAATAATGAAGGAATAATAATTGCAGAACACTCTAAACAAATAAGCCTAAAAGATCATAAAAACTTTAATAAAAGTAAAGATTATGGAGGTTGTTCATTTAGTTTTTTTAAAATTTAAAAAACTGAAACTCAGATATTTATATTACTTTTGTTATACTAAAGATTTAGATATTAAAAAATACACTTATTGGCTTATGATCTGAAAATTTAACATTGTGAATTTGGTAAGAATTAGCTTTAATTAATTTTGAATAAAAAATATAATCAATTCTGATCGGTAAAAAACTAAAGCCATACGTTGCTCCAAATTCAAAACCTTTTTGGACATAAGAATCAAAATACAAATCATTAATTTTTTTATACACAAATGAATCAGTAGTGTTATTTAAATCGACAGCCAATATCGGGGGATAAGGAGATTTGTTCATATGATCAACTAAAATCAAACACTCATCGTTTTGAATATTATAAACTGACTTAGTTTTTTTAAAAACATCTTTAAAAGTCTTTTTGTCTGGCTTAAAGGACAAAGGATTAATGTTATATGACTTGAAGTGAGAATTGTACAGTCTTAAGGTGTCTTTTTGATAAATAAAATCCACATAAATAGCAATTTTACGTTTATCACTAGAAATCACATTTCCCCTATTAATCATTTTACTATTACCAAATATTGCTAACCCAACATTTCCTTCATTTAAAACAACATGACTGTATTTGTATTTATTCATAAGTTCCTTATAATCATCATGAAACTCTTGAATTGCAATAAAATCAGGCTCAATGTTGTTTACAAAAGTCTTTATTTTATTTCCTGTGTAATTGTCTTTTATCCAATTATAATGATTAAAAAGTCTTACATTATAACTCATGATTTGTAATCCACTTGGCTCAGTAACTATCTTTTCGTTTTGAAAAAAAGAAATAGGCTTATCTAAATAAACCAAAAGAACTAAAAAAGAAAAAATAAATCTAGTATCTAATTTAATAGCCCAATAAATAAAAAATAAAAAATTAAAAGAAAGCAGAACAGGAAGAAAAATGACTAGAACAGAAAACGAAGACAATCCTTCCAAATGATAGTTAGAAAGCAAATAACACAACGCTATCAATGCAATTAAAGCAAGATTTAACAGTAATATAATTTTACTAAAAAAAGTTCTATTTTTTACAAAAATCACGATTTACCTGCCTTAAATAAAGTTTCTTTTTCCGTCTTAGTCAAACTATCATATCCTGACTTGCTAATTTTGTCTAATATTAAATCTATTTTCTTTTGGGCAACGGCATCCTTTCTGTAAACAGTTGTTTTTTTTGCATAATTTCTTTTATCAGATTTTACTTTTCGTTTAAAAATAAATTTATAAAAATCAATAATCCAATTACCATAATCCTCGCCTTGAATCATTTTTTTATGATAAAAATACCCCAAAAATGCACCTCCTAAATGCGCTATATGACCTCCAGAATTTCCGCCTGGTATTTGAATAATATCTAAAAGAATAAGAAATGAAGCTATATAAATAATTTTAATATTGAATGTTAGTATTCTAAAGCTATAATTTGGACTATAAGATGCTAAAAAAATAAAAACAGCCATTACACCTGCAGATGACCCAATCATTGATGATTTTATATTGTTAAAAGCAGGAAAAAGATTGTAACTAATTAAGTAAGCTAATGAACCAAATAAAATTCCTAAAATAAAAATTTTGATTAATCTTTCACTGCCAAAAAGATTAAGTACTACAGATCCACTTAAATACAATATTAACATGTTTCCAATCAAATGCCATAAATCTGAATGAAAAAAACCATAAGAAATCAATGACCAAGGTTTTGATATTAAATCCATTAGATTTGGAGATATATCAAATAAATTAATTACTGAAAAATCATTAACATTAAAGAGAAATAAAAATGTATTTACAATGTAAGGAATCACAAAAAAAATAATCATAATTAATATGATTCTCTGCAAAATATCAAGATTTTTGAAACTAAATCTTATTTTATCTATTAATTCCATCTATTAGAATTAAATTGATTTTTTCTCCAATATAAAACCATAATTAAACCAATTAATGCTCCACCAACATGAGCAAAATGCGCTATCGAACCAATTGAAAAGGAAGAAAGTCCAAAAAACAGATCTATCAAAATCAACAAAGGCACAAAATACTTTGCTTTAATAGGAATTGGAGGGAATAATAACATAAGTTTAGAATTAGGAAAGGAAAATGCGAAAGCTACTAGAACACCATAAATAGCTCCTGAAGCACCTACCATAACACTATTAAAGGATGATAAAGCCTGATTGTAATCGTTTTGAGACATATAGTTAAGTAAAATAGCAGGATCACTTAAACTTAGGCTATTTGTCTCAACAACATCATAAAGAGCTTGAACTTGAATATAATAGACTAACATTTGTAATGCAGCCGCACCTAAACCAGCTGAAAAATAAAAAAATAAAAATTTTTGCTTACCCCACATTTGCTCAAGTGGTGAACCAAACATCCATAGACCAAACATATTAAATAATATATGCGATGGACTACCATGCATAAACATATGAGAAATAAGTTGAGAAATTATAAACTTATCATTTTCAAAATAATGTAAAGCTAAAATGTCGTAACTCAAATCACCCAAAAATTGAGAACCAAAATAAAAAATTATATTAATTATAATTAACTGCTTAATAGTTTCAGGAACTGATCTCATGTTTTAAAATATTTTTATTATTTCCTCCAAAGAAATTAATTTAAAAATTAATTTACCAAACGGTGAAACATTTGGATCTTTACAAGCAAATAAATCATTGACTAATGATTCTTGTAATTTAACATTAATATTTTCATTTGATGATATTGAGGAATATTTAGACAAAAGTTTTGCAATTAAGTCATTTAAAGTATGAACTGCACTATCCTGATTATAATCTTTATTTCTAAGAAAATCCTGAAACAATTCATTAATATTTTTTTGATTTAAAAAAGGGTGAATACCAGAAATTTCAATATTATCTGACCCAAAATTATTGAACTTAAATCCTAAATGAACTAAAGGAGCTTCAAGTAAATTAAGCATTCTAATTTCTTCGGAATTAAAATCTAGCTTTATTGGAAATAACAATGTTTGAACAGGATTTGTTTTATTAGAAAGATCTTTTAAAAAATTTTCATATAAAATTCGCTGATGAGCTCTTTTTTGATTAATAATTAAAATACCTGCACTTGTTTTAGTTATTATATATTTAGATTTCAATTGAAACGAAGGGAAACTGTTAGTTTTTAAAATCTCAAGTTCGTTCTTAAATTGATCTGTTTTAACAAAATCTTTAGAATTAGTGATTTCAAAATCTTTAGTCTTTAAACTAACAGGCTTATTCAAATTATCAAAAGGGTTAAAAGCTTGATTATAATCCACCTTTGGAATTGATGCATCTTTATTTCTGTAAGAATATGGGGTGTTTAAATTTATATTGTTATCAAAATCAATTGTTGGTGCTATGTTAAACTGACCTAAACTATGTTTAATTGAAGATTTTAGGATTGCATAAATTGACTGGTCATTATCAAACTTTATTTCAGTTTTATTTGGATGAATATTAACATCAATCGAATTTAAAGGAACATTTATTTTTAAAAAGTATGAAGGATAAAGTTTATCTTGTATTAAACCCTCGAAAGCCGTTTTAACTGCATGATTCAAGTGGCTATTTTTAATAAATCTATTATTAACAAAGAAAAATTGAGCAGATCTTGTTTTTCTTGAGTACTCTGGCTTAAAGACAAAACCTTTGATTTTAGCTAAATCAGTTTCTTCATTAATAGGGATTAGTTTTTGTTTTGATGAGTTTCCAAAAATCCTAATAATTCTTTCTTTAAAAATTGATTTAGAAAGATTGAACAATTCATTATCATTATTTATAAAAATAAAATTAATCTCATGGTTAATTAATGATATTCTATGAAACTCATCGATAATATGCTTCAACTCAACGTTGTCAGATTTTAAAAAATTTCTTCGTGCAGGAATATTAAAGAAAAGGTTTTTTACAGATATTGAAGTTCCTTTTGATGAAATAACTTCATTAAATAATTTTTCTTCTCCACCCTCTAACTTAATTTCATAACCAAGTGACTTGGTGTTTTCCTGATTAGAAATAATGCTCATATGAGACACCGAAGCAATGCTAGACAGAGCTTCTCCTCGAAAACCCATTGTTTTAAGTGAATACAGATCTTTTGAATTACGAATTTTTGAGGTTGTATGTCTAAAAAAACATTTTTTTAAATCATCTTTATTCATTCCTATTCCATCGTCGAGAACATGAATTAGAGTCTTACCAGCATCTTTAATTATCAATCTGATAGTTTTAGCTCCACTATCAACTGAGTTCTCAAGAAGTTCCTTGACAACAGATGAGGGTCTTTGAACCACTTCACCAGCAGCAATTTGGTTAGCTACGCTATCTGGAAGCAATTTAATTACACTCATATATTATTAGTAAAATATAGAAAGATCGAAATCTATAATAAATAAAAACAAAAATACTAGACAAAGAATTATAATTAACAGTGTTTTAGAAAACACACTGTTTGACCTGGTTCTATATGCATATCTATCTTCTTTCCATAAAGAAGAAAGATCGTGTGAACTTCTATATTTTCTTTGTTTTTCATAAACTGATTCAAAATCATAAATATTTTCTAAAGATTTATCCTTTATATACCTGGGATTATAATTAAATCTTTTATTCTTATTAAGTTTAAAGAGATTGACTTTCAATTTGAAACAGTTTATACCAAATGTACAAAATTGAGAATAAATTTTAATCAAATCATCTATCTAATGCTTATATTTGAATTAATGAATTTTGAAAAAATTAAAAAACTTAATGAGCTAATTAATGCTAGTGAAAATATTGTCATAATCCCTCATACAAGTCCGGATGGAGATGCAATCGGAAGCTGTTTGGCTCTTTATAATGTTCTTAAAATTATCAATAAATCTTCTCATGTAGTTAGCCCAAACAAAGCTCCTGATTTTTTAAATTGGACACCTGGGTTTGATAAGATAACTTATTATGATACTGAAAAAGAAAGATGTAAAAAATTAATTTCAAATTCCGATTTAATCTTTACTCTTGATTTTAATGACCTAAGTAGAATTGGAGAACTTAAAGAAGTTTTAAATCAATCTAACTCTAAAACAGTAATGATTGATCATCATCAAAATCCAAAAGATTATGCTGATTTAATTTTTTCAAATTCCGAAATAGGTTCGACTTGTGAACTCCTTTATGAAATTTTTGTATTAATTGGTTTTGAAAGTAAACTAAATAAAGACATCTCATCTTGTCTTTATTTAGGCATGATGACTGACACAGGTTCTTTTCAATATTCTTCTGTTTCATCTAGAACACATGAAATAATTTCTAGTTTATTCAATAAAAAAATTGATCATAACTTTATATACAATAAAGTTTACAATGATTCTTCTGCTAGTAGACTTAAAGTTTTAGGCTCTGCTTTAAATAGCTTAACTCACATAAAAGAATTAAACACTGTTTACATGTCACTTAAAAGAGATGAATTAGAAAAATTGAATTATAAAAAAGGTGATTCAGAAGGTATTGTAAATTATGGTCTAACGCTAAAAGGAGTAATTTTTTGTGCAATTTTTATTGAAGATGTTAACGTTTCTAACAATGTCAAAATATCTTTTAGATCATTAGGTAATTTTCCTTGTAATCTTTATGCTGAAAATCATTTTTTAGGTGGCGGTCATATTAATGCTTCCGGAGGAAGATTTGAAGGAAATGCTGAAAATGCAATAGAAAAATTTTTAAAATCATTACCTAAATACAAAGACAAATTAATTTAAAGAAATGAAAAAACATATTTACTCAATAATTTTATTTTCAAGTATACTTATCTCATCATGTACTAGTACTCATCCTGATTTAAATGAAGGTTTGTATGCAGATATTCAAACCAACAAAGGAGATATCTTGATTAATTTAACATTTAAGCAGACTCCAGTTACTGTTGCTAATTTTGTATCGTTATCTGAAGGAAAAAACAAAGAAGTTCTTCCTGAATTTAAAAATAAAAAATATTACGATGGATTAATTTTTCACAGAGTTATTGAAAATTTCATGATTCAAGGAGGAGACCCATCAGGAACAGGTCGAGGAGGCCCTGGCTATAACTTTAAGGATGAATTTAAAGAAGATCTTTTACATGATTCCGCAGGAATATTATCAATGGCAAACTCAGGCCCTAAAACAAATGGTAGTCAATTCTTTATAACTCATAAAGAAACACCATGGCTTAATGGTAAACATACTGTTTTCGGAAAAGTCATTAAAGGAATTGAAACTGTTGATCTGATCGAGCAAAATGACACTATTAAAAAAGTTTCTATAATTAGAAAAGGTAGAGAAGCAAGAGCTTTTAACGCTTCCAAAATATTTACAAATCATTTTGATGAAGACAAAATGATTGAAGAAAAAAAAGCAGAATTAATTGATAATGTTAGATTAGGTAAAAAAGTAAAGCATGAATCAGAAAAGTCCTATGCTAAGAAAACGAAAACAGGATTAGAGTATATTATAACTTATAAAGCAGATAATTCTAAAAAAGTTGATGATAGCAAAACTGTAATGACCCATTATGCAGTATATTTTGAAGATGGCACCTTATTAGACACAAGTATATTAAAAATTGCCGAACAATATCAAACAGTAAATATTGTTAAGAAAAATCAAGGTGGTTATTCTCCAATTGCAGCTAAGATAGGACCAGAAGACTCAATGATACCCGGATTTAAAGAAGGTTTAAAACTTCTTAATGTAGGTGATAAAGCAACTTTATACCTTCCATATTATCTTGCCTATGGGGAAATGGGTAGAAGTCCACAAATACCACCAAAATCTAATTTAATTTTCGAAGTTGAAATTATAGATTTAAAATAAATAATGAAGTTTTATTCTATTTTATTTAGATTAAAATCATTATATCCATATGTTTTTATTTTACTATTATTTCAATTAATAATACGTTATCCAAATCTAATTGAAAACTATTATTCTAACCTAGTTTATAAAAACATATCTTATTATATAATATTATTTTTTAATAAATTTCGGTTTTCAGTAGGCGATCTATTGTACTTATTCATTCCAATTGTTTTTTTTTTAAAACTAAATAAAACTAACACCAGAAGAAAGAATTTAAAGATTTACCTTAAGGTTTTGTTTGGAGTTTATATAATTTTTAATATCCAATGGGGGTTAAATTACCACAGAATCCCTATTCAAGAAAAATTAACAAATACAAAAAATTATAGTTTAGGTCAACTTAAAAAAACAACTATTTATTATATTAATAAAACCAATAAGATTCATAAAAAAATTTCAATAAACGATTCAATTTCAGTAAAATTTGACAATGATTTGTTTTTTGAATCTTTAGAGTCGATAAAAAACTCTAGTTATAACAAAAATCAAAAACTAAACCCAACTATAAAAAAATCTTTATTCAGTTTACCGCTTTCTTACATGGGTTTTAGTGGATATATAAATCCTTTTACCCTAGAAGCTCATATTAACGCTAATGTTTCAAAATTAAATATACCTACTACAATTTGTCACGAAATCGCTCACCAACTTGGATATTCAGCTGAAAATGAAGCAAATTACATAAGTATTGAAGCCACTCTAAATTCCGACAATGAATACGTAAATTATAGTGGAAGTACATTTGCATTAAAATACTTGTTAAACGAAATATATTTAAACGACAAAAAAACATATAAAGAGTTAATAAATAAAATTAACATAGGGGTGTTAAAGAATTATAAAGAAGTATCTGAAAATTGGAAAAGATATAAAAATCCACTCGAGAAATACTTCAAAAAATCATATGATATTTATTTAAAAGCAAACAACCAAACTAAAGGAATAAAAACCTATAATTTGGTTGTCGATTTATTGGTTAATGAATATGTTAATTCAGAATTATAGGAGCTCCTAATTGTTCTAAATCGTTACTTAAAACACCAACTGCTTTAATAAATTTTTCAACTCTTGGTAAAATACTATCCCATTGATCTTTTGCTATACCAAAACTATCCATATGCTGTTTGGTTGGTCCATATGAATTACCATAAAAACCTCTTTTTGCAATAGAAATTCTTTCAGAAACAAGAGTAATATCTTTTTCCATTATCTCTTTTTTTGATTTACTTCCATAAAGCAAAACATCAATTAAATTCATCTGATCATTTAATTCGTTTAATTTGTTTAATAAATCAGAATCAATATTTTTTATAAACCTCAAAGTATTGTTGAAACTTGATTGTTTTTTCTTAGACTTAATGTAATTAGAGATCATAACTGAGTACTCAATTTCAAATTTATTTAATTCTAATATGAATTCATCAATTTTAGAATTCAAAGGATTTTTTAATACATTTTCTCTAATTCTTTTTACATCAAAAGTTTTACTCTTTGTTAATTCATTAACGCCACCCTGAACTAGTTCTAAAAGATGTACTGAGTATTTACCTGGTTTTACTGTAAGAGATGATCTAGACCATCTAGAATTTGAATCCAATATTGTTGGCAAAGGTTTCGAAAGATTCCATGAAACCCTATTAATACCTTTTTTAGTTGAACCATTAATTCGGTCTACTAAATCTCCATTATCATCTCTAATTTCCAATATTATTTTAGATTTAGTTTCATTAATTTCTTTATCCAATTCATCCCATCCCACAAAAGGAATGTCTTTATTTAATTTGTCTAATTCTTTTTCTCTTTTAGATCTAAGGGATTTCAAGGATTTGTATGAATCAGGTAAGTTGTAAGAAAATATGGCACCATAAGGTGGATTTTTAGATGTATAATAAGATGACCCTTGACTTGAGGTTCCTGATCTAATCGGGTTATATTGAAGTGCTTCTTTTACATCAAACAATATAACCTCATTACTATTGGATGTATTTAATTTTCTTAACGAACTAAAGTCATCTAATACATAAAATCCTCTTCCGAATGTTGCCAAAACTAAATCATTTTCTCTTTTTTGAATTACTAAATCTCTTACTGAAATTGTTGGCAATCCAGTTGAAAATTTAATCCACTTTTCACCTTGGTTATTAGAAAAATACAATCCATATTCAGAGGCTAAAAACAATAAGTTTGGATCAATGTGATCTTGAACAATTCGCCAAACAAAAGTATCTTCAGGCAATCCATTAATAATAGGCTTCCATGACTTGCCTCCATTAGAAGTTTTGTATAAATAAGGACTATAATCTCCAAACTTGTGATTATCTAACGCTACGTATGCGACTTGATCATTATGAAGATCTGCCTTAATATCATTTACAAAAGAAGAATCAGGAACTCCAGGAAGCTTATCGACAGTTATAGATGTCCAAGAAGAACCTCCATCTTTAGTACTATGAATTAATCCATCATCAGTTCCAGCATATAAAATATTTTGGTCTAATATAGATTCACTTAACGAGGTTATTGTATTATATGTTGACATGGCATAAACGTCCCAAGCAGAATCCCAACTCTGTTGTTTACCCATAATAGGCAATTCTAACCTTTCTTGATTCTTAGTTAAATCTTTAGAGATTGGAGTCCAACTGTCTCCTCTATCATCAGACTTCCAAACTCTTTGAGAGCCAAAATACAAACGCTTTGGATTGTGAGAACTGACTAGAATTGGTGAATCCCAGTTAAATCTCTCAAAGTCTTCATTTAATCCAGAATAAGGTTTAATAAATACGGCTTCACCTGTGGTTCTATCTACCCTATGAAGATTCCCTTGTTGAGACTGAGCATAAACTATATTGGGATTACCAGGCTCAGTTGCTGGTTGATGACCATCGCCACCAAGAAGAACAAACCAATCACTATTTGCTATACCATTTGATCTGAAAGTACGACTTGGTCCACCTTGTGTATTATTATCTTGAGTTCCTCCGTAAATATTATAAAATGGATAAGAATCATCAACAGCGAGTTTGTAAAATTGAGTCAGTGGAAGATTATTTACATATTTCCATGATTTAGTATCATCAAAAGATTCATAAATTCCACCATCTGTTCCAACGAGTAAATAGTTTGGATCATTTTTCTTAAACGTCATTGAATGATTATCAGAATGCTTATTTCCTTCATTCATTCTATAAAAAGTTTTTCCACCATCATCAGAAACTTGAACTCTTACATCCATTAAATAAATTTTATCAAAATGATGAGGAGATGCGACCAACTCCTGATAATAATGTGGCCCTGTAGCGCCAGATACTGTGTCAGACATTTTTTTCCAACTTTCACCTCCGTTGGATGTTCTATATACAGCTCCTTTTCTTCTCTCAAGTTCAATTGCAGCATACAGAACATCAGGGTTTATTTCAGAAATAGCCAAACCAATTTTACCCAGCTTTCCAGTTGGTAAACCGGTTTTTAATTGTCTCCAAGAATCACCTCCGTCTGTACTTTTAAATAATTTAGTTCCTGGTCCTCCGCCCATATAAGCCGCAACATTTCTGTGTCTTTGCCAAGTGGCAGCATACATAATATTTTCATCTCTTGGATCTACAACTACATCGGTTACTCCTGTCCATTTGTTTACACTCAAAACTAAACTCCAACTTTCACCACCATCAATTGATTTATAAAGTCCCCTATCGCCCCCACTGGACCAAAGTGGACCTTGCGAAGCAACAAAAACGTTATTTGAATTCTTTTTATTTACTATAATTTTAGAAATATGCTCAGATTTATTAAGGCCTTTATTTTTCCATGTTTTTCCACCATCTAAAGAGAGAAAAACTCCTTTTCCAACACCAACGTGTCTTCCACCAACATTTTCTCCAGTACCTAGCCATATAGTATTTGTATTATTTGGGTCTATTGTAATACTTCCTGTTGAATAAAAAGACTGGTTATCTGTAAGCGGTTGCCAGGTAGTTCCAGCATTTACAGTTTTCCATACACCTCCAGAACCCACTGCGACATACCATTCGTTCTCATTATCAGGATTAATTGCAATGTCCGCAATTCTTCCTGACATAAAAGCAGGTCCAACGGATCTAAATTTAAGACCTGAATAAAGGCTTGATTCATTTTTTACATCCTTTTTATTTTTTTGTGAAAATGAATTTGTCATTGAAAAAACAAAGATCAAAGACAAAGTGATTTTTAGAATTTTTTTCATAATCTAATTTTTTTACGATTAATTTAAATATAATTAATAATATCTATTTTTTCATTTTAAATTTGCTGAATGTCAAAAAACAAAATATTCCTATCGGTTAAAATTTTTGATCTAGGATCAAAGGGACAAAGTATTGCTAAATCAGATGAAGGAATAGTTTTAATGGTAAAAAACGGGGTACCTGGTGATGTAGTAGATATAAAAACCTACAGAAAGAAAAAAAATTATTTTTTAGGAAATATTATAAAATACCACTCATATTCAAAAAATAGGATTGATCCAACATGTAAACATTTTGGTGTATGCGGAGGATGTAAATTACAAAATATTTCATATCATACACAAACCGAGTTAAAAGAAGATAAAATCAAACATTCAATAACAAGAATCTTTAATGATGCTAAAATAAACCCTATTATAAGGTGCGATAATCAATTTTTTTATAGAAATAAACTTGAATTCTCTTTTACTGATAACAAATGGTTAACAGAAGCTGAAATTAAAAATTCTGATAACAAAATTGATAGAAGAGGAATTGGTTTTCACAAAGCAGGAATGTGGGATAAAATTGTAGATGTTGAAAAATGTCACCTTCAAATCGAACCATCAAATAAAATTAGATTATCATTAAAACAATTTGCAATTAAAAACAATATTTCCTTTTACAATACAAGATTAAAAAAAGGATTACTTAGAACTTTGACAATAAGAAATACCAGTATGAATCAATTTATGGTTCTGGTTCAATTTTTTGAAAACGATAAAAAAAATATAAATCTAGTAATGCAGTTTCTTAAAGAGTCATTTGATGAAATTCATTCACTTCTCTACACTGTTAATGATAAAGAAAATGACAGCATCTATGATAGAGATATAAAACTGTTTAATGGAAAAAATTATATAGAAGAAAAAATTAATTCATTAATATTCAAAATTTATCCAAAGTCTTTTTTTCAAACCAATATTCAACAAACTTTAAAGTTATACGAAATCATACAAGACTATGCGAAAATTAAAAAAAACGAAATTGTTTATGATCTCTACTCTGGTTTGGGAACAATTTCCCAATTTGTTGCGAAACAATCTAAAAAAGTTATAGGAGTTGAAAGTGTTGAAGAAGCTGTAATCTCTGCGACTAATAGTGCTAAAGAAAATAAGATTAATAATGTTGTTTTTGAATTTGGTGATATGAAAAATGTTTTCACCAAAAACTTTATTTTAAAACACGGTAAACCTGATGTGATTATTACTGATCCCCCAAGAGAAGGAATGCACAAGGATGTTATAAAAGAAATTTTGAAACTTAATACACCCAAAATAGTTTACGTAAGCTGTAATCCTTCAACACAATGTAGAGATTTAGAAATATTAAAAGAAAAATATAATATGGTAAAGGTTCAGCCACTAGATATGTTTCCTCATACTGATCATGTTGAAAATATTGTACTTTTGGAACTAAAATAACGTCATTGAAAAATAAATCTTTATTAATCTGCTTATTTCTATTTTTACTTTCCTGTGAGCCAGATGATATATGTCTTAGTTCAATAGAAGACACTCCAAAACTTATTTTAGGTTTTTATGACCAAAATACAGGTGAATTAAAAGAAGTTAATAATTTAAAAATTCAAGGACTTTCAAACCAAGAAATTTATACTTATCAAACTATTGACTCAATAGGAATTCCTTTAAAAAATTCAGAAAATTTAACAGTTTACACATTGACAAAAGATTTTAATGAAAATACATCTAATTCAGGAAATGAGGACAAGATTTATTTTAATTATAACTACAATTGGAATTACATAAGTAGAGCGTGTGGGTTTATCACAACATATGATATTCAAGATATAATCATTAAAAATGATTCTGAAAATTGGATATTAAATACTGAAATAATTGAAACTAATATTATTGATGAAAAAAATATACATGTTAAAATATTTCATTAGTTTTTTAACTCTAACTTTATGTTTGAGTAATTTTTCACAAGAAAAAACTAAAGACAGTCTATATAAATCAACATATGGGTTGAAATTAGGAATTGACTTAAGCAAACAAATTAGAATGTTGACTGAACCAGATTATAAAGGTTTAGTGTTAATTGGAGATTATAGATTTTCTGAAAAAATTTATATCGCATTTGAAATTGGTAGTGAAGAAAAATTAGTTGAAAATGAAGTTTTAAATTTCAATACTAAAGGATCCTTTTTTAAAACCGGAATAAACTATAATATATTTAAAAACATACAGGATCTAGAAAATGAAATATATATTGGTTTTAGATTTGGTTCAGCACAATTTGATCACCAAATAAATTCATTTACTATTTATAATACTGATCAATATTGGAGTCAAAATAATATTAAAAACCCAATATCTCATGATAATCTAATTGCTAGTTGGTTAGAATTTATAGTTGGCTTTAACGCTCAAGTAGTCAAAAATCTGTATATGGGTTTAAACTTAAAAGTAAATAGACTTTTAAGTCAAAAAACTCCTAATAATTTTAATAATCTTTATATTCCGGGATTTAATAAAGTTCTTGAAAATAATAATGTTGGAGTTGGATTTTCATATACAATACAATATCAAATTCCATTTTTTAGAAAAGTAAAAAATTAATAAATATTTTTTTTCGCTTTTTTTGAGCCACTATAAATTTCATATTTAGCTAATCTACTTTCTAATTTTCCATTAAAAAGTTTAATTTTTCTTGATGGTCTAAGTCCAACGTATTTTAAAGCCTCAACACTCGAGGTAATAAACCAAGCATTAGAATTAGAATAATCAGTTTTAAGTTTATCTCCTATTTTTTTATAAAAAGATTCTATATCTATCCTTAACCTCTCTCCATAAGGTGGATTAAAAACTAAATGAAGAAAATCATCATTATTTTTTTTCGACCTAAAGAAGTCTTCTTTAGAAATAGAAATAACATCATCAAGTCCTGCATTAATTATATTTTGATTACACTTCGAAATTGCAGAGGGGGATTTATCAAAACCTGAAATTTTATTATTATAAGGTTTAATTTTACTTTGTACAGACTTAGTAATCATTACAAATAAATCTAAATCAAAATCATTCCAATTTTTAAAAGAAAAATTTGATCTTTTAATATTTGGAGGATAATTAGTAGCTAGCATAGCAGCCTCAATTAAGAATGTACCACTTCCGCACATAGGATCTAAAAAATCTGATTCTAAATCCCAATCACTTAATAATATTATACCTGCAGCTAACACTTCATTAATTGGAGCAATATTTGTTTGTGAACGATAACCTCTTTGGTTTAATGGTTTTCCAGAGGAATCTAAAGAAACTGTGCATTTACTATCCCTTATGTGAATATTTATCTTAATATCAGGGTTAATAGAGTCTACATTAGGGCGCCTTTTATATAATTTCCTGAACCTGTCAACTATTCCATCTTTTGCTTTTTGTGAAACGAAAAGTGAATGAGAAAAAAAATCAGAATTTAAAACAGATTCAATAGAAAAAGTAAGATCTAATGATAAAAAGTCTTCCCAATTAAAATTATAAAAGGAACTATATAACTCCTTTTCATCATTTACATTAAAAAAAGCAATTGGTTTTAAAATTCTAATAGCAGTCCTTAAAGACAAATTACATTTATAAAGAAAACCTAAATCACCAAAGAAACTTACATTTCTAACACCTTTTTCTATTTTTTTAGCTCCTAAAGTTAATAGCTCGTCAGAAAGAACATCTTCTAAGCCAAAGAAAGTTTTAGCAACCATTTTAAAATCATTATTATCACTCATAATTATCATTAAAAATACTTTATTTTTGAACCAATCAACAAAGAAAACATAAATAG
>Ga0206677_10000017_pt1:0-75000 | contig 135259 bp, 116 predicted proteins | sample M130m12015metaG_FD_155475 | JGI IMG/M metagenome (GOLD analysis project Ga0206677, IMG submission 155475) | Ammonia-oxidizing marine archaeal communities from Monterey Bay, California, United States - M1 30m 12015 | ecosystem: Environmental > Aquatic > Marine > Intertidal zone... | reverse complement strand
TGAGCGTCAGTATATTGTTAGTGATCTGCCTTCGCAATCGGTATTCTGTGTGATATCTATGCATTTCACCGCTACACCACACATTCTAACCACTTCACAATAACTCAAGTTTTTCAGTATCAAAGGCAGTTCTACAGTTGAGCTGTAGGATTTCACCTCTGACTTAAAAAACAGCCTGCGGACCCTTTAAACCCAATGATTCCGGATAACGCTTGGATCCTCCGTATTACCGCGGCTGCTGGCACGGAGTTAGCCGATCCTTATTCTTACAGTACCGTCAAGCTCCGACACGTCGGAGTGTTTCTTCCTGTATAAAAGCAGTTTACAACCCGTAGGGCTTTCATCCTGCACGCGGCATGGCTGGATCAGACTTTCGTCCATTGTCCAATATTCCTTACTGCTGCCTCCCGTAGGAGTCTGGTCCGTGTCTCAGTACCAGTGTGGGGGATCCCCCTCTCAGGGCCCCTACCTATCGTAGTCTAGGTGAGCCGTTACCTCACCTACAAACTAATAGGACGCATGCTCATCTTTTACCGTTAAAACTTTAATCTTAAAATCATGAAATTAAAAGATATTATAGAGGATTAATCCAAATTTCTCTGGGCTATACTCTAGTAAAAGGTAGATTGCATACGCGTTACGCACCCGTGCGCCACTCGTCATCTGGTGCAAGCACCAATGTTACCGTTCGACTTGCATGTATTAGGCCTGCCGCTAGCGTTCATCCTGAGCCAGGATCAAACTCTTCATTGTAAAACTTTAAATAATTTTAACAACTTGAATTTGAATGGAATTGTACTCAAAATGGTCTTACTTAATTCAATAATTATGTAAACATAATTGTTACGCTGTCTATCTCAATATTTTCAATGAACTTTAACACTACATCTTCCGTAATGCGAGTGCAAATATACACTGCTTTTTTAATCCCACAAACTTTAATTATAAAAAATTAAAATATTTATTAAAAATATCAATTCTTTCCATATAAATAATTAATAAAAAGTTATTTTTTTACTTGATTTAAGTCTAATTGTATAGTCTTGTTACCGTAAGCTCTTTTTAAAACATCTTCAATAATCGCGTCCTCTTCATTATTAATAGGATCGTACTCGGTTTTTATTGAAATATCAAAAAGTTTAGCTAATGAGTTGTAAGAGAAGGCTCTAAGACTATTTCTTAATTTCTTAACTAAATCATAAACCGTTTCACCAGTTTCTCTAAATACTAGTTTAATTAATATTTGACCTTCAGTTCTTGTTAACTTTTTTAATTGAGCCGATAATTCTTTTTCAATATATTTCTCGACTAGCCTAGTATATTTTTTTTTACCAGCTCTTGAACTAATCAATTTCAATCTTTCGTTTAATTTACCTAATCTTTCGGAAGCTACAATTGCATAAGGATATACTTTTAAAGTTTTCCTTTTAATAGTAAAATACCTTAGCTTATCTTTATAACTATTAAATTTTAACTTTGGAAAGATAGTTACACCTTCTAAATCAATAGAATTATAAGGAATCGAATCCCCTTCCACTAATATCAAAATATCATCACTGTCAACTTGAGAATAAGATGTAAAACCTACAATTAATAAAAGAAAAAAAATTAAATTTTTCATTTTTTAAAATTACACCAATATATTTAAGTAATTATGTATTTTTGATTCAAAATATTACAAATGTCAGATAAAAAAATTCTTAATAGCAAATCTTTAAAATTTCTTGAAACCTACTTAAATAATCCTTCTCCAACTGGTTATGAGTGGGAAGGGCAAAAAATTTGGATGAATTATTTAAAGCCTTATGTAGATGAATTTATTACTGATACCTATGGTACAGCAGTTGGAGTAATTAATCCGGAAGCAAAATTTAAGGTAGTAATTGAAGGACATTCTGACGAAATATCATGGTATGTTAATTATATTACAGAAAATGGTCTTATATATGTAATTAGAAATGGAGGAAGTGATCATCAAGTTGCCCCATCCAAATGGGTAGACATTCATACCAAAAAAGGAATTGTTAAAGGTGTTTTTGGTTGGCCAGCAATTCATACAAGAAAACCTGGGAAAGAAGAACAACCAAGCATGGATACAATTTTTATTGATGTAGGTGCAAAAGATAAAAAAGAAGTTGAAAAAATGGGGGTTCACGTAGGATGTGTAATAACTTACCCCGATAAATTTCATATTTTAAATAAAAATAAATTTGTTTGTAGAGCAATTGACAATAGAGCTGGTGGTTTTATGATTGCAGAAGTTGCAAGACTACTTTTTGAAAATAAAAAGAAATTACCTTTTGGACTCTATGTAACTAACTCTGTTCAAGAAGAGATTGGATTGAGGGGTGCAGAAATGATTACCCAAAGAATCAAACCTAATATAGCAATAGTGACTGATGTATGCCACGACACCTCAACTCCAATGATAAATAAAAAATCTCAGGGTGATAATACTATGGGAGCTGGACCAGTCATTTCTTATGCTCCTGCTATTCAAAATAAATTGAGAGAAAGAATTATTGAAACAGCTGAGAAAAATAAAATTCCTTTTCAAAGACATGCCTCATCAAGAAGCACAGGAACTGATACAGATGCATTTGCCTACAGCAATGGTGGAGTTGCATCAGCACTAATATCTCTTCCACTAAGGTATATGCATACAACTGTGGAAATGGTACAAAAAAATGATGTAGAAAATGTTATTAAACTTATTTATGAAACTTTATTGACAATTAAAGAAGGTGAAGATTTTAATTATTTTGAATAAATCACACTAGGATTTTTTTACAATTTTTTCAACAATTTCTGGATTTAGTAATGTAGAGATGTCTCCAAAATTATCTTTTTCACCTCCAGCTATTTTTCTTAAAATTCTTCTCATAATTTTACCACTCCTTGTTTTTGGAAGACCTGGAACAACTTGAATTATGTCTGGTTTAGCAATAGGACCTATAGTTTTTGAAATTAAGTTTTTAATTTCTTTTTCCATATCGATGTCCAAATTATCATTTAATAGTATTACAAAAGCTCTTAACGCATTTCCCTTGATTTCGTGTGGATAACCAACTACAGCACTCTCAACAACATTTTCATGAAGATTAATTGCATCTTCAATTGGAGCTGTTCCTAAATTATGTCCTGAAACAATAACTACATCATCCACTCTCCCTGTTATTCTAAAATTACCTTCTTTATCTGTTAGAGCTCCATCACCAGGAAAATAATAACCAGGATAAGCTGTAAAATATACGTTTTTGTATCTCTCATGATTTCCATAAATAGTTCTGGCTATAGAGGGCCACGGAAATTTAATAGCTAAAATTCCTTCTTTTTCTTTTTCTTTAACTTCATTTCCGTTTTTATCCAATAAAACAGGTTGAATCCCTATCATTGGTTTAGTAGCAAATGTTGGTTTATCTTTTGTAACTCCAGCTAGAGATGAAAGCATTATTCCACCAGTTTCAGTTTGCCACCAGGTATCTACAATAGGACATTTTGATTTACCTATATTTTTATCATACCAATTCCACGCCTCTTCATTAATCGGTTCCCCAACAGTTCCAAGAACTCTAAGCGAGGAAAGATCATTACTTTCAACTAAAGAAACAGAATGTTTTGCCAATGCTCTAATTGCTGTTGGTGCAGTATAAAAATGTGTTATTTTGTGTTTATCAACTATGTTCCAAAATCTAGAATAATCTGGATAAGAAGGAACTCCTTCAAACATGACAGAGGTTGCTCCAGCTAATAACGGACCGTAGACAATATAACTATGTCCTGTAATCCAACCAATATCAGCTGTACACCAATAAATATCATTTGGTTTGTACTGAAAAACATTTAAGAAAGTGTAAGCGGAGTAAATCATATATCCACCACATGAATGTACCATTCCTTTTGGCTTACCTGTGGAACCAGATGTATATAATATAAACAACATATCTTCTGAATCCATTTCTTCTGCGAAACAATCAGTTGAAATATTTTTTATTTCATCATGCCACCAAGATTGATTAGAATTCATTTGAATATCACTTCCAATTCTTTTTAAAACAATTGTAGAATTAATCGAATTACATTTAATCAATGCCTGGTCAACTATGGTTTTCAAATCAATAACTTTTGAGCCTCTAAAACTTCCATCAGCAGTTAACAAAACTTTACACTCAGAATCATTAATTCTAGCAGCTAAAGCAGTTGCTGAAAATCCAGCAAAAACTACTGAATGCACTGCACCAACTCGAGCACAAGCTAGAACAGCTATAGTTAATTCAGGCACCATAGGCATATAAATACAAACCCTATCCCCTTTTTTAACGTTTTTATTTTTTAAAACATTTGCAAAAACACAAACTCTTCTATGTAGCTCTTTGTAAGATATTTTTTGAGTTGCTTCTTTAGGGTCATTTGGTTCAAATAAAATTGCAGTTTTATTTGGATTATGCTTCAAATGCCTATCTAAACAGTTTTCGGTTATATTTAGCTTGCCATTTAAAAACCACTTAAACTCTGGTTTATTAAAGTCGTATTCTAAAGTTTTTGTCCACTTCTTTCTCCAATCAAAAGTAGATGCAATATCACTCCAAAAGTTTTCAGGATGACTAATACTTTTGCTATATAAATCGTTGTATTCATTAATATTTTTAGCAATGTAGTTGTTAATTTTTTTCAAAATCTTGATTTTAAGCTAAATATAAAAAAAAATGACTATTGATTTAATCTGAAATCTAGTATTGTCTTGTTTATTTGCCTAACAAGACTAGGTCCACTATAAACAAAGCCAGAATATAGCTGAACAAGTGAAGCGCCTGCTTTAATTTTTTCAATTGCATCGTTAGGGTTCATTATACCACCTACTCCAATAATTGGAATTTTACCATTACTAAATTTATACAGGAACCTTATTACCTCAGTTGATCTATTGGTTAACGGGGCACCGCTAAGACCACCTGATTCAGTCGTTATATTTTTTGAAGATTTTAAATTTTCTCTTTGTATAGTTGTATTGGTAGCTATTATACCATCAATTGAAGTTTTTGTAACAACGTCAATAATACTTAATAACTGATCATTAGATAAATCAGGTGCTATTTTTAATAATATTGGTTTAGGTGTTTTTCTGGATTGATTATTTTTTTGAATTGAACTTAACAAATAAACTAGATTATCTTTATTCTGTAAATCTCTTAAGTTTTCAGTATTTGGAGAACTAACATTTATTGCAAAATAATCAACTAAATCAAATAAATAATCAAAAGAAATCAAATAATCTGAAACAGCATTTTTAATAGATGTAATTTTATTTTTTCCAATGTTTCCACCAACAATAATATTCCCTTTTTTTTTAAGCCTAGATGCAATTAATTCAATACCATCATTATTAAATCCCATTCTATTTATAATACCTTCATCGCTTAATAATCTAAAAAGTCTTTTTTTAGGATTACCAGATTGTGGTTTGGGGGTAACTGTTCCTATTTCAATAAAACCAAAGCCTAAACTTGAAAACTGACTAATTAATTTAGCATTCTTATCTAAACCAGCAGCTAAACCAACAGGGCTTGGAAAGTCAATACCAAAAAGCTTAGTTCTTAAAAGCGGATCACTTACCTTAAAGTATTTTTCTAGGAAGTAAAAAACAAAAGGTATGTAACTCAATAACTTTATACTCAAAAATGTAAAATCATGAATTTTCTCCGCATCAAAGCGAAAGAGTAATGGTCGGATTATTGATTTATATATCAATTAATTGTGAAATTATTTTTTTATAGGCTTAGAATTCAATTTAGCACTCATTTCAAAAGAAATCGCAGAAACCTCGTATCTAATTTTACCAGCCATAGTCTCTAAAACACAGGATTCATTTCCATCAACAATTTCTATAATTTTACCATGTAAGCCACTTTTAGTAATAACTCTATCCCCTCTTTTGAGTTGAGTTAAGAATTTTTTTTCTTTTTTCTGTTTTCTCATGGGACCAACAATCATAAGAAAAAAAAGTGCACCCATAAATAATAACAAGCTAGTTAAATCCATTTTTTTATGATTTAGGAATTACTATTGATTTAATATTAAGAATTTGTTTGCCTTTAGCGGTATTTGTAATTAAAGTTACAGCTTTTCTTTGCATTCCAGGCCTATTATTGGAATCAAACTTCACAATAATTTTACCAGTCTCACCTGGCTTTATAGGCTTGTTTTTGGGATAGTCTGGAACGGTACAACCACAACTACCTGATGCATCTGAAATTATTAAATCAGATTCACCAATATTAGTAAAACTAAATTCTGTTTCAGCTATTAAACCTTCTTTTATTTCTCCAAAATCATGATTTTTTTTATCAAATTTTATAACAGGAAATTCACCTATATTTTTTAATCTTTCTTTTGTTGATTGAACATTATCTTCCTTAACTTTTTTTGAAGGATCAGAATCACATGATGTAATTGAAAATGACATAGCAAAAGCAATCATAAAAGAAGTTAAAGATACTTGTATTGTTTGTTTGTTGAGTTTCATATTTATTGTATAATTTAATTCAAAAATAGTAAATTATTGCATACCTCTTTTATTCTTTTTTAAAGTTCCATTTTTAGTAAGATCTTTAGATAATTTGTCCAATATTCCATTTAAAAATATATTGCTTTTTTTACTAGAATATTCTTTAGCAATTTCTAAATATTCGTTTATTGAAGCTTTTATTGGAATTGACTTGAAAAACAAGAACTCAGCCAAACACATTTGTAATAATATTAAGTCTATTTGTGCTATTCTATCGTTATCCCAGTTATGAGTAATTTTGGAAATGTGTTCTTGTAGAATCTCTTTGTTATCAATCACTGATTTGAGTAATTTAATACCAAATTCAGCATCTTCATCGTTCTTATAAATATCAGTTATTAAAGGTAACGATTTTGAAGATTTTTTACAGTTTTTGATTGTGCTCAGAACTAAAGAATTAACAAGTGGTAAATCATTAATCCAAGAAATTTCTGTGTCTTCAAAAAAATCATATAATTTCTTATTAGAAGCTATTACTTTTCTAAACAAATTAGTTAGATAAAGCTTATCTAATTCAAAGTTTTTGTTTTCGTCTTTTAAATATTTAATTGAAATATCACTTTCAACAATATCTTTCCAAATTGAAGAAATTAGCTCTGATCGAGTCTCCCAATAATCAACAGACAAATCCTTAGTCTTATTTAGTATAAATTCGTTAGAACTTATTCGTTTTAATACTAAATTATTACAAAATTTAATTAGAGATAGATCAGAATCTTTACTAATATATTTTTTTTGATTTTTTAAATGTAATTGATTTGCAAAAACATGCAATTCCTTAATTATTGAGAAACAGGTGATATATAGCTTAAAAAAATTTTTATTTGATTTTAAAAAATAACTAATTTGAAAATCAATATTCTTATCTATAGACTTATCAAAAGCATAAACACTTTCCAAAGCTTTTATTCTTAATTGACGTCTGTTTAACATTTAAAAGAACTTTTATTATTTTGAGCAAAACTAGTTTTATTTTTTCAAAATCAAGCTAAAGATTATAAAGAATTAAATGAACATTGATGTATATTTGAATTCAATTAATAATGAGAGAATTAAAATTTCTAAATAAATTTTTATTTAAATACAGAATTAAACTTATAATTGGTTTTTTTATAACTGTAACTGCTAGGATATTTGCTTTAATTGCTCCAAATCTAGTTGGCAATTCTATAACATTAATTGAAAATTATATCCTTTCATCTTCAATTGATTTGGAGGTTTTAAAACAAAGATTAATTATAAATATTTTATTAATTATTGGTTCAGCTCTTGTTGCTGGAGTGTTTACATTTATAATGCGGCAGATGATAATTAATGTCTCCAGATTTATTGAATTTGATTTAAAAAATATTATTTACAAAAAATATCAAAACCTAGATTTTGATTTTTACAAAAATAATCGAACTGGAGATTTAATGAATAGAATTAGTGAAGATGTAAGTAAAGTTCGAATGTATGTTGGTCCAGCTATTATGTACACAATAAATACAATTACCTTGTTTGTAATAGTAGTTTCTTACATGTTTAGTGTTGCGCCAAAACTAACTATGTACACTTTAACACCTCTACCGATTCTTTCAATCATTATTTATAAAATAAGTAAAATTATAAATATTAGAAGTAAAATTGTTCAAGAATATTTATCAAAATTAACAACATTTACTCAAGAAGCTTTTAGCGGTGTTAAAATAATAAAGACTTATACTATTGAAGATTTTACAAATAAAAAACTAGAAAGACTTGCTGGTGACAGCAAAGAAAAAAACATGTCTTTAGTAAAGGTTCAATCATGGTTTTTTCCACTAATGATTTTGCTTATTGGTATTAGTAACATACTAGTTATTTATATTGGAGGAAATCAGTATATGAGCGGTCAAATAGAATTAGGTGTTTTAGCAGAATTTATAATTTATGTTAATATGCTGACCTGGCCAGTAGCAACAGTAGGATGGGTTACTTCAATAATTCAACAAGCAGAAGCTTCTCAAAAAAGAATTAATGAGTTTTTAAATGTTCCTAATAAAATTATAAATAAGAAAAACTCTAAGTTAATAGTTGATGGTGACATAACTTTCAATAATGTTTCCTACAGTTATAAAGAAACTAATATAAAAGCATTAAATAAAATTTCTTTTAATGTAAAAAAGGGAGAGAGTATTGCTGTAATGGGAGATGTTGGTTCAGGTAAAACAACAATTTTAGAGTTAATATCTAGGGTTTATGAACCAGATGAAGGAAGTATTTCTATTGGAATAAATAACATAAGTGAAATTAGCTTAAATATTCTCAGAGAATCTATTGGATATGTTCCTCAGTCTACATTCTTGTTTTCAGAAACAATTGAGAATAATTTAAAATTTGGAAAAGAAGATGCATCAAAATTAGAGATAAGGGAAAGTATTAAAATAGCTGGTTTAACAAAGGATATTGAACAATTTAAAGATAAATACAGTACGTTATTAGGAGAAAGAGGGGTAAATCTTTCTGGCGGACAAAAACAAAGATTAGCTATAGCCAGAGCTGTAATTAAAAAACCTAAAATCTTAATTTTAGATGATAGTTTATCAGCAGTTGACACTCAAACTGAAAAAAATATTATTAATAATTTAAATAAAACGACTAAGAGCATAACTGTTTTTATTTCAACTCACAGAATATCAACATCAAAAAATTGTGATAAGATATTAGTGATTAATAATGGGAATCTTGAAAGTTTTGGCTCACATGAAGAACTAATGAAACAAAAGAAGACATATTTTGATACATACACTAAACAATCCAAAGAAAAAGATGTCAATTAATATTTGGTGAGTTTATTTTTTTTATTCATTTTTGATTTAAATAAACGTATAATGGAAGAAAAAAAATATAATGCAGCTGATGATATTTATTCTAAAATATTAAGAGCAGGAAGAAGAACTTATTTTTTTGATGTAAGATCAACAAAAGCAGGAGATTATTATTTAACAATTTCTGAAAGTAAAAAATTTACTAACGAAGATGGTTCTTTCTATTTTAAAAAACATAAAATCTATCTTTATAAAGAAGATTTTCAGGGTTTTTCTGATCTTTTAAATGAAATGACAAAATACATTTTAGATGAAAAAGGTTTAGAAGTTATTAGCGAGATTCATCAAAAAGATTTCAAAAAAGAAGAACACTCTGAATCTAATAAGTCTGAGGTTTCAACAGAAGAAAAAGATTCAAAAGAAAATTTTACTGATGTAGATTTTGATGATATTTAAAATTAAATAGTTATGAGAAAAATTTTTTACTTACTTTTTTTTTTAAGTATCAATATTTTTTCACAAGACAAACATGATCTTTTTTATTATTTTGGAGATGAAATACAATATTTTAATCCAAAAATTCCTAAACCAAATTCATTTTTACTCTCAAAGGGCGAAGTAGGATCATCACATGTAAGTCATGATAGGTTAGTTCAATACATGTATGCCCTAGCAAATTCATCTTCTAGAATTTTAATTGAAGACCGTGGAAACACCTATGAAGGCAGACCATTACTTTTGTTAACGATATCTTCTGAAAAAAATCTAGATAAATTAGATGAAATTAGAAAAAATCACCTTTCATATACAGTTGGTAATAATAATAATAAACAGTCTTACAATAGACCAATAATAATTTACCAAGGATACTCAATTCATGGGAATGAGCCTAGTGGAAGTAATGCAGCATTATTATATGCTTATTATTTAGCTGCATCAAATAATCCAAAACTAGTAAATCAATTAAACAACTCAGTCATATTACTTGACCCCTCAATGAATCCCGATGGACTTCAAAGGTTTGCGCATTGGGCAAATACAAATAAAAGTATCAACTTGAATCCGGATAGTAATGACAGAGAATTTGATGAAAATTGGCCAAAAGGAAGAACTAATCATTATTGGTTTGATATGAATAGAGATTGGTTACCGGTACAATTACCAGAATCAAATGCTCGAATTGAAACATTTCATAACTGGTATCCAAATGTTCTAACTGATCATCATGAAATGGGAACTAACTCGACTTTTTTTTACCAACCTGGAATTCCATCCAGAGTAAATCCTTTAACTCCAAAAAAAAATCAAAATCTAACTGCTAAAATTGGTCAATATCATGAGAAGCAATTAAGTAAAATTGGTTCGCTATTTTATAGTGAAGAAGATTATGATGATTTTTATTATGGGAAGGGATCTACATTTCCTGATATTAATGGAAGTATAGGAATATTATTTGAACAGGGTAGTTCAAGAGGACATTTACAAGAAAGTATCAATGGAGAAATCTCATTTCCATTTACTATTAAAAATCAACTTACCACCTCCTTATCCACTTTAAATGCATCGTTCGAATTAAAAAAGGATTTATTGGATTATCAATATGAATTTTTTGTTAATTCAATGAAAATAGCAAATAAGAATAAAAACAAATACATAGTTGTTGGTGATAAAAAAGATAAATCAAAGTTATTTCACTTTTATGAAATATTAAAAAAACATAAAATTGAAATAAAAAAATTAAATAAGAATCTAATTGTTAACGATATTGAATTTAAAAAAGAAAATTCATTATTAATTCCAAAAAATCAAAGAAGTTCTAGATTAATTAGTGCAATGCTAGAAAATAGAACAAAATTTAAAGACAGTTTGTTTTATGATGTTTCTGCTTGGTCATTTTTACATTCATTTGATTTAGAATATTCTGATTTGATTTTAAAGGAAAAAACTGAAAAACTTGATTTAAAAAAACCAAAGGGTAAAATCATTTCAAAAAGTAAATACGCTTACCTTTTTTCTTGGGACGACTACTACACACCAATGGCTCTTTATGAATTATTAAAAAATAATTTAAGATTAAAAGTAGCAACTCAAAAATTTGAAATTGATAATAAAAAATTTGACTATGGCACTATATTAATTCCACTAAAAAATCAAAATAAAAGTATTGAAGAAATAAATAAAATTTTAGAGAAAATTACTAATTTGTCTGGAATTAATTTTTTTGGAGTCAATACTAGTAAAACTAAAGGTATTGATTTAGGAAGTAATAGTTTTAAAAATATCACAATACCAAAAATTGGGCTTGTGGTTGGTAATGGAATATCCAGTTATGATGCTGGAGAAATTTGGCACTTATTGGATACCAAATACAAAATTCCTGTAACTAAAATTAAATCTAACACTTTAACTAGAATAGATTTAGAAAAATACAGTACAATCATTTTTGTTAATGGATCCCATAATTATAGTAAAAAAACTCTTGAAAATTTAAAAAAATGGATAGAAAACGGCGGTAATTTAATTGGGTTTAGAAATGCTATTAGTTGGTTAAATAAAAATAAATTTATCTCTGTTAATCTCAAGAAAAATAAGCCAAAAGCAAATAATATAAATTTTATAAACAAAAGTAAATTTTACGGAGCTCAACTTACCAGTGGAGCAATTTTTAATACAACACTAGACTTAAGTCATCCAATTAACTATGGTTTTTATAAAAATAACTTATCTGTTTTTAGAAACACCAATATTTTTATTGAAAATGATTCTTTAAGTTTTAACAACCCTATTAAGTACACTAAATTAAATACTCTTATAAGTGGTTATATTTCAGAGGAGAATCTCAAGTCTATGAAGAATAGTAGACCGTTTGTTAATATCAAAATAAAGAAAGGTAATATCAATGTGTTTTCAGATAACACCAATTTTAGAGGTTTCTGGTTTGGCACTAATAAACTTTTAATGAATGCAATATTCTTCTCAGATATTATGTAGAAAAATTAATTGGAGGGTGATTTATGCTTTTCAAAAGGTCTATACAACAAACTTCTAATACTTTGATTTTCTTTTTCGTTAAAGTACGTGTCTACACCATAAATTATTTTGGAAGGATTTAAAAAACTGAAGGTTCCAAATAATCTGTCCCAAAAAGAAAAAATATTTCCGTAATTGGAGTCAGTATAAGGTAACATGTAATGGTGATGAATTTTGTGCATATTTGGGGTCACAATTATATAACTTAAAAATTTATCTAGATTAGGACTTATATTAATATTAGCATGATTAAATTGTGATAAAACAACAGAAAGAGATTGATACAAGAAAACTAACCCCATGTTAGCGCCTAAAATTGCAACAGCAAATAAAGTAAAAACATATCTAATTATACTTTCAAAAGGATGGTGTCTATTTGCAGTAGTTGTATCAACTTTATGATCTGAGTGATGAACCAAATGAATTTTCCACAAAAACTTTACTTTGTGTTGTACATAGTGAGGAAGATATGCACCAATCAGGTCAAGAAAAATAACACCCAGAATAAGGTAAGCCGACAATGGTAATAAGTTTTGATAATTTAATAAACCAAAGCCATTAATTGAAACCCAGTCAGAAACTAATAAAAGAATAAATGCTAGTGAAAAATTTACAAGGACAGTTGTTAAAGTAAAAAAAAAGTTTGGAAGAGCATGTCTTAATTTTGAATAATTAAATTTAAATAATGGAATTAAGGACTCTATTGACCAAAAAAAAGTAATTCCTCCTACTAGAATTAATGATCTTTGTAATGATGAAATATTTTCAAAAAAATAAATAAATTCTTGCATATCCAAATTGAATTATGTGCAATTTATACAAAATAGATTTAAATTTGAAAAAAAAAGAAAAAATATGGCACGAACACCCTCAGTTATGATCCCATTAGGCTTTGAAGCTCCAAAATTTGCACTGTTAGATGTTACATCTAATTTAATAATGAAATCAGACGATTTATTTGGAAGCAAAGGAACTTTAGTTATGTTTATTTGTAATCATTGTCCATTTGTCAAACATATAAACCAACAAATAGTTCAAATTGCTAATGATTATCATAATTCTGGTATCAAATTTATTGCTATATCTAGTAATGATGTTATTAATTATCCAGAAGATTCACCAATTGAAATGAAAAAAAATGCGACAAAAGAAAAATTTAATTTCCCATATTTATATGATGAAACTCAAATAGTTGCAAAAAATTACGATGCTGCTTGTACACCAGATTTTTTTATTTTTAATGATTCTAATAAATTGGTTTACAGAGGACAACTTGACGATTCTAGACCTGGAAACAATATTGAAGTAACAGGCACAGATGTAAGAAATGCACTTAATGCTTTAATTAATTTACAGGAAATTAATCCTATACAAAAACCCAGTATTGGATGTAATATTAAGTGGATAAACTAAAGTAATTCAACTTCAAAAACTAAAGTTGCATTTGATGGGATAACACCTCCAGCCCCAGCTTCTCCATAACCTAAGTTTGAAGGAATAATAAACTTTGCCTTTTCACCTTTTTTTAATAACATAATCCCTTCATCCCAGCCAGGGATTACTTGACCAATTCCAACATTAAATTCAATAGGTTGGTTTCTTTTATATGAGGAATCAAAAACTGTTTCGTCAATCAACATTCCTTTATAATGAACTTTAACTTTATCACCTTTAGTTGGGGAATCTCCATTTCCTTTATTTAAAATCTTATATCTTAAACCAGATGGGGTCACTTCAAAATCTTTTGATAAATTTTCAATAATTTGTTGTTCTTTTAATTGTCTTTGTTTAATGAGAATTTCTTTTTTATCTTTAAAATTATTAAATACTTCAGTTGAATTCCATTTTTCAGCTTCATCCCCTACTCTGAGTATAATTATAGAATCAATTACATCATCTTGTTGAATTTCATTAACAATATCCAACCCCTCAACTACTTCGCCAAAAACAGTATGCTTATCATCTAACCAGTTAGTTGCTACATGGGTGATAAAAAACTGACTACCATTAGTTGATACACCAGAGTTAGCCATAGACAATATACCTGGCTTATTATGTCTAAGTTCAGGATGGAATTCATCATCAAATTTATAACCAGGATCTCCTGTTCCAGTTCCATTTGGACAACCAGTTTGAATCATGAAATCAGGAATTACCCTATGAAATTTCAAACCGTCATAGTATGGAACATTCATTGGTTTATGAGAATTTTTTATTTTGCCCTCAGAAAGATTAATAAAATTAGCAACTGTTCCTGGTGATTTATCATGATGAAGTATTAGCATTATTTCACCTTTATTAGTCTTGATTTGAGCGTATAAACCTTCCTGCATTTTTTTTAAATTAAATTATGGCGCAAGATAAATTAAACTTTATAAAAGAGTTACAAATATTTCAAAAAATTAATTTGATATATCATTAATAAATTTCAACCTGTATAATCGTAGATCAGATTCTTCATAATCGTTATCAAACTCATCAACTGCAATGTTTATATCATCAGATTCAGATTCGATAAAAAAATCATATAATTCATCTTGTTGATCTTCGTCAAAAATATCATCAACCATATAATCAACATTAAGTTTAGTTCCTGAAAATACTATTTTTTCAAGTTCTTGTATAAGTTGCTCTAAATCTAAGCCTTTTGCATTTGCAATATCAATTGGGAGAAGTTTCCTGTCAATACTTTGAATAATAAATAATTTTATAGAGGAATTTGATCCTGTTGTTTTAATAATTAAATCTTCAGGTCTAGTAATTTCATTTTCATCTACATAATTTGAAATAATTTTAAGAAATGTAGTTCCAAATCGTCTGGCCTTACCCTCACCTACCCCGTTAATATTTTTTAACTCTTCAATTGTAATTGGATACTTAAAAGACATTTCTTCAATTGAAGATTCTTGAAAAATAACATAAGGAGGAATACCTTTTAATTTAGCAATATTTTTTCTTTCTGAAATAAGAATTTTAAAAAGTTCCTTATCATTTAAAGATCTATTTTTTTTGTTTAAGTTAGAATTAACTTCAATATGAAATTCGTGATTCTTTGAAATATAAAAATTATATGGATTTTTTAAATATTTTTTTGATAACTCATTTAATTTTAACACTCCATATGATTCAATATTTTTATTTAAAAGATTATTTACAATCAAATGTCTTAATAATGAGTTCCAAAAAACTGAATCATTATTTTTTCCTGACCCAAAAAGTTTGTTATTAATAACATTATGAGATCTAAGTAAATTATTTTCTTTTCCAGTAAGATAAGCAACTAAATCTTTGGTCTTGTACTGTTCTTTGGTAGTTGAAATTAAATCTAAAACTAATAATACTTCATCATTTACTTTTAATTTAGGTTTAGGATTTTTCATATTATCATCCATCATAGCGCCCTCCCCATTAATTTCATCAAAATTTTCTCCAAAATAATTCAACAAAAACTTTCTTCTAGACATAGAAGTTTCGGCATAGGCAGATATTTCGTCTAATAAAGAATAACTTTGTTCTTGTTCAGCAATCGGTTTTCCTGACATGAATTTTTCTAATTTTTCAATATCTTTATGTGTGTAAAAAGCTAAACAATGTCCTTCTCCTCCATCTCTACCAGCTCTTCCTGTTTCTTGGTAATAACTTTCTAAACTTTTCGGAATATCGTGATGAATTACAAACCTTACATCTGGCTTGTCAATTCCCATACCAAAAGCTATTGTGGCAACAATTACATCGCATTCTTCCATCAAAAACATATCTTGATTTTTTGCTCTTAATTTTGAATCTAGTCCAGCATGATATGGTAAAGCGTTAATATCATTTACTTGTAAAAATTGTGTAAGTTCATTTACGTTTTTTCGAGAAAGGCAATAAATTATTCCTGATTTACCTGCTCTTTGCTTTACAAATGAGATAATATCTCTATTTAAGTTTTCAGTTTTCTGTCTTACTTCATAAAAAAGATTTGGTCTATTAAATGAGGACTTAAAAACTTCAGCGTCTTTAATCTCTAAATTTTTAACAATATCGTCTTGTACTTTGGCTGTAGCTGTAGCTGTTAAAGCAATTATAGGTATTTGAGTATTAATTTTATTTAATATGGTTTTTAAATTTCTATATTCAGGTCTAAAGTCATGACCCCATTCAGATATACAGTGTGCTTCATCAACTGCCAAAAACGAAATATTAATTTTATTTAAAAAATCAATATTTTCTTGTTTAGCTAACGATTCTGGTGCTACATATAATAATTTTGTTTTTTTACTTAAAATATCATTTTTTACTTCATTAATTTCGGAATTATTTAATGAAGAATTTAAAACATGAGCAATTCCGTCATAAGAAGAAATTCCTCTAACAACATCAACTTGATTTTTCATAAGTGCAATTAAAGGGGATACTACTAAAGCTGTTCCACCAAGTAACAAGGCTGGTAATTGAAAACATAAAGATTTACCAGCTCCTGTAGGCATGATAACCAAATTATTGTTACCCTTAATTAAGGATGAAATTATTTGTTCTTGATTTCCCTTAAATTTAGAAAAACCAAATAAGGACTTTAATTCTTTTTTTAAATCAATTTTTAAAGACATTTTATAAAGTAGACAGGTATTTTGTACATTTGCTTCTTAAATATAACATTTAAACCTTATTTAAAAAAACAAGATTGGAATCAGAAGAGAATATTTTAAAAGTTGCTAAAGAAAGTTTCAAAAACCAAGGAAATGCAATACTAAATTTACACAAGTATCTTACACTTGATTTTGAAAATGCCATAAAAAAAATTCAGTCCTCTAAAGGAAGAGTAATTGTAAGTGGAATTGGAAAAAGCGCAATTATTGGTTCCAAAATTGTTGCAACATTGAATTCAACAGGAACTCCCTCTATTTTTATGCATGCTGCTGAAGCAATACATGGTGATTTAGGTATTGTACAAAATGATGATATAATTATTTTATTATCCAAGAGCGGGAATACTCCAGAAATAAAAAATCTTATTCCATTTATAAAACAAAGAAAAGTAAGTATAATCTCAATTACATCAGAACCTAATTCTTATTTAGCCAAAAACTCTGATTATTTTTTAAACTCTTACATAGAAAAAGAAGCTTGTGTAAATAATTTAGCACCAACAACAAGTACTACGGCACAACTAGTTATAGGAGATGCTATAGCAATTTGTTTATCCAAAATTAATGGATTCAATGAAAATGATTTTGCAAAACATCATCCTGGAGGAGTTTTAGGTAAAAAACTCTACCTGAAAGTTGATGAAATAATTAATAAAAATTTAAAACCTCAGTTATCGGAATCAGACGATTTTAAAACAACAATTGATGTAATCACAAAAAATCTATTAGGTGCAGCTGTTGTTATCAAAAATAATAAACCAATTGGTATAATTACTGATGGTGACATTAGAAGAGTTTTTTCATTTGAATCTAATTTTAAAAATATATTAGCTAAAGACTTAATGTCAAAAAATCCTTTTACAATTGACTCCAATATGTTAGCAACAAAGGCTTTGTCCATCATGAACAAAAATAAAATAACTCAAATTATAGTCACTAAAAATGGTTTTTATTCCGGAATTATTCATTTACATAATATTATAAATGAAGGATTATCATGAAAAATAATTCAATTGAGGAAATGTCTTTTTTAGATCATCTTGAAGACTTGAGATGGCACTTATTGAGATCTGTGTTAGCAATTTTATTAACAGGCTCAATAGCATTTATTGCTAAAGATTTCATATTCGATAAAATTTTATTTGGCCCAAAAAACATTGATTTTTTCACATACGAATTACTTTGTAGTATTTCAAATAAAATAGGACTAGACGATAGTTTTTGTATCAATGAAATGCCTTTTAGAATTCAAAGCAGAACAATGTCTGGTCAGTTTTCTGCACACATATGGATGTCAATTACAGCTGGATTTATTATGTCATTTCCTTATGTAATATATCAATTTTGGAGTTTCATAAGTCCTGGGCTTTATGAAAATGAAAAAAGTAATGCAAGAGGATTCATCATTATTTCTTCTTTGCTATTTTTTATTGGTGTTCTTTTTGGATATTACATAGTTACTCCGCTTTCAATAAATTTTTTAGGCTCTTACAGTGTTAGTAGTGAGATCTTTAATGATTTTGACTTAGATAGTTACGTGGGTCTTGTAAGAGCTTCTGTACTGGCCTCAGGGCTAATTTTTGAATTACCTATTATAGTTTATTTTTTAACTAAAATTGGAGTAATTACGCCTGAATTAATGATTAAGTATAGAAAATTTGCTTTGATAATAGTTTTGACCTTGTCAGCTGTTATAACTCCACCTGATATAGCTAGTCAAATAATAGTTGCTATTCCGATTATTGTGCTTTATCAAATTAGTATATATATCTCTAAGTTTGTGATTAGAAAAGAAAAAATTAAAAAATGAAATTAACAGCTCAAAGCATATTCAAGTCATACAAAGGAAGAAAAGTAGTTAATGACATTTCAATAGAAGTGAATCAGGGTGAAATAGTTGGTTTACTAGGTCCAAATGGTGCTGGAAAAACTACTAGTTTTTATATGATTGTAGGACTAATTAAGCCAGATGGAGGCAAAATATCATTAGACAATTTAGATATAACTACATTACCTATGTACATGAGAGCGCAGAAAGGAATTGGATATTTAGCACAAGAAGCATCTGTTTTTAGAAAATTATCAATTGAAGATAATATAAAAGCTGTTTTAGAGCTAACAACTCTCACCTCCGAAGAACAATCTAAAAAAATGGAATCTTTATTGAACGAATTTAATTTACAGAAAATAAGAAAAAGTAGAGGTGATTTACTTTCTGGAGGTGAAAGAAGGAGAACTGAAATTGCAAGAGCTTTAGCCACAGATCCTAAATTTGTATTACTTGACGAGCCTTTTGCTGGTGTTGATCCTATTGCTGTTGAAGATATTCAAAAAATTATTTCACATTTAAAGAAAAGAAATATAGGAATTTTAATAACTGATCATAATGTTCAAGAAACATTAGCTATAACTGATAGAACTTATCTAATGTTTGAAGGAAATATACTCAAATCTGGAAAACCAGAAGATTTAGCAAAAGATGAAATGGTAAGAAAATTATATTTAGGTCAGAACTTTGAATTTAGAAAGAAGAAACTAGACTATAGCTCTTAATAAGTTTAGAATTATATAAATAGTTATTATTACAGGAAGAGAAGCTAGTCCTAAACTAGCAAAAAGAATTACTGATAAAAAAAACAAAACATACAAAGCTTTGTTTTGATTAAATTTTAAATTATTAATTTTTAGTGAAAACATATTAATATTGGATATTAGAAGAAATGATGACAAGAAAACTAATACTATTAAAATAAAAATATTTTCAAAAATTAATTCTAATTGAAAACGCTCAATAAATTGAGGAAGAAAAACAATTAAAATTGCATTTGCTGGGGTTGGAAGTCCAGTAAAATCTGTTCCAATGCTACTGACATTAAATTTGGCTAATCTGTAAGATGATGAAAGTGTGATTAAAAAAGCTAAGTATGGAGATAAAGAAATTATAAAATTAGATGAATTTTCAATTACAAAAGGCGAAGAACCAATAATATTTAAAATCACTATTGAAGAAGTTAGTCCAAATGTTACTAAATCAGATAATGAATCTAACTGAACCCCAAGTTTGTTATCAACTTTTAATAGTCTTGCAAAAAATCCGTCAAAAAAATCACAAATCAATCCTAATGAAACAAATAAGGCTAATTTTTCAAGATCTCCCATAACTCCAAAAACAACAGCAATACACCCAAAAAATAGATTTGTAAGAGTTAGGAAATTAGGGACAAAATTAAAAAGTTTCACATTTCTAAATTAATGATTTTATACAAAATCAAAACAAGAAATACTTTTATATTTAGAAATGAGTTTTTATTAACTTGTAAAATATTATTAATTCTATTGATTTGAATAAAAAATATTTAATACTTAGTCTTTTTTCTGGATTACTTTTTGGACTATCATGGCCCGTTAATGGAATCGTTTTTTTAATATTTGTCGCTTTCATACCATTATTAGTAATTGAAAGACAATTAAGAGAGAAATCTGTTTTTAAAATTTTTTCCTACAGTTTTCTAAGTTTTATTATATGGAATTCTATTACATCATGGTGGTTAGTTAACTCCACAGTATTTGGTATGTTTTTCGCGATAATTCTATATTCCATATTAATGGCCTTAGTTTTTACCAGTTACAGTTTAATTTCTAAAAAATTAGGCAGTAAACTTGGTGTTATTTTTTTTATTAGTTCTTGGATTGTTTTTGAAAAATTTAATTTAAGTTGGGAATTTTCTTGGCCATCATTGATTTTGGGTAATGTTTTTTCTGAATCACATCAGTTAATACAATGGTTTGAGTTTACAGGAACTTTAGGTGGTTCGATATGGATTCTTATTGTAAATCTTTTATTTTTTAAAACTTTAAATAAATATCTAAGCAATAAATATTATTTAAAAAACTTATCAATTGGTTTATTATCTATCTCTATTCCAATAATAATTTCTTTATTTATTTATGAGCAAGAAATAAAACACGAAAAATTTATAGAAATCACAATAATACAACCAAATATTGATCCATATAACAAAAAATATGGAAGAACAAACTTTGAAATATTGGAAGAATTTAAAGATAAAACTAAAGATGAAGAATTCAACAATAAATTAATAATAACTCCCGAAACATATTTTTCGGAAAGCCCAGGCTATTCCTTAAAAGGTTTTTTCAATACCCCGTTTTATAAAGATTTAGATAATTATTTAAATGAAAAAAAATCAGAAATTATAAGCGGAATTCAGTTTTATAAGATTTATAATTCATCAAAAACAAAAACTCAAAGTTCTAATTATTTAAGAGATAGTACTTGGGTAGATATATATAACAGTAGCTTTATAAATTCAAGTAGAAATCAAGTTTATCATAAATCTAAGCTTGTAGTTGGAGTGGAAAATTTACCATATAAATCACTTTTAGAACCAATTTTAGGTAATTTACTTTTAGATTTTGGTGGAACCGTAATGACCAGAGCAACCCAAACAAATAGATCTGTATTTAAAACAAAATCAAATGCATTAGTAGCACCTGTAATATGCTATGAATCTATGTATGGTGAATTCATGACAGATTATGTAAGAAACGGTGCACAATTAATCGCTATCATAACAAATGATGGTTGGTGGGGTAATTCTCCCGGTCACAAACAGTTATTAAGTTACTCGAGATTGAGATCAATTGAACTGAGAAGAAGTATTGTTAGAAGTGCAAATACTGGAATTTCTGCATTAATTAATGAAAAAGGAGATATAATTAATAGTATAGAATACGAAAAAAACGGAATAATTAATGATAAAATAAGCATATCAAATAAGCTAACTTTTTATGCAAAATACGGAGATTTTATCTCCAGAATATCACTTTTTTTCTTCATAATTATTTTCTTGTTTTATTTTGCGAAAAAAAAATAATATTAAATTTATTAATAAAATATTGTAGGAGTCATATAAAAAATTATTTTTGCAAATATTATAATTTGAAATTATGTATTGGACTCTAGAATTAGCCACCTATTTAACTGACGCACCTTGGCCTGCAAATAAAGATGAGTTAATAGACTTTTGTATTCGTACTGGTGCTCCTTTAGAAGTAATAGAAAATCTTCAGGAAATTGAAGAAGAAGAAGAAGAAATCTATGAATCTATACTTGAGATTTGGCCAGATTATCCCACTGATGAAGATTACCTTTGGAACGAGGATGAATATTAACCAATAAAAACTTTCTAAAAAAGTCTCATTTGAGGCTTTTTTTTTACTTAAATTTGAATAGAAAAAATAATAATGAGCTTTATAAATTCTATATTAAACGTTTTTGTTGGAAGTAAATCAAAAAAAGATTTAAAGGAAGTTGAAGGAATAGTAAAGCAAATATTAGCTTTTGAAAAAGAATTTTCTTCACTTAGTCATGACGAGTTAAGATTAAAAACAGCAATTTTTAAAAATATTATAAAAGATTCTAGAAAGCCGTTCAATGATATAATTGAAGGTTTAAATTCTAAAATACAATCCTCCAATAACATTGATGAAAAAGATGAATATTACACTGAAATAGATACAATAAATAGGGATTCAAATAAAAAAGTTGAAGAAATTTTAAATGAAATTCTTCCTCAGGCATTTGCTGTTGTAAAAGAAACTGCAAAAAGGTTTAAAGAAAATTCTGAAATTAAAGTCAAAGCAAATGAATACGATCTAAGATTATCCTCAGAAAAAACTTATGTTAAAACTGACGGAGATAATGTGATTTGGTTAAACAAATGGAATGCTGCTGGAAAAGAGGTTACTTGGGATATGGTTCATTATGATGTTCAGTTAATTGGAGGTATAGTTCTACACAGAGGTAAAATTGCTGAAATGCAAACTGGTGAAGGGAAAACATTAGTTGCTACCCTTCCTGTATATTTAAACGCTCTCACCGGAAATGGAGTTCATTTGGTTACCGTAAATGATTATTTAGCTAAAAGAGATAGTGCTTGGATGGCGCCAATTTTTGAATTTCATGGGTTAAGTATTGATTGTATTGACTATCACTCTCCTAACTCTGAAGAAAGAAGGAAAGCATACAACGCAGATATTACATATGGAACTAATAATGAATTTGGATTCGATTATTTGAGAGATAACATGGCGCACTCTTCAAAAGATTTAGTTCAAAGAAAACATGCATATTCAATTGTTGATGAAGTTGATTCTGTTCTTGTTGATGACGCGAGAACACCCCTAATAATTTCAGGGCCTGTTCCTAAGGGAGACATACATGAATTTGATGAGCTAAAACCAAGAATTTATGATATAGTTAAAAAACAAAAAGATTTGTTAACCCAAGTTTTATCAAAAGCTAAAAAGTTAATTTCAGAAGGAAATACAGAAGAAGGAGGTTTTCATTTATTACAAGTATTTAGAGGACTTCCTAAGAATTCAGCATTAATAAAATATCTAAGTCAAGAAGGAATCAAACAACTACTGCAAAAAACTGAAAACTTTTATATGCAGGATAATAATAGAGAAATGCCTAAAGTAGATTTAGATTTATTCTTTGTTATTGATGAAAAAAATAATCAAATTGAACTTACAGATAAAGGAATAGACACTATTTCAAACAAAAATGAAGATTCTAATTTTTTTGTTTTACCTAATCTTTCAATTGAATTAACTCAAATAGAAAACAAAAAACTTGAATTAAATAAAGAGGTAGAAGAAAAAGAAAAAGTTTACAATGATTTTGCTACTAAAAGTGAAAGAATTCACACTTTAAATCAATTGCTAAAAGCATACACTCTTTTCGAAAAAAATACTGAGTATGTTGTCATGGATAACAAAGTGAAGATTGTCGATGAACAAACTGGTAGAATTATGGATGGAAGAAGATACTCTGACGGACTTCACCAAGCTATTGAAGCTAAAGAGAATGTGAAAATTGAAGATGCCACTCAAACATTTGCTTCTATAACTTTACAAAATTATTTCAGAATGTATAACAAACTTTCTGGAATGACAGGAACAGCAATTACAGAAGCTGGAGAACTATGGGACATATATAAATTAGATGTTGTAGAAATTCCTACTAACAAGCCAATTGCTAGAAAAGATCACAATGATTTAATATATAAAACTAAAAGGGAAAAATATAATGCAGTTATTGAAGATGTTACAAAAATATCTAACCAAGGTAGACCTGTATTGATTGGAACAACATCAGTTGAAATTTCAGAACTTTTGGGAAGAATGTTGACAATACGAAAGATTAATCATAATGTTTTGAATGCCAAATTACACAAAAAAGAGGCTGATATTGTTTCTGAAGCTGGTAATGCAGGAATAGTTACTATAGCTACAAATATGGCAGGTAGAGGAACTGATATTAAAATTTCAGATAAAATAAAAGAAAACGGTGGATTAGCCATAATTGGAACAGAAAGACATGATTCAAGAAGAGTTGATAGACAGTTAAGAGGAAGAGCTGGAAGACAAGGAGATCCTGGAAGCTCACAATTCTATGTTTCATTAGAAGATAATTTAATGAGACTTTTTGGTTCAGATAGAGTTGCAAAAATGATGGATAGAATGGGTCTAGAGGAGGGTGAAGTAATTCAGCACTCTATGATGACTAAAACCATTGAACGAGCACAAAAAAAAGTAGAAGAAAATAATTTTGGAATAAGAAAAAGACTTCTTGAATATGATGATGTAATGAATGTGCAAAGAGAAATCATTTACAAAAGAAGAAAACACTGTTTACAGGGTGAAAGACTTAAAGTTGATATAGCAAGTATGATATATGATACCTGTGAAATTATTGTAAATAACAGTAAGTTATCTAATAATTATAAGGATTACGAATTTGATGTAGCTAGGTTTTTTTCCATGAATTCAAATTATAGTGATGATGAATTTAAATCTAGTTCTGAAGATGAAATTTTTAAAGAAACTTATAAAAAAGCATTTGAATATTATAATTCAAAAATGACTTCTTCTGCAACAAAAGTATTCCCAGTAATTAAGAATGTTTATGAAAATTCATCAAATAATTTTGAAAGAATAGTAGTTCCATTTACTGATGGAAACAAAACACTTAATGTAGTATCAAATTTAGAAAATGCTTATAATTCAGAGGGGAAAACATTAGTTAATGATTTTGAAAAAAATATATCTTTAGCAATTATAGATGAAGCCTGGAAAGTTCATTTAAGAAAAATGGATGAATTAAAACAGTCTGTTCAATTAGCTGTTCATGAGCAAAAAGATCCACTCGTAATTTATAAAGAAGAGGCCTACATATTATTTGGCTCAATGATAGAAAAAGTTAACAAAGACATAATTTTATTTTTATTTAACGGAGAACTTCCTTCAAAAGACCCCTCTAACATAAGAGAAGATAGAAGAGTAAGAAGACAACAAAAATTAAACGTTTCTAAAGAAGAAGTTCTAAATAGTGACGAAATTGCTTCAAAAAACAGAAAAGCTGGAGAAAATGTTTCAAGAAATAATAACTACGTTGAAACGATTGTAAGAGAGGTTAAGAAAATTGGTAGAAATGAAAAAGTAAATATAAAAAATGTTACAACTGGAGAAACTAAAACTCTCAAGTATAAGTTAGCTGAAAATTTCATAAAAAAAGGTGAATGGATAATTTTTAATGAATAATTAAAAAATATGAACATAGTTGTAATAGGACCATTTTATCCATATAGGGGTGGTATTTCTGATACAAATAAAGAACTATGTGAATCATTAATAGATAATGGGCATGATGTAGAAATAATAAATTTTAAATTATTGTATCCAAAATTATTATTTCCTGGAAAAACACAATTTCAAAAAAAAAATATTAATACAAATTTAAAATCTCATAGAATTTTAAATACTGTAAATCCATTTAATTGGTTTGGAGTTTTAAAAAGAATAAAAGAAATAAAACCAGATTTAATAATTTCAACGTACTGGACTGGATTACTTTCACCTTCATATTCTTTAATAAACAAGTTTGTTAGTAATAAAGTAAAAAAAATTGGTATTATTCATAATGTTATTTCGCACGAAAAAAGACCAATAGAAAAATATCTATTAAAATTATACCTAAGTAAACTTGACAAATACTTTACACTTTCAAAAAATGTATTAAATCAAATTCAAGAGATTTCGAAAGAAAACAAGGGTGTTAAACTATTTCATCCTCTACCAAAAAAATTTGGTGTTAAAGAAGACAAAATTATTTCAAAAAAAACACTTCATTTAAATACTGAACATGAATATATATTGTTTTTTGGTTTAATAAGAGAATACAAGGGTTTAGAAACCCTTATTAAAAGTATGCCAAAAGTTTTAAAACTTAATCCAAATTTAAAACTATTGATTGTGGGTGAAAATTATATATCCATGAAAAAATATAAACAATTAATTAAAAAATTAGATATTTCAAAAAGTGTTATAATTAAAAATACATTTATTGACGATGATAAAATAAAATATTGGTTTAGTTCATCTGAACTAGTCATAATACCATATAAAAAAGCCTCACAGAGTGGAATAACATCGCTTTCACTTCAATTTGAAGTACCAACAGTATCATCAAATATAGACGGACTTAATGAAGTTATCAATGATAATATTACAGGGTATTTTTTTAACATGAATTTTGATGAACTAGCTGCGAAAATTAATTATGCTTTAAAAAGTGATAAAAATAATATTGTAAACAATATAATTAAGCTCAAGAAAGAATTAACTTGGGATAGTTTTGTAACCCAAATTTTAAAAAACATATAGAATGTACAAATTTACTTTTATAGGTCTGTTAATGATATTTAACATTTATTTAAACGATTCTAATCAAAAATATAAAACGGCTTATTTCGCTTCAGGGTGTTTCTGGTGTGTTGAAAGTATTTATGAAAATTTAAAGGGTGTTAAAGAAGTTAATTCTGGGTATTCAGGTGGAAAAACTACTAATCCTACATATAGACAAGTAATGTCTGGAAGAACTGGGCATGCAGAAGCTATTGAAGTTATCTATAACCCTAGTGAAATAACATTTAAAACTCTAGTTAATGTTTTTTTTGGTTCTCATGATCCTACCACTTTAAACAAACAAGGACCCGACCGAGGCACTCAATATAGATCGATTGCATTTTATAAAAATCCGATAGAAAAAGAAATAATTGAAAACACCATATCGGAATTATTATTTAATAAGACTTATTATAAGATAACTACTGAGGTTATGAAATTTAAAGAGTTTTATTTAGCTGAAAAATATCATCAAGATTACAAGAAAAAAAACCCTTACAATCCTTACATATTAAATGTTTCAGCACCAAGAATAAATAAATTTAAAATTGACTATTCAGAACTTTTAAAATAATTAAGTTTTTTATCAATTATTCTATCCATATAATCTTGAATAAAAGCTTTTAAATATATTTCCTCTTTATTAAAATCAATAGTTTTATCATTTATAATATTATTTTCCAACCAATAATCATCAATATCGTACACTCCGATAACTTCGTTACCATCAAAAACTAATGTAAACTTATTCATTGAAAAATGATATACAGTTCCAGAGTAATTGATCGAAAATGGTTGACCTAAACCAGAAAAAACACTTCTTCCCCAAGTATTTAAAGATTTATCATACCCTAATAAATCAATTAACGAAGGAAAAATATCCATTTGTTGCATTAAAACATCATTTTCTCCTTTCAATGAATTGTTAGGATGGTAAAATAGTACAGGAATAGAAAATCTATTTACTGGAGCAGAATAATAAGGATACCAAAACTGATTAGTGTGGTCAGCTGTAATTATAAATATAGTATTTTCGAACCAAGGTTCTTTTTTAGCTGATTCAAAAAACTTTCTTAGAGCATTATCTGAATAACCTATTACTTGATGCATTTGAACATCACCCATTGGAAAAACACCTTCATATTTTTCAGGAACATAAAATGGCTCGTGTGATGATAAACTAAAAAAAGTGGAAAAGAAAGGTTCCTTAAGTTTACTAGTTGTATTATTCACATATTGTAAAAATGGTTCATCCCAAATTCCCCAAAAACCATCATATAAAGAATTATCATTAAATTCATTTTTTCCAAAATAATTATCAAACTTTAAAATATTAGACAATCCTAAAAATCCCATTGAACCATTGGGTGCTCCATGAAAAAAAGAGGTAGTATAACCTTTTTCATTAAAGACTGAAACTAAAGATTGTATCTCTTGGTTAGCATAAGGTGAGGAAGTAAAGGGTATTTTAAATGATGGTACGCTAGCTAAAATTGATGGTAATGCTTCTATTGATTGTCGACCATTAGCAAAAGCATTTGTAAAAATCATACTGTTATTTGAAAGAGAATCTAAAAAAGGAGTATAACTTACATAATTTTCGATACTTCTATTTTTATTAAACGCACCAATATATTCACGACCAAAACTTTCCATAACTAGTATCATTACATTCGGCTGAGAATAAACACTATCATTAACCTTTTTAATAGGATTTAAAACTTGATTTACTTTAGAGGGATCCATGAAATTTTTCTTCTTAAAAAAGTTTTTATTAAAAGTTCTAATAAAACTAAATGGAGAGTTTAATACAAAGTCAGCATGAATGCCCTTTTTAACAAAACGATGAGCGTCAACCATATTTATTGGCCGCGTAGCATTTCCTATTCCACCCCTAACACCAATAACACAAACAAAAACTATAAAAAGAGATGACAAAGTAGAAAAAATATAAAATTTTAAATCATAAATAGGTTTGACATGGGTAATTTCAATTTTTTTGTAAAGATAAATCCAGACATAAACCAACAGAAAAAAGAAGATAAAAACATGCCAATAATTATAAATAAAAGATCCCGCTAATGCCATCTTATTTGTTTCATTTTCAAGAATATCAAAAACTCTTGTAGTTAATCTACTTTGAGAAAATCTATAATAAATAAAATCAAAAAAATTAGTTGAATAAGCGATTAAATTAGTTGAAAAATACAATATCATTATTCTTTTTTGAAACTTGTCGTTATTGATATTTTTGAACGGAATTAATGATATGAGTATAAATAAAACATTAGCATATAGTATTGCAGAAGTGTCAAAAGTTAATCCGATAAAACATAAATAAAAAAACTCATGAACGCTTTCAATAATAATCATATTACTGTTATAAAAATAAAACAACACTCTAGCAAAAAAATAGAAAACATATGCCAATGAAATTCTTAAAAAAAGTGTTTTGTATGATTCTATTCTACTATACATTATATTTTAATTTTAAACGAACTAAATGTGAATAAATAACCCAATAGAATTCCAAAAAACGAACCAAATAAAACATCTGCCGGAAAATGGACTCCAATATAAATTCTACTGTAGGAAACTATAATTGCCCATAAAAAAAGATATTTAAAATTTGATGAAAATCTTTTAAATGAAAAATAGAAAAAAGTAGCCAGAGCGAAAGAGTTTGCAGCATGAGCGGAAAAAAATCCATATAATCCTCCACAACTTGATTTAACAATCCTAATTTGATCATTTATTGTTTCATCATGACACGGTCTAAATCTTTCAAAGTAATCTTTAAACAAATTACTTAGTTGATCAGTAAATACTATTAATATACTTATTAAAACTATATATTTTAGAAATTCAGCATGAGATAGTTTTTTATAGATATAATAAATTAAGAATAAATATAGAGGAATCGATGATTTCTTATTAGTGACAAACATCCAAAAAGCATCAAACAATTCAATTCCTAAAGCATTCAAAAAAACAAAAAGCGACTTATCTAAATCAATTAATGTTTCCACAAATAATATTATTTAATAATTCCATATTTGTCAAACAAATAAACCAGAGAAGCCATTGAAAAAGTCCCCAGTTCTAGTTCTCTTTTATTTATAGCATCAAAAGTATCAATAGAAGTATGATGGTAATCAAAATATCTCTGTGAATCAGGTCTTAGTCCAGCTAAAACATTTTTTTCATTGTTTAATGGAGATATATCTGCACCACTTCCTCCACGTTCAAAAGATTGGATTAAATAAGGTTCAAATAAATTTTTCCAAGACTTTATTAATTCAAAATTTTTATCACTTGATGTAAAAGCAAATCCTCTTGGAGTAAATCCTCCAGCATCAGATTCGAGAGCAAAGATATGATTCAACTTATTTTTATTTGATATTTCTGCATATTTTAACGCTCCTCTTAAACCATTTTCCTCATTCATAAAAAGAACAATTCTAATTGTTCTTTTGGGTTTATAATTAATTTTTTTGAAAATATTTATGATATCAATTGACTGTACAATTCCTGCACCATCATCGTGAGATCCATCTCCTAAATCCCAAGAATCTAAATGTCCTCCTACTAAAATAATTTCATTTGGATATTCAGATCCTTTTAATTCAGCAATAACATTGTAAGATTTGACGTCTTTATATGTTTTACATTGTTGCCTTAAAAGAAACTTTAGGTTTGGATTGATTTTTAACAGTTTACTTAATTTTTCAGCAGCATTTGTACTTATTGCAGCTGCAGGGATACGTTTACTTGATGGTAGGTTTCCATAGCTCATTGTACCAGTATGTGGAATGTCATCTAATCTTAAACTCATAGATCTAACAATCACTCCAATAGCTCCATATTTAATCGCTTCTAAAGCACCATTTACTCTTTGATCAACAGCTTCACCATAAGCTTGAAAAGTACTAACAAGATTTGGTTGCATCGGTCTATTAAAAAAAACTATTTTACCATCAATCTCTTTTTTACCTAATAATTCTAGTTCCTCAAAATTTGTAACTTCAACTACGTTAGATTTAATACCCACTGAAGGTGTAGCTACTGACCCTCCCAATGCACACACATCCACATTAAATGTAATCCCAGGTTGGGTTTCAATTAAGGCAAATTCCTTTGGACCTCTAACCCATTTAGGAACCATAACCTCTTGTAACCAAACTTTATCAAACCCTATTTTAGATAATTCACTTCTACCCCATTCAACTGCTCTTTCTGCACCTAATGAACCTGATAATCTATGTCCTATCTCATTTGACAAAAAATCCAATAATTCATAGCTAGAACTAGAAGTCATTGTAGTATCAAAAATATTTTTAATGACAGCTTTGTCATCTTGAGAAAAAGTAAAAAAAGAAAATAATAATAAGTGTACAGAAATAAAAAGCTTCATTTAATTATTTATTTGAATATTTAACAACATCATTTTTTGTAATTTTATTTTTATCAGACAGAATAATTAACCTTTCAATAACATTTCTTAATTCTCTTACATTTCCTGACCAATTAAATTCTTTTAATTTATTAACTGCCTCCTTATCCATTGTTTTTATGTCAGCACCAGAATCTTTAGAAATATCTTTTAAGAAATGCTCAACTAACAATGGAATATCAGAAACTCTGTCGTTTAAAGAGGGGACATTAACTTCTATTACAGCTAAACGATGAAAAAGATCTTCTCTAAAATTGTTATTTTCAATTTCAGATCGTAGTTTTTTATTAGTTGCAGCAATTACCCTAACATCAACAATTAAATCTCTTTCACTTCCAACTCTTTGAATTTTATGTTCTTGTAAGGCTCTTAAAACCTTAGATTGAGCTGACATACTCATATCTCCAATTTCATCAAGAAATATTGTACCACCATTGGCAGCTTCAAATTTACCAGCTTTATCTTTAACTGCTGAGGTAAAGGCACCCTTAACATGGCCAAATAATTCACTTTCAATTAGTTCTGAGGGAATGGCAGCACAGTTAACTTCAATAAAAGGTGCAGAATTCCTTAAACTATTCATATGTATTTGATGAGCAACTAATTCTTTTCCAGAACCGTTAGGACCTTGAATTAAAACTTTTGCATTTGTTAAAGCTACCTTGTTTATCATCGCTTTAATTTCTAAAATAGGATGAGATTCACCTATAATATTATATTCATTTGATTTATTAGATTTAACCTTTCCTTTTTTAATAAAATTATTATTCAAAAGGGCTGACCTAACAGAATTTAATAATCTGTTTAAATCTGGTGGTTTAGAAATATAATCGAAAGCTCCTATTCTCATGGATTCAACAGCAGTTTCCAGATCACCATGTCCAGAAATCATTATTGTAGGCGTGTTTGGACATTCTTTAAGTACATGTCTTAATACTTCAATACCATCTTTTTTAGGCATTTTAATATCACATAAAATCAAATCAAATTTATTAGAATTTATTTTTGAAACACCATCAACACCATCAACTGCTTCAATAATTTCATAATTCTTATCTTCTTGATGTAATACTTTTTTAAGAACTCTTCTAATAGTTTCTTCGTCTTCAATTATTAATATTTTTGGCATATTTTATTTTTGTAAGTGAACAACTCTTTGAGGAAATGGTATGTTAATATTATTTTCTTTAAACCTTTTATAAACTAAAAATCTTATATCACTTTCAATAAGATTTACTCTAAAACCATTATTATAAGTGAAAATTAATTGAAAATCTAATGAGTTGTCTCCAAAATTTTTAAAAATAACATTTGGTGTAGGATTTTTCATTAGATGTGGATGAGAATCAGCAATTTCTAATAGTATTTCTTTTACTTTTTCAACATCTGAATTATAATCAACACCAACAGAGACGGAGCCTCTTAAAACAGTTCCATTCTCTGTCCAATTGAATAATGTTGATGTTAAATATTTATGATTAGGAATAATTAAAACTTTATTATCAAAAGTAACTGCTCTTGTGGTTCTAATTTTTATGTTTTCCACCCTCCCAATTTTTCCATCAATTTCAATAATATCACCAACATGAACAGTCTGATCAGCTAAAATTAAAATACCAGATATTATGTCTTGAAAAAAAGTTTGAAGTGCTAGACCAATACCAATAAAAAGTGCAGCTGATGCAGCAAATATTCCAGTAAGTTCAATTCCAAAATTTTGAAAAGTAATTAAAGCAACAACTACATAAACGAAATAATTTAAAAATGAAAAAACAGATTTAAATTTTAATTTTCTTTCTTCGTCAAGTTTTTTTGTCGCTATCTTTTTTACAACTTTTAATAAAAAATAAGTTAAAAGAAAAATCATTGTAACAAAAAGAATTGATACAATAGAGAACTTTATACTATCAGTTATAAAGTATTCTTTATTAAGAAAATCAATAAACTTATTCATTAGAAAATATTTTTTTAAATATAATCAAATTGAATATAAAATTGGGAGTATAAAATATAAAGTTAAATGGCTTTAATTGTTAAGAAAACATGTCCTTAACTTTTTCAAAAAACGATTTTTCTCCCTTCTCTGGAGATGGGATAAAGTTTTCATTTTCTTTCATTTGATTAAAAAATAATCTTTGTTCTTTATTTAAAGTTTTGGGCGTCCAAACATTAACATGAACAAGCAAATCTCCATTACCATAAGAGTTAATACTACTCAATCCTTTTCCTCTGAGTCTTAGTATTTTTCCAGATTGAATACCAGATTCTAATTTAATTCTTACGTTTCCTGTTACAGTTTCAATTTCTTTTGAAACTCCTAAAACAGCTTCTGAAATACTGATATATAAGTCAAAATGAAGATTATTACCTTCTCTTTTTAAAGTCTCATGCTCTTTTTCACTTATTAAAACAATTAAATCTCCAGCAATACCATTTCCGGCTGAATCATTACCTTTTCCTGAAACTTTTAATTGCATGCCATCTTCAACTCCTGCAGGAATTTTAACTAATACTGTTTCCTCACTTAGAATTAAACCATTGGAATCAGCATTTGAGGGTCTATTTGAAACTACTTGCCCAGAGCCGCCGCAACTTGGACATGTTGTAGATGATTGCATTCGACCCAAAATTGTATTTGTTATTCTAGTTACTTGACCAGTACCATTACATGTACTACAAGTTTTGTAAGTGACGCCATCAGCTTTAATTTTTCTCTTGACCTTAATCTTTTTTTCAACTCCTAAAACAACTTCACTAAGTTCGAGCTGAACTCTTATTCTTAAATTGCTTCCTTTTGAAACTCTTGAACCTCCACCTCCAAAACCTCCAAAACCACTACCTCCTCCAAATGCACTACCAAAAATATCACCAAATTGACTAAAAATATCATCCATGTTCATTCCCGCTCCACCAAAACCTCCTGTACCATCAAAAGCAGAATGACCAAATTGATCGTATTTAGTTCTTTTGTCTTTATTTCCTAAAACCTCGTAAGCTTCAGCTGCCTTTTTAAAATTTTCTTCAGCTTGAGAATCTCCAGGATTTTTATCAGGATGATATTTAATTGCTTTTTTTCTGTATGCTTTTTTAATTTCGCTTTCAGAGGCTGATTTACTAACACCAAGAATTTCGTAAAAATCTTCTTTCATATTTAATTAATTAGTTTCCAACTACAACTTTAGGGTATCTAATAATTTTGTCTCCAAGTTTATATCCAGATTCAATTACATCAATAATTTTGCCTTTCATTTTATCGTTTTCAGCGGGAATTTGTGTAATAGCCTCATGAATTTCAGCATCAAAATCATCTCCATTATTAACATCTATTAAAATTAATCCTTGAGATTTTAAAACATCAGAAAATTTATTTTTAATTAATGACATACCCTCAATTAAGCTTTTTTCTTTTGATTTTTCGAATTCTTTAGAAGCTCTATTTAAATCGTCAACAATTGGAAGAAGAGCAGTCATTAATTCTTGAGAAGCAGTTTTATATAAATCTAAACGTTCTTTAGAAGTTCTTTTCTTATAATTCTCAAATTCAGCAAATAAACGCAAAAATTTATCTTTTTCATCTTTTACAGAAACTTCAAGTGTTTCTATCTGAGATTTGAGTGTTGGTTTTTTTGGTGATTTGGTTTTTGAACTACTCATTTTTAATATTTGTATATAGGGTGCAAAAGTACTGCCAATTTTAAATAGTTTGTCAAAATGTCATCAAATTATTTTAATAAATTATTTAGTGCAGAAGAAATTGATTTATATTGAAAATTAAATCCTTCGACTATAATTTTTTTAGAGGATACATTTTGACTAAACAAAAATAATTCTGACATAGAACCAGTTATTATTTTAATTAAAAACGAAGGAATTGGTGGAAGTAATATTTTTTTATTTAAAACTTTACTAATTTCCAAAGTAAACAACTTACTTGAAATTGGATTTGGAGCAACCAAATTATAAATACCAGTTTTATTATTGTTCAATAAAAACAAAATTGAATCAACTAAGTCATCTATATGAATCCAAGAATATATATTACCTCCATTACCAAACCATGTGCCTAAAAAATACTTAACCGATAGTGCAATTGGTTTTAGCAATCCACCATTTAACGACAATACTAATCCTATTCTCAAAATTGTTACATTTATTTTTTGTTCTTTTAACTTTTTACACGATGTTTCCCATTTACTAACAGTATTACCTAGAAAAGAATTTGATGTGTTTTGAGATGATTCAGTATGAGTATATGAATTGTCCGATTTATAAATCCCAATTGCAGATGCGCAAAAAAAATGATCAATTTTTGATTTTTTTTCTAATATAATTTGATATAATAATTTAACAGAGTTAGTTCTGCTTAAAAGAATTGATTTTTTTGACGATTTTGTCCAAAGTTGAGCAATAGGAGAGCCGGCAAGATTAATGATTATATGAACTCCATTAATACAGTTTGAATCAATTTTATTTAATTCAGGATTCCAATAAAATTTATTAATATTTTTATTTGAAGATTTTAGATTCTTGTTTGTTGTCAAAATATTAATAGACGCATTTTGTTCTAATAATTTATTAACTAATTTTTTTCCGATCAATCCACTAGCTCCAGTAATTAAGTATTTCATTCTTAATATCAATTATATTAATCAAAGTTAATTTGTAATTTTACTAAATACAATTGATTTATATGAAAGTTAATAAAATAAAAATCTCTAAGATTAACCAAATTGATTTTGATAATTTAGATTTTGGATCTGTATTTACAGACCACATGTTTACTTGTGATTATATCAATGGAGAGTGGGTTGATCCACAAATATGTCCTTACGAACCAATAACTATTAGTCCTTCTGCGAGAGTTTTTCATTACGGCCAAGCTTGCTTTGAAGGTATGAAAGCATTTAAAGACAACAAAAACAAAACATGGCTATTTAGACCAAATGATAATTATGAACGAATTATAAAATCTTCTGTAAGATTAGCTATGCCAGAATTTCCAAAAGAACTATTTTTTGAAAGTCTTAATAAATTATTGGAACTAGACAATGCTTGGATCAAACCTGGTCTAGGAAATTCCTTATACATTAGACCGTTTATTTTTGCAAGCGAAGACACTATAAATGCTACTGAAGCAAATCAATATAAATTTATGATCATATGTGCTCCAGCTAATTCATATTACTCTGGAGACGTAAGGGTTAAAATTGAGAAGTCTTTTAGTAGAGCAGCTAAAGGTGGTGTTGGCTACGCAAAAGCTGCAGGTAATTATGCTGCACAATTCTACCCAACAATTCTTGCCAGAAATCAAGGTTATCAACAAATTATTTGGACAGATTCATCAACCCACGAGTATATAGAAGAAGCTGGAACTATGAATCTATTTTTTAGAATAGGAGATAAATTAATAACAGCTCCAACAAGCGATAGTATTCTTGATGGAATCACTAGAAAAAGTTTAATTAAAATTTCAAAAGATTTAGGGATAGATATTGAAGTAAGACCAATAAAAGTAAATGAAATTTTGAATGCAGCAAATGAAAATAATTTAAAAGAAATATTTGGAAGTGGAACCGCAGTAGTTGTTCTACCAATAAGTGGTTTTGGATATGAAAACGAAAAATTTGAATTACCAAGTATTGAAAATCCCTGGAGTCTTTTTTTAAAGAAAAAACTAAACGATATTCAATATAATATTATTGAAGATCCTTACGGCTGGAGGGTCAAAGCTTAATTAAGAACTTTAGAAATATCAGGTTTAAAATAATTAGGTCCTTTCATTACTTTACCATCATTTCTGTAGATTGGCTTTCCGTCCTCTCCTAATTTACTTAAGTTACTTTTTTGTATTTCATCAAAAATTTCTTCTATTTTATCCTGCATACCATGTTCTATAATAGTTCCACATAAAATATAAAGCATATCACCCAAAGCATCAGCAACCTCAACTAAATCATTGTTTTTTGCAGCTTGAAGATATTCTTGATTTTCCTCTGCCATTAAATTAAATCTTAATTTAATTTTATCTAAGCCAATTTCAGTAGTAGGGTTTTCTTTATAACTGAGTTTGTATATCTCGTGAAAGATTTTAACTGCTTCAATTTGATGTTTCATATAGTATTTAATATTATTTTTACTTAAAAGTAGTTAAATATGTTCAGCAGTGGTCAATTAGTTTTTGCAATTTTATTTTTTATTTCGTTTGTAGCAATTATAACTATTAGTTACAAAAAAGATTTAAAAGGACTTAAGGGTTCTTACAGCGGAATCAGATGGGTAATAATAGGTTTTGTTTGTTTTGTTTTATTATTAGTTATTTTAAAAAAACTCAGTGTTTCATGAAACAATTACTTTTAGTTTTTATTGGAGGTGGATTAGGAAGTATGTTTAGGTATCTTATTTCAAATATTTCTCTCTTCAGTAATTCCAAACTTCCACATAACACATTTATTTCTAATATATTAGGATGCCTATTAGTTGGCCTAATTATGGGTTGGGCTATAAAAAATAATCAAATGAATTCTCCCCAAACTATTTTATTTGCAACTGGTTTTTGTGGTGGACTTACTACTTTTTCAACTTTTGCGTATGAAAATACCGAATTAATCAAATCAGGGGAAATTAGTATGTTCTTCTTCTATACATTTATTTCAATAATTATCGGTTTTGCTACAGTTTTTGTTGGAATACAAATAACAAAATAGGTTTTATCAATTTCAAAAATTGATCAATTTGATAAAATAAACTGTCCAAAATTATCATTCCTTAATTTTAAATAGCACCAAAATACATTATTAATAAAAATAGTCTTCAATAAAGGATTTTATATAAGAATTATTAGGTCTTTTGTTAGTTTTGATGAAAATTATTTAACAAAATTTAACATTAACTTAAAAATTACTATCATGAATTTAAAAAAACAATCATTTAAACTTAGTTCTTTAATTCTTATTGCTATTTGCTTTTTTACATTAAACGAATCTAAAGCACAAGATTTAGGTGCAGATTTAGTTAGCTCATATGTGTGGAGAGGAACTCAATTCGGTTCTGGAGCTCACATCCAGCCGTGGGTATCATTAAGCTCAGGAGATTTGGAAGTTGGAGCATGGGGAAGTTTTCCAACAACAGCAGCTGGAGGAGGAAATGAACTTGATTTATATGCAAGCTACTCTTTTGGAAAGTTTGGTTTAACTCTTACAAATTATTCATTTCCTGGAGAAGGTGGTGCTTATGCTGATGGAGAAGGACTTTTTGAAGGAGATTATTTAGAAATTTCTGGTTCTGCAGAACTAGGGCCAATCAATCTTTTAGTAGGTTATTTCACAGAGGTTGAAGCATTATATGTTGAAGCTGCATTTTCAGCAGGCCCTGTAGATGTATCAATTGGATACGGAGACGATTCAAAAGAGGCTTGGTATGTTAATGGAGGAAGTGGATTATGCAACATTTCTCTTGGTGGTTCTAAGGATGTTAAAATAACAGAAGATTATACATTACCACTGTTTGGCTCGTTTGTTTATAATCCAGACTCTGAAGCTGCATTTTTAGTATTTGGAGCAAGTTTTTAATTAATATAAAATTAAATCAATATGAAAAAAATAGAAGCAATTATTAGAAAATCAAATTTTTCTAAAGTGAAACAAGCTTTACACTCAGTAGAAGTTAATTTCTTCACTTACTGGGATGTAACTGGAGTTGGAAATGAAAAAGAAGGACATGTTTACAGAGGGGTTACTTATAGTACTGCAGATATTCAAAGACGGTATTTATCAATTGTAGTCTCTGACGAATTTGTTAAAAGAACAATTAATGCAATTCTTGAATCAGCCTATACAGGTGAAGTGGGAGATGGAAAAATATTTGTATTTCCAGCTGAAGAAGCTTACAGAATTAGAACAAAAGAAACTGGAAAAACATCATTAAACTAAAATTATTATGGAACTATTAACATCAAATAACGTATGGATGATGATCTGTACAGCACTAGTATTTTTTATGCATTTAGGATTTTCATTTCTAGAAATTGGACTTACTAGACAAAAAAACACTATTAATATATTATTTAAAAACTTCTTTGTTATAACTATGGGACTACTAGTTTATTGTGGTTTTGGTTTTAATTTAATGTATCCAGGTGAATTTGGAATTATTGAGGGAGTTTTAGGATTTGCAGGATTTGGATTGGATCCTGGAATTGATTATGACCAATTAACTTACGCAGGAGGTGGATATACATATTGGACAGATTTCCTTTTTCAAGGGATGTTTGCTGCAACAGCGGCAACTATTATTTCTGGAGCAGTTGCTGAAAGAATTAAAATTGGTTCTTTTATGCTTTTAGCTTTCCTTTATGTTTCAATCATATATCCAATTGTTGGTTCTTGGCAATGGGGAGGAGGTTTTTTTAGCACATTTATTTCTGAAGACTTAGGTTTCTATGATTTTGCAGGTTCTACATTAGTTCATTCTGTTGGAGGATGGGGAGCTTTAGTTGTAATTTACTTTTTAGGTGCAAGAAAAGGAAAATTTGATTCTGATGGAAAACCACTTGCAATACCAGGTTCAAACTTACCTTTATCGGCAGCTGGAGTTTTAATTTTATGGTTAGGATGGTTTGGTTTTAATGGTGGTTCTGTACTATCTGCAGATCCAGCTCTTACATCATTAACATTAGTTACAACTTGTTTAGCTGCAGCTGCAGGTGGAATTGGCGCTGCTGTTTTATCAGGTATTTTATATAAGAATTTAGATCTAACTATGTTTATGAATGGAGTTCTTGGAGGTCTTGTTGGAATTACAGCTGGAGCAGATCAAATGCTTCCACATACTGCAATATTAATTGGTTTAATAGCAGGTGGAATTGTTGTTCTCTCAGTTGCATTATTAGATAAATGTAAACTAGATGATCCAGTTGGAGCAATTCCAGTACACTTATTTTGTGGAATTTGGGGAACTTTAGCTGTTGGATTATTTGGTGAGTTAGCTGGATTTGATCAATTCATGGTACAATTAGCGTGTGTAGGTATCACTGGTGTTTTCTGTGTGATAGGTGGAACAATTATTACTTTAATTGTAAAATCAATAGCAGGGTTAAGAGTAGACGAAAAAGAAGAAGAAGATGGTTTAGACATAGCAGAGCATGGAACCAGAGCTTATGGAGATTTTTCAATAAACTAATTATTTATAACTATTTTCATGAAAAATTAGTATCATGAAAATAAATTTTCTTTACAAACTGCAATGTTATTTAGTTATAACATTGCAGTTTTTTTATACATATGGTCAAAACGAAGTCAGTCAAGGTCCATATGAACAGCTTATTTTAAGAGGAATTACTCTTATCAATGGAAATGGAGCCCCGCCAATAGGTCCTGTAGACATAGAAATTAAAAAAAATATCATTACAAAAGTTCAAGTAGTAGGCTATCCAGGTGTTAGTGAAAGAAGAAATGGTCCTAAACTTGAAAAAAATGGAGTTGAATTTGACTACAGCGGAATGTTTGTTCTCCCTGGTTTTATTGATATGCATGGACATATTGGAGGAATATCTCAAGGAGCTGATCCAGAATATGTTTTTAATCTTTGGATGGCTCATGGAATTACAACAATTAGAGAACCTAGCGGAAGAGGATTAGATTTTACTTTAGATTTAAAAAGGAAAAGCCAAAGAAATTCAATTATAGCCCCACGAATATATGCTTACACAGGGTTTGGTAGTGGTTCCCAAGTGAATACAAAGGCTGATGCCATAAAATGGGTGCGAGATAACGCTAATAAAGGTGCAGATGGAATTAAATTTTTTGGAGCAAACCCTGAAATATTAAAAGCTGCAATTAAAGAAAACAAAAGACTTGGATTGAGATCGGCTTTTCATCACGCCCAAATGAGCGTAGCTAGATGGAATGTTTTAAACTCAGCAAAAGCTGGCTTAACAACAATGGAACACTGGTACGGATTACCAGAAGCTCTATTTTATGATAAAACAGTTCAAAACTACCCACCTAACTATAATTATCAAAATGAACAGCATAGATTTGAAGAAGCTGGGAAATTATGGGAACAATCTGCAAAACCCTACAGTGAACACTGGAATAATGTAATGAATGAATTAATAAAACTTGATTTCACTTTGGACCCAACTTTCAATATATATGAAGCTAGCAGAGATTTACATAGAGCTAGACGTGCTGAATGGCATGAAGAATATACTTTACCATCCTTATGGAAATTTTATGAACCTAGTAAAATTTCTCATGGTTCATATTGGCATTATTGGGGAACTGAACAAGAAGTTCAGTGGAAAAAAAACTATAAATTATGGATGACTTTTGTTAATGAATTTAAAAATCGTGGAGGAAGAGTAACTACTGGTTCGGACTCAGGATTTATTTATCAACTTTATGGATTTGCATATATAAGAGAACTAGAACTTTTAAGGGAAGCAGGATTTCATCCATTAGAAATTATTCGTTCAGCTACTTTAAATGGTGCAGAAGCACTTGGTGCTGAAAAGAAAATTGGATCAATTGAAGTCGGTAAATTAGCAGATCTTGTCGTAATTGAAGAAAACCCATTAGAAAATCTTAAAGTTTTATATGGTACTGGTGCAATTAAATTAAATGACAAAAATGAAGTAGTTCGTGTTGGAGGAGTTAAATACACAATTAAGGATGGAATAGTTTATGATTCTAAATTATTGCTTAAAAAAGTTAAAGAAATGGTTTCTAATAAAAAGAAAGAAGAGAATTTTAAAATAACTCAGCCTGGGATGAAATAAAATGAAAAAAGTAAACTAATATTTTTTATTAATTAAATTTCTTAAAAATGATATGCTTGAATTATTAAATATTTTTGGCTTATCTACGTTTACTACATGTCCACAATCAGGGACAACAATTAACTTTGAATTTTTATGTTCTTTGGAAATATGTTTAATTGATTCTAAAAACATATAATCTTCTGACCCCATTAAATACAGTGTTGGAATTTTTAACTCAACTTGTCTAAAAAGTTTCAATAACGGGTTCAATTCAGATGTTAACTTATACCATCTCATAAATTCTTTTTGGTACAATTTCTTAGCCTCATTTATAAACAAAAGTCTTGATTTTTTATGATTTTCGTAGGGCATGATTACAAATGCAAAGAGTTTATAAATCCATATATAGGGCACTACAGATTTAAAAACCGAACCAAGTTTAATCAAAAATCTTGAACGAAAATTAAGTTTCATTATAGCTCCAGCCATTATCATACTTTTAACCATTTTAGGGTAATATTCAGCTAATTGACGGATTAAGATTGTTCCTAATGATATTCCTATAAAATGAGAGCTCTTAATATTTTCTTTGTTTAAAACTTCAACAATATCATTTGATATTGATTTAAATGTATATTTTTTTTCAAAAACATTTTTGATATGATATTTCGATCTTCCATGTCCTCTTAAATCTAAAAGAATTACATTAAAGAATCTTTTAAACTCTTTTATTTGCCTAAACCAAATAGATGAACTACCTCCAGCTCCATGAACAAAGGTTACCCACTCCTTAGAATTATAATTTTTGTATATCGAATAATTAATCATTGATATTGTTTAACAATACACACATTTTAGATTGAATTTTTTTAGCTTCCAAATATGATTTTTTTAGAAAATTTTTATCATTTCCTGCATATATTATAGACCTTGATGAATTAACCAAAATTCCAATTTGATCGTTCACCCCATTTTTAAAAGTATCCTCTAAACTTCCACCTTGAGCTCCAACTCCAGGAATTAACAAAAAACTATTTGGAACAATTAATCTTACATCTTTTAGAAATGAAGCTTTTGTAGCACCAACTACATACATAAGATTATTAGAATTTTTCCATTCTTGAGATTTAATTAAAACTTTTTTAAATAAATCTTGATCTGAATTTGTAGAATACTGAAAATCATTAGCCCCATTATTTGAAGTTAAGCCTAACAATATGGTATGCTTATCATTATAATCCAGAAATGGTTCAATTGAATCATTTCCCATGTATGGTGAAACGGTTATAGAATCAAATTTCATATGACTAAAAAAAGCTCGAGCGTACATATCTGAAGTATTTCCGATATCTCCTCTTTTGGCATCAGCAATCGTAAACAAATTTGGATAAGTATTATTAATATAATCAATCGTTTTTTCTAAAGTCTCCCATCCTTTCGATCCATGAACTTCGTAAAAAGCAGTATTAATTTTAACTGATACAATAAGTTCATTCAAAGCGTCTAAAAGTAATTTATTAAAACTGAAAATCGGATCAGATTCTTCTAATAAAAATAATGGTATTTTATTAATATCACTATCAAGCCCTAGACATAGGAAAGAATTTTTAGAAATAATTTGATCTTTTAAAAAACTTGCTTTCATAAATTAAAAAACTTCTTCTGAATTTTTTAGTAATTCATTATTTTGAACAATTTTTAGCTCATCAATAATCTTTTGTATATCACCATTTACTATATTCTGTAAATCATATAATGTTAATCCTATTCTGTGATCAGTCACTCTTCCTTGAGGATAGTTATATGTTCTAATTTTAGCTGATCTGTCACCAGATGAAACCATAGAGTTTCTTTTCAAGGAATCCTCCTCTAATTTTTTATTCAACTCTAATTCATAAAGTCTAGATCTAAGAACTTTTAAAGCTTTATCCTTATTTTTATGTTGTGATTTTTGATCCTGACACTGAGCTACAATTCCTGTAGGAGTGTGTGTTAACCTTACAGCTGAATATGTTGTGTTTACAGATTGTCCTCCGGGACCGGATGAACAAAAATAATCAATACGAACATCATTCATATTAATTTCAACATCAAACTCCTCAGCCTCAGGCAAAACCATGACAGTTGCAGCAGATGTATGAACTCTTCCCTGAGTTTCAGTTTGAGGAACTCTCTGAACTCGATGAACGCCAGATTCAAACTTAAGAAGACCATAAACTTCATCATTTCCTGAAACCTCAAATATTATTTCTTTATATCCACCAGCGGTTCCAGGACTAGCATCAACTAAACTTACTTTCCAATTTCTTCCCTCACAATATTTAGTGTACATTCTAAAAAGATCACCTGCAAAAATACTAGCTTCATCTCCCCCGGTTCCTGCCCTTAACTCAACAACAACATTTTTTGAATCATCTGGATCTTTTGGAATTAATAAAAATTTGATTTCTTCTTCAATTGATTTTATTTTTTCTTTAGAATCCTTTAATTCTTGGTTTGCCATTTCTAGCATTTCTTTATCATCTTCAATTTTAATAATTTCCTCTGCTTCTTCTTTGTTAGAAATTAAACTTTCGTACTTTTTTTTCTTTTCAATTAAATGACCAAGATCTTTATATTCCTTATTTAATTTAATATATCTCTTTTGATCAGTTATAATATCAGGTTGTATAATAAGATCTGAAACCTCATTGTATCTTTGTTGAACAATATTTAACTTATCTAACATTTAAAAAAAATTAATATTTACGAATTTAGAATATTTTCAAATTTATTAGTATTCAAAAGTTCCATAATCTGAAATAATAGTTAGTTTTTTTGAATCACTAGCCTCTACTTTTCCAATTATTTTAGCATCAACTCCAAATGACTTTGAAATTTCTATTATATTATTGGCTACGCTTGAATCAACATACATCTCCATTCGGTGTCCCATATTAAAAACCTTATACATTTCCTTCCAATCAGTTTTAGATTCATTTTTAATAATTTCAAATAATTTAGGAGTTTGAAATAAATTATCTTTTATGATATGTAAATTATCAATAAAATGTAGAATTTTAGTCTGAGCACCTCCACTGCAATGAATCATTCCATGTATCGTACTAGAATCATACTTGCTTAAAATTTTTTTTATAACTGGAGCATAAGTTCTAGTAGGTGAAAGAACTAATTTTCCAGCATCTAAGTCAACACCCTCAATTTTTTGTTTAAGGTCATATGAACCAGAATATATGAGTTCATCAGGCACTAAAGGATCAAAACTTTCAGGGTATTTCAAAGCTAGACTTTTATTAAAAATATCGTGTCTAGCAGATGTCAAGCCATTACTTCCCATACCACCATTATATTCAGCTTCATAATTTGCTTTTCCAAAAGATTCTAAACCGATTATCACATCTCCATTTGTTATTTTAGAATTATCAATAACATCTGATTTCTTCATTCTAGCTACAACTGTTGAATCAACAATTATAGTTCTAACTAAATCTCCGACATCCGCAGTTTCACCACCTGTTGACTTTATATTTACACCATAATTAGACATTTCAAGAATTAACTCCTCTGTACCTTCAATAATTGCTTGAATTACCTCACCAGGAATCAAATTCTTATTTCTACCAATTGTTGATGAAAGTAAAATATTGTCAACAGCGCCAACACACAATAAATCATCAATATTCATTATTAGTGCATCTTGAGCAATTCCCTTCCAAACAGATAAATCTCCTGTCTCTTTCCAATACATATAAGCTAATGAAGATTTAGTTCCAGCTCCATCAGCGTGCATCACTAAACAGTAATTTGAGTCACCTGAAAGATAGTCAGGAACTATTTTGCAAAATGCTTTTGGAAATAAACCTTTATCAACATTTTTAATTGCGTTATGAACATCTACTTTATCAGCCGAAACACCCCTTAAACTATAACGATCTATTTTTTTTTCACTCATCTAAAACAAAGATACAAGTAATGGTAAGGATTTAAAATTTTATTTGAACTAAATAATTTTATAAAAAAATATCAAAACCTCAATTTATTACCTAAAAATTATTAAAAAGAAAAAAAATATTATAAAAAAATACAGTATTGATAAAAATTGATTCTGTTTATATCTTTTAAAAAGTTAAATCGCTTAAAATCAATAATATATTTTATTTTTATTGTTAAATAATTTATTAAATCTTTTTAAAAAATGAGTAAATCTAAATTAGAATACATCTGGTTGGACGGTTATAAACCAACCCAAAACATGAGAAGTAAAACTAAAGTCCTAGAAGATTTTAGTGGAAAACTTGAAGACTGTCCTATCTGGTCATTTGACGGTTCATCTACAAAACAAGCTGAAGGTGGCTCATCAGACTGTTTACTTAAACCAGTTGCAATATATCCAGACCCTGACAGAGTTAATGGATTCTTAGTTATGACTGAGGTGTTAAATGCTGATGGATCAGCCCACGAATCTAATGCTAGAGCAACAATTGATGATGATGATAATGACTTTTGGTTTGGATTTGAACAAGAATATTTTATCATGGATTGTGATACTTTATTGCCATTAGGTTTCCCTGTTGGTGGTTACCCAGGTCCACAAGGAATGTATTACTGTTCTGTAGGAGGTAAAAATACACACGGTCGTGATTTAGTAGAAGAACATGCAGATCAATGTATTGAAGCAGGATTAAATTTTGAAGGAATCAATCAAGAAGTTGCTAGCGGTCAATGGGAATTTCAATTATTCGCAAAAGGTGCTAAAAAAGCAGGAGATGAAATTTGGGTTGCTAGATATTTATTAGATAGAATAACTGAAAAATACGGATATTACATTGAATATCATCCAAAACCAATAAAAGGAGATTGGAACGGAAGTGGTATGCACGCTAACTTTTCAAATACATTATTAAGAACTTGTGGTTCTCAAAAGACATATGAAGCAGTTTGTGAAGCATTTAGACCTGTTGTTAAAGAACATATTAGTGTATATGGAGAATTTAATGATCAAAGGCTAACTGGTCTTCACGAAACAGCATCTATAAATGATTTTAGTTATGGTATTTCTGATAGAGGAGCATCAATAAGAATTCCAATTATTACTGTTGAAAAAGGCTGGAAAGGATGGTTAGAAGATAGAAGACCTGCATCAAACGGAGATCCTTACAAAATTGCTGGAAGAATTGTAAAAACTGTTAAATCAGCTAAGGTTTAATATTTTTATATAAAATGTAAAAAAACCCTCTAATTAGAGGGTTTTTTTTTGAATATAAGTTAGTTTATCAATAATTGATATACGTATAAAGTATAAAACAAAAGAATTATTATTCCCTCTTTTCTACCCAACACAAGTTTTTTCGGAAAAAATATTAATGGAAGTATTATTGCTGCAAAAAACAGCATTACATATATATCATAATTTATGATACTTTGATCTAATACAGTCAAAGGTGTAACTAGTGATGTTATCCCTAAAACAGCAAAAACATTAAATATGTTTGAGCCTAATAAATTACCTAAAGAGATACTTTTTTCTTTATTAAAAACTGCTACGAGTGAGGTAACTAATTCAGGAATACTTGTTCCAACAGAAACAACAGTTATTCCAATAATTCTTTCACTAATTCCAAAAGAATTAGCTAACATTATTGCTCCATCAATAAACCACTCTGAGCCATAGTAAAGAAATAAACCTCCAAAAAATAATATGAAAAGAGATTTAAAAAGTGAATCTTCATTACTATTTTCTAACTCAACTTCAGATTTATCACGAAGCTTTATTAAAGCTGAAATAGTCATAACTAAAAAACAAACTAAAATACCTCCTTCTATTTTACTAATAGTACCATCAACTATTACGATTAAAAAATAAATGGCAGAAAACATCATAATTGGCCACTCTTTCCTATAAACACTTTTAGATATACTAATAGGGGAAAATAGTATTGTAATTCCTAAAACCAATCCAAGATTTGCAATATTTGAGCCTAAAACATTAGAAATAGCCAAGTCAGGTGATCCTTTTAAGGCTGATTTAATACTAACAATTAGCTCTGGAGCAGAAGTTGCTAATGAAACTACTGTCATCCCTATCAATAATTTAGGAATACCAAATCTAAGTGATATTGAAACTGCGGCTTTTAATAATAAATTTCCTCCAATAATTAAGACGGTTAAGCCAAAAATTAACAAGGAAATAGTATTTAAATCCATATATTTATTTTTTGTAAAGATAGCACATGAATTATATATAATTAAATGAAAAATATATTTAAAATCTTAGCAAAGATTAATAAAGTTTTACTACCAAGTTTAACTAAAAACAGAGTGGACCCAATTAAAGCAACAAAATTTCAATTTTTATTATTAGGCTGGAGATACTATATAACAAAAAATAGTTTGGATTAAAACTGAAATCTATATTACTTTCAATTTCTTTCCGACTTCATAAAAAGCATTAAGTGCTTTATCGATATCTTGAATTGAATGGGAAGCTGAAATTTGCACTCTAATTCTAGCCTGACCTTTAGGGACTACTGGGAAAAAAAAGCCAATTACATATATATTTAATTTTAATAGTTCAGAGGACATTTCTTGAGCAAGATGATCATCATAAAGCATAACAGGAACGATTGGATGATTTCCAGGCTTAATCTCAAAACCAATTTTTGAAATTTTTTTTCTAAAATACTTTGTATTTTCTTTTAGCTTTTTTAAATGAGAAGTATCATTTTCTAAAACATCTAAAACTCCTAAAGAAGCTCCCACTATTGAAGGTGCTAAAGTATTTGAAAATAAATAAGGACGTGATTTTTGTCTTAATAAGTCTATTAATTCTTTAGGGCCACTTGTAAATCCGCCTGAAGCTCCGCCAAGAGCTTTTCCAAGAGTTCCGGTAATTATATCAACTTGATCAATTACATTTAACTCTTCAGGAACTCCTCTTCCAGTTGGTCCAACAAAACCAGTAGAATGACACTCGTCAGACATAACTAAAGCATCATGTTTATTTGCTAATTCACATATTTTGTCAAGTTGGGCAATTGTACCATCCATTGAAAAAACTCCGTCCGTCACTATGATTTTATTTCTACAATCTTTTGCATTTTTAAGTTGAAGTTCTAAATCTTCCATATCGTTGTGCTGATAACGAAATCTTTTTGCCTTACATAATCTAATTCCATCAATAATTGAAGCGTGATTTAAAGCATCACTAATTATCGCATCTTGATCATTAAATAATGGTTCAAACAATCCGCCATTAGCATCAAAAGCTGCTGCATACAATATTGTATCTTCTTTTTTTAAAAATTCTGAAATTTTCAACTCAAGCTGTTTGTGTATATCTTGAGTTCCACATATAAATCTTACTGAAGCCATTCCAAAACCATGACTTTCTAAAGTATCTTTTGCTCGTTTTATAACTTTATTGTTTGAAGCTAAACCTAAATAATTATTAGCACAAAAATTTAAAACTTTACTGTTCTCTACATTAATTGTTGAACCCTGACTAGAGCTAATAATTCTTTCGTGTTTATATCTCCCAGAAATTTTAACCTCATCTAATTCCTTTATAAGTCTTTTTTGTATAGATTCGTACATATATATTTATTAATTAATAAAAGTATAATTTTTATTTAGTAATGGAAAGAATATTAATTACTGGGGCATTAGGTCAATTAGGTCAGGAATTTATAAAATACTTTGTTAAAAATAATATATATGTTTTAGCTTCAGATATTAGATCTCCTGAAAACAAATTAAATTGCGATTTTGAAGTTGCTAATGCAATGGATATTAATAGATTAGATAATCTTGTGAAAAAACATAAAATTAATACTATATATCATTTAGTAGCCGTACTATCGGCTAAAGGTGAAGAAAACCCATTTAATTCTTGGAAATTAAACATGGAAAGTTTTCAAAATATTATTGAAATTTCTATTACAAATAAAATAAATAAAATCTTTTGGCCCAGTTCAATTGCGGTTTTTGGAACAAAATCTAATCTTGAAAATGTTAATCAAGATCCTGTTTTGAATCCCTCAACTATTTACGGAATTTCTAAACTTTCAGGTGAAAAATTAATTAGTTATTACAATAATAAATTTGATTTAGACATTAGGTCTTTAAGGTATCCTGGTATTATTTCGTTCGAATCAAAACCCGGAGGTGGTACAACTGATTATGTTATGGAAATGATTGAATCATTAAAAAAAGGAGAAAACTATACATGTTTTTTAAATAAGAGTTCTAGACTTCCAATGCTTTATATAAATGATGCCATTTTGGGTACAATAAAATATATGTCTACTGATAAAATTAAACTCAGTGTCAAAGATTCTTATAATATAACTGGCTTTAGCATAAGTCCTTTAGAACTCTTTGAAAAGTTAAAAGAAATTGGATGTAAAGGAAAAATTAATTATAAACCTGATTTTAGAAATAAAATAGCTGAAACATGGCCAAAAGAAATAGATGATTCAGTTGCTAAAAGAGATTGGAACTGGGAAGCTAATTACGGATTAGATGAAACACTAAAAGAAACTTTCAAATAGATTTAATCCATTTCCCTTCACTGTTTAAAGAAAATTTACCCACACATTCTTTTTTCCATGACTCAGGGTTAATTAAAGACAAAAAATATTCATTTGATTTATCAATGTATAAATAATATACATCTCCTATAACAGGTTCAAAAGAGAATTTAGAATTATAAATTATTTCGTTCCATTTGAAATCATCTATTAATTTTTCATAGTCTGATTTTAGTTCTTGAAATTTTAAACTAATTTTTTTATTGACTTTAGCAACGCCTCGCTCTTTCCAACTCTTATTATCTTCAATTTTTATTGATGGTGCGCCAATACTTGATGCATATGGTAAAATTGAAGCATTATACTTATTTGATTCTTTATCAAAAACAATATTATCAGGCTTGTTTTTTTTCATCTATTTAAAATAATTTAAGAATTTAATTACAAAAATAATGCTAAATTCGCATTTCTAATAAAAAAAGGCCTCGTAGCATAACTGAATAGTGCACTTGATTACGGCTCAAGAGGTTGCAGGTTTGAATCCTGCCGAGGTCACAAAAAAAAGGGGATTATTTAATCCCCTTTTTTTTAATATAAAAGTTTTATTAGTTATCCTTACGATAAACAATAATCCTTCTTATTTTTTGATCTACTATAAAAACATCTAAAACATCGGAAAGAGATTTCTCTTCACCATTTTCAGTTTGTTTGATTTCATGCCCAGTGATTACCCAGTCACCAACTTGACCATCCACATGCATTGTATATGAGAAGAAAGTGTTCCAAGTAGGATTAAATTCTTCAATGTATCCTTTTAAAATTTCTATATGAGTATCATTACCCATTAAATTTCTTCCATCCCAAAGGTTTAATACAATTGAATCATGATTCATACTAGCTATTGTTTCAAAATCTTTGTTATTATGGGCGTCCATATATTTTTCCCATATTGCTAAATTTGCGGGATCAGCATCCCTCGCATCAATTTTAGTTCCATCAGCTGTTAATAAATAACCAGGAGCTGGACCCTTTTTAACCTCTTTATTCGTTGTTTCACAAGAGAACATTAATAAAGAGACAAATGATAGTAATAATAAATTTTTCATAATAAATTAGTTTATAGTGTCTTCAAATATATGAAAACATTCAAAAAAGAATGTAGTTCTAATCCAAGTTTTTGATTTTTATATTTTTAAATTCAACAGGATGTCCCTCTGATTGAAGTGATATATATCCTTCAAAAAGAGACTCCCCTACTCTGTCAAGATAGTTGGCTGGAATTTTATCACCTCCTACTCTTAAATTAGAATAAGAAATCACCGTATCATTTTCAACAATATGATGAACTATATTATTTGATTTAACAATTACTTCAACTTTAACCCAATCGTCATTATGATACGTTTTAGAATTAGAATTTACACAATGGTATTTTGCTTTTTCAGAGTTAATATCAACATCGATTCCAGGTGAACACATATTTGCTGTTGATCTTTCTCCGGTTCCCAATCCTCCTAAAAGCTGGACTTCTGAACTAACAGGAAAATCTTGATCTAAAAGCATAGTAGATGGATGCTGAGAATGTAGCATTATACCACTGTTTTTAATTGACCATCCTGGAGCACCTTTCAAATGTTCTCCACTAAATTTATATTCTAAACTAAGTTGGTAATTTTTGAACTTAGATTTCGTATAAAATATATGACCAAATCTATCATCAAAATTTTCATAATTTTCGTATGAAACTTTCAATGAACCATCATTGACCTTAAAGGTGTTTTTAAAATTATTACCTAATTCTTCACCTCTAATTTTAATTTCCCACCCATCAAAGTCTTCACCATTAAAAATAGTTTCCCAATCATTTATTTCTTTAATATCATCAACTTGTTGTGGATTATTATAAATAATTATTAAACAAAATATTATTAAGAGACCAACTAAACTAGTAAAGGTTGATTTAACATCTTTCATAAATGTTTAATATTAAAAGTTAATCCTGATTTATTTTCTAACCTCTCCAGTAAATTATCTCCCATTGCTGTAGAGGGTGTAATAACACCATCTAGACTATCCAATTTATCCATAGCTAAACATATGGCAGATTCACTTAGCATTTTTGATGTTGAACCGTATCCTGGGTCCCTGTCTCCAGTAACTTTAGCTATGGACTTAGATCCATCTTTATAAGTAACGTAGAATCTCAAATTAAAATATCCATTTTCACGATCTTTTTTTGAGGGTCCTTCTCCAGCTCTTGGTAATATTTTATCAACAATCTTCTTTATAATTGATCCAGGTTTTGCAAGCATAACAATTGCTAATGGTATTGACATTAAAACACTTTTTACTCTTCCATTAAATCCTTTGCCACCCAAAGTTGCCTCATCATATTCAAAATCTTTTCCATACAAATATCCACTTAAAGCATTACTTCTTCTAACTATCTTAGTATTTATAGCAGCCATTATAAATGGACCAATCCAATTTTTTGATGTCTTATCAAATTTTACCTTTCTAAGGTCATATTTATCAGGTCCGCTTTGTTCTCCTATTGGGTTTAGTCCATAAGGGCTGATCACTGTTTTAAAAATTTCATTGTCTTTAAGAGCTTCTTTATTCACGTTACTCAAACTTTCATAAGTACCACCACTAATACCACCTTTTGCACCAGCAACCCTCATCTCAATTTTACTTATGGTTTTGTTTAATTTTAGAGAATCTTTATAAATAAAATAAACACCCATGTCAGAAGGAATTGAATCAAATCCACAACAGTTAACAATTTTGACATTATTAGATTTAGCTTTTTGATGATACTGGTCGATCATTTTTCTAATCCACTGAACCTCACCAGCCAAATCACAATAATGTGTTTTACTTTCTACACATGCTTTAACCAAATTTGATCCATACAGAGCATATGGTCCGACTGTAGTGCAAACAACCTTAGTTCTTTTAACCATTGATTGAAGACTAGCTAAATCATCGCTATTGGCAGAAATAATAGGAACTGAATCATCAGCAAACTTTAATCGTATGTTATATAATTTTTCAATACTTCTACCAGCAATTGCCCATTTAAGATTTTTATAGTTATTATAAATATACTCTACAACTAATGATCCTGTAAACCCTGTACCTCCCCATATAATAACATCAAATTCTCTTTCATTGTTCATACTTTTAAATTTATTTAAACAAGTTAGTAAATATAAAATAATAGAGTGAAGTAAATTAAGATACTTTTTGTCCTCTATTTGGCTTAAGTTTTTTTTTAAAAAAATCTAAATCTTCAGTATTAGTTATAACAAATACTATCGAGTGATGATCACTATTTTCCTCTAAACCGGTTTTATATTCATACATTTTTTCTAAAGCAAGAAATTCTTTGAGATGAGAATGAAAATGATGAGCAGTTTTTTTCGAAACAGGACCTCTAAAATCCCAAATTAACTTAATTAAATTCATGAAAATAAAAGTTGAAATTTATGACTTTAAATTGTTATATTTATAACAAAATACTTAATAATTGTTATAATATGAAAAACATATTAGTTCTTGGTCTTGGAAAAGTTGGAACCTTAGTAGGGGTACTTTTAAGTAAAAATTTTAATGTTTCTGGATTAGACCAGAATAAACCACATTATGATTTCAAACTACCATTTAACGTGATCGAAACAGATGTTAAAAACAAAGAAAACTTAATAAATATTTTTAAAGATTTTGACACTGTAGTTTCTGCTTTACCTTTTTTTTTAAATAAAAATATTGCAAAAATAGCTTATGATCTAGAAATGAACTATTTCGATCTGACAGAGGATATTGAGACAACTGACTATATAAAAAATCTTAGTGAAGATTCAAAAAAAATTATGGCACCACAATGCGGATTAGCTCCTGGCTTAATTGGTATAATAGGGAATGACCTAGCTAGTGAATTTGATACATTAAGGGATATTGAACTTAGAGTTGGTGCTTTACCTAGATATCCAAATGGACAATTAGCTTATTCTTTTACTTGGTCGCCAGAGGGTGTTATTAACGAGTATATTAATGACGCTCAAGTTATTCAAAATGGAGTTAAAAAAATGGTGCCATCTCTTGATGGATTTGAATATATAAATATTGAAGGACAAGAATTTGAAGCATTTGCTACATCTGGAGGACTTGGAACAATGTGTGATACTTATGAAGGAAAAGTCGATACATTGAACTATAAAACAATTAGATATCCAGGTCATGGAAAATTAATGAGATTTTTGATGTATGAACTAATTTTAAAAAATGACAAACCTCAATTAGAAAAGATACTAAGTAATGCTAAACCTCCAGTTGAAGAAGATGTAGTCTATGTTTATGCTGTTGTTGAAGGCTGGAAAAAAGAAAAAATATCAAGAAGTGAATATTTTAAAGCATTTTATCCTATTGAAATTGAAGGTCATAAATGGAGAGCTATTTCTTGGACTACAGCTGCTTCATTAGTTTCAGTTATTGAAATGGTTAATAACGGATCATTAAAACAAAAAGGTTTTATCAAGCAAGAAGAAATACCTTTTGAAAAGTTTTTAAAAACAGATTCTGGAAAATTATTTTTAAACTAACTTTAAATCATGAAGTTTCAAGACAAAAAAACAATAAACCTAGTTTTAGAATCATTATTTGAAACATACTCGAAAAGAGTTCCAGATGTTACCAAAATTACCAATGCAATGGTTTCAAACAACATTGTTTCAAATCAATCTGAAATCATAAATGATCATATAGCTTTTAGAACAATGGGAGTTAAGCACCTAGGAATTAATTCGTTTGAAAAAATTTTTATAAAACATGGTTATATAAAAAGAGATTTCTATTCATTTAAAGAAAAAAAATTAAATGCATTCTGGTATTCACACCCAGAAAAAAATATGCCAAGAATATTTATTAGTGAATTAAAAGTTGATGAATTATCAATAGCAACACAAAAAATAATAAAGCACTATACTAATCAAGTTAAAAATGATCCAGTTGACGATATTGATTTAAACAATCCAGATGAAATTATAAATTTCTTAAGTAATCCTTTATGGAGCTTACCCACTTTAGATCATTATAATCAGTTATTAAAAGAAACTGAATATGGGTCTTGGGTGATATACAATAGATACTATTTGAATCATTATACTATTAGTGTTCATGAACTTGAAAAAGAATATAATTCATTAGAAAATTTTAATAATTTTTTAATTAGTATTGGAATTAAACTTAATGATTCGGGCGGTATAATTAAAAAAAGTAATGATGGATTACTCCTTCAAAGTAGTTCTGTAGCAAATAAAGTTAATGCTAATTTTAAAGAAGGTAAGTCATTAATTTCTGGTAGTTATGTTGAATTTGCAGAGAGAAAAGTTCTTCCAAAATTTAAAAATTTAGATAAAATAAAAAGTATACACAGAAGAGATGGTTTTGAAACATCTAATGCTGATAAAATATTTGAAAGCACCTATGAAAAACAAGTAAATAAATAACTAATAGTTATTTATTTTAGCAACTCTATCTAAATGGTAATTTGAATCTCCAAAAATTCTTTGGGTAACTCTTGTTCTTTTTAGAAAAAAACCAATATCAGAATCGTCTGTCATTCCTATTCCACCATGCATTTGAACCGCTTCATTAGTAACTAATTTTGATGTTAATCCTAACTTTGATTTGGCTAAACTTGCCAATTCAGATAAATTCTCGTCATCTTTATCAATAGCTTGTAATGCTTTTAAAACTATTGACTTACATAATTCAATTTCCCCAAACATTATTGATGATCTGTGTTGAAGAGCCTGAAAAGAACCGATTTTTACTCCAAACTGTTCTCTTTCCTTCAGATATTGCATTGTCATTTCAAATGCTTGTTGAATATTTCCAAGCATTTCAGCTGCCAATCCAATACAAGCTATATCAAGAGTTTTGCTTAAAAGTTTTTGACCATCATCATTGGATGATAAAAAATCATTATTAGAAAACTCAACATTATTAAATGAAATATCAGAATAACTTTTAGAGTCCATATGAACTTTATTGTTGAAAGTAATCCCTTTTGATTTAGAATCTAAAATAATCAACTCTAATTTACCAGAGGATTCATTATTAGCTGAAATGATTAAGTAATCTGAAATTGATCCATCAATTACAAACCTCTTTTTGCCATTCAAAATAAACTTCTGATCGTTTTTTGAAATAATTGATAAGTTAATATTTGGGTTGTGATGAGAAGTTTCTTCATGAGCCAGTGAACAAAGTTTTTTTCCATTCATTATTTCATCAAAGAGTTTACTTTTTAAAACTTCATTTTTTGAAAAAGAAATTAATGTTGTTGAAACCAAAACAGTGGATATCATTGGTGAAACTGTAAGATTTCTTCCCATTTCTTCTAAAACTTGACCTAATCCAACATAACCAAAATTAAGTCCATTATATTCTTCAGGAATTATTAAAGCCGTCCATCCCATTTCAACCATTTCTTTCCATAAATCAACATCGAATTGACTATAATTGTCGTCTCTTAATTCTCTCATATGAGAAATTGGAGATTTTAAATCTAATAATTCTTTTGCTGAAGACTTGAGCATATTTTGCTCTTCATTAATTACAAGTGCCATAATTATTATTTTGATGGGAGCCCAAGGACTCTTTTTGCTATTATATTTAACTGAACTTCATGTGTTCCTCCTTCAATTGAATGACCTTTTGATCTATTAAAATATCTAGCCTCTCTACCATTATTAGATTCTTCACTAGTCCATTCAGTTGAATTAAATCCATTGACCTCTAATCTTAATTCCTCTTTCTGCATAGCAAGTTCAGTCCCATAGTATTTAAAAAATGAAGATACTGCACCTGAATTATTTCCTGCTTTGTGTTCGTCTAAAGCTCGTTGAATTGTTAATTCGAAAATTTTTTCATTCATTTCAAGATTTGCAATCTTTGATCTAATTGAAGCATTTGATAATAATTTATCAGTAACTCCAATAGAATCAATTGCGACTTCACTTAATGTTTTTTTCTTATCTGTATCACCTATCCCTCCAATCATTTGACGCTCATGAGTCAATAAATACTTAGCAATAGTCCAACCATCATTAAGAGTACCAACTAAATTCTTTTTTGGAACTTTAACAGAATCAAAAAATGTTTCAGCAAATGGTGATTTTCCACTTATTAACTTTATCGGTCTTGTAGATACTCCATCTGAGTTCATATCAATAAGTAAAAAACTTATCCCTGTGTGTTTTGATTCAGTACTTGTTCTAACTAAACAAAATATAAAATCTCCTTTATCGCCATAAGATGTCCATACTTTAGATCCAGTAACTAAAAAATGATCACCTTTATCTTCAGCCTTAGTTTGAAGATTAGCTAAATCACTTCCTGCGTTAGGTTCACTATAGCCTTGAACCCATCTGATTTCTCCTTTGCAAATCTGATTCAAATAATAAATTTTTTGTTCTTCAGAAGCAAACTTTAATAAAGCAGGACCCAACATTGATATACCAAAATTGATATGAGGCTTTCTACATCCCAACCTAGACATTTCCTGATTTAAAATGTTATTTTGTTTTGGATTTAATCCTCCTCCTCCATATTTAGATTCCCAATAAGGAACAATCCATTTTTTATCAAACATTTTATTGAACCATATTTCTTGATCCTTAGAACTAAATTCTCCATTTCTACCTCCCCAATACAATTGTTTTGCATCGGTTATAGGCTCTTGCATGGACGCTGGACAATTTTCTTCCAACCATTTTCTTGTTTCTAACCTAAAACTTGTTAAATCTGTCTTAACTTGTGTTTCCATTCCGTTTATTATTTACCTTTAAAATTAGCTTTTCTTTTTTCTAAAAAAGCAGTTACACCTTCCTTTAAATCTTCACTATAAAATGCTGCAACTTGTTCTTTAGCTTCAAATTCTATAGTACTTAACAAATCATTATTTAAAGAAAAAATCATGTCTTGTTTTGTAATACCTATTCCAATCGTAGGTTTTTTTGATAACTCAATAGCCCAACTTTTTGCAACATCAATGATTTCATTTGATTCAACTAATTTATTAGTTAAACCCAATTTAAAACATTCTTCACCCAATACTCTTTTACCTCCTGTAGCAATCTCTAAGGCCTTACTATACCCAACTTGTCTTGAAAGCAACCAACTAGCACCTCCATCAGGTCCTAATCCAATATTAATAAAAGCATACAATAGTGCACTTTCTTTACTCATAACTCTAAAATCACAAGCTAAAGCAAAAGCAGCACCAACACCTGCTGCAGTACCATTTATTGCTCCTATTATTGGTTTCCTTAGACTTAAAAAATTATTTAAAATTGGTTTATAATTATCAATTATATAATCTCTAGAATCTTCTGGAGATAAAGTTCCAATAGTTGTCAAATCTGCTCCTGAACAAAAGCCTTTTCCATTTCCAGTTAAAACTACAGCCCTTATATTATCGTCATTTTTTATAACAGAAAATACATAATTAATTCCTTCAATTAAATCTTGATTAACTGCATTATATCTTTCTGGTCTATTTAAAGTTATAACTGCAATACCTTCAAAAATATCTAACAAAACTGCTTTATTCTCCATAATATTAATTTTATTCGTAAGCAATAGCTAAGGTTTCAGCAACACAAACTGGTTTTTCTTGACCATTTAATTCTACAGTAATTCCTAATTTGTATTTCGCACTTCCATCTTTCTTTTCGCACTCTAGTAGAGAAACTCTTCCTCTAATAAATCCACCAGAGGGAGTAGCACTGGTAAAACGAACCCTGTCAACTCCATAATTGACTCCCATTTTAACACTTTCTAAATTTAAAGTATCATAAGAAAATCTGGAGGCTAGAGATAATATCATAAAACCATGTGCAATTGTTGTTTTATACGGAGAATGTTTTTCTGATTTTTCTTTATCTATATGAATCCATTGTTCGTCCTGAGTAATTTTAGCAAAAATATTTATATTTTCTTGAGTGATTTCAATCCAATCAGAAACTCCAAGTTCTTTTCCAACAGAACTGTTTAACTCATCTAAGTTCTTGAAACTAGTTTTATATGCTTCGTTATTATTCATAATTATAATTTTAAATTTTACATTGGCATTGATCCTCCATTCGCATGTAGAGTTATTCCACTTACAAATCCTGATTCTTTAGATGCTAAAAACAAATAAGCATGACCCATATCTTCAGGTGTACCAATTCTACCCACTGGAATCATTTTAACTGCGCCCTTAATAATTTCTTCAGGCATACTGTCGGACATTACAGATTTTACAAAACCTGGTGCTACTGCATTTGCAGTAATTCCGTGTCTACCAACCTCTTTACAAAGTGCTCTTGTAAAACCAGAAATTCCAGCTTTAGTAGCACAATAATTAGTTTGTCCAAAAGCACCTGCTGTTCCATTAATAGAAGAAGCTGAAACAATTCTTCCGTATCCATTTTCTTTCATATGTGGAACTACAGATCTTGTTACTACGTACAGAGATTTAAGATTTACATTAATTACTGAATCCCATTCTTCTTCTGACATTTTTAAGAACGATTTGTCTCTAATGATTCCTGCATTATTAATTAAAATCTCAATTTTACCATGCTGTTTAATGATCTCTTCAATAGCATTATCTACAGAACTTTGATCTGTTACATCAACTTTTTGAAAAAATATTTTCCCACCATTTTGTGTTATTTCATTTACTGTTTCAGTTCCGTCCAAAACATCCCATAACGCTACAGTTGCTCCTTCTCTGCAAAAAACTTCACAGATTCCTTTACCTATTCCACGCGCTCCACCTGTAACAATGGCAACTTGACCTTCTAATCTTTTCATATTTATATTTTTTTAATTAAAATTTATTAAGTGTTAATTTATATAACTTCAAATAGACCTGCAGCTCCCATTCCTCCACCAACACACATTGTTGAAATTACATATTTAGCGCCTCTTCTTTTACCCTCAATTAGTGCATGACCAACCATTCTAGACCCACTCATTCCATAAGGATGTCCTATTGAAATAGAGCCTCCATTAACATTTAAAATTTCATTAGGAATTCCAAGTATATCTCTACAATATAAAACCTGAACAGCAAATGCTTCATTAAGCTCCCAGAGTCCGATGTCACTCATTTTAAGACCATTTTGTTTTAACAATTTTGGAACAGCATATATTGGTCCAATACCCATTTCGTCTGGTTCACATCCGGCAACTGCAATTCCCCTATAAATTCCAAGTGGTGTAACATTATGCTTTGCTGCAACACTTGATTCCATCAAAACACAAGCAGATGCACCATCAGAAAGCTGACTAGCATTTCCAGCCGTAATTGATCCTCCTTCAACAACTGGATTAAGTGAACTTAATCCTTCAATAGTTGTGTTAGGTCTATTGCACTCGTCTTTTGAAGTAGTCTTTTCAACAAATGAAATCTCTTTCGTTATTTTATCCATAACTCCCATAGTTGTTGTAACGGATACAATTTCATCATCAAATTTTCCTTCTTGCTGTGCTTTTGCAGTTCTTAACTGACTTTGAAGAGAATATTCATCTTGAGATTCTCTTGAAATATTATACCTATCAGCTACTACTTCAGCAGTTTTAAGCATTGGCATGTAAATATGTTTATGTTTTTCAATTAATTTTTTATCAACCCACCTATCCAGATTCATTTTTTCAGTTTGAACCAAACTAATTGAATCTAATCCGCCTCCAACAGCAACGTCCATTCCATCGCTTATAATTTGTTTAGCAGCAGTGGCAATAGCCATCATTCCAGATGAACATTGTCTGTCTAATGTCATTCCGCTGACAGTTACAGGAAGACCTGCAGCTAATGCAGAATTTCTAGCAACATTACAATGTTGTGTTCCTTGTTGCAAAGCTGCACCCATTATAACATCATCAACTTTTTCTGGATCAACTCCTGATCTTTTAACTGCTTCCTCAATTGCCCAACCTGCCATAGTTGGAGCAGTTGTATTGTTAAATGTTCCTCTGTATGATTTTGTTAAAGGAGTTCTTGCTGTAGAAACGATTAATGCATCTCTCATAATTATATTTTTAAAATTAATTTACCTTTTTTTTCTCCATTAAATAATTTTTTAAAAACCTCATAAAAGTTTTCAATTCCTTCGTAAATATCTTCTTTTGATTTTAAAGTACCATCCAAAATCCATTGAGTCATTTCTTTGGTTGCAGTAGGATAATTTTTTGCGTAATCAAAAACAACCATTCCTTTCATGGAAGCCCTATTTACAAGTAAAGACAAATAATTATCTGGGCCTTTGGCTGACATTTCGTTGTATTGTGAAATAGCTCCACAAACTACTATTCTAGCTCCCATTCTTAAAAAGACAAGAGCAGCATCTAAAATCTCACCCCCAACATTATCAAAATAAACGTCAATTCCATCAGGACACTCTCTTTTAATCCCTCTTTTAATACTTTCATTTTTATAGTCAACACAACCATCAAAACCAAGTTCATTAATGACATAATCACATTTTTCCTTACCACCAGCAATACCGACAACCTTACATCCTTTAATTTTTGCAATTTGACCTACTATACTTCCAACAGCACCTGCAGCAGCTGACACTAATACAGTATCACCTTCTTTTATTTTACCAACTTCAAGAATACCAAAGTATGCAGTCATTCCTGGCATTCCTAAAGTTCCAATAAAAGTTGGTAATGGAATTTTAGTACTTGGCACCTTAAAGTATCCCTTTCCATCAGAAATGGAATATTCTTGAACTCCACCCCATCCTGAGAGAACATCGCCTTTATTAAAATTTGGGTTTTTTGAGTCTACAACTTCTCCAATAGTTCCAGCTCTCATGACTTCACCTATTTGAACTGGAGGAATATACGATCTAGTTTCATTTAGCCATCCTCTCATTGCTGGATCAAAAGAAACATATAAATTTTTCAAAAGAATTTCTCCATCATTTATTTCTCTTACGTCTTGAGTTTCATGAACCCATGTATCTTCAGATGGAAAACCTGAAGGTCGAGATGACAATTTAACAACTTTATTTTTTAACATTTTTATGAGTTTTATTATTTGATATTAAAAACAATAAGTGAATTAGTATTAAAATACTAAAATATAAAAAAATACTATGCAAGCATAACAAACTCAAAAAATAAAATTATTATTTCCAGTTAGGATTTCTTTTTTCTTTAAAAGCAGCAATTCCTTCCTTTGCATCGTCAGATTTCAAAACCAATTCTAACATTTGCAAAAGATATTCATGATTTGACTCACTAGATTTAATATTATCCATTGCTTCTAATCCATGTTTTATGGCAAAAGGAGAATTCCTTGTAACCTCTTGTAACCATTTTGAGACATCAGATTCAATATTAGCTTGGTCTACTATTTTAGAAATCAATCCCCAACTATGAGCAGTTTTAACATCCAAGTTATAGCCTCTAACACACCAATCAATTACATTTCTAAAGGAAATAACTTTAGAAAGAGATTCCATAACTTGCATTGGAAAAATTCCTCTTTTTACTTCTGGAAGGCCCAATTTTAAACCATCTTTTGAAACAACATAATTACATCCAGCAATTAATAAAAAACCACCAGCATAAACGTCTCCTTCCAACTGACAGATTTTTGGTTTATATAACTTATTAAATAGTTCTCCAATTAATATTTTTGAATTAGCTTCTGGTACGGTCGAATTATTTTTTTCAATGTCACCATTTACAGCATTAAGATCTAATCCTGAACAAAAAACATCTCCATTTGATTTTAATAATAAAGCTCTAACACTATTAGAGCACGAAACATATTGAAAGGCAAATGCTATTTCATTAATCATTTGAGGATTCAGAGCGTTTTTCTTTTTAGGACGATTTAATGTTAAAGTAAAAACGTGATTTGACTCTTCAAATTCTATAAAATCAAAATTGTATGACTTTATATTTTTAACATCGTTTTCATTAAAATATTTCATAATAAATATTTACATTCTAAATACGCCAAACGAACTAGATCCTTTTATTTCACTACTATAAACAGTAGCCAAAGCCAAGGATAAAAATTTTCTAGTATCAGTTGGATCAATAACTCCATCGTCCCAAACCTCAGAGGTAGTGTGCCAGACACTTGCTTTCTGATCAGCCTGTTCAGCTAGTTTTTTCTTTTCTATTTTAAGCTTATCTTCATCTATTACTTTATTTAATGAAGATGCAGAATTTCTTTTAATAATTTCCATTACACCTGACAACTGATCCGCACCCATAACACCAGATTTTGCATTAGGATAAGAAAATAGAAATCTAGGTTCAAAAGATCTACCACACATAGCATAATTTCCTGCACCATAAGAATTCCCAACCTGAAGACTAATATGTGGAACTGTACTGCCAGAAACAGCATGTATTAATTGAGAACCTACGTTAATCATGCCATTTTGTTCATACTTTTTACCAACCATAAAGCCGGTTGTATTGTGTATAAATAGTAAAGGAATATTTGATTTATTCGCCAATTGTATAAAATGTGTCGCTTTTCTTGCAGACTCAAGAAAAATCACTCCATTATTTGCAATAATTCCAACAGGATAACCATTTATTTTAGTCCAACAACAAAACATTGTTCTGCCATAATTTTCTTTAAATTCAATAAATTCAGATGCATCAACAAATCTTTTGACAAGATCTCTTATATCAAAAGGTTTTTTTAAATGTGATGGAATAATCCCTAAAATTTCTTTTTTATCAAATTTTGGAGCAATTGAATCGTTTTCAAATTTATTTTGAGTTGGTTTCTTAATGTTTTTAATTATTTTTTTTGTTATTTCAATTGCATCCTTTTCATCTTTAGCTAAAAAATCTGAAACTCCAGAGATACTACTGTGCATTTGAGCTCCTCCTAATTCTTCATCATTAGCATCTTCATTGGTTGCCATTTTAACAAGTGGAGGACCAGCTAAAAATACTTTAGCCGTGTTCTTTTGAAAAATTGAATAATCAGACATTCCGGGAACATAAGCCCCTCCAGCAGTTGCATTACCAAAAACAACAGAAATTGTTGGTATTCCTTCTTTTGATCTTTTAGACATCTCAAAGAAAAACTTACCGTAATTATTAAAAACTCTATCTTGATCAGGGAGATTAGCTCCACCGCTTTCAACTAAATTGATAGTTAATAATTTATTTTCTTTGGCTATCTGAGATAATCTTAAGTTTTTTAAACTTGTAGCATAATCAACTGCACCAGCTTTTCTAGTCGACACATTGGCATTAATTAAACAAAGTACATTTGAAACATAACCTAATACAACGACGGTTGTTCCTCCAGCACCAAAACCATTTTCATGTTTTAAACCAGCAAGTGGCATTAATTCTATGTGAGGTTTTTTCTTGTCAAGTAATAAATCTATTTTTTCTCTAGCAAGTAATTTTTTTCTACTTCTTGTTCTTTTTATTTGAGCTGCACTTCCTTCCTGTTTTGACAACTTATAATAAGAATTTAGTTCACTCAATAATTTCTTCATTGAAATTTCGTTTTCAATGAAACCAGAACTCAATACATCCACAGTTGGTTTTCTAACTTTCATTTAACAATCATTTTATTTAGATATTTATATAAAGTTGATTAAATGTAAAATTAATGAAAAATATGTTGCCCATTAGTTTATGGATATTAAAACAAATTTTAGCGATTTAAAAATATTTATTTAATTGTATCTTAAAAATATATTTACAATTCATGAAGGTAGATTCTAAAACAAAATTTTTTTATGGAATGGGCTTTATTTCTGTTGGAATTAAAGATATTTTATACGCTGTTTTTGTTTTCTTTTATTTTAGTCAAATTCTTGGACTGGATCAAATATATACTGGAACAGCAACTCTAATCGCTCTTTTATTTGATGCAATTTCTGATCCAATAATTGGAACAATTTCAGATAATTACAAGTCAAAAAAATATGGCAGAAGACATCCATTTATGGCAATGTCAGCCATTCCTCTTGGAATTTCGACATATCTACTTTTTAAACCTTTAGATAACTTAGGTCAATTTGAATTGTTTCTATGGATGACTTTTTTTTCAATTTTAATTAGATTTTTTTTATCTCTTTTTTTGGTTCCTGGAATGTCACTAGGTGCTGAATTAAGCTCAGACTATAATGAAAGAACGGTTATAACAAGTTACAGAATAATGTTTGCAACATTAGTCTCTCCGTTAATATCATTTATTGGGTTAGTTTATTTTTTTGTTCCTGAAAATGGAATGTCCACAGGACTATTAAATGTCAATGCTTATCCAAAGTTTGCCATGTTTTGTGCATTAATTATGATATCTACCATTTTACTTAGTGTTTATGGAACAAAACATACAATTCCTAAACTTCCTAAAATCCAGAAACAAGAATCCTTAAAATCATTGTTTAAAAATTTAACTACAGCCTTTAAAATGAAGTCTTTTAACTCTTTAGTTCTATTTACAATGATGATATATATTGCTTTAGGAATAGGAAATTCTATGATAACTTATTTTCTTTCATTCTTTTTTGAATTAAACCAAAACGAAATAGCAATAATTATTTTCTCAGGTGCAATAGGAGGTGTAATCTCTTTGTTTACTGCACCAAAAATAGGAGAGAAATTTGATAAAAAAACTGGAGTTATCATAAGTACATTTCTTTTTGGTTTATTTATGTCTAGCCCATTTAATCTTAGAATATTTGGGTTTTTTCCTGAAAATGGAGATCCACACCTAATAGTAACATATTTTTTATTTACTACAATTGCTTATATCTTTTTATGGACCTCAATGAGTTTAGTAAACTCAATGATGGCAGATGTTGTTGATGAATACGAGTCAATAACTAATCAAAGACATGAAGGTTTATTTTTTTCAACTATGTCATTTGCTTATAAATTAACTGTTGGTTTAGGTTATTTCTTTGCTGGTATCCTATTAAAATTAATTTCATTTCCTACTCAAACTGAAATTGAAAATATTCCAACTGAAATTATTTCAAAACTTGGTTTGATTGGGGGTCCACTCTTAATGATAATTTATTTTTTATCAATTTTTTTTATTTTAAAATATCCAATTACTAAACAGAAATACTTAGAAATAAGAAAAAAGTTGCAAGGATAAAACATTTATTTTTTAATTAACTTGACAAATATTGGATATTTATTTATAAATGTGTTTTAATAAAAAAACCTTAATTTCAATAAATTATTACAACAAAACAAAAACAATATGAACAACGAATTATTTGATTTTCCTTTTTATAAATGGGAAAAAGAATTAGCGGACAAGCCTTTTTTAAAACAACCATTTGGAAACTTATGGGAAACTTACACTTGGAATGAAGTTGGTTTAATGGCTCGAAAACTTTCTAACGGATTAAAAAGTTTAGGTTTAGAAAAAGACAGTCATATTGGATTGGTTTCTAAAAATTGTAGAGAATGGGTAATTGCAGATCTAGCAATTTCTATGGCAGGTTATATATCTGTTCCTTTTTTTCCAACTCTTAATTCTAAAGAAATTAAAAATCTTCTAACTTTTGGAGATGTTAAAGCTTTATTTGTTGGAAAGTTAGAAAATTGGGAAGAAATGAAAAAAGGTGTTGATTTAGAAATGCCTATTATAGCTTTCCCTCAATACAAAGATCATTCAAAAGTCGAGGTTGGTCATCAATGGCATGAATTTATTAATAAATTTGATGCTCAAACTGAGGATTTTAGACCAAACCTTAAAGATATATGGACTGTGATCTTCACGTCCGGTACAACAGGAGACCCTAAAGGAGTTGTATTAACTTATGAAACCCTTTTCAATACAAAAAGAATAACTGAAGATGGAAACCCGCTAAAAGTTGATTTAAGTGGTAAAAATCGTTTTATATCCTATATGCCCTTAAACCATATTTTTGAGAGAGTTGTTATCGAGCATGTTGCTTTCAGATATGGAGGAACTATTTCCTTTGTTGAATCACTAGAAACATTTGCTCAAAATTTAAATGACACACAACCTACAGCTTTTCAAGGAGTTCCAAGAATTTATATGAAGTTTCAAGAAAAAATATTAATGAAAATGCCTCAAGCAAAGCTTGATAAACTATTAAAAATTCCTATTATTTCTTGGTTAATAAAAAGAAAATTGAAGGGTGCACTGGGTATGTCCAAGGCAAAAGCTTTAGTAACGGGTGCTGCAGCAATGCCGCTTGAATTATTAGACTGGTATAGAAGTCTTGGTATTTTCATTACAAACGGATATGGAATGACTGAAAATTGTGCTACATGTACAAACTTAGATCCTTACCAACCTCTTGGAAGAGGATCTGTTGGAAGACCCACACCTGGAGTTGACTTAAAAATAAGTGATCAAGGTGAAATTTTAATGAAAGGACCTTTTATATTGAGTTGCTATTATAAAAATGAAGAAGTGACTAATGAAACTTTGAAAGACGGATGGTTACATACTGGAGACAAAGGACATATTGATGATGATGGATTTTTGTTCATAACCGGGAGAATCAAGGACATGTTTAAAACTTCAAAAGGTAAATACATTGAGCCTGGTGTTTTGGAAGCTTATTTTGGTAATGTTTCAGAATTTTCTCAAGTATGTGTAGTTGGTCTAAATTGCGATCAACCTCTTCTTCTAGCTGTACCTACTGAAATCGCAAAAAATAATAAAGAAGTTACAAATTCCAAAATTTCTAAGATTTTAGAAAAAGTGAACAGTAACCTAGATAACTATAAAAAAATGTCGAAAATTATTTTTGTTCAAGAAGACTGGCTACCTGAAAATGGAATGACTACTCCAACTTTAAAAATTAAAAGATCAAAAATTGATGAAAAATTTTCTAGTCAATATTTGAACTGGTTTAAGAGTGAAGAAGATGTTATTTGGGAATAATTTAAAATGATTTTTTTAATTATTGTTTCAAGTATATTATTAGGTTTTTATATTAAGAATCAATTAAAAGATAATTTAATTGATTCTTACATTGATAAATTAATTTCAATTACAAAATCAAAACAAATTCCAACATTTGTTTCTAAAAAAACAGGTTATGCAAAAAATATTGATGTAAAAATATTTTACGAAGATCTGTGTAATATTGAAAACCCAAAGGGTACAGTTCTACTTATAAACGGAGCAGCTGAGACGATGATTCAATGGCCAGATCAGATGATTAGAACTATTCTTAAAAACGGATTTAGAGTTATTAGATTTGATAATAGAGGATTAGGTAAATCAGATTGGATTAAAGATTGGTCAAAATCAAATTCTTATAATCTTGAAGAAATGGCTCGAGATGCTTTAGCTGTAACTAGTCATTTAATGATAAAAAAGTTTCACGTAATTGGTTACTCAACTGGGGGAATGATTGCACAAATACTTGCTATAAATCATCCAGAGAAAATTATAACCATGACAAACTTAATGTCAACTGGATATCTTTTAGACCCTGAAGCCGAGAAACCCGATTCTAAAAGAATAAACCAACTTAAAAAACTAATTTTTTCTTACAAAAACAAAGAAAGAAACATAGATAAAGTTTTAAAATTTCATTTTAAGCTCGATCACTTATTTGTTGGATCCGACAATTACGTTATTAATTATGAAAAACAGATTCAAAAAACTTTGTACGAAATTAAATTTAGAAACGGTTTTAATAAGAAAGCTTTTGATCAACATAGGTATGCAATAAAAAAATCAGGATCTAGATATAGAAAATTAAAAACTATTACTTCTCCTACTCTAATAATACACGGTTCAGATGACACATTAATTAGACCTAGTCACTCAAATAAAATAGCTTCACTTATACACGGTTCAAATCTTGTTATTATTAAAGGAATGGGTCATGATTTCAATAAAAATTTTAAAAATCAAATAAATAGTATTATTTTGCCACATATATTACAAGATTCGTAATATTTACTACAATTATTAATTGATTTATTAATAACCAAACTAAAAAATTAAATTAAAACCAAAACAACAAATTATGAAATTTAAATTTTATTTATCAAGTTTAGTTTTTATGCTAGCCACATTTATGATGGTTAATGCACAAACTAAAACTGTAAAAGGAAAAGTTACAGATGGAGTTGACGAACTCTACGGAGTAAATGTAATTATTCAAGGAACAACTACCGGGGTAATTACTGATGATGACGGTAACTTTACCATTTCATCTGAAAAAGATTTTCCTTGGACCTTAGAGATAAGCTCTTTGGGATTTGAAGCACAAACTTACCAAGTTAAATCTGAAAATCAAGTTATTCAATTAAGTTTATCTACAGGAGAAGCTTTGGATGAAGTTGTTATTTCTGGATCTAGAAAAGCTGAAAAGGCCATCAATGCTGCTTCATCAATTCAAGTTGTAGGAGCTAAAGAAATTGAAAACAAATCTGCCTTTAATTCTATTGTTCTTTTAGATGATTTAGTAGGTGTTCAAATTGACAAACATGGTGCAAATAGAACAACAGTTGCTTTAAGAGACAATGTAGATTTATTTACCACTTCTACTCTAGTAATGTTAGATTACAGAGGTCTAAATGTTAATGGAATAAACTTTTTTGACGCTGATGTTAGTAATTTAAGTAATATTGATATAGAACGAGTTGAAGTTGTATTGGGTCCTGCATCTGCACTTTACGGTCCTGGTGTTGGAGCTGGTGTTGTGCACTATTTAAGTAAAGATCCTTTCAAACACCCAGGAACTACTATTAATTTACAAGCTGGTGGATTTGATAAAGGCGGAAGCTTTGATATGAACATGTATAAAATGGATTTCAGACATGCTGTTAGTAATGATGAAAATACATTTGGATATAAGTTTAACTTAAAATATGGAGAAAACGAAGATTTTGATTTACCAGAATCTTCAACATCTACATTTGTAAAAGAGATAAAAGATGCTGCTTCAGGTAGAGTTGTAAAAACTATTGATGGGTATCAAGAAAGAAATTCTCAAAGAGGTGCTGATGCAACAATCTATTACAGACCATCAAATAATCTTTCAATAACAACAGTAGCAGGAATAAATGAAGTTGCTGCAAATATTTTCATCAGTTCAACTGGTGAAACTAGAGCTCAACAAAGAACTGCCTTTATACAAACTAGAGTTCAATCTGGAAATTTATTCATGCAATATAATTATACAGATACCGCTAATCCTTCAGAAGATAAATACCGTGGATTCAATTACAGAACAGGTGTGACTGCGGGAGTTGAAAGCAAACAATCTCAATTACAGCTTCAATACGAATTAGCGTTTGATGCTATTAATACTGATATGTCAATTGGAGTTGAAAATAAAAGTTCAAAATTCGAAACTGGAACCGGAACTTTTGGTAGATATGAGGATGTCGATAATTACAATGTTTATGGGGCTTATTTTTCTACTAAAACAAAACTTTCAGATAAAGTAAGTTTACAGTTTGCTGGTAGATACGACAAGTATCCACAAATAGGAGAATCTTCGTTTGCACCAAGAGCAGCGCTTGTTTACAATCCAAGCAACAGACACAAAATGAGATTAACTTTCAATAAAGCTTATGTTGCACCAAGTGCTCTAAATCTTTTTGTTGATTTAGCTGTACAAAAAATTCCAGGTGGATACGGAAATGTATGGATCTACGGAAACAAAAATGGCCAAACTTTTTCTAACCCAACAACATCCTGGTTACTTCCAGGACTACCGTCAAATCCAGGAATTGGAATGAACGTGTCTACTGCGTACGCTGTTGCAACAGCATCTGTAGCACCACTTTTAGCGGGAACTCCTTTACAGGCTTTTATTCCTTTTATAACCTCACAAAACACTCTAGCTGGAATTGCAGGACTTGGAGCATTTTCACAAGGTGCTATGTTTGATTTAAATGGAAATCCTTTTGGTCCTCTTGAAGATGGTGATACTGCTACACTTGGAAAAGAAACTACTTATGAATTTGGATATAAGGGAATGCTATCTGATAAAACAACATTTAGTGTTAATATATACAATTCTATTAAGGAAAATTTTGTTGCTATAGAACAATTAAGTCCTATGGTTGCTCTTCCAAATTTAGGAGCTGATTTAGGTGGAGCTGTAAATTCTTATTTTACTGCTGCATTTACACCTGCATACGGTCCAGTTTACGGACCATATTATGCAACATTGTTATCAAACGCTTATACAGCTGTTGGTAACGGTATAGCTGCTATGGGAGTGTTAGGAACTGTAGAAACTGATCAAGCGCCTGACAATGGTGAACCTAATGTAATGCTTGGGTATAGAAATTTTGGAAAAGTTAATTACTGGGGATTTGAAAGTGGTTTAAAATTTAGAGCTACAGATAATTTAACATTACATGCAAATTATTCTACTGTTAGTCAAACCGTATTTACAAAAGATGACTTAGGATCATTAACTGAAACAGGGGCATATCACTTAAACCACTCTAAACACAGAGCTAAAGCTGGATTTGCTTATGACAATGGAAGAAAATGGAATGTAGGACTTTCTTATAAGTATGACGGAGGTTTTGAAGCCAGTCAGGGTGCTATATTTTCAGGTACAGTAGAAAGCAGAAATGTTGTTGATGCAAACCTAGGATATGATATAAATGCTAAAACTAAAGTTGGTATGAACGTTGTTAATCTAATGGACGAGGCTTACAGTTTGTTTCCAAACATGCCAATGCTTGGAAGACAAGTTATGTTTTCATTAAAACGTGACTTCTAAATAAATAGTTAATTAAATTAAAAAAAGAGCAATAGAAATATTGCTCTTTTTTTTTGTCTATTTTTAAAATTAAATTTAAAAGATTATAATAACAGGTTTTAATGAAAAACAATAAACATAAATTTGTTGATGTTATAATAATTGGAGCAGGAATTTCAGGAATTGGAGCAGCATGCCATTTAAAACGAAATTGTCCTAAAAAATCGTTTTTAGTTTTGGAGGGAAGAAATAAAATAGGTGGAACATGGGATTTATTTAAGTATCCTGGAATTAGATCAGATTCTGATATGTATACTTTTGCCTACAAATTTAGTCCGTGGACACATAAAAATACAATTTCTGATGGAAAAACTATTTTAAAATATCTTAACGATACCAGTTCAAAATTCGATTTAGAAAATAACATAAAATACAATCATTGGATAGATGAAATTAGCTGGAACTCATCCAAAAAAGAATGGACAGTGTTTGGAGTTGATAAAGAAAAAAATAAAAAAATTGAGTACAAATGTAAGTTCTTGATGTCTTGTACTGGTTATTATGATTATGACAACGGATATACTCCAGATTTCAAGGGTCTAGAAAATTTTAAGGGTAAGTTTATTCATCCTCAAAAATGGACCAAGGATATTGATTATTTAAATAAGGATGTGATTGTTATTGGAAGTGGTGCTACTGCAATTACTCTAATTCCTTCACTGTCAGAGAAAGCAAAACACGTCACAATGCTTCAAAGATCTCCAACTTATTTGATGAATCTTCCTAGAAAAGACAAATTCACAAATTTTCTTTTTCGTTTAACACCTTCAAAATTTGCTCATTTCATCTCAAGATGGAAATATATAATACGACAAATTTACTTTTATGGAATTTCAAAAGGAAGACCTAAGGAAGTAAAAGCTTTTATTAAAAATGAAATAAAAAATAGTCTTTCAAAAGGTTTTGATGTAGAGAAACATTTTAATCCAAAATATGATCCATGGGATGAAAGAGTTTGCGTGGTGGTTGACAATGACCTCTTCGAGTCAATTAATCAGGGTAAATGTACTGTAGTTACTGAAAATATAAAATCTTTTAATAAAAATGGGATTCTATTAGATTCAGGGAAAGAATTAAAAGCAGATCTTGTGATTTCTGCAACTGGACTAAAGTTAAAATTTATGGGTGGAATTAAAATAAAAATTGATAATAAAACAATAGACCCTTCAAAATTAGTAAGCTATAAAGGTATGATGTTACAGGATATTCCTAACGCAACTGTTGTTTTTGGATACACAAACGCCTCATGGACGTTAAAAATTGATTTAGTCTGTGAATATTTTTGTAGAATTTTAAACCATATGGATAAAAATGAATTAAAATCATTTGTTCCCAAAATAAATGATGAAAATTTAGAAATAGAGCCTAGTATTGGATTAAATTCTGGGTATGTAAAAAGGGCTCAAAAATTTCTTCCTAAACAAGGGAAAAAATATCCATGGAAATTAAATCAAAACTACATTAAAGATATGTTTTCACTTAAATTTAAAAAAATTGAAGACGAATACATATATTTCAAAAAATAATAGGATATTTATACTAAATATATTTAAAATGAGTAAACCACAATTTATAAATGAATTAAGCATTCCAGCAGTTGCAGCCCCAATGTTTTTAATTTCTGGGCCAGAAATTGTAATAGAATGTTGTAAAAATGGAATTGTTGGAACTTTTCCAGCACTTAATCAAAGAACTTCAGAAGGCTTTGAAGAGTGGTTAATAGAAATAAAAACAGAACTAGATAAATTCGAAAAAGAAACTGGAAAAAAAGCAGCTCCATTTGGAGTTAACTTAATTGTTCATAACACCAATCCAAGAGTTCAAGCTGATTTAATGTTGTGTGTGAAACATAAAGTTCCAATAATTATAACTTCACTTGGTGCTGTTAGTCAATTAGTTGATGCCGTTCACTCTTATGGTGGTCTGGTTTATCATGATGTAATCAAAAAAAGACACGCTGAGAAAGCAGCTGAAGCTGGAGTTGATGGATTAATCCTAGTTGCTGCAGGAGCAGGTGGTCATGGAGGAACACTTCATCCAATTCCTTTTATAGCTGAGGTTAAGAAGTTTTTCAAAAAAACAATTTTACTTTCAGGGTGTTTATCTAATGGAAGAGATATCGCTTCAGCAAAACAAATGGGAGCTGATTTGGCTTACATGGGTACAAGATTTATTAATACTAAAGAAAGTAAGGCTGACGATGCTTATAAAGAAATGATAATAAATTCAAAAGCTGGAGATATTGTTTATACAGCAGCTGTCTCTGGAGTTAATGCAAATTTTCTTCGACAAAGTTTAGAATCCATGGGAATCACGGAAGACATGTGGGGCAATTCTAAAAAAGTGGATTTTGGTGATGAATTAGATGCTGCTAAAGCAGAAGCAAAAGCATGGAAAACAATATGGTCTGCGGGTCAGGGAGTAACTACCATTGAAGATGATCCAACAGTTAAAGAACTTGTAGATTCACTTAAAAAAGAATTCATCTCATCTATTAATGAGCAAAAGGATTTATTAGATACTTATAATTAATTTTTGTAAAATTTTACAAACCAGTCTAAAGATTTTGGGTTTCTTAATGAATCACTACTAACCACATCATTTGGATTTTTACCCATCAAAATCTTTTTCACAGGTACTTCAACTTTTTTTCCACTTATAGTGT